>Ga0316191_10001058_pt1 | contig 18945 bp, 13 predicted proteins | sample Eddworburr2cm_MG_FD_204928 | JGI IMG/M metagenome (GOLD analysis project Ga0316191, IMG submission 204928) | Coastal sediment microbial communities from Maine, United States - Eddy worm burrow 2 cm | ecosystem: Environmental > Aquatic > Marine > Coastal > Sediment | place: USA: Maine... | reverse complement strand
TTTTTTTCAACGCAAAATTTCAGGAGATCAAAGCCGTTGACACCCATAATGTCTAAGATGGCGAGGTCCAGGTTATTGGTTTTCAGAAAATCGACGGCATCCTCATAGGATGATTTCTTGACAACCTGGCACATGTCCAGAAGTTCTTCGACTGATTCAAGGACATCAGGCTCATCGTCAACGGTTAAGATAACCTTGTCTTGTAAGGGACTGTTTTCGCTCATGGCAATAATTCTCCTCAACTTAAAATAGGTTTTGACGATCAATTAGCTTTAAATGAGCCTCGACGGATCGTATAATAATGGGAATCAAAGCAGATTCGGGAAACCCCAGACGCTTTAACACCCGGACACTCACCTCCCTTAATGCTGAGGCATCCGCTCCCGCAGTTACCGCTAAAACCGTGTCGTGGATCTGCTGGAACCAGTGCAAACCCTCCTCGATAAATGGTTCAACACGGGCGCCATACTGGGGAGCGTCCCAGGAAGCCATCAGAACGTCAACACCTTCAATTTTCTTTATGGTATGAAGCGACTGAATTGAGGCCAATACATCTTCATAGATGGGAACCGTACCTGCTTTGGGAACGGCGTCACCGGTGATCAAGGCCCCATCTTCTCTAAACAACAGGCAGATAGAGCCTTTCGAGTGCCCGGGTGTATGGGTTACCTCGAGGACCGTTCCGTGCCCCAGGTCAAGACGATCTCCGTCTTTTAACCCGATATCGATCTTAACGGGCCCTGCCACGAGCTCATGGAAATTAGCGATGGGACGTTCGGTATACTGGCGGTCCACATCTTCTATCCATGGACAGGCGTCGGGATGGGCAGCTGTCTGGCAGGCGGTTTGCTTTTTAATGGCCAGGCTTCCGCCGATATGGTCCGGATGGGAGTGGGTGAAAACCAGCCGGGATATTTCCCGCGGGTCTCTGCCTGTTTTGGTTATGTAATCGAATATCATGGCCTCTGAACCGGCAACCCCGCTGTCAACGAGACAAATCTGGTCGCCGTAGATCAGATAGGCATAGACAAAGCGATCCAGCATTTTACCCGGACTCACCAGCAGCTTAAAAGTTATCTTTAAAGCGTGAATGTGATCGGTAACTTGCATGTTTCAACCCGCGCTGATTATTTCGTGTTAGAATATTTTTTCGAACCTCACATCGCTTAATTTCACTTCGTCAACAATTTTATACCGATGGCGAGGCAGGCTAGGCCACCGATGCGGGTGAGATCAATGGGATTCTTCGGGATACCGAGCAATCCAATTTGATCGATAATTAAGGCTGCCGTCATCTGACCGGTGATCACAGAGGCAATCGTAACCGCTCCGCCGATTTTCGGTACAACAAAAAGTACAACCGTAACGAAAAAGGCACCCAAAAATCCCCCAATCCATAAATTCGGCGGAGCTTCAACAACTCTCAACACACTTCCTTTGCCTGCAACCAGAGACACCACAAAAAGAGATAAGGCACCCACTGTAAAAGAAATCAAGGAACTTTCAACGACGCCCACATATCTGCCAAGGGCTGCGTTTACAGGTGGCTGGAACCCGTTGCACATACCGGCGACAACAGTCAGCAGGATCAAACCCAGTTTATCCATGATTTACCTCCGGTTTTTGATGAGTTTTGAGGGTAGCAATGCCCGATATGCACATATGAGCATCGTATGCAATTATGTATTGACAAAATGTTAAATACAATAAAAAGTAACTCACTGCAAGCTCGGGAATTCAATTGGCGATAGAACACGGAATTTTATAATAGAAAATCCCCTATTTCTGATTCCAAGTCAACGAAATATGAAAGCAAGATGAAAGGAGACATTCCCCATGACAATACCGGATAAAATGAAGGCCTGCGTACTGATGGGACCCAATCAATTGGAGATAAAAGAAATGCCGACCCCGGAGCCGGGGCCCCAGGACGTTCTGCTCAGGGTAGAAGCCACCGCCGTATGCGGCAGCGACGTGAGCCTCGTCGAAGTACCCTGGGAAGCCCAGCCACCCTATGGATCCTTTATAATCGGTCATGAATATGCCGGCACCATTGCCGCGGTCGGTGAAACCGTGGACGAACTCAAGGTTGGTGATCGGGTGGCGGTTGAAGCCAGCCTGGGGTGCGGACGCTGTCGCAACTGTCGCCTCGGCGCGTACACCGCATGCTTAAATTACGGCAATCTCAAAAGAGGTCATCGTGCCAACGGTTTTACCACCAACGGCGGTTTTGCCCAATATGCCCTCAACCATATCAATACCGTCCACAAGATTCCGGACCATGTGGAGTTTGACGAGGCCGCTCTGGTTACCAATTTAGGCTGCATTCTTTATGGTTTCCAAACCATTGGAGGATATGTGGTGGGCGACAATGTCGCTGTGATCGGACCGGGTCCCCTGGGCCTGGTGTCGGTCGGTGTGGCCAAGGCCCTGTGTGCCGGAAAAGTTTTTTTGGTCGGCACCCGGGAAAGCCGTCTTGAAATGGGTAAAAAAATGGGCGCGGATCGATTGATCAATGTCCATGATGAAGATCCCGTACAGGTGATCAGGGACGAAACCGGTGGCCTGGGCGCAGATCTTGTCATTGAATCTTCAGGCGCCAATCAGGGCGTTCAAACCGCCATTGAGATGTCCAAACGGATGGGCAAAGTTCTGCTGGTCGGGTATCCGCATGAACCGGTGGCAGCTGATTTTGCCCTGATGGGATCACGCAATATCCACATCTTTTCAATACGGGGCGAAGGCTGGGCCAACTGCGCACGGGCGGTGTCGATGCTCACCCAGAAGCGAATATCGCTAAAACCCCTGGCCACCCACTCATTTCCTTTAGACCAAATAGAAGAAGCCTTTAAGACCTTCGTTGAGAGAATCGGCGGGGCAGTGAAAGTGATTGTCAGACCTAATGCGTAATGAAATTTAGAACCATCCAATTTATACCGCTTTTCAAAAATAAGTTTTTAAATACGAAAGGCTGGTATAAGGGGTTGTAGAAAAAACATTCAAGGAGGTTAGAATGAGTGCCGACCAATGTCGATTTCAATTTGAGGATACTGCCATCGGACAACTCAAAGAACGCATTTATAACATGTCCGATGCTGAAATCGCGTCCCTGATGGAAGGATGCGAGATCCCTTCCCCGGGCGAACTAGATAAACCCGGCTCGTACATCCAGAACACCATTCGCAAAGAAGTGATCGCCAACCGCCGTAAAAACGATATCGTCATTATTCCGGTCGGGTGCACTGAAAACCACGGTCTGCATACGGTCAGTGCCTTTGATACGCTTCTGGTTTCACGGATTGCGGAAGCGGTCAGACGCAAACAAAAAAAAATTGGCAAACCGCCCGTTAATCTGGCCTTGCCGATTAATTACGGCGTACATCCTCCCTGGCATCAGGGAATGTATGGTACGGTCATGGTCAGTGATGAAGCCTTTGAACAAACCATCATGCAGGTTATGTATGGACTCTGGAATGACGGTTTCCGCAAACAGATCTGGATCAATAACCACGCCCAGCAAAATGAAATCGAAAAGGCGGTTAAGCGATTTATGAATACCTATCAGCTTCCGGGATTCTATATCGCCCTTGAATGGCACCGTGCGGTACGCGAATTTTTTGAGACCAAGGAACATGGCGGTAAACTACAAGACCGTTTCGTGCATGCCGACGAAGCGGAGACTTCCTTAGGGCTGGAGCTTTTTCCAGAGATGGTGGAAATGTCCCATGCCGAAGACACAGGCCCCATGCCCGACCACCGTTATTTGTCCGATGGTCATTTCGACAAATCGGTCGAAGATCTTATGCGGCCCAACACCTATCGCTCCCGGGCAGGCGATTTGCCCCTGGAACTGGTGGCAACCCCCGAGGCGGTTGTCGGTCGAGCCAGTCTGGCAAAAGCCGGCAAAACCATACGGGCGGTGGCCGCAATCGTCGAGTACATTGACTTGCTCTGTGATGATATTTTGAAAGCCTGGCCCGTTGGAACCGTCCCCGATCCTGAAGCCACCACCTTCAGAACACAGCAGGAAATGGAACCATATTTGAGGGAGCCTGGATCACCCGGCTGGAAATCGGTGTACTCACTGCCGCGAATCGGCCCTCATTAATGACCGGGAAACCGTTAAGCTACAGCAAAAACATGGCACAGCAAAAATTTTTAGAACAGGCTGGCGAAATCGACAGGCTAGCGCTGATCGCGACCAAAATTCGCAAGCAGGCCATGGAGAATATCACCCGGAGCAAGGTCGGCCACCCCGGTGGATCGCTTTCCATCGCCGATATTTTGGCTGTTCTTTATTTTGGAAATCTCTACAATCCTGATACGGATCTGTGGGAACCCATCATGCGTTATGATCCCCGCAACCCCCTGTGGCCGAGTAGAGATCGCTTCATCTTGAGCAAAGGCCATGCCGCCCCAGCCCTCTATGCTGTCCTGGCCCAGGCAGGCTTTTTCAGTGAAGAGCTATTAAAAATTTATCGTAAAATCGATTCTCCCCTCGAAGGACACCCTGCGATGTTCCGGATTTTCCCTGAAAATGGACAAATGGCGGAACATGGGACCAAAGGGGTTGATTTTAGCACCGGTAGCCTGGGCCACGGACTTTCTGTGGCTGCCGGCATGGCCCTGCATGCCAAAGTCTATGGATATGATTACCGGGTCTTTGTCGCTCTGGGGGACGGGGACATGCAGGAGGGAATGACCTGGGAAGCATGTCTGGCCATACCCAACAAAAAGTTGAACAATGTCTGTGGCTTCATTGACTACAATCGCCTCCAGGTGGACGGTAGCGTCGATGACATCAATTGTTTGGATCCTTTGGAAAAGAAACTGGAGGCCTTCAACTGGGACGTCAGGGTTTTAGACGGTCATGATATAGCGGCCCTCGTGGAGGCCCTGGCGTTTTTCAACATATCCCGCAAACAAACCGCGAAGCCCCTGATGATCATAGGGAATACCATCAAAGGCAAAGGCGCATCCGAAATTGAAAACATCTGTAAGTATCATGCCGTCCCTCTGGAAATAGACGAGTTCGAACGGGCTGAACACGAGTGCCTGTTGAAAATTAGCCGGCTGGAGAAAAAAATCGCGGCCGGCAAACCGGGCGAAATGAAAACCAAACCCCTGGTGAAATCAGCACCGGACGGCAAGAAGCAGAATTTGCATGATATCATCTCTCGCAATCCCCCCCAGGTGTACACTGAGCCGACCGCCACCCGCATCGGATACGGCAATGCCCTGGCGCGTCTGGGAGAGTATGAGAAAATATTTGTTTTGAATGCAGATCTCACGGGTGCTTGCGGAGCCGCTGATTTTTGCGAGCTGTATCCGGCAAACGCCGCCACACCAATAAACAGACGATCCATCAATGTGGGTGTTCAAGAAGCCAATATGATGACTATGGCGGCCGCCATTGCCAGCTGCGGTAAAATCCCGGTGGTCAACAGCTTCGGTATTTTCACCACGGGCCGGGCCTGGGAAATGGTCCGCCAGGATATCAGTTACCCGCGGTTGAATGTAAAAATCATCGGCAGTCATACCGGTGCGGCGCTGGGTGAATACGGTGTCAGCCATCAGGCCACTGAAGACGTCGGGTGTATGCGGATATTGCCCCACATCATGGTGGTCGAGCCATCCGATGCCATTCAGGCCGATCATTTGTTTGAAAAAGTAATCCAGCATGAAGGACCCGTCTACTTTCGTACCGGTCGCAATCCGACCCCGCTGATTTATGCGCAAGACAACCCGTATGGAATTGCTCCCCTAAACGAATTTCAATTGGGGAAAGGCCATACCCTTAAGGAAGGCCATGGGATCACTTTCATCTGTTCCGGCCCTATTATAGGCCAGGCCTTGGCTGTCGCTCAACAGGTCAATGAGAGCGTACGCATTATTGACATGCCGACCATACGCCCTATCGATGAGAACCTGATTGAATCCGCCGCGAGAGAAACCGGTTGGATATGCACGGTCCAGGATCATTATAAAAACGGTGGGCTCAAAGATGAGGTGCTCAATGTGATAGCGTCCAGGAGGTTGGAGGTGAAGTTTGACTTTGTCGCTCTGGACGGCTTTACCGAATCCGGCAGCGCGGTCGATATTTACGAAAAATACGGCCTCTCGGCAGCGCAGATTATCAAAAAGCTAAACCTGACCCGGAGATGAACAACCACGACCATCGGAAACTAAACATGAGGAGGAAAATATGGCGCCTAAAATAGGATTCATGGGATTAGGAATTATGGGACAACCTATGGCCCAGAATATTGCCAAAGCCGGTTATGAATTAACGGTTTACAACCGCTCACCCGAGAAAACCGAACCCCTGGCGGACACCGGAGCAACCGTCGTGGTAAATCCAAAAGAGGTGGCCGAAGCAGCTGATGTCATCATTATGATGTTGGCCGGTCCGGAGGTCATCACGCAAGTTCTGGATGGCCCCCGAGGGCTAAAGGCGGGGATGCGCGAGGGACAAACGCTGATTAATATGAGCACCGTTTTGCCTGCCTTTTCCAGACAATTGTATAACAAGCTGCAAAAAGTTTCGATAACCGTCATCGATGCCCCGGTTCATGGTTCGCGGAAACCGGCCGAAGAAGGCGCACTGGTCGTGATGGCGGGGGGCCCTAAAGATAAGGTTAGCGAGTTGGAGCCCTTGCTGCTGACCATGGGTAAAATGGTGGTCTACTGTGGAGATGCCGGACAGGGCTCGAGTATGAAAATGGCGGTCAATCTGGTATTAGGCGCAATGGTGGCCGGCCTTTGTGAAGCCGTAAATTTAGGTCAAGCGTGCGGTCTTGACACCGAAACCATGCTGACGACCATGCTGTCCGGCCCCATGGTGTGTCCCCTGTTTCAATTTAAAAAACCCATGCTCATTGATGACAACTACCCGGCTCAATTTGCCCTTAAACACATGACCAAAGACATCCGTTTTGCACTTCAAACCGCAGATGAGTGCGGAGCACCAACACCTGTGGGCCACACGATATTCCAGCTGTATCGGCAGAGTATGGGGCTTGATCAAGGCGATAAGGATTTTGCTGCGGTGAAGAAAGTTTTCGAAAAAGCCAGCGATCCTGCCCCCGGTTAATGGTTTCTTTGAATTAAGCAGATATTTCAATATAAATGGAATGGGAAAAGAAAATTCTATCCCATTTCAAAAACCTGTGATCTCGTTAAAGGTCGTTTGCTATGGTATCTTCCAACAAACCCGCCCTGGATAGCCTGATCGATCAGTATCTTAATTACTTGCTGATCGAAAAAGGACTATCAAAAACGACTCTAGATTCATACAGCCGCGATCTTCTCAGGTACCATGAATTTTTAAAGCAGCATGACTTTCATCACATCACCGAAACCGACACGGCCTTAATCTTAAAACATATGATTGCCCTTCGAAAGGCCGGATTGGGCGCCCGATCCAGAGCCAGGCATCTGGTTACCATCAGGGGATTTTATGGGTTTCTGGTAAACGAAAAGATAATCAGAAATGATCCCAGCCGCCTGGTCGATCTTCCAAAATTGAGCCTTAAGCTGCCGGATGTCCTAGCGGTCGATGAAGTATCCCGTTTGTTGAAAACGCCGGATACAAACAAACCGCTGGGTGCCAGAGATTCTGCCATGCTCGAACTTCTTTACGCAGCAGGCCTCAGAGTGTCCGAACTGGTCAACCTGAAACTGCAAGATATTAATCTGGAAGCCGGCTTTGTTAGAGTCCTAGGCAAAGGGTCCAAAGAGCGAGTGGTCCCCATTGGACAACATGCGCAAACGAAGGTCGGTTTTTACATCGAAAATTATCGTAAACCGGCTCTGAAAAATAAGCTCAGCCCCTACCTTTTCATTGCCCGGGCGGGAAAGCCCATCAGCCGGCAGGGTTTCTGGAAGCTGCTGCAGCGCTATGCCGATCAGGCGCAGATATATAAAAAGATTTCTCCCCACAGCCTGAGGCATTCTTTTGCAACCCATTTGCTGGAAGGTGGCGCCGACTTGAGAGCCGTGCAGGTAATGCTCGGTCATGTGGATATATCGACGACTCAAATATATACCCATGTCACCCGCAAGCACCTCAAGGAGTTGCACCAGAAATTTCATCCAAGAGGATGACCCGTATTGGAACCAAGTTGTTCTTGCCCAGGAAAGGATAGAAAACGAACATCGAACACTGAAAGGATGAACATCGAACATCGAACGCCCAACATCGAATGTTAAATGGGAAAAGAATTAATTAAGATTTTGATTACGAGTATCAAAAAACGGCTAAAAAAAATCGATATAGTAAACAAATGAAATTAAATTGCGGAGCGAAGCGACATCATTATTCGATGTTCAACGTTGGACGTTCGATGTTCGATGTTCAGTAGGCAGCCAACGCCCGGTTTTACCTTGACAGCTGACCCTTTTTCATCTACATGAGTTCATTTATCATTCTGAAATAACAACCTAAATCGATCAATTTAAGTATTCAGGAATAATTTATCGTGCCCGCACAAGATTCAAGTGGAACCATTCAGGGATGGTGGCATCCGGAACAAGAACAGCCGGAATCTGATGATTTCGCTTTTCAGGAGGCCCTGCACCGGGTTACCCGACCGTTATATGTTGTTAACATCGCCGGGCGGACGGCCATCGCCCAAAACGGCACCATAACCCTTGGCAGCGTCAGGCCGTCCGGATCCGGCGGGTTGCCGCTGCTGGGATATGCTCCCGCTTTGCATCCCCGGAATCTGGGTGACCCGGCCTTTAAAAAAGCTCACAATCTCCGGTACGCCTACATCGCCGGCGCCATGGCCAATGGTATTACTTCCGTTGAAATGGTCGAAGAGATCGGTCGCGCTGGAATGATCGGTTTTTTTGGTGCCGCCGGTCTTCTACCCGATCAAATTGAAGCGGCCATCAACTCGTTGAAACAACGGATGGGCACCCTTCCTTTCGGGTTCAACCTGATACACAGCCCTACGGATCCCGAGCTTGAATCCACCACCGTCCATCTGTACCTCAGATACGGGGTTAAACTGGTCAGCGCCTCGGCTTATTTAGGGCTTACGCTGCCGCTGGTTTATTACCGTGTCAACAACCTGCACCGGGGCAGCAACGGAAAGGTCGTTTGCCCAAATAAAATCATTGCCAAAGTGTCACGGGTTGAGGTTGCCCGGAAATTCCTGGAACCGCCACCTGAAAAATATTTGAGACAGCTGATCGAAGGCAACCTGATTTCTTCAGATCAGGCTGAATTGGCCGCTGAAATCCCGATGGCCGATGATTTGACGGCCGAAGCCGATTCCGGCGGGCACACCGACAACCGACCGGCCCTAACGCTGCTGCCCACCATGCTCGCTCTGCGCGATGAAATATCAACCCGCAATGGTTATAGAAACCCTGTCCGGGTAGGTCTTGCCGGCGGAATTGCAACACCGGATTCAACCGCTGCAGCATTTGCAATGGGTGCAGCTTATGTCCTTACCGGTTCGATAAATCAATCCTGTGTGGAGGCCGGCACATCGGATACGGTCCGTCAGATGCTGGCCGAAGCCGACCAGGCGGACGTTACCATGGCGCCTGCGGCCGACATGTTTGAACTGGGTGTTAAAGTCCAAGTCTTAAAGCGGGGCACCATGTTCCCTCAGCGGGCCAGCAAACTTTATGAACTTTATACCCGTTACAACAGCTATGAGGAAATACCCTCCGATCAATGTGAAATTCTTGAACGGGACTTTTTCAAATGCAGTTTTGACGACGAATGGGAGCAGACCAAACAATTTTTCACCCGGCGCGATCCCAGGCAAATCGATCTGGCCGAGAAAAAACCCAAACACAAAATGTCCCTCGTATTTCGATCCTACCTTGGACGCTCCTCGAACTGGGCCAATGCAGGCGACCCAACACGCAAGATTGACTATCAAATATGGTGCGGCCCGGCCATTGGCGCCTTTAACCATTGGGTAAAAGGCACTTTTCTTGAAAAATGGGAAAATCGAAGAACCGTTACCGTCGCCATGAATCTGATGTTGGGGGCGGCCGCCGCCACCCGGGTGAATTGGCTGCGACAACAGGGGATTTCCCTGCCCCCCGGGGTAGAACGGTTTTATCCGCTTAAATTGCCGAAAATTTTACAATTATTGGAATAAAGACAGGGAGCGTAAAAATCTTTTACGTAGAATACTGATATTTAAAAGGCGATAGCTGGCAGCCTCATTTATTTGCGCTGCAGTTTTTCCAGAATTGATGGATGATTCAATAAAGCGTTCCTGGCGCACAGGCCTGCCCTCGACAGCTACCGATTCATCCGCGATGACACCTTTCGTAAAATAAAAAAATCCGGAATCGTTGGTGTCAACATCCGCGGGCCGGCAAATCGCAATTTGATAATATTGAATGCTAAAGCGGGTTTCTTTTGTTGATCGGGCACTGCCGGTATAATCGAAATAAAACCTGTGCCCTACCAACCAGTGGTGCAAATCCTGCAGGATTAGCCTGGCCTCCGGTATCGTAAACTTCAGAACTCCCACCAGATACCCCCCCAGGAAAACAGTAAACGCCTCATCAGGATTGTATTGCCGCGCATAGCCTGACTGTAAACCACCCAATGGATCCGGCGGCAAGAATTCCCGGGACCACCGCTTCCAGCGGGCCAGGGTTATATTCAGTTTTTGAGAGAGTTCCTGGTTGGTATAGAATTTGATCATGGCAACACTTATACACTTGATATGTCAATATGACAAGTAATTATTTTAAAGCAATGCCTTGATATTAATTTGGATTAATATTATATTGAGGGTTCGAAACTCACCCGCCAGGTTTACCAAAGCAAACCGGCCGCGACGTGATTATTCCAAAATTTACAATCAAAAGTGATTCGTTGTTTTGATTTTGAATATTAAAGGACACCCTTTGTATGCCTGATAAAAATCCTGTGGCCATTGTCGGAATGGGATGTCTGTTCCCTAAATCCCTTGATCTCAAAGACTACTGGCAATTGCTGTACCACGGCAAAGACGCCATCACAGATATCCCCGAGTCCCATTGGTCACCGTCTGAATATTTTGACGCTGATCCCAAAAGCCCGGATCACGTGCATTGTAAGCGAGGCGGCTTTCTATCACCCGTCTCATTTGATCCTTCAGAATTCGGTATTCCGCCTGCATCTCTGGAAGCAACGGATACCTCCCAGTTACTGGGATTATTGGCCGCCAAGATGGCACTCGAGGACTGCGGATACGGTGAAGATCAAGACTTTGATCGGGATCGTACCTCCGTCATCCTCGGGGTTACCGGAACCCAGGAGCTGGTTATTCCTTTAAGTTCAAGGCTCGGCCACCCCAAATGGCGCAAAGCGCTTGAAGATTCTGCGATTGATCCGGCTAAAACCGAAGAAGTCATCCAACGAATTTCGGATTCTTATACCCCTTGGCAGGAAAACTCCTTTCCAGGCCTTCTGGGCAATGTGGTCGCCGGCCGAATAAGCAATCGTCTGGATTTGAGGGGCACCAATTGCGTGGTGGACGCTGCCTGCGCCAGCTCTATGAGTGCCATTAATCTGGCCATTCTCGAATTGCAAGCCGGCAGAAGCGATATGGTGGTTACCGGTGGTGTGGATACCTTAAATGATATTTTTATGCATATGTGTTTTGCCAAAACCCAGGCGCTGTCTGCCACCGGCGACGCCCGGCCGTTTTCAAAGGATGCCGACGGAACCGTGCTTGGAGAAGGCATCGGAATCCTCGTATTAAAGCGCCTGGAAGATGCTCAAAAAGACCGCAACCGGATTTATGCCGTAATCAAGGGCCTGGGTTCTTCAAGTGATGGAAAATCGCAGAGTATCTATTCACCGAGAGCGGAAGGACAAGCCAAAGCGCTGAGAGCGGCCTATGAAGACGCCGGCATCAATCCTGCCACCATCGGGCTCATTGAAGCCCACGGCACGGGGACCCGGGTGGGCGACAAAGTCGAATTTGAAGCGCTTAACACCGTTTTTGGGGAATTCGGCGCCAACGGTTACAAAAGCGCCCTGGGTTCGGTTAAATCAATGATCGGTCACACCAAAGCTTCGGCCGGCGCCGCGGGATTGATCAAAGCGGCTCTGAGTCTTTATCACAAAGTGTTGCCCCCCACTTTGAAGGCCGAAACCCCGGATCCCAGCTTAGACATCGCTAACAGTCATTTTTACCTGAACACCAATACCCGACCCTGGTTTTTACCCAACGGTAATCCCCGCCGGGCCGGGATTAGTGCCTTTGGTTTTGGCGGCAGCAATTTTCATGTCGTTCTTGAAGAATATCATTCTGCGAAGTCAGAAATATCCTGGGACGGAAGTGTTGATATCATTGCTTTTTCAGCCGACAACATTAGCAAGCTGGCTCGTAAGATCAGGGATTATAAAGATGTGAATTCCAGGAACCAGGTTTACAGAGAGTCTTGTATCCAAGCGGCAGAATCAAGAAGGCAATTTTCATCTGCACATCCCTATCGGCTCCTGATTGTCCGTGATCAGGAATCGGAGCTGTCTGATCTTTTTGACCGCGCCCTGGAGGTTTTGGAATCCGGAGATGTCGGTGATAAAATTATTTCAGAAAATATCTTCTTCGGTGGTCCTGAAATCCCCGGTAAACTGGCCTTTGTCTTCCCGGGTCAGGGAAGCCAGTACCTGAATATGGGACGCGATGTGGTTTGCACATTTCCCCAGGCCATGCAGATTCTGGAAAGGGCCAACAAAAAATTTGGCGATGGGGGTCTTCTCAGCGATCTGATCTTTCCAAAGACAACTTCCGGGGAACAAGACCGTAGACAGCAGGAAGCGACCTTGCGTAAAACCGATATTACCCAGCCGGCCATCGGCGCCATAAGCCTGGCGATGATCAATGTTTTGCGAAGTTTTGATGTCAGCCCCGATGCCGCCTGTGGACACAGTTTCGGAGAATTAACGGCCCTGTGCGCCGCCGGCTGGATCGATGAAGATGCTCTGCTGGAGCTTGCGATCAAACGGGGCCGTCTCATGGCTGAAGCCGGCGGAAACCAGGATCCACCAAACGGGGCTATGCTGGCGGTTCAGGCACCCCTGGAGGACCTGGAAAATCTGTTAGAAAAATCAAACCCCGAAGTTGTCCTGGCCAATCGCAACAGTCCCAGCCAAGGGGTTTTATCCGGACCGACCCCGGCCATTCTTGCAATCGAAAAAATATGCATCCAAAAGAAAATCAATGCCATTCGCCTGCCTGTTTCGGCCGCGTTTCACAGTGATCAGGTAAAAAGCGCCGCCCGGCCCTTTTATCTTGCTCTCAAAAAGGTAGCGGTAAACCCGACGGCCATCAGCGTATTTTCAAATACCACCGGAAAAGCGTACCCCGCCGATGCAAGCGAAATAAGGTCCCTGTTAGGCAACCATTTAACCCGTCCGGTGGACTTTGTCAGTGAGATTGAAAATCTGTACGCAACCGGCGTACGAACGTTTGTGGAGATCGGCCCCAAATCGGTCCTGACCGGATTGATTTCTGCCATCCTGCAGGATCGCGACATCAATGCCTGGGCGCTGGACGCGTCGGCCGGGAAAAGTTACGGAATCACCGATCTGGCCAAACTGCTGGGCCGCCTTGCATCTTTGGGCTATCCGGTCGCATTGCCCGAATGGGAAAACACCCGTCCAACTGCTCGAAAATCCCGTATGAATGTTCTTTTGAGCGGTGCTAATTACCGAACACAGAGGACAGAGGCAAGGGAATTGGGAATTGGGAATGTGGCCTCCGGCCCGGAAGGGCCTATGGCCCGGAGGGAATGTGGAATTTCGACAGGCAGAGGACAGAGGACAGTAGACCCGTCTTCGCCTGGCGGCTTCGACGCGGCAGGCAGAGGACAGAGAACGCTGGAAACTGTACCACAACAACGATCCCAACCATCGAAACTATCTAAACCAACCAGACTTACAAACGAGCAAAAAAGCAACATGCGCAAAGATAACAGTGAACAATCAGGATTTATTCTGGATGCTTTGAAGGTGGTTCAGGAAGGTTTGAAGTCAATGCAACATCTTCAATCCCAAACAGCTGCCGCCCACCAGAAGTTTTTGGAAACCCAAACAGAGGCCAATCGGTCACTGCAAGAAATGATGCGAAATACTCAACGCCTGGCAGAACAATCTTTGGGTCTTCCTTCGGAACCGTTGCAGCCGGTTTCTTTCCGGCCCTTGGGCACTGATCCCCGTCAGGAGTCCCCGGCTCAAGAACTAGTCCGTCCACCGGTGAAATTCGACAATATTGACGGCCCAATGAGTCCGCCAATCTCCGCTAATCCGGAGGTCGCGCCGACTTTTCCGGCCGGAGAAAAAGCACTGGAAATAGCGGCCAATGGATATGCCCAGGCCCCAGAAACCCGGGACTCCGCCCTTGAAAAAATCCAACCACCCAATCAAGTTCAGCAAACTATTGAAGCAACCCTGCTGGAGGTTGTCAGCCAGCTGACCGGCTATCCGTTAGAAATGCTGGGATTGGACATGGACATCGAAGCTGAACTGGGTATTGATTCCATCAAGCGGGTGGAAATTCTATCCACCCTTGAAGAGAAAATGCCCGAGTTGCCCACCGTTTCTCCCGAAATCATGGGCAGTTTGAAAACCCTGGGGCAAATTGTTGAATATCTTGCAGATTCCACAAACGCTGGCGCCCATCAGCAGGAAACCGATAAAACGCAGAAGCTTATTAAAGCGGATAATCGCAAGCAATCGCGACCGGGTTCGGAAACGACAAGAATTCCTCGCAATGTGGTATCAATCGAGGAGGCTCCCATCCTATCCGCCTCTAGGCTGACAATCGCCGAAAACCGTAAAGTATTTGTAACCGAAGATAACACCGGTCTGTCTGAACAAATAGCTGAGCAGCTTACCAGGCTGGGCATCGGCACGATCAGAATCTCGCTGGATATCCTCAAATATAAGAAACAGCTACCGGCCCCCGCCGGACTGATCATTGTCCAGGACCCTCGATCCGATAAAATAGGTCAGGATTTAAAAGATGCTTTCGCGCTTACCAAGTATCTGGCATCCGGCCTGATCGAATCGGCCAATCAAGGCGCTGCGATATTTGCCACCGTCACCCGCCTTGACGGCGCCTTTGGTTTGAAAGGCGAGCAAACCGGCCAGCCGACCCAAGGCGGTTTGGCAGGCCTGGCTAAAACCGCCGCCATTGAATGGCAAGGTGTTTGCTGCCATGCCATCGATATCGCACCGGACTGGTCAGACAACTGCCAAATTGCAGGCACCGTTGTGAAAGAGGTCCTATCACCGGGTCCGGTCGAAATTGGTCTTGATGCAGATCATCGGTGCACTCTGGCCTTGCAACCTGAGCCCTATCCTGCGGGTCAAATAAACCTGGCACCCGGCGATGTGGTAGTCATCAGCGGCGGCGCCAGAGGCATAACTGCGGCGGCTGCCCTTGCACTGGCCAGAGAGGCTGCCCCCACGCTGATATTATTAGGTCGATCTCCGCAACCTGCGGCCGAACCTGGATGGTTGTCTGCGCTTACCGATGAAGCCGCCATAAAAAAAGCCATCTTGGAAAATGAATTCAAGGGTCAAATAGCTACCCCGGCGGGAATTGAAAGCGCATTTAAAGGCCAGATGGCCAATCGTGAGATTGCAGCAAACCTGGCTGAATTAAAATCAACCGGAGCAGACGCCTATTACTACCAGATCGATATTCGTAATTTCGAAATGGTTCAAACCGTCATCGATGACATTCGAGCCAATCATGGTCCCATCGCGGGCATCATTCACGGGGCAGGGGTGCTGGAAGATCGTCTGATTATCGACAAAACCGTCGACCAATTCGAGCGTGTGTTTGATACCAAGGTTAAGGGACTTAACAACTTGCTGAAAGCTGCAGGTCAGGATCATTTAAAATATCTGGTTTTGTTTTCTTCGGTGGCGGCGCGAATGGGAAACAGGGGCCAGGCCGACTACGCCATGGCCAACGAAGTATTGAACAAGATGGCCCATAATGAATCCGTAAAACGACCGGATTGCCGGGTTGTTGCGATTAACTGGGGTCCCTGGGATGGGGGTATGGTCACCCCTGCTTTGAAGCGCGAATTTGAGCGCAACGGCATCCACTTGATCCCGGTCGACAAAGGCGTTCAGTGCATGCTTGATGAAATGACGGCAGGGTTAAACAGCCCTGTGGAGGTTGTCATTGGCGCCGAAATCGGTAGCACCGGTGAATATGTCCCCCGGGAAATAAAACGCCCGGAATTGGTAAAACCCACACCGGCTGTAAAAAAGCAGCAATTAGCGCTATCCTTTGAACAGGAGATTGGTGTCTCTCACTACCCTATTTTAAAATCACACGTCATTGACGGCAAACCGGTGGTGCCAATGGCTTTGATGACCGAATGGTTTGCCCATGGCGCCTTGCATGAAAATCCCGGTTTGGTCCTGCATGGTTTAGATGATATTCGTGTTTTAAAAGGAATTCTTCTGGATTCTGAAAAAAAACACATTCGACTGCTGGCCGGGAAACTCAAAAGAAATGGCGAATTCTATGAAGTGACGGTTGAATTGAGAGACGGCCAAAAAGCCGGCCAAGATATCATCCATTCGAGCGCCCGGGCCGTTTTGAGCGATCAGTTGCCGTCTGCCCCGTCTTATCAGTTTTCGAAGGCCATGGTTGCCAAAGCCTATACCAAAAAAACTGAGGAAGTTTATGATAAGATTCTTTTTCACGGCAATCAACTTCACGGAATACGTAAAATTGTCAGTTGCTCATCCCGGGGAATGGTGGCGCATATATCGTCGGCCCCTGCCCCGGGAGAATGGATATCAGCTCCATTGAGAAATCAATGGATTGGCGATCCTCTGGTTCTTGACAGCGCTTTTCAGATGGCGACCGTATGGTGTTTTGAAGAGAAGGGAATAGCATCATTGCCAAGTTACGCTGCATCGTATCGGCAGTATTGTTCTCAATTTCCCTCTGACGGGGTGACCGCAGTACTGGAGATAAAAGAAGCAACGAGCCGTAAAATGCGCGGTGATTTTATATTTCTAGATTCCAATGATGAGATCGTGGCGAGTCTGTCAGGGTTTGAGGCAATAATGGATCCAGCGCTGCTCAAGGCATTTAAACCGCAATATAAAGCCTCGGCCTAGTTGTTTGAAGTTATTGGTTACACCGCTTTTTCGATTCCCCTGTGAATATCTGCCGGGACCCCGCAAAAATCAATGGGCTCGATCGTAGCGACAAAGCTTTTGCATGACGGGCAGTATTTTTTGGGTTTCCCGCGACCGCTCCAAAGCAGCTTCATCCTATGGGTGGCACTGCATTTTGGACAGATACACTCGATTGTAAGACCGTCACGATAATTGCCGCTGCCGGGGTCAAAACACTCCAGCTCATCCGCCAAACAGTTGCTATTGCTGATTACAGGCATTTCCATATCTCCCCTTAAGGTTATACCGCTTTCCATAAAAATGTTTCGGATGGTATAAGTGGTTGTAGAAAAAACCGTCTGAATACCGGAACGTTTTTTTAACAATCACTATAGAAATCAAATCAACAAGGTCAATTTCGCGCTATAACCACCTCCCCCCGTGTGTGCTCATATTTTTTTAGGAGTTCTTCGATGGCCTCTTCCAGGAGGACGCCGATGGATTTATCCGCGTCAACTGCAAGATGTTTCAACGCCCTTAGGCGCTCGGCATCGATTCGGGTGGAAAATGTTTTTTTATTAGCCATGTAAGTATTATTATAATATTTATTTCTTTATTTCAAGTATTTTCTTTATAAACTTATAAATTATTTTATATAAATATTTTTACAGTATTATAAATATAAATAAATAATTAAAATAATAATAATATAATTCTATTTAATATGTTCGGATCAGGTGTTTGAGATAGCTTTCGAGAATTTTAGAAAAAATGGGGGGGGGGGGGGAAATCGTCATTTGATAAGCCCTGCCTTTTGTTTGACACGCAGAAGTCCCGGGCTGTTATGCAAATACATCAAGGGCGATCGGTATCCGGCCTCCACGAAAAGCTCTTCAAGCTTGTCAAAGAGAACGGGCTGATCCGGCCAGGTGTACTGCCTTCTTTTTTCCTCAATCAAATCCCATTGCCGCCTGGTCTGCGGATTCTGGGCGAGTACAGTTTCTTCGGCGGTATCACACAAAAACATTTCACAGACAATGGGTTTAACTTTCCATCGACACCCACTTTCAGTCAAATATACGCATTTAAATCCGGTGTTCGGTTTATGCAGGATTGAGAGGTAATCCTCAATTTCCTGGCTGTCAGAAACCAGAACATTCACCACAATATCTGTGAAAAAGGTGATTATTCCTTCCCGGGAACAGCACGCACTCTGCCGGTTCTGATAGCATGTTTGAGTGCAGACCTTGCTGAAGTGGGTTGATAAGAAATTATCGACCTCCGCCCGAAACGAGAGGTAATCCGCAGCTAAGGCCAACAAATCCCGCCGAACGAATGGGTCGCTTTTCAGGTGCTGATGCACCATTGCAATCGCCTCTATCTGTTCCTGATGATATGGGTTCATAACTAGGCCTTTAGAAATTACTCCTGTATGCGGAAAGCATAATGACAATGCACCAGGCTGTCAAGCCTATAAGCTCTTGACATCCAAAAGTGACTGCTGATAGGTTATAAATTATTTTATGATTGTGAGGCCGGTATGATAAATTGAAAATCAGCCCCATTTCTCCACCAGGGAAATGGGGTTTTAGTTTACCGGGGATGGCCTTAGAAAGCGTTAACCTGATAAAATGAACCTTCAACAGTGCTTAAAAATTCTGGAGCTTGATACCATCGGCTCTCTTCAGGAAGCCAAGCGGGCCTATAAGGATTTAGTTCGCGTGTGGCATCCGGATCGGTTTCAGAGCAATCCTCGGCTAAAACAGAAAGCGGATAAAAAGCTAAGGGAAATCAATCTGGCCTATAGTAATTTGTGC
>Ga0316191_10001056_pt1 | contig 18953 bp, 12 predicted proteins | sample Eddworburr2cm_MG_FD_204928 | JGI IMG/M metagenome (GOLD analysis project Ga0316191, IMG submission 204928) | Coastal sediment microbial communities from Maine, United States - Eddy worm burrow 2 cm | ecosystem: Environmental > Aquatic > Marine > Coastal > Sediment | place: USA: Maine... | reverse complement strand
CAGGTACTCGACACCGAGGACGCGGAAGACGTAGTCGATGATCGAGGTCGAGAACTTGATGTTCGGGTGACCCTCGACGATGCCCTGCGGCTCGAAGCGGGTGAAAGTGAACTGCCGGACGTAGGCGTCCAGCGGCACACCGTGCTGGAGGCCCATCGACACACTGATCGCGAAGCAGTTCATCAGGGAACGGAACGCGGCGCCCTCTTTGTGCATGTCGACGAAGATCTCACCAAGCGAGCCATCCACGTATTCGCCGGTGCGAAGGAAGACCTTGTGTCCACCAACGCGCGCTTCCTGCGTGAAGCCGCTTCGCTTCTTCGGAAGACGGTGACGCCGGGTCGTCGGCGGCGTGAGCCACTCCTGCACCGGAGCTACGACGGCCGGAGCGAGGGCCTTGGCCTCTGGCCTAGCTTCTGCTGGCGTCTCGTCCTCTTCTTCGGTGGAGTCGGCCTTGGCGTTGAGAGGCTGTGAGGACTTCGAACCATCTCGGTAGAGCGCGACTGCCTTGAGACCGAGTTTCCAACCCTCTTTATAGATCTCCTCGACGTCCTCGACGGTCGATTCCTGTGGAAGGTTCACCGTCTTGGAGATCGCGCCCGACAGGAACGGCTGGGCCGCCGCCATCATGTGGACGTGCGCCATCGGCTCGAGGAATCGCTCGCCGATCTTGCCGCATCGGTTCGCACAGTCGAACACCGGCAGGTGCTCGGCCCTCAGGTGCGGAGCTCCTTCGACCGTCATGCGACCGATCACGACATCGTTGATTTCGCCGATCTCTTTTTCGCTGTGACCGAAGTAGCGAAGCAGATGGAAGCCCGGCTTGCTGTACACCGCGGGTTCGATCTCGAGCCGCTCGTACGCCTCGGTCCCAATCACCCATGGTGCCAACGCGGAGCCGACGTCGAACACGCCACGAAGCGCCTCTTCGGCCTTTTCGATCTCGCGTTCGGTGAGCCCGTTCTCGAGCAACGCCTTTCGACCGCAGTGCGGTGCACCGGTGAAGGTGTTGGTACCGGTCACGTAGGAGACGATGTCGGCGAGTTGCGCGTCGGTGTAGCCCAAGTTCTGAAGCGCCTTGGGCACGCTCTGGTTGACGATTTTGAAGTAGCCGCCACCCGCGAGCTTCTTGAACTTCACCAGTGCGAAGTCCGGCTCGATGCCGGTCGTGTCGCAGTCCATCAAGAGCCCGATGGTACCGGTCGGTGCGAGCACGGTCGTCTGCGAGTTGCGGTAGCCGTACATCTCACCGAGCTTGCAGGCCAAGTCCCAGTCTTCGTGTGCCGCCTGAATGAGCTCTGGCGGGCATCCGGTCGGCTCCTCGTCGGTCATCCCCGGGCCGCCGGTCTCGTTGATGCGGTAGGCCGCGTCACGGTGCTTGCCCATGACACGAAGCATCGGCTGACGGTTGCGCTGGAAGCCTGCGAACGCACCCTTGCTAGCCGCGATCTCCGAGGACGTCGCATACGCGTGACCACAGAGAATCGAGGTGAGCGCCGCACAGATCGTCCGACCCTCGTCGCTATCGTAGGGGATCCCGAGCTGCATCAGCAGCGTGCCGAGGTTCGCGTAGCCGAGTCCCAAAGGCCTGAATTTATGGCTGTTTTTCGCGATTTCTCGGGTCGGGTAGCTCGCGTAATCGACCGCGATGTCCATCGCGACGATCAGGACACGGATCGCCTGACGGTACCCTTCGATATCGAACCGGCCCTCCTCGTCGAGGAACTTCGAGAGGTTGATCGATGAGAGGTTACAGGCCGAGTTGTCGAGGAACATGTACTCCGAGCACGGGTTCGACGCGTTGATACGGTCGGTGTTCGGGCAGGTGTGCCAGTCGTTGATCGTGGTGTCGTACTGGAGGCCCGGATCGGCGCAGCCATGCGCTGCCTCGCCGATTTTGCGCCACACGTCGCGCGCGCGGTACGTGTCACACACTTCGCCGGTGGTGCGAAGCGTGGTCTTCCATTCACCGTCCGTCTCGACTGCGTTCATGAACTCGTCGGTTACGCGAAGCGAGTTGTTCGAGTTCTGCCCGGACACCGTGTGGTAGGCATCACCGTTGAAGTCAGACTCGTAGCCGGCTTCGATGAGAGCCCTTGCCTTCTTCTCCTCGCGGACCTTCCACTCGATGAAGTCGATGATCTCGGGGTGGTCCATGTCGAGGCAGACCATCTTCGCGGCGCGACGCGTGGTTCCGCCTGACTTGGTGGCCCCAGCTGCGCGATCGAGCACTTCGAGGAAGCTCATCAGGCCGCTCGAAGTTCCGCCGCCGGAAAGCTTCTCTTGCTTGCCTCGGATCTTCGAGAAGTTGGTGCCGGTGCCGGAACCGTACTTGAACAGGCGCGCTTCGTTCTTGATCAGCTCGTAGATCGCCATCAGGTCATCGTTGACGGCCTGGATGAAGCAGGCGGAGCACTGCGGATTCTCGTACGCGGTGTCGGTCTCGAAAATGATGTCCTGTTCGGGGTCCCAGGCGTAGTTGCCGCCCGACCCTTCGATGCCGTAGCGCTGGTAGAGGCCACAGTTGAACCAGACCGGCGAGTTGAATGCTGCCTTTTGATGGATGAGGAGGTGGGCGAGCTCAGCCTCGAACGTGTCTGCGGCGTCTTTGTCGGTGAAGTACCCGCCGAACTTCTCGCCCGCCTCGCGGAGCGAGTGGGCTACGCGATACACGAGCTGGCGAACGCTGCGTTCACCCTTGTTCTTGTCGCCGTCGATACCGGCCTTCCGGAAGTACTTGGACACCGCAATGTCGGTCGCGAGCTGACTCCAGCCCTCGGGGACTTGAGCGCCCTTGAGCTCGAACACCACCGAGCCGTCCGAATTGGTAATCTGACTGTCGCGAAGGACGTATTCGGCGTCTTCGAGAGGGTCCGCGCCGGCCTGCGTCAGCTTGCGGTCCATCGATAGGCCGCCCGCCTGCTGCGAAACTTCGGCCCTCCGAGCGCCTTCGATCTCCAAATTGCTAGTCATTCCCCGAGTATCCAATGCCACAGCTTACCTCCAACCAGACGCAACTCACCATCCAGATAAATCCACCATCCATCCCCAGGTAGACCACCCACTATCCACAGTCGTCCCACAAGGGATTGCGCTGGTAGCCTCGTTACCACCACAACCGCTTGGGGGCGGACCTGCGAAGTAGCTCTGCGATGCCAGGCCAGTCAAGCAGAAACGATCGGCCCAAATTGCTTTCTCTCTTTCAGCTGCGATTCCGAGCAGTTGGGAAGGGCTCGCGAGGCGATTTTCTGCCATTTCGCACCGCGTCATAGAAGCATCGCCCTCAAACCGCATCACGTGACACCCGATGTATAGTCACAATGTCCATCCTACTAGATGTTGGGGTCTGACCTCAAAAAATACGCAATATTTGGGGTGCTCTGTGTGTGCTTGTCCGACAATGAGTGATATTATGCCACCCGTAGATCGATGCCTCTCCCCCTCGGTGACCGCCGCAAGATCGTTCGCCAAGTCCGCGTAATGCGAGCCCTTCTCTCGACTGCACCGTGCCCTCGGAACGAACTGCGATAGAACCGCGCCATGAAGGTTCATCTGGTCGACGGAACCTACGAGCTCTTCCGATCCTGGTTCGGCGCCCCGGAGTCCAAGTCACCTAGCGGACAGGAAGTCGGCGCGACGCGGGGCTTCTTGCGGTCGATGGCGGCGATGCTGCGGACCGACGAGGTGACGCACACAGGCTGCGCCTTCGACCAGACCGTCGAGTCGTTCCGCAACGACCTCTTCGACGGCTACAAGACGGGAGAGGGATTGGAACCGGCGCTCTTCGATCAGTTCCCCTTGGTGGAACGCGCGAGCCGGGCGCTCGGGATGGTCACCTGGCCGATGGTCGCGTTCGAAGCCGACGACGCACTGGCGGCAGCCGCCGCGAAGTTCGCCGACGCGCCGGGCGTGGAGCAAGTCGTGATCTGCTCGCCCGACAAAGACCTCTGTCAGTGCGTACGCGGCAACGAGGTCGTGACCTTGGATCGACGCAGAGAGATCGTCCTCGACCAAGATGGTGTGCGCGAGAAGTTCGGTGTGTGGCCAGAATCGATCCCGGACTACTTGGCGCTCGTCGGAGATACAGCGGATGGGATCCCCGGCATTGCCCGTTGGGGAGCCAAGAGTGCGTCGACCGTGCTCGGGAAGCTCCTGCACCTCGAGAACATTTCAGACGATCACGAACGATGGGGCGTGAAGGTTCGCGGCGGCGCCACGCTCGCACACAACCTGAGCGAGCAACGTGACGACGCGGTGCTCTATCGAAGGCTTGCAACGTTGCGAACCGATGTGCCGATCGACGAGTCGCTCGACGACCTCCGTTGGACAGGACCCGACCGCCCCGCGCTCGAAGCCCTATGCGAAGAGCTCGGCGAACGCACACTGCTCGATCGGATTTGAGATCAGGAGAAACGGATGTCGGGATGTAGCGCGCGGAGATACTCGCGCGCCCTGCGCACGTAGTTGGCCGCCCCCTTTTCGAGACCCGCGCCCTTACTCGGGTCGATCTGGCGAACCACCTTCCCTGGGGAGCCGAGAACGACGGAATAGTCTGGAATTTCCTGTCCCTGAGTGACCAGCGCGTTTGCGCCGATGGTGCAGTATTTGCCTATCTTCGCGCGATTGAGAATGACCGCGCTGATGCCAATGAGGCTGTAGTCCCCCACCTCGCAGCCGTGCACGATCGCATGGTGGCCAACTGTCACGCCACGCCCGAGGATGACGCGAATGCCGGGGTCGGTGTGCAACACGGCGCCGTCTTGAATGTTGGTCTCTTCGCCGATGATGATCTCGTCCGAGTCGCCGCGCAAAACCGCGTTGAACCACACACTCGATCTTTGCTTGAGGACGACCGAACCGATCACGTCGGCCGAGTCGGCGACGAAAACCTCGCCTTCGATTCGTACGCGCTTGTGTCCGAGCTCGTAGATCATCAGAGCGCGCTGCCCTTGAACAGCACCGGGGAGTAGATGTTGAGTCCGATGGTGACTTGCCAGGTCTCCGCGTTCAGATCGGACCCGCGGGTGCTGAAGCCATAGAACGTCGGGAAGCGGAAGCTCGCAAAGATGTCCATCATCGTCGTGCCCGCGTCCACGGTGTAACCGGCGCCTACGCCGAGCGGGATGAAATAGAACGGGCCCTGAACTAAACCCGAGGTCGCGGTTCGAATCGTGTGACCGAGGTCGAACATGTTCATGCCGCTGTTCAACTTCAGAAAAAACCTCTCGGTCGCGTTGGCGATGAAGTTGAACGGGACGTTGAGCGACCAGATCGACGGACCTTGCGGGTTGTTGTCGACCACGAAGTCCATCCCAGTATCGAATGCGAACTGCTCGTGGATGATGAAGCGGAGCGGGATGCCTCCAAGGAAACCAAACTCGGTTCTCGAGGGGATTCGAAAGACCGCGTCGATGCCGAGCTTCACGACCTCGCTCTCGAACGCCTCGAAGCGCGCGTAGAACGGGATGTCTCCGAACTTCGCCTCAGGCGACATGCTGAAGGTGATGAGGCCCTCTCCGCCGAAACCGAAATTGGGAAAGACACTGACGCCGGGGAAGGATCCCGTCCGATATCTAGAAAAGCCGATCTCGAAGTCCTGGGCGAGGGTAATGCCCACGCCGAAGTTCATCGTCGAGATCGTGCCGGTCGCGCCGAAAGGCTGGCCATCGTCCTTCCTTCGGCCGACGACCGTGTCGAAAGTGCCTCGCATCATGCCGCGGGGCATCGTCAGATTCCGGTTCGCATACCGGGGATCGTAGTGCTCGGACGCGTGGGGCCTGCGGGTGCCGACCGGGGGCGGCTCGGTCTCTTCCACCCAATCGGGGTTCTGCGGAGAACGCTCCTCGTGCTCGGTTGGAGGCGCATCGGACCACTCCGGATTGGGCTCGGTGCGGGCCGGCTCGGCAGGCTCGGGCTCAGGCTGGGCACTCGGCGCTGGTTCGGGTTCGGGTTCGGGAGAACCAGCCGGCGGCTCGGGGTCCGCGGGGGCCGCGATCGGCGCACCCCAGCCCCCGGACTGCGCGAATGTGATAGCGGGTAGCCCGAGCACCACGAGGCCGACGAGCGATACGAGAGAGAAGGCTTTGGACACAAACCCGGCCATAAACCAATCCAACTGCGGTGCCAAGCGCCGACCCCTCGGCCCACGCGCGCCCACATTGCGCGGCAGGCGCACATGCCTATACTCGCGCCCCTCCGGCGATGTAGCTCAGGTGGTTAGAGCGGGCGTTTCATACGCGCTAGGTCGGTGGTTCGAGTCCACCCATCGCCACCAGGTCCGAGCCAGCTCGGACTTGACGTTCGTCCAAAACGCGATGCGACTCGCTTGCACTGAACGCGCGTACTGCGTAGCGTAGACCAATGCCCGTAGCGTCACGACGACGACTCGCCACGCACGCTGGCGCGCAGGCCGCGGGCTTGTCTCTCGTTCTTTCCGTCGCGGGGTGGTTCGGGCTGCGCTGGGGCGGTATCGACGTAGCGTTGCCGGTCTTCGCCTGGGTGACCGCAGTCGCCACAGGCGTTGCCGGATTCCTCACCGCGTTCTACGTCGAGCTGTCGGTGGGCCGCCGGATCGCGAGAGTGGTTCGGATACTCGAAGCCCACGCGAGAGAAAACAGCCTGCAACGTTTGCCGCATTTGGGCGACGACGAGATCGGCGAAATCGGTCGCGCCGTCAACGATTTGCTCGCCAACCTCACCTCGTTAGAGGTGCGCATGATCGAGCAAGGGCACGAGCTTCGTCACACACGCGAAGAGCTGGTCTTGAAAAAGGCGCTCGGGTTGAAGTCAGCCGAGCTCGAGCAGCGGCTGCGCGAACGCGCCCTCCTGTTCGATATCGTCCGCGCAAGCGCGTCGGAGCAAGAGCTCGACGCGGTGCTCGGCGACATCGCCACGCGTTTGGGCAAGGCGCTTCTTCTCCGTGAGTGCATGCTGTTCTTGGTCGACACCGAAACGCGGCGTCTGACACTGCGGGCCGCGTATGGTTTCGAGCGCCCCGGAGAGCTGCTCGAGCGCATCGTCCTCTTCGACGAGGACGCGCTCGGCAAAGTGGCTCAGCTCGGCGAACCCATCATGGTCCACGACCTCGCAGAGCTCGAAGGCGAGACGCTGTGGGAACCGATTCCACAGAGCGGCTCGATCGCGATCCTCCCTATCGTTCACCACGGAAAGACCACGGGCGTCATGGCAGCGACCCGCGAGCAAACCGAGGCTTTTTCCGACGTAGAGACGGGCCTCCTCGGGGCGATTTCAGACCAGCTGGGCCTCGCGATCCGCCATACACAGCTGTTCGACGAGCTTCGCCGCGGCTCCCAGCATGACGACCTGACCGGCCTCGGCAACCGCCGCTTGCTCCGTATCCGATTGGAAGACGAGCTTCACCGCGCCGAGCGCTTCGGCCAGGCGGTGAGCATCCTCGCGATCGACATCGACTACTTCAAGGCGCTCAACGATCGGCATGGCCACCCGACCGGCGACGCATCGCTGCGCAAGCTCGCCGGGCTCATGACACGAAACCTGCGCCGCATCGATACAATCGCGCGCACCGGAGGAGAAGAGTTCGTGGTACTTCTTCCGCGTACCAATCTCAGCGAAGCTGCGAAGGTTGCCGACAAGCTTCGCTCGATGGTCGAGCGTACCGAGTTTCCGGGCGGAGACGGTCAGCCCGACGGCATGTTGACCATCAGTGTTGGCGTGGCCTCTCTTCGCCCCGACGAGACTGGCGCCGATTTGCTCGCGCGCGCGGACACGGCGCTCTACGAGGCCAAAGATCGCGGCCGGAACTGCGTGGTCAGCGCATCTCAGTCGGCGGGCTCGGCGCGCTCCCTGACGAGGTCGCGAATCTGACGAAGCTCGAAGGGCTTCTCGAGGCAAACCAACGGTGTTTGCTTGAGGAACTCGCGGGCCTGAGGCGTGAACGCGCCGCCTGTCATGAAGACGAACCGTGAGGCGATCTCCGGACACCTCTCCGACACGCGCGCGAACAGTTCCATGCCGCTCACTTCCGGCATCATCAGGTCGCAGAACACGACGTCGAACGGCTCGCCCGAGCACAGGCGCTCGATCGCTTCCTCTCCGCTCGTGAAGACCTGCACCTCGTGACCCCGAAGCGCGCGCTGAATCGAACGTCCCACCAATGGCTCGTCGTCGACGACTACGACACAGGCGCGTGCCCCGGGTGTGGCGGTTGGAGGGGCCTGTGTCGTGTGAGGAATGGAGTCACGCGTGGACGCCGGGAGCCGGACCACCAAGGTCGTCCCGCGGTCGAGCTCGCTTTGAGCCTCGATGGTGCCGCCTGCTTCGCGAACGATGTTTCGGCAGATCGACAGCCCGAGCCCCGTCCCCTCCGAGATGGCCTTGGTCGTGAAGAACGGCTCGAACATGCGGCTCATGCGGCCTGGTTCGATCCCGGTCCCATTATCGACGACCTCGATCACCGCCCAGCCCTGCTCGTCGGTGAAAGTCCGCACCGTGATGCGATTGGCGCTGACTCCACGCTCGGGCATCGCCTGGGCGGCGTTGATCAGGAGGTTCAGAAACACCTGCCCGAGCCGCGATTCGTTGGCATCCACGGGCGGGATCTGACTGAAATCCCGCTCGAGGGTCGCCCGGTGACGGATTTCGTTCCAGCAGATGTTGATCGAGGATTCGAGGACGCTTCGCACGTCTACGTTGCCGCGCTGCTCGTCGTCCACGCGTGAGAACGTCTTGAGGTCGCGCACGATGTTTTGCATGCGGACGGCGCCATGAATCGCCTCGTCCAGCTGCTGCCTAGCGTGCTCGAGCCAGGCGGTCTCACTACTTGAATCGATTTGTTCACGCGTCAGGTGCAAATTCGAGAGCACGTACATCAACGGATTGTTGAGCTCGTGGGCAACGCCGGCCGCCAAGGTGCCGACCGAAGCCATGCGGTCCGCGAACGCAAGCCGCGATTCCATGTCTTGGCGCTCGGCTGCGCGGCGGGTCGCCTCTTCGATCGTGCGCTCGGCGATCAGCAGGCGGGTCCCTAGGATCTCGGGGTCGATGGGCTTCGATAGGTAGTCTGAAGCGCCGGCGTCGAGGACAGCGTTGAGATCCTCGGCCCGGTTGCGGCCGGTGATGACCAGAATCACCACATCCTCGCCGCCGGGCCGGCTGCGCACCATTCGGCACAGGTCGAGACCCGACATCCCGGGAAGCGTCCAATCGACGAGCATGAGCTGGAAGGGCTGCGCGAGGTGGGCCTCGAGGGCCTCCTCCGCCGTCCTGGCGACCGCGACTTCGTAATCTCGCTCACACAGGAGCTCGCGCAGGAGCCCCCGCATCGAGCTCGAGTCGTCGACGACCAGCGTTCGCAAGGGGGCGTTCGTCACTAGCCCGAAAGTCTAATGCAATTGGCCAAAAGGTTCATGGTTTCGTGCTTGTCTTGACGGGTCTCCGTTCGTAGCTATCGTGAGGGCGGGTAACGCGATGCGTCATCCAAGGAGGATTGAGACATGACTCGCCAAAACCAACTTCGTCGGAGCGGGACCCGGCTTCAGGGGCAAGGGGCGCTCTGGTTCCAGCAAACGCGGCACGCGGGTGAGACCTTCGTTGCAGAGGCCCAGGGCGCGAGCGTCACGTTTGGGCGAGACATGAGGGCCGCGAGCGCGAAGCTCATCGCCAGCGCGGGCCGCTCGGCTCAAGCGTTCCAGAAGGCGTTGCACAAAGAGGCGCTCGATTGGCAGGGCCTCGCGCTGAAGACGCGGGATGCGTACGTGGCGGACTTCTACGAGCGGCGCGAGCGCGTGGAACGCCAAGCGCTGACCACTCGAGAGGCGCTCAAGCCCGGGGCCGTCGAAACGACCGTCCTTCAGTCGGCTCATGATCTGCTGGAGCTGGCGCAGAGCCGTGTCGACGCCCGCCTCGAGGAAAGCGCGAAGCCGGCCGCGGCCAAGGCAGCGAGCAAGCCCAAGGCGGCCAAGACAGCAAAGGCCCCAAAGGCCGAGAACAAGAAGGGCCAGAACCCGATGCGCAACTACGATCAGCTCACCGCCAAAGACGTGGTGACCCGAGTCCAGAAGCTGTCGGCCCCACAGGCGACCGCCGTTCTCGATTACGAGCGAGCGCGGAAGAAGCGCGCGACCGTGATCCGGGCGGCCGAGCAGCGGCTAGCGGCCGCCAGCTGAAGCCGGTCGCAAAGCATCTGTACAGCTGACCAGGCTGCACTACACTCCGGGCCGTGGGCGAAAACAAACAGGTTCTCGTTGCCGATGACGAGGACAACCTGCGCCGCGTCCTGAAAGCTCAGCTGCAGCATGACGGATACGAGGTGCACTGCGTTGCGGACGGCGAGGCGGTGCTCCAGGCCATGGCGGAGCATCACATCGATGTTCTGATCACCGATCTGCGCATGCCTAAGCTCGACGGCATGCAGGTGCTCAAGTCGGTGAGCGAGCGCTTCCCCAACGTGCCGGTAATCATGATCACCGCGCACGGGACGGTCGACACCGCGGTCGAGGCGCTCAAGCTCGGCGCATTCGACTATGTGACCAAGCCGTTCGACCGGGCCGAGTTTCGGACTGTAGTCGGCAAGGCGGTCCGGACCCGCGAGTTCTCTCAAAAGCACGTGAGCGGCGACCCGAACGAACGCGGCCGCTACAGGATCATAGGCCAGTCCGCGCTCATGCACGGCGTCTATGACGTCATCGAAAAGGTTGCGGACACGCCCAGCACTGTCCTCATTACAGGTGAAAGTGGGACGGGAAAGGAGCTGATCGCGCGCGCGCTTCATGAGAACAGCTCCCGAAGAGACAAGCCGTTCGTCAGCGTCAACTGCGCCGCAATCCCGCCCGACCTGCTCGAGAGCGAGCTCTTCGGCTACGAAAGGGGCGCGTTCACCGGCGCGGTCACGAGCAAGCCGGGGCGGTTCGAGCTGGCAAACGAGGGCACCCTGTTCCTCGACGAAATCGCGGAGATTCCAGTCAGCATGCAGGTCAAGCTGCTTCGCGCGCTGCAAGAGCAGCAGTTCGAGCGCGTGGGCGGCATCAAGACCATCACCGTAGACAGCCGCCTCGTCGCCGCAACCAACCGCGACCTCAAGGCGAGCATCGCCAATGGCGGTTTTCGCGAGGACCTCTACTACCGCCTCAACGTCGTCCATGTGCACCTGCCGCCCCTGCGTGAGCGCCCGAGCGACATCCCGCTGCTGCTCGAACACTTCGTGCGGAAATTCAACACCAAGCTCGACCGTGCGACGACGGGGTTCGAAGACGCGGCGATGAAGCAACTCCTTCGGTACGGTTGGCCGGGGAATATCCGAGAGCTCGAGAACGTGGTCGAACGATGCATGATCTTCGCCGAAGACGGTGAGGTTGGCGCCCAGCACCTACCCGCAGAGGTTCGCGACTCGGATGGCGATCTGGGACCCGGCCTCGTCGCCGGCCTGGGCCCGACGCCGGGGGAAACCGGGCTGAAGGAAGCGGTGAGGGAGGCGACACTCAAGCTCGAACGGGAGTTCATCGGGCGTGCGCTCGATCAAACCGGTGGCAACGTCACCCACACCGCACGGCTCCTCAAGATCTCGCGCAAGAGCCTCCAGAACAAGATGAAGGAGCTAGGGCTCAGGAACGATTGAAGGGGTTTCGTCTTCGTGGGTGTGCGCTGAGAGCATCGACTCGATGTCCTCGCGGCTCACTGGCTTTTGCAGCACTGGGTTTGGCACCGACGCAGCGAAGCGGCGAAGACGAGGCGTAAACGCGCCGCCGCTCATGAACACGATCCGCTCGGAGAGCTCCGGGTGCTCCTTCTTGATCGAGTCGTAGAAGGACTTGCCGTCGACTTCCGGCATCATCAGATCACACACGATCGAGTCGAAGCCCGGGTCTTCGGAGAGTCGCGCCAGAGCTTCGACCCCCCCGAGCACCGTGACGGTGTCGTACCGGCGCCGGAGGCGTCTTCGAAGGGCGGAAAGCACCATCGCGTCGTCGTCGACGATCAGGATCCGCGATCGCTCGAGAGGAGCCTCTGAGACGGGATGGCTGTCCTTACGGCGCTCTATAGTGGTCAACCCGGTGTCGGTGGGAAGGATTAGCTCGAAGCGCGTTCCGCCGTCCGGGAGGTGGTGAACCTCGAGTCTCCCCCCGTGCTCCTTGGCCACGCGCTTACAGGCCGTGAGACCCAGGCCCATCCCACCCTCGTGCGCTTTGGTGGTGAAGCCCGGCGTGAAAATGCGCTCGCGGTTGTCCTCGTGAATACCCGTACCGGTATCACTGACCCCGACGACCACGTGATCGCCTTCCACGCGGGTCTCAACCACGATCCGGTGCTTCTCGTAGGCGCCCCCGTCGATGGCCTCCGCGGCGTTGGTCAGCAGGTTGACCAGCGCCTGCGCGATGCGTCCTGGATAGGCTGCGATCATCGGCACCGGCTCGAAGCGCTTCACGAGACGAGCTCGGTAGCGAATCTGGTTGAAGACCATGGCACAGGCGTCATCGACGACGCGGGTGATGTCCATCGTCTCGGCCTGGTTGTCATCGGCACGCGAAAAGGTCCCGAGGCTGCGAGCGATGTCCTGGATCCGGTGCATGCCCTTGTAGCAATCGGTCAGCATGTCGGCGGCGTCATCGATCACCTCCTGCAGGCTCGCGTCAGCCGTGATTCGCTCGAACGACTGGGGCGTGATCGCTTCCTGCGTGGCCAGATCGACCCGCAACGTTCGGATGAAACGACGAATCGCTTGGTGCGATTCACGTAGGCTTTCGAGATTCGCGAGGACGAAGGTGAGCGGGTTATTCACTTCGTGGGCGAGGCCAGCGGCGAGGCGCCCCACCGTCCGAAGCCGGTCCTCGGACACGCGGGGCCCGAGCATGCTCGGGGGAATGCTAGGCGGGATGCTAGGCGGCACGCTCGGTCGCAATGTTGGTTGCAGTTGAATGATCGTGGCTTCCTGCCCATCCCAAATCGAAACCATCGAGGTGGCGGTCAACGGAGACACGAGGCCGTCGGGGAGCTGCACCCGATAGGTCCCTGGCTTGCCCTCTTCGGGGACCGGGTGTTCGAACGGCTCTCCGATGAGGCCTTCGCACTCGACGCTGAGCAGCGCGCAAGCAGCAGGGTTGATGAACAGCACACGGTGAGCCGCATCGACGACGACGATGCCGTCGGTTGCCCGCGTCAACAGCAGACGGCTGTGGTTCTCGCTGCCGTGCGCGTCCCGGAGCTGTCCCAGCAGACGGCGCAACTCGTACTCTCGATTGATCGACTGCTGCAGGCCCGTGACGTACGCGTCAGGGAGCGCCATCTCCCAGGGCCGCTCCTCGGGAAGCGTGCACGACTCGTCACGGAGCAGGAGCGTGCAGATTCCGCGCGCGATGGCCGGCAGCTCCGCGCCGAGGCTGGTGTCCCAGCAAACGACGTGAGGCGCATGGCTCTCAAACTGATTGATCGCGTCTTCGCGGTTCACCGCCACGCGGCAGACGACGGCTTCGGGCCATGCATGAAGGCTCTCGCGGACCAGCATGATTCGCTCCGGATTGCCCGAAGCGATGAGGACGCGAATCCGCCTCTTTCCTGAAATCACCGATGTTTGGGTCTTGCTGAGCAGCACAGTCGTCCAGGGGGCTGGGATCAGCCTTGACGCCCCTGTAAAACCATAGCACTGTAATAAGGCGCTGTGAACGGTATTTTTTGATGGTGGTGGCGGTTGCTCGATAAGCGCGAAGATGACGAAGAGCACGAGGTCCGGGACGTCCTTCTCGTAGAGGACAGCCTGATCGACGCGCAGCTGATTCGAAGGCTGCTGAGGCGGGTGACCTCGTCGTACTACCGGGTCACGCACGTCCGCACCCTGAACGACGCCGTGTTGTCGGCAGAAGACCTGGTCCCCCATGTCATTCTTGCGGACCTGAATCTACCCGACTCGCGGGGCACGCAGACGGTTGCAAGCCTGCAGACCTCTTATCCGGATATCCCACTGGTCATCGTCAGTGCGTGGGAGGACGAGGCGATCTCGCTTCGGTCGGTCAAGGCGGGCGCCCAGGACTATCTGGTCAAGGGCCACATCGACGGCGCCAACCTGCACCGTGTGATTCGGTATGCCATCGAGCGAAAACGCACCGAGCTAGAGCTCGTGCGCCTCGCCCACTTCGACCAGCTCACCTCGCTTCCAAACCGAACTCTGCTTCGCGAACGCGTCGATCATGCGCTCGCTCGCGCGATGCGCGCCGGTTCCGGGGTCGCCACGCTGATCCTCGACATGGATCGCTTCAAAGAGATCAACGACATGCTCGGCCACGAGATCGGGGACAAGCTGCTGGTCGAGGCGGCGCGGAGAATTCGAGCGAACGTTCGTGACCAGGACACCGTGGCGCGACTCGGGGGTGACGAGTTCGCGGTGGTTCTCGAAGGTGTGAGCGAGGCCAAGGAAGTTCTACCGGTCATCGAGCGAATCATCAGCAGCCTGGGTGAGCTCACCGAGATCGACGGGCACGAAGTCAGCAGCTCCATCAGCGTTGGCATCGCGATGTACCCGGAAAACGGGAACGATCTGTCCGAGCTCTTGCGGGCGGCCGACCTCGCGATGTACCAGGCGAAGTCGTCGGGTCGCGGCCGCTATCAGTTCTTTGCAGACGCCATGCAGGAGGAAGCGCAGTCCCGGCACGCGCTCGAATGGGCGTTGCGGCGCGCGGTCGAGAGGAAGGAGTTCGAGCTGGTGTACCAGCCGCAGCTCTGCCTTCGGACCGGAACGGTGATTGGGGTCGAGGCGCTGCTGCGATGGATGAGCCCGACTCGAGGTCTTCTCACGCCGTATCACTTCATCGCGGGTCTCGAAGAGTTCGGCCTGATCAACGAGGTTGGCCAGTGGGTCCTGCAGACCGCCTGCGAGCAGATCCGCAAGTGGCAAGCGATGCATTTCGCACCGATGCGGATCGCGGTGAACGTGTCCGCGCAACAGTTCGAGGACCCGATGCTGATCGACAAGATCCAGAGCGCGCTCAAGGAGACGAAGCTCCCACCCGAGCTCCTGGAGCTCGAGCTCACCGAGAGCTGCCTGATGTCCGACCCCGCACAGGCCAGCGCGCTCCTTCGCGAGATTCGTGACCTCGGGGTTCGCATCGCAATCGACGATTTCGGAACTGGGTATTCCTCGCTTACCTATCTGCATGAGTTCCCGCTCAGTGCGTTGAAGATCGACAAGAACTTCGTCCAAAGCGTCGAATCGAACGACCGCGGCGGACCGATCTCGAAGATGATCATCGGTCTGGGGCAGAACCTGGGGCTCGAGGTGATTGCGGAGGGCGTGGAAACCGAGGCGCAGCTCCGGTACATGCGAGAGCATGGCTGCGACGTGGCTCAGGGCTATCTCTATGCGCGCCCCGAATCGCCTGAGGATCTCACGCCATGGCTGCAAGCCAATCAGCGGGTGTCCGATACCTATGTTCGGTCGATTCCCATCAAGAAGCGAACTGGCAAAGCCGGCGCCTAAGCGTCGTGTGCTAGCGTAGCGGTATGGTGGCCGCGACGATTCTCGTCGTCGACGACGAACGAAACATCCTGACGTCCGTTTCGCGTGCGCTCGGCCTCGAAGGCTACGACGTCGAGGTGGCCGGCAGCGCTGAGATCGCCCTCGACAAGCTCTGCAAGCAGACCTTCGACGCGATCCTTCTCGACGTACAGCTCCCGGGGATCGACGGGCTCGCGATGCTCGACGAGCTGCGAAAGCTGGAGATCACGACGCCGGTGATCATGATGAGCGGCCACGCGACGATTGAAGTGGCCATGGAGGCAACGAGGCGCGGGGCCGACGATTTCATCGAGAAGCCGATCGGGAGCGACCGACTGGTGCTGTCGTTGAAGCGGAGCCTGGAGCTTCGCGAGCTTCAGCAGGAGAACCGGGAGCTTCGTCGGCGGTACGGAGCGAGCGAAGCGTTGCTGGGGCAGAGCCCGCGCATGGACCGACTCCGCGAGCAAATCGAGCTGGCGGCACGCTCGAACGCGCAGGTGTTGATCCTCGGAGAGCGAGGCACGGGCAAGGAGCTGGTCGCGGCGGCAATTCATGCGGGCTCGGCCCGTGCCACGGGGCCGCTCGAGAAGCTCAATTGCGCGGCGGTTCCCGAGGGCCTGATCGAGAGCGAGCTTTTCGGGCACGAGGCGGGCGCATTCACGGGAGCCACGAAGCAGCGCCGGGGCAAGTTCGAAAGAGCACACGGCGGGACTCTCTTCCTCGACGAGGTCGGCGACATGCCACCGCAGATGCAGGCAAAGCTCTTGCGCGTGCTGCAAGAGGGGGAGGTCGAGCGGGTCGGCGCGGGCTCGACAGTCAAAGTCGACGTGCGGGTCGTGGCGGCGACGAACAAGTCGCTCGAAGCGGAGATCGAAGCCGGAAGGTTTCGAGCGGACCTGTTCGATCGGCTCAACGTGGTGCCGCTGAGGGTCCCTGCGTTACGGGAGCGCATCGATGACGTCCCAAGGCTGGCCGAGCACTTTCTCTCGCTGGCGTGCGAGATGCACGACCGACCTGGCAAGAAGATCACGTCCGAGGCCATGGGGTTGTTGGAAGCGTACCCATACCCGGGCAACGTCCGGGAGCTGCGCAACCTGGTCGAACGTCTCGTGATCCTGACGCCGGATGAGATCATCACCGAAGCCCAGGCTCGAGCCCTGCTGCCGATCTCCTCCGGCGGCGCGTCCGGCGCCTATTTTCGACCGGAAACCGCTCTTCGAGAGATGGTCGAGGCCGTCGAACGGGACTTGATCACGCGAGCGCTCGAGTTTCGGGACGGGCACGTGACCAAAACCGCCGCTGACCTCGGCCTCGAGCGCAGCCACCTCTACAAAAAGATGCGAGCACTCGGAATCCGCAAGCCCGACGCGGAGTGAGATTGCGTTCTTAGCCGCGACGACATACAGATCGCCGGACCAGCCGAGGCCACCTTGTTCGACAACCTGCTCCCCATCGATCCTGAAATCGCAGCCCGCATCGAGGCAATCGACCTCGAGTTCAACAAGTTCGGGATCGACCCCTATGGGATCGACAAGCACGACTTGACCCGGTTCGTCTCCGCGTTTGCCTGGATCTATCGATACTACTTCAAGGTCCACGTGTACGGGCTCGACCACGTACCGTCGGAGGGGAGGGGGATCCTCGTCGGTAACCACTCGGGCGGCGTCGCGATCGACGGGATGATGGTCATGGGGTCGATGTTGCTCGACGCCGAGCCGCCCCGTCTCCCCCACGGAATGATCGACAAGTTCATTCACGAGTTCCCAGGGGTTTCACAGATCATGAGCCGCATGGGCCAGTTCACCGGGAACCCGGATCAGGCCAGGCGCTTGTTGAACGCCGAGCGGCTCGTCCTTGCTTTCCCAGAAGGTGCCCGAGGCACGGCAAAGCTCGCAAAAGAGGCGGATTCGCTGGTCGGTTTCGGGACTGGGTTCATGCGCTTGGCGCTCGAAACCAAGAGCCCGATCGTGCCCTTCGGCTTCGTCGGCGGGGGCGACGCGCTGCCGACGATCGCCAACCTCAAGGGGCTCGGACGCCTGCTCGGCGTGCCGTACGTGCCAGTGACGAAGTGGATCCTCCTCGTGCCCAAGCCCACGAGGTTTCAGCTGCTCTATGGCAAGCCGATGTACTTCGAGGGCACAGGTCACGAACGTGACGAAGTGGTGTGCGAAATGGTCGATCAGGTGAAAGAACGGATTCGCGACTTGATTCGACAAGGACGCCAGCTCAGGGAGAAGGAGATCTCCGAAGAAGATCTGGTGCTGTGATGAAAGTCTTGGTGACAGGTATCAGCGGTATGCTCGGGCGTTTGACCGCGCTGAAGCTTCTCCAACACGGGTACGACGTGATCGGAATCGATCGGCGGCCCTGGCCCGAGGCGCCCGAAGCGATCGAGCTCTTCCAGGCCGACATCCGCAAGCGACCCGCCGAAGAAGTGTTCCGGACCCACCGGCCCGACGCCGCCATCCACATGGCCACGGTGACGCACCTGGTCCACAGAAGCCCTGACCGGATGCGCGTAAACCTCTACGGCACCCGGGCCTTCATCCATCACTGCGATGCCTACGGCGTGAAACAGGCTGTTTTCGTTGGGCGCCACACGTTCTACGGCGCGGCCGCAGACTCGCCGCTCTATCACACCGAAGACGAGCCTCCGATGTCCGCCCACACCTTCCCGGAGCTCGCCGACCTGGTCGCCGCGGACCTGTACGCTGCGTCGTCGCTGTGGCGCTACCCGGAGATCGCGACATCCGTCCTGCGCATCGTGTACACCCTCGGCCCAAGCAAGCACGGGACGCTCGCCTCGTTTCTACGCGGGCCCAACGTCCCGCTGATCATGGGCTTCGATCCGCTCTTCCAGTTCATCCACGAACAAGACGCCGCCGAAGCCATCGTCACTGCTCTCGCCCACAAGCTACATGGGATCTTCAACGTCTCGGGCCCATCACCAGTGCCGCTCTCGACGATCGTCCGAGCAGCCGGACGCCGCCCACTCGCCGTACCGGCATCGGTGTTCAAGCTAGGCATCGGCCGCATGGGCCTCCCCCACATCCCCCCCGGCGCCATCGACCACCTCAAATACCCCATCGTCGTAGACGGCGACCCCTTCCGCCGCGCAACCCGCTTCACCTATGCCTACGACGAACGCGAGACGATCAACAGCTTCCGAACGGCGCGCTAAACAGCGATCCGCGGATCACTGGCACTGGCGGATGTCTACTTGTCATCGCTTGTCCTTGGATTGGGTTTGGGTCCCACGCGGGTGAGACCCAAACCCAATCCAAGGAGTCGCTCATGGAAGATAAGAACGTTTACGACAGAGCACGAAGGGTCGTGCGAGAACTAGCCCCTCTCCTTCACACGATTCGCGAGTGCGACAAGTCGCTTGCTGATCAGCTGAAGCGAGCTGCGCAGAGTGTGGTGTTGAACATTGCGGAGGCTCGGGGGAATGACGCTGGAAATGCGAAGGCGCGATTCTCTACCGCATGCGGGT
>Ga0316191_10001055_pt1 | contig 18968 bp, 17 predicted proteins | sample Eddworburr2cm_MG_FD_204928 | JGI IMG/M metagenome (GOLD analysis project Ga0316191, IMG submission 204928) | Coastal sediment microbial communities from Maine, United States - Eddy worm burrow 2 cm | ecosystem: Environmental > Aquatic > Marine > Coastal > Sediment | place: USA: Maine... | reverse complement strand
GAAAGATGTCTGGTCAAAAGAAAGTCTGGAGCGCCTGAATGCCCTGGTGGCAGCCGCCCGGGAAACGGGTTGAATCAGGCTTCCGACTTTTCCGTAGCTCTATGACTTGTCGAGTTTCGTGAACTTGGTGCCTTCCAGCGTCAGGTTATACATCAGGCCTTTCGAGCCATAAATAAACCCGACAACCGGATCGCGGACGTTGTCGGAATCGATGGTCTTGCCACCGCCAATATCGATCAGCGCAACAGAACCATCGACGCCAACTTTCCAGCCTTCGGATTTACGAAAACGATCCAGTGCCTCGCGCGTCATGAACGCAACAACGATCGACTTGCTTTGCGCACCGAACTGGAAACCGATCGAGCCACTTGTCGTGCGGTAGTAGGCAACCGTTGACCCACCGACTCGCAGTACGCCTTCACCCGATTCGCCACCGACGCCTACACCTGCCTTGATGACACGTGGAAACACGAGGTATCCGGCCGCCTGGTTCAGAAATACATCGGCGCCATTCACCTGCTCCTTGAACACCTGCAGCGCCTGGTTGGAACTTCGGTCGATGTTGCTCGCCGTGCTTGCACAGCCTGACAGGAGGCCAAGTGCCCCGATGATCAGGAAAGAACGCAGTAACATATTGTTTATCATAAAATTAATCTCTCCGCTGATTCGACGAATTCGTCCAACATGGTCCCAAGAGTATAGCGAAGCAGTGATGCTTTCGCCGTATCGTACATGCCGGTGGACTCGTCCATGTAGACCCGTTGTGCCAACTCGAGTTGCACCGCATGCACGTGCTTACCCGGGTCACCATAATGGCGTGTGATGAACCCACCCTGAAAGCGACCGTTCAGAATAGACTGATAGTGGCTGGAGTTCATCGCCGCTGCAACGGCATCCTCGATCTCTTTGCTGCAACTCCGGCCGCCATCTGTACCGAGATTCAGCTCGGGTAATTCGCCGTCGAATAACCTCGGCACAACGCTCGAGATCGAGTGCGCATCCCAGAGCAGCGCATAGCCGTACTTGTCGCGCGTCGCTTTTATGACGTCTGCGATCTGATCGTGATAGGGCTGCCAGAAATTCGCCACGCGCCTCTGCAGCTCATGAGCATCGATCGCCGGCGATAAATAGATATCATCGCCGGCGAACGTCTGCAGCGGGCAAAGGCCCGTTGCAAGCTGCCCCGGATACAATGCCTCGTCGCTTGCCGGCCGGTTGAGATCGATCACGTAACGCGAGTAGTTGGCAACAAGCATGCTCGCCCCGCGCTCCCGGGCAAAACCATAGAGTTCGGCGACGTGCCAGTCCGTGTCGGGCAGCGCCAGTCCGACCGGTGTCATTCGGTCGCGAATGTCCGCTGGCAAATGGCAGCCGTCGTGCGGAACACTGATAAGCAGCGGTGAATCACCCGCGTGAAAACTGAAAACGTCGGTCATTGGCTCAGGCTTGGCAAAATCGAATCTGCGTAACTGCAATAGTCGCCGCCGTCAATCTTCGCGGCGACGCGTTTGATATCCGCGGACAAGGATCGGTCTTCTTCATAGGCAGGTGACAATTCCCGCAACGCCGCGATAACTTCCTCAATCGCCGGAGAACTCGTCTGCGGTCTGTGAAAACCAATACCCTGGGCCGCAGCCAGCAACTCGATCGCTACGATATCCGCAACGTTGTCGAGCATGTTGTGTAATCGCCGGGCCGCAAAAGTCGCCATGCTGACGTGATCTTCCTGATTCGCCGACGTTGGGATGCTGTCGACACTCGCCGGGTGCGCATGCGATTTATTCTCTGAAGCCAGCGCTGCCGCAGTTACCTGGGCCATCATGAAACCGCTGTTCAGACCGCTGTCCTCGACAAGAAACGCAGGCAGCCCACTCAGATGTGAGTCGATGAGCAGCGCGATACGACGTTCCGACAAAGCACCGATCTCGGCGATGGCGAGCGCGAGATAGTCGGCAGCGAGCGCCACCGGTTCGGCGTGGAAATTGCCGCCTGACAGAACCGCCCTGGAGTCTGTAAACACGAGTGGGTTATCCGTTACCGCGTTTGCTTCCGTTTCGAGCACGCCACACACGTGGCGAAGAACATCGAGACAGGCACCTGTGACCTGCGGCTGGCAGCGAATGCAGTAGGGATCCTGAACACGATCGCAGTCGATGTGGGACGCACGAATGTCGCTGCCCTGCATGAGCTCTCGCAGCACGCTGGCTACGGCAATCTGGCCGCCATGGCCACGCACGTTTTGTATGCGGCGGTCGAAGGGCGTATCGCTACCCTGGATCGCATCAGAGGACATTGCCCCGGCCATCAACGCGGCTGACAAGACGTTCTCGGTGCGGAACACGGCCCCTAGCGCGAGTGCTGTGGAAACCTGGGTTCCATTGAGCAGTGCGAGCCCTTCTTTTGGCGCCAGCCGGACTGGCTCAATGCCTGCCTCCTTGAGGGCAACCATCGCCGGAACCACGTTACCATCGACACGTACCTCGCCAAGGCCGATCAATGCGCTCGCCATATGCGCAAGAGGCGCAAGGTCTCCGGAGGCGCCTACGGAACCGCGCGACGGGATGCATGGGTAGATATTGTTATTGATGAGGTCGCAGAGCCGCTCGACCAGCTCAAGGCGCACACCTGAAAAGCCTTCAGCTAGCCCGATGACCTTCATGAGCATGATGAGCCGCACGATGTTGTCATCGAGATCCTCGCCTACACCAACGGCGTGCGATCGCACGAGGTTCTCCTGAAGGTGTGCGAGCTCATCGTCGCCGACACGCACCGAAGCAAGCTGGCCGAAACCGGTATTGACCCCGTAGACCCGGTCACCGTGCGCCACGACATCTTCGATAAGCTCTCGCGACTCGGCAATGCGGCGGCGCGCGTCGTCACCGAGATCCACCGTCACTGGCTCGAGCCATGCCTGGCGCAGTTCGCCTAGCGTGACGAGCTGGTTACTGACTGTCAGATTCATGACGCGTCCCCGAAATCGACCATGGGTAAATTAAGTTCGTGTTCGCGCGCACATTCGATCGCAAGATCGTATCCTGCGTCGGCGTGCCGCATGACGCCGGTTGCCGGATCGTTCCAAAGAACCCTCGCGATACGTTGATCCGCGGCCTCGGTGCCATCACAAACGATGACGAGACCCGCATGTTGCGAGTAACCCATGCCGACGCCACCGCCATGGTGCAGCGAGACCCAGGTTGCGCCACCGGCTGTACTCAGTAGCGCGTTGAGCATCGCCCAGTCGGATACAGCGTCGCTGCCATCCTTCATCGCCTCGGTCTCGCGATTCGGACTCGCAACAGAGCCACTGTCGAGGTGGTCGCGGCCGATCACCACGGGTGCCTTGAGTTCGCCGTTACGCACCATTTCGTTGAACGCGAGACCCAGCTTGTCACGCTGCCCAAGCCCGACCCAGCAAATGCGTGAAGGCAGGCCCTGGAAGTGAATGCGTTCGCGTGCTGCGTCGAGCCACTGGTGCAGGTGCGGATCATCGGGAATCAATTCCTTCACTTTGGCGTCGGTCCTGTAAATGTCCTCCGGATCGCCGGATAAAGCGGCCCAGCGGAACGGTCCGACGCCGCGGCAAAACAGAGGCCGAACGTAGGCCGGCACGAACCCCGGGAAGTCGAACGCATTTTCTACTCCCTCATCAAATGCAACCTGGCGGATGTTGTTGCCGTAGTCGAAGGTCGGAATGCCCTGCTGTTTGAATTCGAGCATGGCCCGTACATGTACGACCATGGACTTGACCGCGGCTGCGACGACGGCATCCGGATCACTCTCACGCTTCTCAAGCCATTCCTCGACGGTCCAGCCGATAGGGAGGTATCCGTTCGCCGGATCGTGCGCCGATGTCTGGTCGGTAACGGCATCGGGCCGCACGCCTCGCTTGACGAGTTCAGGCAGAATCTCGGCTGCATTACCGAGCAGACCAACCGATATCGCTTTCTTGTCAGCGACGGCCTTGTCGATGATCGCCAGCGCATCATCGAGGGTCTCGGCTCGTGTATCGAGGTAGCCGGTTTCAAGTCGCATGTCGATACGATCTGACTGGCATTCGACGGCCAGCATGGACGCGCCTGCCATCGTCGCTGCGAGCGGCTGCGCGCCCCCCATGCCGCCGAGTCCGGCGGTTAGTATCCAACGTCCGGCCAGATCGCCGCCGTAGTGCTGGCGCCCCATCTCTGCAAACGTCTCATGGGTGCCCTGTACGATGCCCTGGCTGCCGATATAGATCCACGAGCCCGCCGTCATCTGACCGAACATCATGAGCCCTTTTTTGTCGAGCTCACGGAAATGCTCCCAGTTCGCCCACGCGGGCACCAGGTTGGAATTGGCAATCAGCACGCGCGGCGCGTCAGCGTGCGTCTTGAAAACGCCTACGGGCTTGCCTGATTGCACGAGCATTGTTTCGTCGGCCTCGAGCTCCTTGAGCGTTTCGACAATCTTGTCAAAGCACTCCCAGTTACGTGCTGCCTTGCCAATGCCGCCATAGACAACCAGGTCCTGCGGTCGCTCTGCGACCTGCGGGTCGAGGTTGTTCATCAACATCCGGAGAGGTGCCTCAGTCAGCCAGCTCTTCGCCTGTAATTTGGTACCCGTCGGTGCCTTGATAGTCCTGCTCATTGTTCGAGTTGCTCCAGTTGCACGACGTCAGCGGACGTCGATCTCGGTCTTCCTGGCGGTGTGTAATGCCCGGCCATCTCGTAGCGAGTGCCCGGGTGATGCAAGCGTGCGAAGGTCACGGGTCGCCCCTGCGACCAGGTGCGGCGAATCACGACGAGCACTGGCTCGCCTTCGTCGATATTCAGTTGTTGCCGTATGGCGCCGTTCGGCATAGCGGCACGCACGATCTGCTCGGCCTCCTGCAGCGGCGCAACAGACGTCAGGTAGGCGCTTGGCGTGACAGCCTCGAAGTCCTGCTCGAGACAATCCGGTGCAAAGCTCGCCAGCACATGGCGATCTTCGACCTGGATCGGTGTGGCATTCTCGTGATGCACGAGTTGCAGGTGAAAGATGTCGGTGCCCTGCTCGACGTGCAGCGCCCTGGCAACTTCGCCCCGCGCGTGCTGACGTGACTGGCGAATTACCGTGCACGAATGATTATGGCCCCGTCCCGCGATTTCGTCGGCAATGTTTTGCACCTCCAGGAGATGCGACTGCGAACGAAAATCCGAAACAAACGTACCCCGGCCGGCAATGCGTTTCACATAGCCCTCGTCATTCAATTCGCGCAGGGCTCGGTTTGCCGTCATTCGTGAAACGCTCATCGCCTCCACAAGTTCGTTCTCGGACGGCACGCGGTCGCTTGGCTGCAGCTCGCCCGTGGAGATGCGCTGAATGATCAGGTCCTTGAGCTGCTGGTACCTTGGCTTGACAGCATTCACGACAGGCTCCCGAGCGTTTCGAGCGTCGCAACGAACTCGGTGCGAGCGCGATCCCGATCAACATGCGCAGCGTCCACGACGCACCATTTGCCGTCGACCATGACGCGCTCTACCGGCAACGGGTAGCCCGAAAAGACGAGAGCATCAAGTCTTGAGTCATCGTTATGCCCCGCAAGCATGGGGTCTTCATCGTTGAGCACAACGATGTCGGCGGGCGCTCCGGTCTCGATGCCGACTGCCGGCTGCCCGCTTGCCAGCGCACCACCTTCGTGCACGCGCGAAAACAGCTCGCTGCCGACATGGCTTTCGCGTAGGGACGCGATATTGCGAGACTGCGAAACAAGGCGCTGCCCGTATTCGAGCCAGCGGAGTTCCTCGAACGGGTTGATTGAAACATGGCTGTCCGAGCCGATGGCGATACGGCCACCAGCCGTCAGGTACCTGTGCAGCGGAAACAAACCGTCGCCGAGATTGGCCTCAGTGCTCGGGCAAAGAACAGCAACAGCGCCGGAGTTGGCCAGCGCAACGATTTCCTCGTCATCCATGTGCGTTGCGTGCACGAGGCTCCAGTTGTCCCGCACCTCGAAATTTTCGAGTAACCAGCGCACCGGACGCCGACCGTATGACGTGAAGCACTGCTTCACTTCCCTTTGTTGTTCGGCAATGTGCAGATGCATCGGTATGCCCGTGGCCGCAACCTCTGCAATGCGCTCGAGCGAGTCACGCGAGACTGCTCGCAGACTATGCGCTCCAATGCCGATAGTCAGAGTATCGCCGGACCTCGATGACACGCGCTCGAAGTGCCGCAGAAATTCATCAACCGTCATCGCGAACGTCGCTTGCCGGGATGTCGGTTCCGGATCCTCGAACCCTGCTCGTTCGTAGTGCACCGGTACATAGGTCAGGCGAATGCCGCTGTCACGCGCGGCCGTTGCGATCGCTTCAAACATCGTGTCGGTGGCATCGCCGTCTGTCGGATCGCGATGCAGGTAGTGGAACTCGGCAACTGACGTGTAACCGGAGCGCAGCATCTCGCAGTAGGCCTGCCGCGCGATTGCAGTCAACGCTTCGGCACTGACGCGGCCGGCGAGTTCGTACATACGTTCGCGCCAGCTCCAGAAGTTGTCCCGTCCCGCGGGCGAACGCTGCTCGGTGTGACCAGCGAGGGCGCGCTGAAACGCATGGCTGTGCGCGTTGCACAACCCGGGTATCAGGTAACCCAGTGCTTCATCATTGCCAGGCACCACGCCCGATTCGACAGCGCTGATGCGCCCACCGTCCAGCGTCAGCCGGACATTGTCGGTCCAGCCGTCGGGGAGCAGGGCTTTGCGGGCCAAAAGCGTGGTCATACGGGTTCCCATCCGGTTGTATATACAGGTTAGACCATGTTACTTTGAAATGCACACGCGGAGAAGACTTATGCCCGACTGGGAGCTGTTGCTGACCGATGCCCGAATCGCAACGATGCGCGCCGGAGCGGCGGATTATGGCGTTATCGAAGACGGGGCGATTGCCCTTGGCGACGGCAAGATCGCCTGGATCGGGCCACAATCGGAGCTTCCGGACAACGCGGCGGCGTCTACCCGGTCGCTCGATGGCCACTGGGCAACCCCTGCCCTGATCGATTGCCACACGCACCTCGTGTTTGCGGGTGATCGCTCCGGCGAATTCGAGGAACGCCTGCGTGGTGCGAGCTATGAGGACATCGCGCGCGCCGGTGGCGGCATCATGTCGACGGTTCGGGCCACTCGGGACGCATCGGCAGATGTGCTGTATGCCGCGGCACTACCGCGCGTGCAGGCGCTTGCAGACGAAGGCGTCGGCACAATCGAGATCAAGTCCGGCTATGGCCTCAATATTGAGAGCGAACTCAAGATGCTCGCCGTCGCGAGGCGGCTCAGTGAAGCCACGGATGTGTCGATTCGCACGACCCTGCTCGCAGCGCACACTGTCCCGCCGGAGTTTCGGGATAATGCTGATGCCTATATTGACCTCATTTGCGATGAGTTGCTGCCCGAGGTCGTTGCAGGGAACCTGGCCGATGCCGTCGATGCCTATTGCGAGACAATTGCGTTCAGTCCGGAGCTGGTCGCACGCCTGTTCGAACGCGCAATAGCACTGGGTCTCCCGGTCAAACTGCATGCTGATCAGTTGAGCGACGGCGGTGGCGCGGCACTCGCCGCACAGTTCCGTGCTCTGTCGGCCGATCATCTTGAATACACTTCGGCGGCCGGCGTGGGGGCCATGGCTGAGGCCGGTGCGGTCGCGGTCCTGTTACCCGGGGCATTCCTGACACTCGGTGAAACACAGTTGCCACCGATAGATGCATTGCGTGAGAAGAACGTCCCGATTGCCATCGCGTCCGACTGCAACCCCGGTACCTCACCAATCTGCAGCCTGCGCATCGGCATGATGCTGGCAACGCGCCTGTTCAAATTGACGCCCGAAGAATGTCTTGCCGGCACGACCAGGGTCGCCGCCCAGGCACTTGGCCTCGATGATCGCGGCACCCTTGAAGTCGGCAAACGTGCCGATATCGCGATCTGGGATGTCAGCCATCCACGCGAACTGGCGTACTGGATCGGCACACCACAATTGACCGAGTTACTGCTGGCGGATTCGTTGTAGCACCAGCAAACTACACGCCCTTGAATACCGTCCACCAGAAGAGCTTCATCATCACGCTCGGCCTGCTCACAGCCGTAGCTGCTTTGACTGTGGATCTCAGCCTGCCGGCCATCCCGGCGATGGTCGACGCGCTCGAGACGACGCTGTCACACAGCCAGCAGATTGTCGGCGTCTTCATGATCGGTATGGCGTGCGGCCAGATTCCGGCCGGACTGTTCGGCGATCGCCTCGGTCGTCTGCCGACCCTGTACATCGGCATGAGCATCTTCGCGATAGCGGCAACGGTCGCCGCAGCAGCGAATAACATCGAGTTGCTGCTTGCCGCCCGTTTTGTTCAGGGCATCGGCGCCGCATCGGCCATCGTGTTATCCCGAGCCATTGTTCGCGACATAGCCTCAGGCAAGGATGCCGCACGCCTGATGTCACTCATGACCATGATCTTCACCGCCGCTCCCGTCATTGCACCGACCATTGGCGCCCTGCTCGTCGCTCAGTGGGACTGGCGAGCGCCGTTTATCGTCATTGCGGCCTGCGGCTATTTGATGATCTTCGGTATTCGCATCAACCTCATCGAAACGCACGTGCCCAACGTGAACGAGCACCCGGTACGCCAGCTGGTATCGAGTTTTCGGGAGTTTTTCTCACACAGGCAAAGTATTTTCGGACTGTTAATGATCGTTCTGTCGCCGGCCGGTTTTATGTCGATTATCGCGGTGTCAGCAGCCCTTACTGTCGAAATCTACGGTTACTCAATAAAGGCTTACGGCCTTATATTTGCGTGTGCCGGTCTGTCGATACTTGTCGGCTCCGCGATTAACCGCTTGCTCGTCACGCGCTTCAGTCAACTCCAGTTGATCGGCCTTGGTGTCGGCCTGATGTTCGCTTCTAGCGCGCAACTCGCCGTGATTGCCTGGCTCGACACAGCGCCCTTCTGGTGGGTTTGGTTTTGCGTGTGCCTGTTCATGTTCACGATCGCCATCCTGATGTCGAACGCGATGGTCGTGGCGCTGGATCCACTGCCTCGCATCGCCGGCGTCGCATCCTCGATAATCGGGACCCTGCAAAACCTGATCGGCGCCAGTGGCGCGCTGATTGCCGCTGTTATTTACAACGGCTCAGTCAGGAACGCGGTCATCATCATGGCGACCGTCGGGTTGCTGGTTACCTGTATTTTCCTGCTACGCCCATGGATTGCGCCGGGTGACCTTGTGCATCATCCCGACGAACTCGCCAGGGATTAGCTGTGATTGTCGGTCACTGATCGTACAAACAGTGTCTAAAGCTCCTTCTCGCGCTCTATGTACAAACTCTTGAATCCCATTGATTCATACAGGCTATCCGCAGAATGGTTTTCAGCAAGAACTCCGATTCTCAACCATCTCACGCTATTAGACCTGGCGTATGACTCTGCTGCCTCCAGGAGTTTTCTCCCAATGCCCTGCTTTCGGTGCGCACTTGCAACTACCAGATCGGAAACCAGTCCGTACTCGATGTCACCATCTACGAGTTCTTCGCTCTTTACCTTCGCGAGAATCGTTGCGAAGCCAACAACTTTTTCGTCCAACTCCCCCACCAAAACCCTTCCATTGCACTTTTTGCAGCGATTCAGCATCTGGGGGATGAAGTCGTCAACTATTGCAGCGCCTGACGGCAGTCGATGGTCAAGCGAACGTTCAAAATCCTGCAACTCAATAAGACACGCCCGGACGCCCGCTAAATGCGCCTTTTCGTCAAAGTCTCGAATCAGAATCAATGTCGTATACCCAATCGTGTGGAAGAGTCTGCAGGATAGCGTGAACATGTTTTCGCAAGGCGGATGGCCCCTTCGGGTCAGCGCCAGCCTGTGAGGCCATCATTAGGTGAACGGCTGGAGACGGCCAGAAGCGGTAGCACTCATGATGCCCCTCAATTTACTTTTCTGGTCCGGTCTCAGATCGCTTGTACATATCGAGAGTCTCGACTGAGTCCCGCAGCAACAAGCTATCGACGTACTCGGCGAACCCACGGTGCAAGAATCCCCTTCTCTGCCTCCAATAGCGATCCATACCGGGGAGATCCTTGACCGCTACAAGCGCGAAGGTTATGGAATCGCGGTAGTCGGCGTCCAGCGTTCCTTCTTCAACGAGCAAGTAGCTATTCTGAAATCCCAGCATGCATGCATGCATCATCATCATGAACTGAAATTCGTCGTTAACAGGAAGTGGATCGGCGCTTGTCATTGCATTGAACCACAGGTCGCTGGCCTGCCGGTTGCTCCCCATTTCGAGATACCACGATTGCACAGCTTCAGATGCATCATTTACAGCGGCTGATCTGGTTGCTGCTGCACTGTCTTTCACTTGAATTCCAACATAAACAAGCGACAGCACTATTGCGAATGCACCGATAATTTCTGCGACGTTGGACATTTCGGAGAGTTTCAATTTCATTGGAATTTTTCCATGACGAGGAATTGTTATTCAATGACAGCAGACCCTATGGCCGCATTGGGTCAGTAGCAGACTATCTCCCTGATGTTACCTTAACGACTGGTTCCGCGCGCAAAGCAGCTGTTCGCCGATAGCGGACGTTAGGGAGTACTGGGAGTTTCTTGAATTCTGCCAAATCTCTACTACGCTTATAGAAGGTGCGCTGCGCACCCCGTGAGCTAAACATTTTTGGCGCCGATAGATTTGGAGGTTGAATAATGAAAAACAAAACCACGGTGAATAATAAAGTCGGGCATGCACTAGTTTTGTCAGCCGTTTTGGTCTTGGGCGTAAATCACGCTTTCGCTGGCGAAGTAAATGGCAAGGGCGAGCCCATTCCAGGAGGTAGCAAAGGAAAATCCGAATGCTCGTATTCTGGACTTCAGGACGATGCGGCCGCTGATGAAGGATTCTTCAGGGGAGACAGAGTGCAATCGTGGGGACAAATCCCTGTGGGAATGAGACAAATACTGGCGGCTTTAGGATTTCGCCCGGGTGATGCATGCAATCCGAAAAAGGCGGATGGGTAGACAAATCTCAGTCCGAAGAACCCGTTTTTTAGCCATCCGCCCCGGGTAGATCCGGGGCGGCGTTGCATCGCGTCAGGACTTTCTCCCTTCGATAACATCGAAATAGGACTTCAGGCCCGACTCACCGTGCCTGTATCGGTGTGCCACCAGGTAAAGAACAACGGGCACGACGATCATGGACGATCCGCCCACGACGGCGACGGACCAATAGAGAATTGCATCGTGCCCGGTCAGCAACAGGTTCTCGGCGGTCTTGACGAACGCGCCATAACACGCACCCATGCCGCCGAAGAAAAACGGTGCGTAATCGGTAACCGCCTCCTCGGCCGTCGCGCCGTCCGCGACCTTTTTCGTATAGATCGATATGAAGCCTGACTTGATTGCATAGGTCTCATACCACCAGTTCCAGAAACCGAAAACGGATGCGCCCAGAAAAGCGGATGTCACGATGCTGCCTATGCCGACATGATCGACGGGCACCATGCGCAGGCAAATATAGAAGAACAGGGCCGCCGCTGTCGAAAAGACAAAGCCGTGATGAGGACGCATGCCGCCTATCGTGGGCGATGTATTGAACCGCCACAGCCTGTACTTGAACATGCCGATTCCCACGAACAGGTAATACGACACGACCGGTACGAACATGACGAGCAACGCAAGCTCGTGATTGCGCCCAAAGCGACGCCACCAGAGCCAGTAGGCAACTGGAAAGAACGCCAGTGGGGCTATGAATTGGTAAGCGTTGTAGAAATACTGCAACGCCTTGGTGTGCGAGTTCTCAACGCGCGCCATGATCTGCCATCCTGATGCTGTCCTCATGCTTGCCAAAATACATGCCATGCTTCGTCATGGCCTCACTGGCAAATAACTTGTTGTAGACGAAATACGTGCCGAGCCTGTACGGGGAATTCAGGTGCGTTTGAAAATCCCAAACACGCGTCAAGATCGACGGCACTGAATTCCAGCGCTTGCGGCACTCGAAGACCGCTTCGGTCAACTCTCCAGGTGTCATGTTCTTCGGTATGAACGCCGCATGGTTAAAGCGATACTCCGGGTGCAGCCACCATTTGCCACCCCAAAGTAACCGCCCTTCAGATTCAAGCCGTGCGTACAGGGGCGTGCTTGGATACGGCATGAGGATATTGAAAGCCGCGAAGCAGAACTTGTGTTCCTCGGCGAACTGCAGCGTCTCTGCAATTGACTCGACCGTGTCGGTGTCATGCCCAAGCGTAAACGCAGCCCATGTCTGCAAATGGTGTTTACGCAGAATCTCCACTTGCCGTGCATATCGGTCCCACCCGGAGAACTTCTTGCTCAGGTTGCAAGCCTTGCGCATGCCACGAACACTGCTTGGCTGCACGGACTCGAAGCCGATGACAAACCCCTGGCAGCCGCTGGCCTCGATGAGCTCCATCAGTTCAGGATCCTCGGTCATATCGATCGAACCCTGCGAGACCCAGCGAATCTTCAGCGGGATCAGCGCACGAAGCAGCTCTTTTGCGGACTCGTGGTTCGACACCAGGTTGTCGTCTACAAAGAAAACAAACTTTCTGTCCTGATCCTCGATTTCCGCAACCACGTCCTGAATTGGCCGCACGCATTGTTTGCGATCAAAATACGTCGAGATGGCGCAGAAGTCGCAGGCAAACCGACAACCGCGCCCATACTGGATGAGACTGATTGGCAGGTATCCCTTGCCCTCGAACAAGTCCCGCCTCGGCAGAAATCCACGCGGCTGTGGGTAATCCGTTGACCCCACATACGTGCGCTTCAGGTTACCGTTGCGAGCATCGTTGACGACCTCCGGCCAGATGATTTCTGCGTCCCCCGTCACGATGGTATCTGCGTGCTGTATACATTCGTCCGGTACGAGGGTTGGTTGAAAGCCGCCCATGACAACGGGTACGCCACGCTTGCGATATTCGGCTGCGATCTCATAGGCGCGGCGAGCGTTGTAGATCTCCACCGATATCGCTGCCAGGTCGGTCGGCTCGTCGAACGGGATATCTTCCATGCGATCGTCGTACAACACGCATTCAACGTCGCGCGGCGTGTAGGCAGCAAGAACACCGAGCGTCAGGGGTTCCATCCGGCCTTCGTCGATATACGGGCCTTTCTCAAGCCTGCCGATGTTTGGACGAAGGAAGGTGACCTTCATGAGATCGGCTCCGGGTGTATCGCCTGGTGCCCTGCCGAGCCGAGTCGGCGCCCTTGCTTGCGGTGTATCTCGCGGCGTGACAGGAGATTTGCGGCGAGGTAAATACCAGCCCTGTGCGGCGTGCGCAAATTCGCACGCACATCGAACATACGCCGCACGATTGAATTGGCCGTATTGAATCTCTTCCTCGCAGAGAAGCATCCGGCCGTCAGGTCATCTGCCGACATCCCCCTTGGCTCGAAGGTCGCATCGCCGTAACCGAAGTCCGGGTCCAGCCACCATCGATCATGCAGGAGCCGCCCTTCTTTTTTCATCTGGTCGAATAGTGGCGCACCGGGCGTGGGCGTGAGCGGGTTGAAATTTGCCAGCAGGAACTTGTTGCGGAGCGCAAATTCCACGGACCGATCAAACGAGCTAACCGTGTCATTGTCGCAACCAAACACGAACGTTCCATACAGCATGATGCCCGCATTCCTGAAAACCCTGATCGCATCGTCGTAGGACTGCCACTTGGTATTCCAATGTTTCTTGAGCTCTCTGAGGCTATCTATATCGAGTGATTCAAAGCCGATCAACGCGCTGATGCATCCGCTACGGCGCATCAGCTGCACAAGATCGGGGTCCCTCGCAATATCGATCGATACCTGGCACGACCAACTGATGTTTAGCGGCACCAATGCCTCAAACAGCGCCCGGGTCGTCTCGACATCCACAAACAGGTTGTCGTCGACGAGAAAAATGTGCCTGCGCCCTGATCGCCGAATATCCTCGACAACGTCTTCCACGGGCCTCTGTCTGAGGCTGTTCCCGTAGAACGCCCGAATCGAGCAAAAGGAACAATTGAATCTGCAGCCGCGACTAAACTGCACCAACCCCATGGGCCCGTAGTTCTTGCCAGCAAAGATGCTGCGATCCGGCATGCAGTTATCGAGGGAAGGAAATTCGGCGCTCTCATACACGGGCCGCAACGAATCCTCGCGAGCATCCTCAATTACTCGCTCCCAGACACCCTCGGCATCTCCTTTGACGACGGTATCAGCGTGCTCCAGGGCCTCGTCGGGAAGAAACGTCGGATGGTACCCGCCCATCACGACCGGTAAACCCCGCCGGCGAAAATCGTCGGCAATCTCGTAGGCGCGTCTCGCAGTGTAGGTTTCTACTGTCATGGCTACGAGGTCGGTAGACAGCTCCGTTGGAATGTCTTCGAGTCGCTCGTCGATCAGCGCTACATCGATATCTGGTGGTGTCAGCGACTTGAGTATGGCGAAACACAATGGCTCCATCGCGTCCGATGAACGGTCGTTGTACATGTTCGGCCGGATGAAGGTTATTTTCATTCTTGGCGCCAAATTGCTCGTGGTAAGCTGGGAGTCCTGCGATCAGCCTCACCGTTTCGATAGCCTGATAATAGCAGGTATGTATGAGGGCCATTCCGCGGAGCCACGCAATGCTTAGCATCGCTCTACTGTCGCCAAAGGGACCGTTGTATCGTCACCGTGGCGGCATCTTTCGGAAGTCACTGCGCTACGCGCCATTGACGCTCCCTACGCTTGCCGCCCTGATCCCCGACGAAATTGACCACCAACTGTCCCTGTTCGATGAAGGTATCGAGGATATACCGGAAGACCTGGACGTCGATCTCATCGGTATCACCGTCATCACCGGTACGGCCAAGCGATCCTACGAACTTGCCCGGCGCTTTCGCGATCGCGGCATTACGGTTGTCATGGGTGGTCCACACGTAACGCTCGTTCCGGACGACGCAGCGCCGCACGCGGATGCGATTGTCGTGGGCTATGCAGAAGATACGTGGCCGGAACTGCTGCGTGACTTTGTGGCCGGTCAACTGCAAGAGCGCTACACACAGGCGCCGGACCTGAGTCTGGCCAATCGCCCGCGCGCGCGACGTGATCTGATCCCGGGCGGAAAACATGTCAAGACAGCCGTCTTCGAAGCGACGCGCGGCTGCAATCATCGTTGCGACTTTTGTGTTGTGCCCTTTGCCTGGGGCCGCAAGCCTTACCAGAAACCTGTTGCGGAAGTCATTGATGAAATCCGTTCCACGGGTGCAAAGCGCGCGATCTTCATTGACCTCAACCTGATCGCGGACAGGGCCTACGCGGCAGAGTTATTCACTGCTTTGATTCCCCTTGGCATCCAGTGGGGGGGGCTTGCCACCAGCCTGTTGGCACGCGACGAAGAACTGCTCGACCTGTGTGCCCGTAGTGGCTGTATGGCGTTGCTCGTCGGCTTCGAGTCGATTTCTCCAGCGGCACTCAAGGATGTCAGCAAGAGCTTCAACTCGCCCGAACTCTACGCGGAGTGGATTCGCCGCTTTCACGATCATGGCATCGCACTGAACGGCACCTTTGTTTTTGGCCTGGACAGCGATACGACCGACGTTTTCGAAGAGACGGCACAATTTGTTATCGACACACGCATCGACTTGCCACGATTTGCAATTCTCACACCCTTCCCGGGCACGGGCCTCCACGAGCGCCTCGAGAAGGAGGACCGAATCCTGACGAAAGACTGGGAGCTCTATGACGGCCAGCACGTGGTTTTTCAACCGGCCAACATGAGCGTGGCGGAACTGGAACAGGGCAACATGCGAACCTGGCGCCAGGTCTACAGCTACGCGTCTATTGCCAGGCGCATGCGGTCAACGCCGATTTCGAAAGCCCTGTATCTCGGGGCGAATCTTGGCTACCGCTTCTACGGCAGGCGACTCGACCGGTTTTACACCTGTGACTGGCAGATGGTGCAACCCGAATCCACACCGCTTCGGCGGCAGGAGATCTTGTGAGCGGGTCCCCAAATCATTTACGCCTTACACTCATTCACCCCTGCGTCGGCCGATGGGCCGGCGATCAGAAATACATACGCAGCTGGCAGATGGAGCCCCTGGCCCCTGCGTCAATCGCAGGCCTGACACCTAATGACGTCGACGTGCGCTTTTACGACGACAGGTTGGAAGTCATCCCGTTTGACGAAGCGACCGACCTGGTCGCGATCAGTATCGAAACCTACACGGCAAGGCGCGCCTATCAGATCGCGACGGAATACCGGCAACGAGGCGTTAAGGTCGTGCTCGGCGGGTTTCATGCAACGTTATGCCCGGAGGAAGCCTCGATGTACGCTGACGCCGTCATCATTGGCGAAGCCGAGGGGCAATGGGCACAGGTCATCGACGATGTCCGGCACGATACGCTGCAAACCTTCTACCGGCAGAGCGACAGACCAAACCTGAACCTGACGCGCGTTGATCGCAGCATCTTTAAAGGCAAACGCTACGTCCCCGTAACATTGATCGAAGCGGGACGCGGCTGTCATTTTCGTTGCGAGTTCTGCGCGGTGCAAAGCTACTTTGGGGCAACACAGACGAGACGACCCATTGATCATATTCTCGAAGAAGTCGAAGCGGCGAGAAAGCGCAATAGCTTCTACTTTTTCGTTGATGACAACATCACATCGAATTTCGAGGAAGCGAAGGACCTGTATCGGGAACTGGCACGTCTCAAGATTCGCTGGGTGTCACAGGCCAGTATCAATGCCGCACATGACGAGGAGTTTCTTGACCTGATATCGCGTAGCGGTTGCCAGGGACTCCTGATCGGCTTCGAAAGCCTGGAACGTGAAACGTTGCGCATGATGAAGAAGAAATTCAACACCATGGGAGGCGGCTACGATGTGGCGCTCGAGAATCTTCGCCGCTACAACATTCGCCTCTATGCAACGTTTGTTTTCGGGTACAACCATGACACTGCGGGTACATTCACGGAGACGGTGAAGTTTGCGAATGAACACCGTTTTTACATGGCTGCCTTCAATCACCTGACGCCATTCCCGGGCACACCACTGTACGAGCGTCTAAAAAACGAAGGACGCCTGTTGTATGACGCCTGGTGGCTGGACCCGAGCTACACGTACAACAAGATTCCATTCAAACCGGAATTGCTCGAGCCGGAAGAACTGCAGGAGCTTTGTATCAAGGCGCGCGCCGAGTTTTACTCGGTTCCGAACATCCTGCGGCGCTTCGCGGACCCGGTTAACCGCTCCAACGCGTTCATGGCGCGGCAATTCCCCCTTATTAACTTCATGATGCGACGTGAGGTTCAACAGCGAAACGATCTGCCGCTTGGCGACGAGGGTTGGTCCGGTCACCTTGAGCCTGCACACGGATACAGTTAAACAGATCAATAGCATGTCAACGGAATTGACATTTGAGGCCGCGACCGAGGCCACGGAGCCACAGTTACGCAGGCTGCTAAGAGACAACCCGCTTACCGGCGACATCCATGTGTCCCTGGAGCGCGAGCCCAACGCCTTTCATGCAGCCGGCATCTCCGGCGACCAATACCAGATGATGCTGGCGTTCGGCGGCGAACCGAGAGAGCTGATCGCATCGGGTGGTCGCTTCGAACTCGAAACGTACATCAACGGCGAGAGGCAACGCATTGGCTATTTCGGTGAACTTCGGGCGCAAGGCGGGCTGAAGGCGCGCCGCAAGCTTCTGTTGGGCTCTTACCGGAAGATGCGGGAGTTTCACGAGGTCGGCGACGTCTCGTTTTACCTTACGACGATCATTGAAGATAACCACCGTGCCCGACGTCTGCTCGAGGCAGGTCTGGGTGACATGCCGTCATACCAGCCACTTGAGACGATGGTCACATTTACGATTCCGACCCGGCTCGGTGCGCGCCGTCGACGAACATCGTTGCGTATTGCGCGAGGCAACGAACGGCCGTTCGCCAGCATCGCTACGAAGCTTGCAGAAAACGGCGCCCGCTACCAGTTTCATCCCGTCTGGAGCGAGGAAGTATTGCACTCTGCGAGCCGTTGCCACGGGCTCGCGCCAGAGGATTTTTTGCTCTGCCCGGCTGGCGACGACGACGTTCGTAGCTGCCTCGCATTATGGGATCAACGTGCCTTCAAGCAGACAGTCATTCGCGGTTATTCACCCAGGCTTGGGCGAGTTCGGCCACTGCTCAATATCGTCGCACCGCTCATCGGGCGACCATGTCTGCCGTCACCGGGAGCAAAACTCGAAAGTGCGTTTCTGTCGCACGTAGCGATTAACGAAGATGACGATGAATCATTGATCGGCCTGGTTGCTGCCGGCTGCGAACAGGCCATGAAGAAAGACATCGACTACGTCATGATTTCCTTTGCAGCAAGAAACCCGCTTGCCAATGTCATCCGCAAGCGATTTACCAGCCACGAATACGTTAGCGTAATCTATGTGGTCTATTGGGAAGATGGTGCAGGAGCAGTCAGCATGCTGGATGATCGTATTCCGCACCCGGAGGTCGCTATCCTGTGAAAGGTAACGTCGTAAAACGCACAGAGGTTGGCCCGGACGTGCGGGCCTCGATGTACGATCTGTTTTGCCAGCAGTTTGACGGTGTGTCATTCGATGTCTTTAACCGGGATCTCGAACGAAAAAACTGGGTACTCCTGCTGCAGGATGATGACGGCGTGTTGTGCGGTTTTTCCAGCATGGACATCTATGATATCGAAGTCGATGGCCAGGTCATTTCGGTCGTGTACTCGGGCGACACCGTGGTGAACAGCGAGACCTGGAGCGACTCGGCGCTGAGCTACTACTGGATGGGCGCGATCGACTACCTGCGCCGCCTGTATCGCAAAGAACGTCTTTACTGGTTCCTGCTTGTTTCCGGCTACCGAACCTATCGATTTCTGCCCGTTTACAGTGCGACGTTCTACCCACGTCATGACAAGCAAACCCCGGACGATGTGCGGTTGATTATGGACACTGTCGCGAGCGAGCGATTCGGAA
>Ga0316191_10001054_pt1 | contig 18974 bp, 19 predicted proteins | sample Eddworburr2cm_MG_FD_204928 | JGI IMG/M metagenome (GOLD analysis project Ga0316191, IMG submission 204928) | Coastal sediment microbial communities from Maine, United States - Eddy worm burrow 2 cm | ecosystem: Environmental > Aquatic > Marine > Coastal > Sediment | place: USA: Maine... | reverse complement strand
GACCTTGAGTCGTGAATGAAGTGTTTGCGCGTAGTGCGTGGCGAGCCGTCCCATACCTTTGTCGCCGCCAACAGCGTCCAGCTCACCGCCGCTAATGAGTATTGGCAAATCGGAAGAAATGCGCCGCAGCGAATTGTCCCAGTAGATTTTCAGCAAACCGCCAAACAGGTCGCGCCACAGGCCGCAGGTGTACGGGCCGCCACACAATGGATCGGCGATATATTCGTCGACTTCATCTTCATCCCGAGACAGCCAGTCGAGGTCGGTTCGCGCGGGACTGAACGGCTTGTTGAAATCGCTAAAGCCGAGTTTGTGCAGTAGGCGACTATTGGCGCTGGCGCCAAGGCGCCAGGCTTCGATATGCGCAATGGCAAAAGCGGGCAACAGTTTTGCCTTCGCCGGCCATGTCGATGCGCTCAGGATCATGCCGGTAAGGCGCTCGCTGTGGTACATCGCGTAGTTCTGTGCAATGTAAGAACCCATGCTGTGCCCGAGAAGCACGACGGGAACACCCGGAACAGTGCGGCGGACAAACTCATTCACGACATCGACGTCGTTGACCACACGCTCCCAGCCCTTCGTAACCGCAAAGTACCCGGGGTGCTGCGCGTGGCTGCCGTGTCCTCGATGATCGTGCGCGCACACGGCAAAGCCACGTTTCACTGCGGCTTCGGCAAATCGTGCATAACGACCGGCGTGTTCGCCGAGGCCATGAACTACCTGAATGATGGCAGCGCAATCGCCCTCAGGTTGCCAGAGCTGAGTGTGTATCTTGTGACCGTCGTCGACGGCCAGAATCTGCGTGCTGTGATGTACCATTGCACAACATCCTAACCGACATTTTGCTGATGATCGATCTCTACTACTGGCCGACGCCAAACGGCAAGAAAATCGCGGTCATGCTCGAAGAGTGTGACCTTGACTACACCCTGGTGCCCGTCAACATCGGCCTGGGCGAGCAGTTCAGGCCGGAGTTCCTGAAGATCAGCCCGAATAACCGCATTCCCGCAATCGTCGATCGCGAGACCGGAATATCGGTGTTCGAAGGTGGTGCCATTCTTGTTTACCTCGCCGAGAAAGTCGGCCGGTTTCTTCCACAGCAGGGAGCTGACAGGGCTGAAGTTCTGCAGTGGCTGTTCTGGCAGGCGGGGGGGCTTGGTCCGATGGCCGGGCAACACAGTCACTTCGTCAATTATGCAGAAGATCCGTCGCCATACGCCAGGGACCGCTATTTTCGCGAGTACGGTCGATTGCTCGCCGTGATGGATGTGCGCCTTCGTGATCGGGATTACCTCGCAGGCGACTACTCGATTGCTGATATCGCGTCGTTTCCCTGGGTAATGCCCTACAAGCGCTTCGGCTATGACCTTGATACGTTCGGGAACCTGCGTGGCTGGTTCGACCGTGTAAAAGCCAGGCCGGCCGTCCGACGCGGTGTCGATGTGGGGGAAGACTTGCGGCAGGATCTGGCAGGCAGCCACAAAGCCCGGTCCATGATGTTCGATCAGGATGCCGAAACTGTACTGAACGCTGCGAAGGCGACGGAGAAGTAAATGAAGCTCTATGATTGCGCAACCGCACCAAGCCCGAGGCGAGTCCGTATTTTTGCCGCCGAAAAAGGCATCGAACTCGACAAGGTCGAGGTTGACCTTGGATCCGGTCAGCAGTTTGCGCCCGAGTTTCGCGCCCTCAACCCGGACTGCGTGGTGCCGGTCCTGGAGTTGGATAATGGCGAGACAATCTCGGAAGTATTGGCGATTTGCCAGTATCTCGAGGAATTGCATCCCGACCCGGCGCTGTTCGGACAGACGGCAGAGCAGCGTGCGATATCCACAATGTGGAACAACAAAATCGAGCAACACGGGCTCATGCACATGAGAGATGCGTTTCGTAACTCGGCAAAAGGCATGCGTGGTCATGCCATCACCGGGCCGCAGCAAGTCGACCAGATACCTGAGCTCGCCGAGCGTGGCCGCCAGTGTGTCGTCGCGTTTTTCGATCGGCTGGAACAACAGCTCGACGGCAGAGCATTCATCACCGGCGATGAGTACTCGATCGCGGACATCACGGGACTGGTTCTGATCGACTTTGCCCGCTGGATCAAGCTCGAAGTGCCCGAAGAGGCAGTCAATCTGAGGCGCTGGCACGGTGATGTCTCGGCCCGGCCGAGTGCCAGGGCCTGATGGCGATGGAATCGCAACTCGCATCGACAGTGCTCATGATTCGGCCGGTTCGGTTCGAAAGCAATCCGATGACGGCTGAATCGAATCGCTTCCAGGGCAAGACCGAAGCATCTGCCGGGGAGCAGCATGAAGCTGCGCTAAAGGAGTTCGACGGCCTCGTCGATGCCCTGCGAGAAAAGGGCATCAATGTCATCGTCGTTGACGATACGGTTGAGCCGCATACGCCGGATTCCATATTTCCGAACAACTGGGTCAGTTTTCATGCTGATGGTCGCGTAGTTCTGTACCCGATGGAGGCTGAAAACCGGCGCACCGAGCGACGCATGGATGTCATTTCCCAACTCAATGATGAGCTCGGCTATGTCGTCAGTGAGGTCGTCGACCTGTCGCCTCATGAGTTGCGCGGGCATTACCTCGAGGGCACCGGCAGCATGGTGCTCGACAGGGTCAATCACGTTGCCTACGCGTGCCTGTCCTCTCGCACGCAGCTCGATCCGCTCGGCGATTTTGCGCAACGTATGGAATACGAGGTCGTTGCCTTTGAAGCCGTAGATCGCGAGGGCGTTCCGATTTACCACACGAACGTGTTGATGAATATCGGCGAAGCACTGGCCGTCATCTGTGATGAGGCGATCCCGCGGGACGACCAGCGCGAGGCGGTCCTGCAGCGCATGCGAGAGTCCGGCCACGACATCATTCTGCTCAGTTATGACCAGCTCGACGCATTTGCGGGCAACATGCTCGAACTGCGCGGCGAGGATGGCAAACGGGTGGTGGCCATGTCGCAACAGGCTTTTGACTCCCTCGATGAAAGGCAGCGCGCCGCGCTGCAGAAAAACGGTGATATCGTGTCGGTTCCGATCGACAATATCGAGGCATCAGCCGGGGGCAGCGTGCGCTGCATGCTCGCCGAAGTTCACCTTCCGAAAGACGCGTCGGACCTTAACCAAAAGAAGAAAAAATGAGCAATTTCCAGGACAAAATTCTGATGTGCCCGCCGGACTACTTTACGGTGGATTACGTCATCAACCCGTGGATGGCCGGCAACGAAGATTCCATGAACATCGACAAGGCAAAGCTGCAGTGGCAGAACCTGCGCGACAGGGTCAGCGAATTTGCGGACGTAGTCACGCTGGAGCCGGATCCGGACCTTCCCGACATGGTATTCACGGCGAACGCCGGCGTCGTCTATGGTGACAAGGCGATTGCGAGCCACTTCATGCCCATGGAACGCCGCGCAGAAGAGCCCATATTCAAACAGTGGTTCCGCGACAATGGTTTCGACCTCTTCGAGCTTGACGAAAAAATAGGCTTCGAAGGTGCCGGTGACTGTCTGCTCGACCGGCACGGCCCCTGGTTGTGGACCGGCTATGGATTTCGCACCGAGATCGAAGCGCATGCCGAGATTCAGAAATATTTCGACATCGAACTCGTATCCATACGCCTGACGGATGAACGCTTCTACCACATCGACACGTGTTTCTGCCCGCTGACGGATGGTTTCCTGATGTATCATCCGCCGGCGTTTGACTACGACTCGCGCATTGCGATCGAAAGCAGAATTCCACCGCACAAGCGCATCATTGTCGACACCTTCGATGCAGGCAATTTTGCGTGTAATGCGATTAACATTGGCGACCGCGTCATCCTGCATCGCGCGTCCGAACCGCTGAAGGCCCGGCTCATATTCGCGGGGTTCAAGGTACATGAAGTGGAGTTGACCGAGTTTCTGAAAGCGGGCGGCTCGGCGAAGTGCCTGAGCCTGAAGCTCAACGAGCCGGTCCGGAAATAATGCCCGCGCCGCTGCGCTACCGGATACGGGCAAAGAGTCCGCAAGCCCATCTCTACGAAGTCAGTCTTACCGTCGACGCGCCAGACTCAGCAGGCCAGGTGTTCGAGATGCCGGCCTGGATACCCGGCAGCTACATGATTCGCGACTATTCGAAGCACGTGGTGGCGATTCGTGCCGAGTCTGACGGACTCGCGGTCCCGATGAAGAAGCTCGACAAGAGCCGCTGGCAGGCTGAGCCGGTCGATCGACCGCTGACCGTTGTCGCGGAAATTTATGCATACGACCCCAGCGTTCGCGGCGCCCACCTCGATGCAACGCATGCCTATTTCAACGGCCCATGCGTATTTCTGAGCGTTTCCGGGCTGGAGGAATCGCCGTGCGAACTCGAGATCGTCGCACCCGATGCGCCGGTCGGAAAAGACTGGCGTGTGGCGACGTCGATGCGACGCGGTGATGCGGGGCGATACGGGTTCGGTTCTTACCTGGCAGAGGACTACGCTGAACTTATCGACCATCCTGTCGAGATCGGCCAGCTAACGATTGGCGAGTTCGACGTACGCGGCATTCCTCACGCGATTGCGATACGCGGCCGCGTACATGTTGATATCGCACGCCTGTGCCATGATTTGCAGCGCATCTGTGAACACCATATCGATTTTCTCGGTGCGCCTGATGGGCTGGATCGCTACCTTTTCCTGTTGCATGCGCCCGGAGCTGGCTACGGCGGGCTCGAGCATCGATGGTCTTCGAGCCTGGTCTGTTCGCGCGATTACCTCCCCTTGCGTGACGACGCCGAAATTACCGATGACTACAGGACCTTTCTCGGGCTTGTGAGTCACGAGTACTTTCACCTCTGGAATATAAAGCGCCTGAAACCGGCGGCTTTTACCCCCTATGACCTGCGCAGTGAAAGCCACACGGGGTTGCTGTGGGTGTTCGAAGGTATCACCTCCTACTATGACGACCTGGCGCTCGTGCGCTCGGGCCTGATCCCGGGTGAGAGCTATCTCCAACTTCTGGGCCAAACAATCACGCGAGTACTGCGTGGCTCCGGTCGGTTAAAGCAGAGTGTCGAAGAGTCGAGTTTTGATGCGTGGACCAAGTTCTACAAACAGGACGAGAACGCGAGCAATGCGATCGTTAGCTACTACACGAAAGGATCGCTAATCGCGTTGGCTCTCGACCTGAAGATCCGCCTTGAGTCGAAAGGCAGGGTGTCTCTCGACGATGTGATGAAGGAGTGCTGGAAGCGCTGGGGACAGTCCGGGGAGGGCATGCCGGAAGACGGTTTTGAAAGCGCCTGTGCTGAAGTCACTGGCCTTGATCTCGGTGATTTCTTTGACGCCTCCGTGCGCGGCACGGGCGAACTGCCGCTGCAAAAACTGCTGGCGAAGTTCGGCATCAGATATTGTTTGCGGCAGGCCAGCAATGCGACAGACAAAGGCGGCAAGCCCGCGAAAATGCAGGTGGGCACCTGGCTCGGTGCGATGCTCGCCAACAAAGATGGAAAGTCGGTCTTCACGGTCGTTGCGAATGGCGGTCCGGCCGAGGTCGCCGGCGTTGCGCCCGGGGACGTGGCCGTTGCGCTCGATGGGCTGGCACTCACTGCGGCCAATTGCGATCAACGGCTAAAGACGTATCGCGATGGCGATAGGCTCGAGCTCGTCGTGTTTCGTGGCGATGAGCTGGTCGCCTTAAGTATCAAGCTGTCCGACGCTCCTGAGAACACGTGCTTCCTGGAATTTGATGGCGACGCCGATGCTGAGTCGCTGGCACGACAAGCGGCCTGGTTGTTGCCGGACTAGTCGATGCTGTTACTTGCTAATCCCCGGCTTCGGCTGTTCGCAGGTGCGGCGCTGATCAGTCTTTCGCCTGTCTGGGTGAAGCTCGTAAGCGTCTCGGCTACAACAAGTGGCTTTTACCGCGTGTTCATTGGCGGTGTGGCGCTTGGCTTGTATCTTCTGGTCGCACGCAAACCGCTTCAGTTCAGCCGACGCGTCTGGCAGCTGCTCGGCCTCGCGGCGGTTTTTTTCGCGCTGGACCTGTGGTTCTGGCACCGCAGCATCATCTATATCGGTCCCGGGCTTTCGACACTACTGGCCAACTTCCAGGTGTTCATCCTGATGCTCGCTGGCGTTTTCGTGCTACGGCAAAAACCAACGGCGACCCAGCTGCTGGCAATTCCGCTGGCCCTGGTCGGGCTTGGCATGATCGTCGGACTGGACTGGCAGAGCCTGCCCGACGACTATCGTCTCGGAGTCGTCTACGGGTTGCTGACCGCGCTCGTCTACGCGGGGTACCTGCTGACGATGCGCTATTCCCGCAAGGACGTCGAGCACGGCATGCCGACGCGGGAAATCGCGGTGATTTCCGTTGTTTCGGCGGCGATACTCGGTGCCTCGGCAATGGTCGAGGGGCAGTCGCTTGCCATACCCACTGTTGGGGATTTTGGTTGGCTGATTGCCTACGGCGTGCTCTCGCACTGCCTCGGTTACATCCTGATTGTCAGCAGCCTGCCGCAGGTGTCGACGACCGAGGCAGGACTCGCATTGTTGTTGCAGCCAACACTGAGTTTCGCCTGGGATGTGCTCTTTTTTGCGCGGCCAATGACACCGACGGAGTTGGCCGGGGCCGCGATTGCGCTCGGCGCGATCTACCTTGGGTCGCGGCGAACCTCAGAGCAGGTTTAGCGCCGCTGGCAGTATCTCTATCACGAATCGGCTCGCCGGCGCGCCCACCTCCCCATCAAGATGGAAGGGCACCTCTGCACTGCAGTCGATCGTTACACGACGCACGCTCGCATGCCTGACTTCGCTTTCGCCGAGATGCCTGCCGCTGATAATTTTGGGCAGCAGGGACAAAATTCGCATCCGGGATACCGGGTCTGCAATCAACAATTCAAGCTTGCCATCACTGTTGTCCGCCATTGGTGCGATGTGAAACATGCCGCCGACCCATGCGCCATTGCAAATACTCGCAAGTGTGATGGGACCATGGGTCGTTAACTCATCTGATGTGATGGTCACGTCGGGTGTCGCAACGCCGTCGACAAGACATCGAAAAATTGCAAACAGGTAAACAAGATCGCCAATGGGCCAACGGTACGAGCGGGCAACCCTGGTGACTTTCGCATCGAAGCCGATGCCGGCTCCATTCGCAAAATAGCGCTCGTTCATGCGCCCGATATCGATGCAGCGTGAGGTGGCGTCGACCTTGATGCGCTCGGCGAGCAACTGCGTCGCGTGTTCCCAGTCGAGAGCAATGTGACAGGCCTTGGCGAAGTCATTGCCGGTGCCCGACGGGATAACGCCCAGTCGTGCCGGATTGTCGGCGCCCATGATTCCGTTGACGGCTTCGTGGACGCTGCCGTCACCGCCTACCACCACGATTCGATCAGTGCCGCGATTCACCTGGCTACGAACCTGGTCCTCGAGATCGCCAACCGTCTGACTTTGATACGGTTCGAATTCGATCCCGGCTTGCTCGAGCAACGCGGCAATACGGGACAGGCGTCGCCCGGCGCGCCCTCTCCCGGCCGTGGGGTTAACGAATAACGATACTGGGCCTGATGTCATGCTGAAGCCGCGGATACTGGTTGGCCGATGCTACAATGCCGCAGTCTGTCCACGCAAAGCGGAACGTCTTCATGCTCGAGCTCGGTGTCAAGTTTCTGATTAGCTACTTCATTGGCTCCCTGATGGGCGCCATGATTGTCGGGAAACTGCGCGGCGGCATCGATATTCGCACTATGGGCAGTGGCAACGCCGGCGGCACCAACGCATTGCGAACGCAAGGCATTGTATTCGCATTGGGGGTCGTCATCGTCGATATCGGCAAAGGCTATGTCGGGGCCGGAATTGTCCCGGGCCTCGATATTCCGTTCGTGCCGACGGATCCCGACGTATCCCGATACTGGCTGACACTATGTTGCTCTGTCGCTGCAGTGTTCGGCCACGTTTGGCCGATCTATCACCGCTTCCGTGGCGGTAAGGGCGCGGCCACCCTGGTTGGCACCATGATTGTGCTGGGCCCCGAGCTGGTTCTGCCGCTGATACTGGTCTGGGGATGGGCTCTCGTCATGTGGGGTTACGTAGGCCTGGCAACGATGATTGCCGCCGCTTCTGTGCCCGTCTGGATCGGCGTGACACGCTGGCCGGATGACCAGGCGCTGCTCATTTACTGTGTTGTTATGGCTGTCTTTATCATTCTCTGGCATCGCCCCAACATTCGAAGAATGCGCGACGGCAGCGAGCACCGGAATACACGATTGATGATCTTCAGCAGCAAGCGTCAAACCGGAGACGATGAGCAAACTTGACGTTGCCGGCGTTCAACAGCCGCTTACCGAGCTCGCCGCTGCGAAACTGGAGAAGCTCGAGAGTTTTTCGAGCATTGCCTCGACCAATACGTATTTAATGTCGCAGCCGCCTCCGGCGGTCGGTTGGTATCGTGTGGCAATCGCCGACCACCAGACCTCGGGTCGTGGCCGGCACTACCGGCACTGGATCTCAGCACCGGGGTCAGGGCTTTGCCTGTCATTTTCGTACACGTTTGCGAGCAGGCCGGGGCAACTCGAAGGACTGACTCTGGCGATCGGTGTGGGCGTCCTTGGCGCATTGCGGCGGCTTGAAGTTGACGGAGTCAGTCTCAAGTGGCCGAACGATGTCGTTGCGCTTGACGGTAAGCTGGGCGGAATTCTGACCGAGGTGCAGTCCGGGAAGCCTGAGCAAGTGACCGTTGTTACCGGCATAGGATTGAACGTCGACATTCCGCAGCGAATCGATTTTGGCGTTGAATCTGACTGGGCACAGCGCGCCGTCGACCTCAAGTCCGTGGCTCCGAACCCGCCTGGCCGTGAATTGCTTGCGGGCACCCTGGTTGATCACCTGTTCCTGACCTTCAAGCGCTTCGAGGCATCCGGATTGCCGGGCTTCATGCGTGAATGGCGGGACAACGACTGGTTATTGGGGAGAGAAATAACGGTCGACATGCCGGACAAACAGATCACCGGTATCGCAGCGGGGGTAGCCGAGGATGGTGCGTTGTTAGTCGCTACAAACAATGGTCAGGCTCGTGTCATCTCGGGCTCCATCGCGATGGCGGGTCCGAAGGAGCAAGGCGCGTGAGTGCGCTGCTGATCGACGTCGGCAACTCACGCATCAAGTGGGGCGTACTCGATGACGGCGCAATACGGCGCACGGGGCATATCTCCCGCGAGAAGATCAAGGAGCAAGGTCTCGCGGCACTAACCTCGAAGCTGCCGCGGCGTGTTGACGCTGTGTTTGCCAGCAACGTTGCCGGCACGAGCTTCGCTACGCGTTTGTCGGGAGTCATTGGCATGCATTGCAACGTCGACGTGCATTTCGCGCGCAGCACAGGCCAGGCATGCGGCGTCGTGAACAGCTACCGTCAGCCGCGGCGGCTCGGCGTTGATCGCTGGGTTGCGATGATTGGTGCCTGGTCCGAGGTCGGGGATGCCTGCCTGGTCGTTGACGCAGGTACCGCTGTTACCATCGACGCGCTCGATCCGACAGGCAAGCATCTGGGCGGACAGATTATTCCCGGCGTCGGCCTGATGGCAGGCTGCCTTGCGGCTCAGACCAGTGATATTCCGAACATCCAGCGCCGGGCGTCCAGCCAGGGCAGTGGCATGGAGATGTTCGCGAACACTACCGCCGGCGCGGTCGGGCACGGTGCCCTGAATGCGGTTGTGGGGGCAATAGAAAGGGCTGAGGCTGTTATGGGCAGGAACGGGGCCGATTCGGCGATCGTCTTGACCGGTGGTGATGCGTCGCGCATCCTTAAGTCGCTCGACACGGAGGCGATCCATCGTCCGCATCTCGTACTGCAAGGCCTGGCGAAATTACTGGAAGATAGTTGATGAGAAACCTGCTTTTGTTCCTGTTACTCGCGAACATCCTCTATTTCGTCTGGGGCATGTTATCGGGCGGCGACCCGGAACCGGGCATCGCGATTGTCAGTGAATCCGAGCTGGGCCCACCGCTCGATGTAACAGCGAACCGTGACGCCGAGGCAGCCGCAAGCGTTGGCGCCGTTCTTGGCTCCGGCGAACCTTCCGACCTTGACGCGGTTATGGGGAGGTCCTGCGTGACCGTCGGGCCGTTTCGTTCGAGTGACGACGCGGACAGGGCGAAAACGGAGTTTGCAGGAGAAGGCATGCGCACGGCGTTGCGATCGGGGCAGGGCCAGATATTTGTCGGGCACTCGGTCCAGGTGCAGGGCGTTGCGAGCCGCGATGAGGGTCGTACGATGTTGAGCAAACTGCACGAAGGCGGGCTCCAGGATGCGTTCCTTGTTGGCAATGAGGAAGTCGGATTGAGCATTTCGCTCGGCATCTTCGGCAATCAGTCAAACGCCGAGAAAGTGGAACTGCAGGCAAAATCCATTGGATTCGACGTTGATATCTCACCAATGACCCGTGACGCGGACGTGTTTTTTGTCGATATCGGACTGCCTCCAGGCAAAGGCGCCGGCTCAATTGTTGAGAAGTATGGCGAGGACAGGGTTTTGCTGCGGGAAGCGGCGACCTGCCCACAGTCCCAATAGCGACACAAAGCCTTGTCAGGCAGCGGCGAATGGCGAATAATTCGCCACCCAATGCAGCCGGCATAGCTCAGTTGGTAGAGCAACTGATTTGTAATCAGTAGGTCCCGCGTTCGATTCGTGGTGCCGGCACCATATTTTCTAAGAAAATAAGGGGTCAGAGCTAACAGGTTCTGACCCCTTTTTGCATCACCGTGTGTCCGGGGCTCCTGCGTTAGCGTTGATTTACCCCGAAATCTGGCTCAGGTTTCAGTGCAAATGAACAATGTAGGACAAATAAGGCGGCTCTGATCTCAATCGGGCGAAGCACAGGGTTTGCAGTAAGAAGGTAGTAAAGTATACTACTGAGTAGGTTAATTGCACCTGCTCCTGTGGAGGGCAACTCATGCCAATGGTCAAGAAAAGTATATCGGTAACCGATCAGCAAGATAGCTGGATCAAGGCGCAGATTAAAACGGGACATTACGGTAACGAAAGTGAGGTGGTTCGCGAGTTGATCCGTGAACGGCAACTTCGGGACCAGGAAACCCCCGCCGAAATTGAGGCAATTCGCGCCGCATTGATTGAAGGCGAGGAGAGCGGTTTTAGCGATCGCAGCGTCGACGAGATATGGGAGGACGCGCGGCAACGGCACAGGGCGAAAAATGGGTGAGTATCGACTCTCTCGTCGCGCCCAAGACGACTTGATCGCTATCGCAGAATATGGCGATGAAAATTTCGGAGTTGCGCAATCTGACCGATACCGCGACCAGCTAAAACAACGATTTTCGGTATTGGCAGAGCAACCGCAGTTGTATCCAGCGGTTGACCATATTCGACCTGGCTATCGCCGAAGCGTGTGCGGTTCGCATTCGATCTACTACCGTATCGACGGGCAGGGCGTGGAGATAGTGCGTGTCTTGAAACATCAAGACTCGAGCAAAGCGTTCTAGGGAACGCTGTCGCTCCTTGCCGTAAACAAGGCGATTCCCTTCTAAGAAAGCACCCGCCTACCGCATAGCTACGAGGCCATATCGCGACAAAATTCTAAAGAAATCGAGCTGGAGACCGCATTATTCCTCGATTGCAGAATTGATTTGTAATCAGTAGGTCCCGGGTTCGACTCCTGGTGCCGGCACCATTTTTTCTAAGGATTTTTGGCCACTTCCCGGATCATCCTATTTTGATCGCAGGCGGCGCAACGGGGATTCACTAGCTGGCAAGGCTGTACCATGTCCCACGGCCAGCACCGTGCTTCTTAATATGTTTTGCCTTTGTCAGCGCTCTCAGGTGATCCTTGATCGTGTTGCGGTTTGCGCCCGTGATTTTCGCTGCGTCGGCGACAGTCACGCGTCCTCGCTCGCGACACAGCTCAAGTATCTGAACCGAAAGATCGGGCAGGTCGCCCAGGATCAGGCGCTCGCGGTCGATCTTTTTCTCCAGCCGCGCCTTTTGCTGCTGCAGTGCGCGCAGGAAGAACTTTAGCCATGGTTGCCAGTCAGGCGTTTCTGCGTGGATCGTACCTTGCGTCTGGCGCAGGCTTAGGTAGTAGGTATCCTTGCTCTGCTCAATAACGCTTTCCAGCGAACTGTAGGGCACGTATTCGTAGGCTGCACGGAGCAACAAGAGTGTTGTCAGGATACGTGAAAGCCGCCCATTGCCATCCTGGAACGGGTGAATTGCGAGGAAAACGACAACGAAGACCGCTATAACGATCAGCTTGTGCAGTTCTCCGTTCTCCAGATTGGTCCGCGTCCATTCCAGAAGTTCAGTCATCAGGCGCGGCGTATCGAACGGGGCTGCCGTTTCAAAGACGATGCCGATGCTCTCGCCATCCGGCCCAAAGGCTTCGACATGATTGTTGTGCGTCTTATACTCTCCGCGATGACGCTCGTCTTTTGACGAATACTTGAGCAGGTCGCGGTGCAGTTGCTTGATGTGGTTTTCGGTAAGCGCTATCTCTTCCGAGTTCGCAAAAACGGTTTCCATCGTCTCGGCGTAACCAGCGACTTCCTCTTCATCGCGAGATACGAATGTCTTGATTTCGAGACCCGTGAGCAGTGCCTCGACTTCCTTGTCGCTCAGTTTGGCTCCCTCGATCCGGGTCGAAGAGCCAATGCTTTCAATGGTCGCTATGCGACGTAGCGCATCGAGTCGATCCGGCGAGATTCGCCTGATCGCTGTCCAGGCGCCTTTGAATTCGTCGATCTCGGCAATCATGTTGAGGATTGCCGGTGTGATCGTTATCGTGTCTGTCCGAATAGCGCCATCCATTTCGGCCTCCAATTTCATCCATTTGAGGATGCCACGGCGCCATCCGTTTGTCCACCCATTTCCATCCAATTATCAGCGAGCCCGTCATTCAATTTCTTTCTAAGAATGCATGTGTATACCGCAGCGCTACGAGACCAAATCCCGGCAAGATTCTAAAGAAACGGAGCTGGAGACCGCATGTTTCCTCGATTGCAGAATTGATTTGTAATCAGTAGGTCCCGTGTTCGAATCATGGTGCCGGCACCAAAAAACGAGGGGTCCCGCTGGGGCCCCTCTCTTTTTGTGATGTGGTTCCCAGTTTATTCTGTGACCATGCGCAAGAACCCCCGTTTTGTGAGAGACGCCACACCTTGGGCACGCTGTTGGACGCATATTCTGGGCTCGATCAACCATATACAACTGCTGAGGCACGCCATGCGACTCTTTAAACTGAACTCCGAAAGACTTCCGATGGTGTGGTTTTTGCTCGGTCTGTTGTTCAATGCGGCAGGACTGTTGCTGGGCTTCGAGTTTTCGGTGGCCTTCGGCTACATGATCGTTGGAGGGCTCTGCTGTGCATTCGGCATAGTCCTCTTCGTGTTGCAGCTCATGGAACCGCCGAAGAAATCAGCGGAAACACGCCTGTCTCCGGGGTTCATTTCGGCGGGAGCAACTGTCGCAATGCCGGCAATGCCTAATGCTGCAAATGAGGAAACGCCGGAGCGGTCCGCCTAGTTTCTGTTGGGCGTCACGTTCGCGACTATTCGCCATTTTTTCTAGGGCCTTTTGTGGCCCCGGCTTCTTTCAGGAACGAACCAAGTAGCCTGAACTCCTCGACGCGATTGCTGCCTTTGCGCCAGGCCAGGCCGATCTTTCGATGACTGCGCTCGCTGAGCGGATGCATCTCGACCTGCGTATTCCTTAGCAGGGCAGACCCGGCGGCCATCTCTGGCAGGAACGAAATACCCATGTCGGCGTCGACCATTTCGACCAGTGTCAAAAGGCTGCTGGCTGCGAACGGCTGCACTTTTTGGGTGCTGCGAATTCGGCACGCGGCCAGTGCGTGGTCCCTGAGGCAATGGCCGTCTTCGAGCAGCAGGATGCTGTCGGCAGCCAGGCGGTCGAAACGGTAGTTCTCGGGATCAACCCAGGTGGTGCCTTTTCGTGTTGCCAGGCAAAAGCGGTCGTTAAACAGAACCTCGGTATCAACGCCGCGCATCTCCCAGGGCAGTGCGAGCAGCAGGACGTCCAGGTCACCGTCGATCAAGCGTTGTACGATGCGTTGTGTCTGATCCTCGATCAGGTAGAGGCGTAGTTTCGGATGCTGTTGCCTGAGCCTTGGCAGAACGCGTGGCAATATGAACGGCGCGATTGTCGGGATAACGCCAAGGCGCAGATCCCCGGTCAAAGGCTGCCGGCCCTGAGCTGCCATATCCACCAGCTGTTCAATATCGCGAAGCACCAGCCGTGCCTGCGTTGCGATGTCCTGGCCGGCGGCGGTGATCGTAACCTGCCGGTTGGTCCGGTCGACCAGTTGCGTGTCGAGTACAATCTCAAGTTCCTTGATGGCATTGCTGAACGCTGACTGCGACACGTGCGAGGCTTCCGCGGCCTGGCCGAAGTGTTGTTTCTCGGCGAGGGCAACGAAGTACTGGAGTTGCTTGGTGCTGGGTAATCTCATGATTCGAAAAAATAGGACATAACAAACGAATTAAACCATTTTATTTATCAGATATCGAATCCTAAACTAACGCCATCAAATACGCAGACCTGGATGCGCCTATGCATGCCGGTCTGATCAAGTCTCAAACGAGGAGAAACCAATGTTCAAGAACATGGAAGGTAATCGGGTACCAGGTGTCACATTTCGGACGCGTCGCGATCACGAGTGGGTCGACCTGACGAGCGACGAGATTTTCAACGGCAAAACTGTCGTCGTCTTTTCACTGCCTGGTGCATTCACGCCAACCTGCTCGTCATCGCATGTGCCTCGCTACAATCAACTGCAACCCTCACTGGAAGCCGCAGGTGTTGATGAGGTGGTCTGCGTATCTGTAAATGATGCGTTTGTCATGGACGAGTGGAAGCGGAGCCAGAAGGCCGACCGCGTGACTTTCCTTCCCGATGGTAACGGCGATTTTTCCGATGGTATGGGGCTGCTGGTTGGAAAAGAAGACCTGGGCTTTGGAAAGCGCTCCTGGCGCTACTCAATGCTTGTCCGTGATGGCGTTGTTGAAAAAATGTTCGTCGAAGAAGAGGTTCCTGGCGATCCGTTCAGCGTCTCTGATGCTGACACGATGCTGGCATACCTGGAGCCGAACGCTGAGCTCCCGCACGACGTGACAGTATTCTCGCGTCCGGGCTGCCCGTTCTGCGCTCGCGCGAAAGGACTGCTGCAGGACGCCGGCATCGAGTACGAGGAACTCGTGCTCAATCGCGACTACACCGATCGAAGCTTACGAGCTGTTACGAAAGCGACGTCCTATCCACAGGTGTTTGTTGACGGAGCCCTCATTGGCGGTTCTGACGACCTGCAGGCCTGGCTGGAATCACAGACCAGCAAGGCAGCCTGATCCCCCCGTGCGACCCACCGGCAGATCGTTGCGTCGGTGGGTCGCAGAATCCATACTACTCGCCCCAATAAAGATTACCGCGAGTCGATGCCAGAATGCAGATTTCAGACAAGAGTCTTTTCAAGACGCAGGCTTACGTCGATGGAGAATGGATCGATGCCGACAGCGGCGAAACACATCCGGTAATAAACCCGGCGACAGGCGAGACAATCGCAGAAATCGCGAAGTGTGGCACCGCGGAAACACGTCGCGCGATCGAGGCCGCAGAAAAAGCGCAGGTAACCTGGCGCAAGAAGTCCGCGAAAGAGCGGGCAGGGATACTGCGTAACTGGTTCAACCTGATGATGGAGGCGCAGGAAGACCTGGCGCAGATTCTGACGGCTGAACAAGGTAAACCGCTTGCCGAAGCGCGGGGTGAGATCGCATATGGCGCCTCTTACATCGAGTGGTTTGCCGAAGAGGCCAAACGAATTTACGGAGACACGATTCCTGCGCCTTCTGATGACAAGCGAGTTATCGTCATCAAGCAGCCGGTCGGCGTTGTTGCATGTATTACGCCATGGAATTTTCCGAACGCGATGTTAACGCGCAAGATTGCACCGGCGCTGGCCGCAGGGTGTACTGTCGTCTGCAAGCCAGCGAACGAGACGCCGCTGTCTGCGTTCGCGTTTGCCGAACTGGCCGAGCGTGCGGGTGTGCCAGCGGGTGTCATCAATGTTCTGGGCGGTATCACGCGAGAGATTGGCGCTGAAATGACCGGCAATCCCATTGTTCGCAAGCTCACATTCACCGGATCGACCCCGGTTGGCAAGATGCTGATGGAGCAATGTGCGCGGACTGTCAAACGCACCTCGATGGAGCTCGGCGGTAACGCACCATTCATCGTTTTCGATGACGCCGATCTCGACGAAGCGGTGAAGGGTGCCATCATCTGCAAGTTCCGCAATGCGGGGCAAACTTGCGTATGCGCGAACCGAATTCTTGTGCAGGAAGGTGTCTACGACGAGTTCGCCGAGAAGCTGATGGTAGCGATGTCAAACCTCAAGATGGGTAATGGCGCAGAAGACGGTGTCAATGTCGGGCCGTTAATTAATGCAGGCGCTGCTAACGATGTCATGACGTTCGTCGAGGATGCGGTAGCCAAGGGAGCCAATATTGCGACAGGCGGTAGCCGTTCTGATCTTGGAGAGTGCTTCGTAGAGCCTACCGTGCTGACCGGCGTAAGTGACGACATGAAGGTGTTCCGTGAGGAAATTTTCGGTCCGGTCGCGCCGCTGTTTAAATTCAAGACCGAGGAAGAGGCCATTGCGATGGCAAACGATACAGAATTCGGTCTCGCGTGCTATTTCTATTCTCGTGACGTCGGGCGTATCTGGCGGGTTGGTGAAGGACTCGAATACGGCATCGTCGGTATCAATGAAGGCATCATCTCGAATGAAATGGCACCATTTGGCGGCGTCAAAGAATCCGGACAGGGACGCGAAGGTTCCAAATACGGCCTCGATGACTACCTGGAGATCAAGTACATGTGCGTCGGTGGTCTTGATAAATAGGAGCGCTGCTTGCGGTGCTCCCATCACCAATGGTGCACGTCCGATTCTGGCTAGTTAGGCCTGGCTGGCGGCGTATACTGGCCGCATGCAACAACACGACATCTATGAACGTGCGCGACTGTCACGCGACGCACGCTTCGACGGCCGTTTCTTCGTAGGTGTCAGAACGACCGGCATTTATTGTCGGCCGATTTGTCCTGCGGTTGCGCCCAAAACCGAAAACGTCACGTTCTATCCGAGTGCCGCAGCCGCGAGCGAAGCGGGCTATCGTCCGTGCCTGCGCTGCAGGCCTGAATGTGCACCCGGCACGCCGGCCTGGAACGGCACGTCCACAACGGTTCAACGAGGCCTTCGACTTATTTCCAATGGGGCACTTGACGACGGATCAATCGAGCAACTGGCCGATCGCCTTGGTGTCACCAGCCGGCACTTGCGCCGCTTGTTTACGCAGCATCTCGGCGCGTCGCCGCTTGTGGTCGCACATACGCAGCGGCTGCACTTCGCGAAGCGACTGATCGACCAGACCAGCCTGCCAATGGCACATATTGCGACAGCGGCCGGATACGGAAGTGTGCGTCGATTCAACGATGCTTTCAGGCAGACTTACGGCCGTACTCCGCGTGAGCTGCGCCGGACAAGTGATGACGCGTTCGATAGCAACACGGCCTTGGCCGTGCGGCTGGGCTGCAGCAAGCCGTTTGACTGGCAGGCGATGCTCGGCTTTTTCGCGGGGCGCGCGACACCGGGCGTCGAGCAGGTCACTGATGACACGTACTTGCGGACGGTTACTACCAGTGGACAGCCCGGCGTGATTGAGTGTGGGTACGACGGCAAACGCGACGATGTGTCGTTGTTGCTGCACGGCATCGGGACGACACAGATTTTCCATGCGGTGCAACGTTCGCGCGAGATGCTCGATCTGGACGCGCCGGTTGCTGAGATTCAGGGTGTGCTTGCGGCCGACAAAAAGCTGAAAGGCATAGCGCGACGTTTCCCCGGAATTCGCGTGCCCGGCGCATGGGATGGCTTTGAGTTGACCGTACGCGCAATTCTTGGCCAGCAGGTATCCGTCAAGGCGGCGACAACGCTGTCAGGGCGTATTGCTGCACGCTACGGTGAAAAGCTTGTGTTGCCTGCCTCACTTGTTTCGAGAGCGGACACCCTGGATCTGGGCTACCTGTTTCCGACGCCAGAGAAACTCGCGCGGGCTCGCCTTAACGATATGGGCCTGGTGACGAGCCGCGCGGAAACGATTCGGCGCGTGGCGCGCGCCGTCCTTAATGGTGAGATCAGTTTCGACAATGCTCAGGACCCCCAGGAATTTTGCCGGCGGCTGATCACGATTCGTGGCATCGGCGAGTGGACCGCAGAATACGTTGCGATGCGGGCACTCAAGTACCCCGACGCTTTCCCGGCGTCTGATCTCGGCCTTATCAAGGCGATGAGCGTGGCTGAGGTGATCAGCCCGACCCAGCTTAAACACCGTGCGGAGTCATGGCGTCCATGGCGCTCGTACGCGGCATTGTTGTTATGGAATTCCCTGTCGGGTTCCGGAGGATAAATGATGTACTACTGTTACATGGATACGCCGATTGGAGCACTGCTGTTGGCCGGGGACGACGACGGTCTCGGCCTGGTCGGATTCCCCAAAGGCAAGATGCGGCACGACCCAGAGCCTGACTGGATATTCAACGCGAAGCCGTTTGCGGCTGCCCGGCAGCAACTCGAAGAATACTTCGCGGGCGAGCGCAAAGAGTTTGACCTGCCGTTGCATCTTTCGGGCACCGATTTCCAAGTACAGGTTCTGCAGGAATTGCGCCGCATTCCTTACGGTGAGACAACGTCCTACGGCGATATCGCGAAGCGAATTGGTCGCCCGAAAGCCATGCGTGCCGTTGGAGCCGCCAATGGTCGTAATCCAATACCCATCATCGTCCCGTGTCACCGGGTAATTGGTAGCAGCGGGGACCTGACAGGATTCGGCGGTGGCCTCGACACGAAAAAGGCGCTGCTCAGGCTCGAGGCTGAGAACAGCGACGTGCTCTTGTAGGAGCGGCGCTTGCACCCCGAGGGCACG
>Ga0316191_10001053_pt1 | contig 18980 bp, 20 predicted proteins | sample Eddworburr2cm_MG_FD_204928 | JGI IMG/M metagenome (GOLD analysis project Ga0316191, IMG submission 204928) | Coastal sediment microbial communities from Maine, United States - Eddy worm burrow 2 cm | ecosystem: Environmental > Aquatic > Marine > Coastal > Sediment | place: USA: Maine... | reverse complement strand
CCCGCTCCGCGGGTTCCCTGTGCTTCCCGGTATTTTGAGCGCTCGCCAGACTCGCAGCATTTGCCGCGCCTGCGGCTAGCAAATCCAGCTCGACAGGGTGGCTCGCTTGTCCTCAAAATCCCTGCGATGCTCGGCGGCGCCAACGGGGTTTGGAAATGTCACCCCCGGTCCCGTGGCACTCACCGAGTACCGCAGCCAGTCCGGGGAAAGGCGCGCGCCCTGTTCGAGGCAAGTTTTCCGGGGCCGGCTTGCCGGCCCCGGAAAACTCCGAGTTGTGCGCGCCCCCGAATTGGCGAGGAACGCAGGGCATCGGCGGCAGCCGATGAGTGCGCCGGGTGCCCTTCTCTTTGGGTACTTTCTCTTGGGCACACAAGAGAAAGTATCTCGCCCGAACGGGCGAATCCCACTATACAGAAATCATTAAAAAATTAAATTATTGCCGCCACCCATAGATAACAGAAAACTACTGCGGCCCCAGGAAACGCGCATCTTCCCTTGCCACCAGCCCGGCATCGTCTGTCGCAACCAGTTCGAACACAACATCATTGCTCCGCGCCTCAAGATCCGCCTCATCGGCCCGCAAACGCACCGGCAGCTCCAGAACGCCCCCGGACTCTACCTGAATAACCGCCATATCCTTGTGCAAGGTCAGCCCCGGGATACCCGAGACGCTCAGGTCATACTGATGCACGGCATCATCCATGTTGAGGACCTTCAGGATATAGACGTTCTCGATCAGCCCGTCACTGGTTTCGCGATAGAGGGTATTACGGTCACGAATAACATCCAGCCCCAGTGAAATACGCTGGCTGAATGAATAGGCAAAAGCGGAGATAATGGCCAGCAGGATTACCGCATAGATCACAATACGCGGCCGCAGGATGTGCGTCTTCCCGCCGTGCATGGCATGTTCCGTGGTGTACTTGATCAACCCCTTCTCGTAGCCCATTTTGTCCATGACATCGTCGCAGGCATCGATGCAGGCCGAGCAGGCAATACACTCGTACTGCAGGCCGTCGCGGATATCGATACCGGTCGGACACACCTGTACACACAGCGTGCAATCAATGCAGTCACCCAGTCCGGCGGCAACCGGATCCACACTGCGCTTGCGCGAGCCTCGCGGCTCACCACGAACAGGAATATAGGAGACGACCAGGGTGTCCTTGTCGAACATGGCACTCTGGAAGCGCGCATAGGGGCACATGTACTTGCACACTTGCTCGCGCATGAAGCCGGCATTTCCGTAGGTAGCGAAGCCGTAAAAGATAATCCAGAAGGTCTCCCAGGGACCGAGATTGAATGTCAGCAGATTTCGGCCCAGCTCGACAATCGGCGAAAAATACCCCACAAAGGTGAACCCGGTCCAGAGAGAAAAGGCCAGCCAAAGCAACTGCTTGGTAGCCTTGATACGGAACTTGCGGGCATTCATGAGCTGCGCATCCAGCTTCTGCTGCTGCATACGGTTACCCTCGACCTTGCGCTCAATCCACAGAAAGGCCTCGGTCCAGACCGTCTGCGGACAGGCATAACCGCACCAGATACGCCCGGCCAATGCCGTCACAAAAAACAACAGCAACCCGGCAATAATCAGCAGCAAGGCCAGATAGAAGAAATCCTGCGGCCAGAGAGTAATGAAAAAGATATGAAACTTTCGCGCCGGCAGGTCCAGCAACAGGGCCTGGTGACCGTCCCAGTGCAGCCACGGTGTTACGTAGTAGATACCCAGCAGCCCAAGCACTCCCAGCACGCGCAGGCGCGCAAACAGGCCATGCACCTCGCGCGGATAGATTTTCTCCGCCTTGGCGTAGAGGGATTGAGCGACCTGCTCGTCAGAGCGGGAGGCCGCACCGGGTCCGGTAGCGTCGGGGTTTGTCATACTGCCCCCTTACTAACCCCGGGAGCCCGGGTTTTGTCGCATGCAGTTGGTAATTGCGAAGTACAGGGTACCAATACCAGAGATGGCAGATACCAGCCAGAACAGCAGGAAACCAATAGAGTATATCCCCAGGCGGCTGACCCCTGTTTCTTCACCAAAGGGAAACAGGTCATCCGGGTCAAAGGCGGAAAAAAACAACCCGGTCGCCACAATCGCCACCATGAAGGACGGCCACAGCACCGCTATACACTTCTGCGTTTTGGGTACCTGCCTCTCTGCCATGGTGTTATAAGTCTGTCGACCGCAAGCGGGACTATTCTTCCAGTTCTTCCTGCCCCGTGGACAGGCTGTAGACATAAGCAGCCAGCAGATGGACCTTGTCCTCACCGAGAAAATCCCGGTGCGGCGGCATGAGGCCATTACGTCCCATAGCGAGCGTATCCATCACCTGCTTGCTGGAACCACCGTGCAGCCAGATATTATCAGTCAGATTCGGCGCACCAAGTGCCTGGTTGCCGGTACCATCAGCACCGTGGCAGGCCACGCACAGTGTCTGGAACTTCTCTGCACCCCGCGCAGCGGCAGCTGCATCAACATTGCGCCCGCTCAGGCTAAAGACATATTCAGACATGTCGGCGACACCCGCATCGCCTCCCAGCGCATCCTTCCAGGCCGGCATCACACCGTTACGGCCATTCAGAATGGTCTGCTCAATGGCCTCTGGCGAACCGCCATATAGCCAGTCGTTATCGCGCAGATTCGGGAAGCCACGTGCACCGCGGGCATCCGAACCGTGGCAGGTGGCACAGTAATTCACGAACAGGCGCTCACCCATGCGCCGGGCATCCGGATCATCGGCCACGGCAACAATGGGCATTTCCTGGTATTTTTTGAACAGTGGGCCGTATTTCGCATCGGCGACATCTATCTCGTGCTGGTACTGCCCGATCGAGGTCCAGCCCAGTAACCCCTTGAAGGTACCCAAGCCTGGATACAGCGCCAGGTAGCCAATGCCAAAGAACAAGGTGACATAGAACATGCCCAGCCACCAGCGTGGCAGTGGATTATTGAGCTCGACCAGGCTTTCGTCCCAGACATGGTCCATCTCCTTGCCCTGCTCCTCCGGCTTGATGGCACCCGACAACCAGCGGATCAGGAGAAAACAGGCAAGAATACTGCCACTCGTTAGAATGATGATGTACCAGTTCCAGAAGCCGCTGGTGAAATCAGCCATGGGAATTCTCCTTGGATGTTTGTTCTATTGGCGTGTCATCCTCGCTAAAAGGAATGTTCGCCGCCTCATCAAAATCTTGCTTGCGCTTGCCGCTCCAGGCCCAGAGGACAATACCGACAAAGATCACCAGTACCACCACTGTCCAGATCGATTGCATCAGGGGAAAATCCATCCTGTTATCTCCGGGTCTTGATGGCCAGTCCCATACCCTGCAAATACGCGATCACGGCATCCATCTCGGTCTTGCCTTCCAGTGCCTGCGGGGCGTTTGCGATCTCTTCATTGCTGTACGGCGCACCCAGCAAACGCAGCACTTCCAGTTTTTTCTGGATGGCGCTGCCATCGGCCGGCGTGGTCTCCAGCCAGGGGTAACCCGGCATAATGGATTCAGGGACCACATCGCGCGGGTTGTTCAGGTGCACCCGGTGCCATTCATCACTGTAGCGGCCGCCGACACGCGCCAGGTCCGGGCCGGTGCGCTTCGAACCCCACTGGAACGGGCGGTCATAGACGTATTCGCCAGCTACCGAGTAATGTCCGTAGCGCTCGGTCTCGGCACGGAACGGGCGGATCATCTGGGAATGACACAGATAGCAGCCTTCCCGCACATAAATATCACGCCCGGTCAACCGCAATGGCGTATAGGGCTCCAGGCCGGCCACTGCTTCCGTCGTGGATTGCTGGAAGAACAGCGGTACGATCTGCACCAGTCCACCAATGGATATGGTGATAATGACCAGGATGATCATCAGGCCGATATTCGATTCAATCTTGTCGTGTCCAGTCGCCATAACCTGTCTCCTTAATGCGCTGCGGCGGGGGCCGGGATAGCGGCCGTGGCCGGTTTGGCGCCCGCGATGGTCTTCCAGATATTCCAGGCCATCACCAGAGCCCCGAGCAGGAAGAAGGTACCACCCAGGAAACGCACGATGAAGTACGGATGCATGGCCTGCACCGACTCGACAAAACTGTAGGTCAGGGTGCCATCGCTATTGGTTGCCCGCCACATCAGTCCCTGCATGATGCCAGCCACCCACATGGAGGCGATGTAGAGGACGATACCGATGGTCGCCGTCCAGAAGTGCACCTCAACCAGCTTCAGGCTGTATAACTGACGATCGAAAAGGCGCGGTATCAGATAGTACAGGCTGCCCATGGAGACCAGTGCCACCCAGCCCAGCGCTCCGGAATGCACGTGGCCAATCGTCCAGTCGGTGTAATGCGACAGGGCATTCACAGTCTTGATGGACATCATCGGACCCTCGAAGGTCGACATGCCATAGAAAGAGATGGAAACAATCAACAGCCGCAACACCGGATCGGTGCGCAGCTTCTCCCAGGCACCGGAGAGCGTCATGATGCCATTGATCATGCCACCCCAGGAGGGCGCCAGCAGGATCAGCGACATCACCATACCCAATGACTGGGTCCAGTCCGGCAGGGCCGTGTAATGCAGGTGATGCGGTCCGGCCCAGATGTAAGTGAATATCAGCGCCCAGAAATGCACCACCGACAGGCGGTAGGAGTAGACCGGACGATTCGCCTGCTTCGGCACAAAGTAGTACATCATGCCGAGGAAGCCGGCTGTCAGGAAGAAACCCACCGCATTGTGCCCGTACCACCACTGCACCATGGCATCCTGCACACCTGCGTAGGCTGAGTAGGACTGCGTCAGCGTTACCGGCACGGCGGCACTATTGAAGAGATGCAGTACGGCGATGGTGATAATGAAGGCACCATAGAACCAGTTGGCCACATAGATGTGCTGCACGCGGCGTTTCATGATGGTGCCAAAGAACACCAGCGCGTAGGAGACCCATACCAGTGTTATCAGAATATCGATCGGCCAGATCAGTTCGGCATACTCCTTGCCCTGTGTAAAACCGAGCGGCAGGGTGACCGCGGCCAGCACTATGATCAACTGCCAGCCCCAGAAGGTAAATGCCGCCAGCTTGTCACTCAGCAACCGCACATGGCAGGTACGCTGTACTACGTAATAGGAAGTTGCAAACAGGGCCGAACCGCCAAAGGCAAAGATCACGGCATTGGTATGCAATGGCCGCAGGCGCCCGAAGGTCAACCAGGGGATATCGAAGTTCAGTACCGGCCACGCCAGCTGGGCCGCAATTATCACGCCCACCAGCATGCCAACGATGCCCCAGACAATGGTCATGATTGCAAACTGTCTGACCACTTTGTAGTTGTAGGTTAGCTGATCTGCCATGCCGAACTCCCTCTTGATGTCTTCAAAAACAGCGGGTTATGTCACTGCTTATAAACTATTCAGAATATTCTAACATTCTTCCATATTGCTGCGCTAGCGCGTAAACCGGGGCTCCAGACCCATGCCCCACAGAATAGCGGTGGCAGCCAGCAGGGCAACAAAGGCGACCAGGCCGACGGCCAGCACCGCACTGGAAAACAGGAACCCGCGATCCTCTGAGATACCCATCATGACGGGCACCCCCGTAAAGAGCAGGTACACGGTGTAGGCCAGTGCCGGGATACCGAGCACCATATTGACCCACAACACCGGATAGAGCTCCATCAGGCCGATAAGAAACAGTGGAGTGGCGGTGTAGGCAGCCAGCACCACGCACTGTGACAGTGGCACTTCCGCGCCATAGGTGGCACCCATCCAGTGGACCATCCAGCCGATCGAATAGACGCCTACCAGCATCGCGAGATAGTAGAGGACCGCAATCAAGCCCGCACTCTGCAGGGTCAGCTTAACCGGGTCACCGGCACCAATCTGCCAGCCAAACTGGGTAGTGCCAATAAACCCGGAAATGGCCGGAATGGCAGCAAGGATCATGACATGTATGGCGTAACATTTGCCAATGGTGCATTCATCATCGCGAATGGCTTCCCATTCACGCTTTGGATTGGTAAACAAACCCCAGACGTGTTGTAGCACCATTAGGTTATCTCCCCGTGTTTTTTGCTGATGGTCAGTGGTGACCCGCTAGTCACATACCCGCAGACAGGTGAGTCAACACCGTGTCCCCGTTATTTTCTTCAGTTGAACTTACATTGGCGAAATTATCTTTTCATTGCGGCCAGCAGAAGTTGATCTATATCAATTAATATCAAAATTCTAATCCTTAATGAGGGCTTATGTAGCAGCCAGTACGCTATGCTACACGCATCAGTGCAACGGGCGGCACCCGACCACCCCACACGTCCACCCCTTAAGAAATATTTTTTAAAGTGTCTTTTCCTGATTCGCTTTCAACCCTGAGAAACGGGACCACCGCAACGGATCCGGCAACGGCCTGTTTTCATTGCGGCCTTCCCATCCCCCGCGGACTCGAGTTGCATGTGGCCATTAACGGCCACGACCAGCCCATGTGTTGCTATGGCTGCCAGGCCGTGGCACAGGCCATTGTCGATTCCGGTAACACGGAGTTCTACCGGCACCGTACCGCACCCTCGCCCACCGGCCAGGAGCTGCTGCCGGATTTCATTTGCCAGACACAGGTCTACGATCACCCTGAAATCCAGAAAACCTTTGTACGCACGTCCGGTGAACATGAGCGGGAAGCAGCCCTGATCCTGGAAGGCATCACCTGTGCAGCCTGCGTATGGCTGAATGAGCGACATGTGGCGCAACTACCGGGAGTGCTGGACGTGCAGGTCAACTATGCAACGCAACGTGCACGCATCCGCTGGGATGACACCCGTATAAAACTCAGTGACATCCTGCAGGCCATCCACAACATCGGCTACAGCGCGCACCCGTACGATCCGCAGCAGCAGCAACAGGCCTTCGAACGTGAACGGCGCAGCCAGTTGCGACGCATCGGCATTGCCGGAGTACTGGGCATGCAGGTCATGGTGTTATCGGTAGCCCTGTATGTCGGCGACTGGTCCGGCATGGAAGCCGGCTTCAGGACCTTCTTCCGCTGGATTGGCCTGTTACTGACCACGCCCGTGCTGCTGTATTCGGGTGCGCCGTTTTTTCGTGGCGCCTGGCGCAATCTGCGCAATCGCAGTGTGGGCATGGATGTGCCGGTGGCACTCGGCATCCTGGTTGCCTTCGGTGGCAGCCTGCATGCCAGCTGGACCGGCCAGGGCCAGGTCTACTATGACTCGGTGGTGATGTTTATCTTCTTTCTGCTGACCAGCCGCCACTTCGAACTGATGGCACGCAAGCGCAGCGCGGAAACACTGGAACAGCTCAGCCAGGCCATGCCTGTCATGGCAACCCGGATCACCACGACCGGAAACGCAGAACAGCATGACATTATCCCGCTGACAGAATTGCAAGCCGGCGACACGGTACTCATTAAACCCGGCGAAACCGTGCCGGCTGACGGCACCATCATTGCCGGCGTGTCCAGTGTATCCGAGGCTCTGCTGAGCGGTGAAAGCACCCCCATCAGCAAGGCCCGGGGCGCACACCTCATCGGTGGCAGCATTAACATGGAAAGTCCACTGTATCTGCGCGTGGAGCAGGTCGGACTGGATACCGTACTGGCGGAAATCGTGCGCCTGCTGGAGCGGGCGCAGAATGAAAAACCCGCCATCACACGACTTGCTGACCGCGTGGCCTCCTGGTTTGTCGGCACAGTACTGGTCGTTGCCGCGGCTGTTGGCTACTACTGGTGGCAACAGGCACCCGACCACTGGCTACCCATCATGGTCTCGATGCTGGTCGTGACCTGTCCCTGCGCGCTGTCGCTGGCGACGCCCACCGCCATTAGTGCGGCCACCGGAACCATGCTCGGTCACGGCCTGCTGATCATACACAACCACAGCCTGGAGACCCTGGCACGCAGCAGTCATATTATTTTTGACAAGACCGGCACGCTGACCTTTGGCAAGCCGGCAATCACCCGGATCCAGTGCCTGTCCCACCTGGATGAACGTACCGTGCTGGCGCTGGCCGCAGCACTTGAACAGCAGTCGGAGCACCCGGCCGGCAAAGCCATCGTCGCCGCCGCTGCCGGCGGAAAACCCCGCACAGCCAGCAACTTCAGGAACTTTCCCGGTGCCGGCATCTCAGCCCGTATCGATGACCGGCAGTGGTTTATCGGTAATGCAGGGTTCATTGCTGCACACACGGATGCCGACAGCGAAATGCTGCCTGCCGAGACCGGATTCGGTACCCAGGTCGTGCTTGCCGATGCACACCAGCTGCATGCACGCTTCCTGCTTCAGGACACCATCCGGCCAGAGGCGCCCGCCGTCATCAAGACACTGCGAGACACCGGCAAACAGGTGCTGCTAATGAGCGGTGATAATCAGGCAGCAGCGCAGCAACTCGCCAGCGAGACCGGCATCGAGGATGTACGCGCCGGAATGACGCCTGCCGACAAGCTGCAGCAGGTGCAGGCATTGCAGCAACAGGGTGCTGTGGTGGTAATGGTCGGTGATGGCATCAATGATGCACCGGTACTGGCGGCCGCCGATGTCTCCATCGTCATGCGTGATGCCGCCCATATCAGCCAGGCCAGCGCGGACATGGTATTGTTGTCCAACAAACTGGATGCACTTCCTCGCGGCATCCGGCTGTCCCGCAAAACACTGGGGATAATCAGACAGAATCTGACCTGGGCGGTGAGTTACAATCTGGTTGCGCTACCGGCTGCGGCACTGGGTTTTGTTGCCCCGTGGATGGCCGCCATCGGTATGTCATCCAGCTCGCTGCTGGTGGTATTGAACGCCCTGCGACTGACCCGGAGCAAGTAGTCTTATGGAAATACTCTATCTGCTGATACCAGTGTCTCTGGTACTGGTAGGCATCATTGTCTGGGTTTTTTTATGGGCGGTCCGCAGCGGCCAGTTTGATGACCTAGAAGGTCCTGCATACCAGATATTGATGGATGATGATCGCCCGGCCATCGAAAAGCCGGATAAAGCCGAAAACGGGACCGATGAAAAACCGCCAGCTACACCTCAATGACCAGCTGAATCACTGACTTTGCAGCAAAGCCGATAATACCCAACCCCAGGGTCAGAAAAATCATGAGGGTTCCGAAACGCCCGGCACCGGATTCCTGCGCCAGTTTGTACATTACATAGACCATGTACAACACCAGACCGCCGATACCCAGCGTCAGCGAGACACTCTCGAACTGTTCAATGTTCATAACAGCCTAGCGTGACACCGGGTCAACACCAGCGAGGTGATATATCCGCGAGAACCCCTTGCCCGCCAGTAATCGTGCCGCTCGGGCACTACGTACCTCACTTGCACCATACACGATAACCGGACATCGACTGTTCAGCCGCCGGTGTTCATAACAGAGCGAATCAATCGGAAAATTAAGCGCACCGGGAAGACTATGGCGTCTGAAATCCGCCGGTGGGCGGACATCAACCAATTGACCACCGCGGGCCAGCAGCTCTTCAGCACGTTCAGGTGATAACTCTCCTGCGCTGGCGCGACACAGCGTCTGAATGGCGAGAGTCACTTTTTACCACCCGACCACGCATCGATCTGCATAGCGGTTTTGTTGCCTGACCTGGCCGTGCAACTCATGATGGAGCACGTCTTTACAAACATCACCATAGCAATCACAAGACCAACCAAAGCAACTATCACCAGACTACCGATGTACATGTGACACCTCCGGCTCGATGAGCGAAAAACAGTTTTTCATTATATTAACATTTGCTTATTTATTGTCAATGGGTTCTTTATGCACTTGCTTATTCAGCTGGTCAGGCGCAGATGCTGCGCCACAGGATGGATCAAAAAACTGTTGAGAGGCCCGGCATCGGCACCAGGCAGACCTTATTCTGCAGAGGTATCGCTGAATCGTCCAACGGCACAGCTGACAAAGGATTTTGCCTTCGCCCTGGCCGATGCCAGACCGGTAGTACTGCCCGCTTCCGGGTATCCCAGTTTCTTCAGATGCTCACAGACCATTGACCGCAAGGCATCTTCACCGTCTACCGTGACACGTCCCTGTTCTACATTCACCTGCACAGCGCTCACGCCTTCCAGCGCCTTCAGACCACTGACAATACTGCCGGCACAACCACCACACTTGATATTTTCTACTTCAATTTCAAAGGACATAATCAGCCACCATCATTAGCAAATCATCACGACCGCAATCCGCACCTGCCAGTGTGTCCTGCCGGGGCAGAAGCACTTTGCTGGCGCGCTCAATACTCCTACAGGCAAGCCGGCCTGTCCAGCCGATTACCCATCACAATAAACCATCTGCTAAGGTGCTGTTTTGTCTCTTCCGGTTATTAGCAGGCATCATGCGCATCAAGGGAAAATTAACCGCCTGGAACGACGACAAGGGATCAGGTGTTGCCAGCGGGCCGGAAGGTGCGTTGTATTTCACCAGCGATACACACAGAGGGATTGTTCCGCCTGCGGCCCGTGCCAATAACAACACCATAACGGATGATCACCTGCCGCGGATACATTTGGCGAGCCAACAAGTTGTTGCAAGCAACAGCATCAGTACCGTGATGGCAATAAACGTCCACTTCAGCGATGTAAAAAAACTGGCAGCACGGACAATTGCGTCGGCCCGCTCAGGAAAGACACGCGTGACCGATGCCAGTCCCAGGTTTTCGCACCAGTCGGCGATGATAATCAGGGAGGGGAACAGACACAGATACCGGAACCGGCCGGACGAAGGAAACAGCTTGCGCAGGACCAGCATGAGCGCCACCGCCATCGCCATTGAATAAATGACCGGAAAGACCATGTCCGAGGTCAATGCCATACCGATATAGGCCCTGCGCCCGTCCGCGCCAAGCGCAACAAGATGTTCGTGGACCATGTCAGGGCTATAAAGGAAATACAGGTCAAGCGGCCTGATATCACCGATCCCGTGGGCGGGGAACAGCACCGTCGGAAACAGAACCGCGAGTAAAAGCAGCGCTAGCAGCACGGGAACACTGGAAATTTGCCCGATGAACCGGATTGCCGGTTGCAGCAAAGTACCTCCGAAAACCTTTACAAGGTGATGCATTTCCTGAATGCCATGGCCAGAGAACCAGAGTCAGAATGGACCAGCCTGTATGTCAGGTCGTCAACCGCCGGTAAATATCCGACACCTTCAACGGCAACTTGCGCACCTCGTCAATGACCGTGTAGTTAGCGGCACCGTACATGTGCGGGAGGTAATCGCGTGCCTCGGTATCGATGGTGATACAAAAGGAGTGGATACCACTGCGTCTGGCCTCGATCAATGCCTGGCGTGTATCCTCTATCCCGTAGGCACCGCGGTAGGTGTCGTAGTCATCGGGCTTGCCATCAGACAGCGTGATTAACAGCCTGGTGCGGGCATCCACCTCGTTCAGCAGGTGGCAGAGATGTCGAATGGTCACACCCATGCGCGTGTAGTCCTTTGGACGGATACCGCTGATACGCCCGCGCACCGTGCGATCATAGGCTTCATCAAAACGTTTCACACGATACACCTCGCAGCGCTTGCGCGTCATGCCGGAAAAACCGTAGATCGCATAACGGTCACCCAGTGTTTCCAGTGATTCGCACAGCAACACCAGCGACTCACGCTCGGCATCATTGATCCAGCCCTTGGTGGAACCACTCATATCCACCATGAACATCACGGCGATATCGCGTTCCAGTTTATGCTTCTTGGTAAACAGGCCAGCAGACATCTCCAGGCCGATGGTCGCCTCTGCCCAGGCCTCGACCAGCGCGTCAATATCGACATTCTCGCCATAGGGTTGTTTCTTGAGTAACCGGTCCTCGCCACGCAAGGCCTCGAATGTACGCCGCAAACTTGCAGTCAGTCCGCGGTACTTGTCCAGGGTATCGCTGACAAAACCGTCCTCCAGCGGGCCAACATCGAGCTCGCGCAGTACCGTCCAGTTCTTGCGGTAATTCTGGCGTTCGTAGTCCCACTCGTTATACAGAAAGGCACCTTCTTCATGATAGGTACCTTTCCACACGTCCTCGGCACTGCGCGCCGCGATGGCCTCCGCATGATAGACACCATCACCGGCGGCATACAGATACTCTTCCGGGATTTCACCGAGATCCTGAAAAATGGACGCCATGGTACCCTTCACATTATCCGGCGGTGCAATCGGTTTGCCATCCAGCTCCATCTCGAAGACCATGCCATCGGTGGTTGCATCGGATTCTATCGTGCGCACTTCAAAAGGCAGACGCACCTCACCATTCTCGTTAACGGCCTGCTCTTCCCTGTTTTCGCTTTCCCCTGCCGCACTGGATTCATCCTGCAGCCGCAGCAGATGCATGCGGAAGGCCTGCTTGTCTGCCTCAATACGCGCACTGCGTACTTTTCCGACCGCATCCGGTCGCAGACTACCCTGGTAAATTACCGGCTCCGGAAGTGGCGCATCGATCACATTGGCCAGCAAGACCACACTGTCTTCCACACCGGCATCAGTACGGCACAACCGTTCCGCAGCCTGCCGCCAGACCACATCCGGCTGATCCCCGGTGAGTACACGAAACTGTTCGATCGACCGGTAAACCCCCGGCAGTTCCCTTTTTATACAGGCATCCAGGCGCAGTGTTTCCAGTGCGTGCAAACAGGCCAGCGCCTTGTCCGCAGCGGAAAAACGTTCCAGCAGTTCGCTGACATCGAGCTGCCAGGTGCCATACCAGGTCTGCGCCCATTGATGCACAATCATGACCTTGTATAGCTGGAAGTTTTCCTCGCGGCCCGGAAAACGGCTCACACTGGCAGGCAGGAAAATCGTTTCGGTGTCGGTATAACAGTGTTCACCGCATTCGATCTTGAGGCGACGCCCGCTCAGACCGTGCAGGAACTTTTCCAGCACATTGACGACATCGTCGAAGGCCACGCCGGTGGTACGCGCCTTGTAGGCACGGGCGAAATTTTCCACGTCCCTGAACGCCGTTACCGCCGGATGCAGCCCCCTGGTGTCGTAGATATCCATGCAGGCCAGCAGCCAGGCCTCGACACCGTCAGCATCCATCAGGCGCAATGCCGGACAGACATGCGAAACAAAATTCAGTGCCATACCGGAACTGGTGCGCGCCACTATACTGGTCCAGTGCAGCACGAAGTCCTGCTGCTCACGAGTGAAGTCTGCCAGCGCCGACGCCGGTTCCTCGGCAGCCCCCAGCGAGACCATATGAATATCGAGACGCTCTTCGAGTTGCACCGCCGTCAGCGGCATGTCACCGGTTTGCAGGAAATCGGTCTCGTCATACCAGAGCGCAGCAACACCTGCCGGCAACACCCGGCCGTCCCTGGTCTGGACCCCGAGGCGCAGCGGCTCGATCGTACATCCTGGCAGTGCCGCACGCAGCAGCTGTCCCAGGCCTTCGGCCTTCCAGGTAATTGCGCCGCTGTCGGTCGACAGCCACACACCGACACAGTCATCGCTTATCAGCCGGGGTAAATACCTGACAAGTTTTGCCATGTCGACTTCGCGGTCCCAGAACTCACCCTTCGGGCCATGCCCAACCGGCGGGACCGGCAGAACAAGCATGTCAAAGCGCAACTGGCGGCGCAGCAGGTCCTCGACATAGTCCATGACGTTTTCCTGCACATATTCGATGTTGCAGCTGCCTGCATGTGCCCGCGCCAGTGACAGCATGGCTTCGCTGGCATCGACATGGACAACCGAAGCACCGGCCTGCAGCGCCTGCGCCGAGACAAAACCGTTACCGCCGAACAGATTCAACACCCGGATATCATCGAGATCGTAACAACCCTCGATGCGCTGGCGCACCCACGTGGCACAAGGAATGTCGCGGCCCTTCAGGCCTACATCGCCGCATGGATCGAGCACGCACTGCACGGCCTGGCCACCGACCGCAACGGTCCACTCACGTGTCAGGCCACTGCATGTCGGCTCCCAGTGTTTCTGAACCCCGACATCCGCGACATAGATCCAGTCGGCGTTCCAGTTTTTCATCTTCGGCGACCCGACCGCCAACCGGTCCGGGCTCTCCACCAGATAATCTCCCCAGCGCTCCAGCTTGCGGCCGGCACCAAAATCAATCAGCTCATAGCCATCAACCGGTGTTACCACATAGACATCACGGGTATCGGCCTCGGAGACTGTTGGGAGTTGCACCATGATTACTAGTTTCGCGCAAACACGCAGCTACGCCAAGACAGCGGACAGACAGGCACCTGGCATGAAGAACAGCTTCCATCCGGGGCCATTTCGCGGGTATGCACTAGCAGGGACAGGTCAGGCAACTGCTGACTGGCTGCCAACCCGGGCCAGCAGCACAACACCCGGTTTTGATGGGTGCCACGAGCTGGTGTTAGCTACAACCCTTGGGGCGTGGCAGACCGGCGATTTTGTTAGCGCATTTGATCAGGCCGGTAGGAAACAGTGAATAGAGATACTTCTGATCACTGCGGTCCTTGCCATACTGCGCCTTCATCAGCTTGGAGAAGGCACGTGGCTCGCACACGGTTCCATTTTCCTGGAAATACTCACGCGCCATATTGATTACATCCCAGTGCTCCTGGGTGAGCTCGTCTATTTTCTCGTTTTTGGCAATTTCGTGCGCCAGCGCCTCACTCCACTCATCCAGGTTTTCCAGCCAGCCAGCCTCGCTCAACTGGATTGTCTTTCCATCTACAATTGCTTCCATACTTTTCGCCTCTTCGTATTAGGTCATGCTTAAAAAATGCAAGTATATCATAGCAACTATACGATTTTCTCGTATGATTCTTAATGCTATCTAGAATAATCACCACAGCGCGCAGCGGGCCGGGTTACGATATGTGGCAAGCCCCATGAAGAAGTTCAGGCCCGGGGCAACGCCCATCCACCCCCCTGGAGAGGGCAGTCCTGGAGAAACAGCTGAATCATCACAGCCAGTTTACGCCCTGGCACAGACAAAAAGAGGACGCAGATGAAATATTTTATTGTCCTGCTGATCGTCACCCTGGTTGCGGCCGGCCTGATGCTTTTCAATAACGACACGCAATACAGCGACGAACCACTGACCGACCTGCCCTGGCAGATCGAGATATTACCGGACGGGAATACGCGTGTGTTCGGTATCACGCCCGGGCAGACCACCCTTGGCGATGCCATCGAACTGCTGGGCAACGACCTGGACCTGGCGGTTATCGCGGCACCGCATGAAACCGGCACACTGGAAGCCTATTACAGTCACCACTCTTCCGGCCCGATCACCGGCAAACTGATCCTGGTAATGGATATCGCGCCCGCCGCACTCGCCACCATGCGCGAACGCGGCTATCAGGACGGCGGTACACGCAGGTACCGCCTGCATCCCGACGACCTGCCGATTGCCTACCAGGCGCCGGTCGGGATCATAACCTTCCTGCCAAGCTACAACCTGGACGAGGAAATCGTGCACACCCGCTTTGGCACGCCCGCCGAAGTCATTCAGCCCCATGCTAAACAGAAACATTTGCTCTATCCGGACCAGGGGCTGGATGTCATCCTCAACACAGACAGCAAGGAAGTCCTGCAATACCTGCCACCCCGTGAATTCAGCGCACACCGCGCTCGCTTGCAGCAATCGCCCGCAGCCGGCGAGTAAGCCGCCAGGACCAATGCCGGACAAGCTGCAAGGCTGAAACAAGGTAGCCAAAACAGGGGTCTGTCGCCTATGCTTCAGTAAACAAGGCAGCGCAGGGTACGAGAAATGTCTGCAATACTGATTATCTATTCAACGACTGATGGCCATACACGGGAGATCTGCCGGCGGCTGCAGCAGCTTGTCGAACAGCAGCACCACCGGGTAACGCTGGCGTCTGTGGATGAGGCACCGCACATAAACCTGGAACCGTTCGACAAGATAGTCATCGGTGCAAGTATTCGCTACGGGAAACATCACAAGAAGGTTTATGACTTCATAAAAAGAAACGAACAAGTTCTGGACAGCAAAGCGAATGCCTTTTTCTCCGTCAATGTTGTTGCCCGCAAGGCGGAAAAGAATCAACCGGAAACAAATCCTTATTTGCAGAAATTCCTCAGACAGATTTCCTGGCAACCGAAAGAACTGGCTGTCTTTGCAGGGAAAATCGATTACCGGCAGTATCGCTTCCGGGACCGGCAAATGATACGGCTGATTATGTGGATGACAAGGGGTCCTACCGATCCTGACACCGTCGTTGAATTCACCGACTGGAAACAGGTTGAAACTTTTGGGCAGCTCCTCAGCAATATGTAATCAAACAATCTGAATTAACAGCGACGGCGGGGAGATTAATACCCAACCCTGCTGTCCGGCTTTCCACACCGGGAATAACAGCCATGCCACACGCTCTGCTCCACCTGATCAAGGACCAGTCACAGGGGACTGCACAAACACCCGCCGAGAGAAATGCCGCCCTGGGGCTGCTTGCATTCGGCTGGTTGCTGGCGGCAGGCGTCTTTATTGCCGTCAAATGGGCCGGTACCTATACCCCGCCCTGGACGCTGGCATTCTTCCGCCTGCTGTTTGCCACCCTGTTCCTGCTCCCCCTTGTTACTTCCCATTTCAGGGAGATGGCAGCCGTACTGCGGGATCATTACCGGATCATCCTCACCATCGGCGCACTTGGCCTGGCGCTCACCCAGGGAGCACTGTTCACCGCCCTCAACCATTCATCGGCAATCAATGTCGGCATCGTGTTTTCGGTATGGCCAATCACCACGATGATCCTTGCCGCACTGTTCCTGGGTGAGCGCCTGACATTGCTGCAGGTATTCGGCGTCATCCTCTGCTTCGGGGGTGTGCTGGTGGTTGTCGCGCAGGGGAATCCCGCCACAATCATCAAAATGAACATCAATACCGGGGATCTTCTGGTTATCGTCGCGGTATTGAGCTTCTCTTTTTATACCATAATGATAAAGAAATTCACCATCGACCTCGCCGCCTTGCCGCTGCTTGTTCTCATCTTTGGCTCGGCAACCCTTGCGTCGACACCGTTTTATGCATGGGAAATATTTCATGATGAGCGCATTACCGTTGACTGGCACGATATAGTTGCCATCGCTTACGTTGCCATCCCGGGCGGCGGTATCATGTACCTGCTCTTCAACATTGGCGTTTCGCTGCTGGGGGCTGCAAAGGCAAGCGCCACCTTTTATCTGCAGACCCTGTTTACGGTCATGCTGGCTTATTTCCTCCTCGGTGAGCAGTTGCACCTCTACCACGCAGCGGGAATCACCCTTATCGCACTGGGCATCATACTCGTCGCGTTTATCAAGCCCGGGGGCAGCATCAGGAAGTGGCGGCACGTTCCGTCAGACGCACCACCAGACCGGTAACAAGCATAATCAGCAAAACTGCCGCGCCGAATACATAAAGGCCGTAGTGCACCTGAATACTGGCAATAGCCCCCAGCTTCACCGTCACGATCAGCACGGCGACGACCATCACGTCGAGCATCGCCCAGCGCCCGTAGCGGTGCATCAGGTGCAGGTACCTAGAGAGTTGTTCACCCGCGTGCCGGTGCCGCGCCACAATCCGGTAGAGCACGACGATCTTGAACAGCGGCAGTACAACACTGAATGCCGCCACCACAAGAAAAAGAATGTAATTACCATTGCGGAAGAGTTCCGTGATACCGGAAAGCACCGAGAAGGTATTCGTCACCACGAGAAACCTTGAAATCGTCATCATTGGCGCAATGATGCCGGCGACGAACAGCACGCAAGCGATGAGCAGCAGCCAGCGTATGCGCCGTGCATGCACGGCATCTATGGCGACCGGCTCTCCGTTCCGGAAGTCCTTCCCGCTCATTCCGTCACACCTGCACGCGCGCCCGCCGACCCGCAACACCCGCCACAGACGCGCACGGACAACTAGCACTCCTTCAAGATGATATTGCCTAGTTCAGCGCGCCTGTGCTGCTCTGCAGCAAGCCACCGTGCGCAGGCAATGGCCATAGTCCTTTCCAAGAGGTGCAACGTAGGCATGGACGCTGACAGACCAACTGAACTAGGCAATATCATCTTGAAGGAGTACTAGAAAACCGACGCACTCAACTCGTGCACTGCCAGCAGCATTTCCGCATCATCCGTCAGCGCCTCGGCAATACAACTGCGACACGCCACCACCGGACTTACACCCGAAGCGATCAGCTTCGCCGCATGCACCAGCAGCCGCGTACTGGCACCCTCCTCCAGTCCGCTGCCTTTCAGGTTACGCGTCATCTGTGCAAACTTGATCAGTTGATCGGCAGTGGCTTTATTCACACCGGTTTCATTGACGACAATTTTTGCTTCCAGCGCCGCTGCCGGGTAATCAAATTCCAGCGCCACAAAACGCTGGCGCGTGGATTGCTTCAAGTCTTTCAACACACTCTGGTAACCGGGATTGTAGGAAATCGCCATACAGAACTCCGGGCCGGCCTCGATGACCTCGCCGAGTTTTTCCATCGGCAGTACGCGGCGGTCGTCAGCGAGCGGGTGGATGACCACGGTAGTGTCCTTGCGGGCCTCGACGATTTCGTCGAGATAGCAGATGGCACCGTTACGTACGGCACGTGCCAGCGGGCCGTCGACCCAGACGGTTTCTCCGCCGGTCACCAGGTAACGCCCCACCAGGTCGGAGGCGGTGAGGTCATCATGGCAGGACACGGTAATCAGGGGCAGTTTCAGGCGCCAGGCCATATGCTCCATGAAACGCGTCTTGCCGCAGCCGGTCGGGCCCTTCAGCAGTACCGGTAACTGGTTGTTATAAGCGGCCTGGAATACGGTCAACTCGTCGCCGATCGGTTCGTAATACGGCTCATCTTCGATAAAATATTCTTCCGGTTTTATGGCCTGGACGGTCATGGCGTCTCCCTGGGACTGATGACGGTGCTATGCCAATGAATCTTGCCACAGAGGACGCGGGGAACACAGGACATAATCTCCCTGCATGGTGCTCCTGCATCAAACCATCGACAACCGTTCTCCCGGAGTGCAGTGAAATTACAGCCCGGCAACCTGCAG
>Ga0316191_10001052_pt1 | contig 18994 bp, 11 predicted proteins | sample Eddworburr2cm_MG_FD_204928 | JGI IMG/M metagenome (GOLD analysis project Ga0316191, IMG submission 204928) | Coastal sediment microbial communities from Maine, United States - Eddy worm burrow 2 cm | ecosystem: Environmental > Aquatic > Marine > Coastal > Sediment | place: USA: Maine... | reverse complement strand
AGAGGTTCGCACGCGACAGTATCGTTATTGCTGGAACACCTGCTGAAGTTGCCCAAGCGTTAACACATCAGTTACCCGGACGGTCCAATGTGGAAATATTGAGCCTTATCAATGAGGAAGCAGAAAAAGCTCCACAATCAGAAGTCGTGCCGCTCAAGCCGTTTATTAACGAGTTGAAAGCCAAAGGTTACTATGTGGGCGTGGTAACGAACGACGCAGAACAGCCCGCACGCGCGCATCTTGACGCTGCCGGCGTGACCAGTTTGTTTGATTTTATCGCAGGGTTTGACAGCGGCTTTGGTGCAAAACCGGACGCAGGGCAGCTTTTAGCTTTTGCGAAATACATGCGGATCGCCCCGGAAACAGTTCTGATGGTCGGGGATAGTACGCATGATTTGATTGCGGCGGAACGGGCAGGGATGCGTGCCGTCGGCGTTTTGACCGGATTGGCGGATGAACAGACATTGACGCCACTGGCTGATACCGTGCTTGCTCATATTGGCCATCTTCCGACATGGCTCGATCAGCAAAAGAGTACCTAACGCTATCAAAAGCGACCAAGTGCGTCGCGAATGAGACGGTTTGGCAGGACACTTCGGCGTTTCTTTAAGGAGCAAAACGCAAGGAGGACCCGACCCATGACTGATGCACCTACGAAACGTCGCTCTCGTACTGGCGGACGCGCGGGCGCAGCCAGCAGGCGTGGCTCAGCTGTCATTGAACAGATGCCCTGGAACCCTCCGGTGAATATTGATCGCCCGACAGAGCCACTGACGCCGGAAGGTATCGAGGCAATACATGACGGTGCGATGCGCATTTTGGAAGAAATAGGCGTCGCGTTCCTGAACCCCGAAGCGTTGGGAATTCTCAAAAAAGCCGGCTGTCCCACAGACGGGGAAATCGTACGGATGGATCGCGATTTTGTGATGGAGCATGTGCGCATGGCCCCATCAGAATTTACGCTGACGCCCCGCAACCTGTCGCGTAAGATTACCATTGGCGGCAACAACATTGTTTTTGGAAACGTGTCTTCACCACCGAACTACTGGGATATGGAGCTGGGCACGAAGGTGCCAGGCACCCGTGAAAAGTGTCAAAACCTTCTAAAGCTTACGCAGTACTTCAATTGTATACACTTCGCAGGAGGCTATCCTGTCGAGCCTGTAGATCTACATGCTTCTGTTCGGCATCTGGATGTGCTTTATGACAAGCTGACGCTTACAGACAAAGTGATGCACGCCTATTCTCTTGGCCAAGAGCGTGTGGAAGATGTGATGGAAATGGTCCGGATCGCCGGCGGGTTGTCACATGAAGAATTTGACGCAACCCCCAGAATGTACACGAATATTAACTCTACGTCACCGTTGAAGCATGACTTTCCAATGCTCGATGGATGGATGCGTATGGCGCGGCGTGGACAGGGGTTGGTTGTCACGCCCTTTACTCTTGCCGGTGCGATGGCGCCGGTTACGATGGCAGGTGCTGTTGCCCAATCCTTGGCCGAAGCCCTGTGCGCTGTGGTTCTGGCGCAGATTATTCGACCTGGCACACCGGTGGCGATTGGCACATTCACCTCTAACGTTGACATGAAATCCGGCGCACCCGCCTTTGGAACACCTGAATATATGCGGGCCACGCAGATGACCGGACAGCTTTGCCGCTTTTATGGCTTGCCTATGCGGTCATCCGGGGTGTGTGCGGCAAATGTTCCTGACGGGCAAGCGGTTTGGGAGACATCCAACAGTCTTTGGGCTGCGGTGCAATCGGGGACAAACATGGTCTACCACGCGGCCGGATGGTTGGAAGGTGGTTTGATTGCCAGTCCTGAAAAATTTATTATGGATTGTGAGATATTACAGCAAATTCAGCGGTATATGGATCCAGCCATATGTGCGACAGGACCGGATGAAATTGCACTTGATGCAATCAAGTCGGTCGGCAACCAAGGGCATTTCTTTGGTATCCAGCACACGCAAGACAGATACACCACCGCTTTCTATCAACCATTCCTGAGCGACTGGAAAAACTACGAAGGATGGGCTGCGGCAGGCGGTGTGTGGACACAGGAACGTGCGCACGTGATGTACAAGGAAATCATCGGCAGTTTTGAAGCGCCACCAATGGACGAAGCAATTCGTGAAGAGTTGGCGGATTTTGTTGCGCGCCGTAAGAGGGAAGGCGGGGCGCCAACGGATTTCTAACGCCCTGAATTTGCTTGTTTAGAATTTTAGATGTTGTGCAAATCTTAATGGCTGTCGGGCAATCTGTTCTCGGAAAACGAGAGCACTTGCATGCATGGACTTATAAATCGCGGAATTCAAAGATTTGTTACCGATAGCTACGGTGCAGCCAAGTGGCGCGCCGTTACGCGCAGCGCTGGCCTCGATTTTACCGACTTTGAAGCGATGTGGATTTACGACGATGCGGTCACGCCTGCAGTGTTGGCGGCTGTCTGCGATGTATTGGACCGGCCTTACGAGGAACTGATGGAAGACATTGGCACATTCCTTGTCTCGCATGCCAAGGTTGAGGCGTTGCGCCGGCTTTTGCGGTTCGGCGGCGTGACATTCATTGATTTTTTGCATTCGCTGGACGATTTGCCTGACCGTGCCCGTCTTGCTGTTCCCGATCTGGAACTTCCTCGATTGGAACTGATGGAAAGAAGTGCCGAGGAATATAGTTTGCGCTGCTATGGCGAACATGCGGGTTGGGGGTACCTCTTTATGGGAGTTCTGCGTGCGATGGCGGACGATTACGGCGTACTTGCCTACCTTGACCATAAAGGATCAGAAGGGGGGTGCGAGATTGTAGAGATCACGCTATTGGAAACCCAATTTGCGTCTGACAAGGGTTTTGATTTGGGGGCACGGTCAGCGTGAGTGGGGCACGATGCTACAAGCTCCTGGATGTAATGTGCCCGATGCATGTGGTGCTTGGGCGTTGCGGAACCGTCAGGTTTGCAGGGCCGACCGCACAGAAAATATATCCAAAAGGGCTTATCGGACGAAGGTTCCTGGACGTTTTTGAAATCAAGCGACCGCGTGAGATTACCGATATCGAAAGTCTCTATGATCGCACAGGCGCGCGCTTGAACCTGCGGTTTTGTGATCCGCCACATCGTCAATTGAAAGGCGTGGTGATGGAAGGTCCGGAAGTCGGACAAATGACCGTCAATCTGTCATTCGGAATTTCCATTGTTGATGCCGTGTCAGAATACAAGCTTACCGCAGCTGACTTTGCGGCAACAGATTTAACTGTCGAAATGCTGTATCTTGTGGAAGCAAAATCAGCAGCGATGGAGGCGTCTCATCAGCTCAATGAACGTTTGCAGGTCGCTCGGGTTCAGGCCGAGGAACAAGCGCTCACAGATACGTTGACCGGTTTAAGAAACCGGCGCGCAATGGATTATGAACTGGCTGAAATCATATCCGAACGTCAACCGTTTACGCTGATGCATGCAGATCTCGATTTTTTCAAAGCGGTCAACGACACGCTGGGCCACGCGGCGGGGGACTTTGTATTGCAGGCTGTGGCTAAAATAATGACCGATGAAACCCGCGAGGTGGATGTTGTTGCGCGCGTCGGCGGTGATGAATTTGTTCTTCTTATCAAGGGCACCGAAGATCACATATTAATTGACCGTATCGCACAGCGCATCATTAAACGGCTGGGAGAACCGATGGAATTTGCAGGTGACGTTTGCCGGATTTCAGGCAGCATAGGAACAGTGATCGCAGGTGACTATCCGCAGCCGACTGCAGATCTGCTGCTAGGGGATGCGGATGCGGCACTTTATGCCGCCAAAAATGCGGGCCGTTCCATGCATGTGTTCTTTCAACCGGACATGCGCACCGCAAGCAAGATTGCTTAGCGCGCAGCATACCGGATTGCTTGAGGTTAGACTTGCGAGACACGCCATGACACTTCTTCCAAAGCCATCGCATTTCAAAAAAACCGTAATCAGTTCAATTGGCGGTCTGATTGCGTTTACTAAAGCCGCCTTTGATTTTTTCACGGATGGATTGCAGCAGCACATACAACACAGGCACGAGGATCACTCCTATCACTGTCGCTGCGAGCATTCCGCCGAACACTGCAACGCCAATCGCTTTCTGACTGGCCGCACCAGCACCAGAGGCTGCAATCAGCGGGACAACTCCTAGCAAAAAAGACAGTGCCGTCATCATCACCGCTCTGAACCGTTTCTTGGCAGCTTCCATGGCGGCTTCGCGAATAGTCGCCCCATTTGCACGTTCCTCCATCGCAAATTCTACGATAAGAATAGCGTTTTTTGACGCCAGACCGATCAGCATTATCATCCCGATTTGCGTGTAAAGGTTGACGTCTCCTTGCGTGACCAAGACTGCGGCCATTGCTCCGAAAAGCGCCACAGTCACCGACAAAAGAATTACGACCGGCATCGTCCAGCTTTCATACTGTGCGACAAGAAACAGATAGCCGAACACAATAGCCGCGATCAAAACCAGTACCACCGTACCGCCGGCATCAAGCTGTTGTTGCGCGGTACCTGTCCATTCATACGCATACCCCGGGGGCAGAGCGGTTAAAGCTTCGTCTTGCAGGATACTGATGGCATCACCTGTCGAAAATCCGGCCGCAGGCACCGCCGTGACCGTCGCGGACCGGAAAAGGTTATACCGGTTCAAAAGTACGGGCCCGAGGATTGTTTCAACGTCGATCAAAGTAGACAGGGGCACCATTTCGCCATCAACGGTACGCACATGGAGCTTGCCGATATCGTCCGCGACACTGCGATAGTCTGCATCTGCCTGGATCATGACGCGATACACTTTGCCGAACAAATTGAAATCGTTCACATAAATGGACCCCAAGTGGGCCTGCAACGTCTGGAAAACATCATTTATCGGTGTCCCCAAGGTTTTCGCTTTTTCCCGGTCCAGATCGACAAACAGCTTTGGCACATTCGCGCTGAAAGTCGTATAGGCCTGTGCGATTTCCGGCCTCTGGTTCGCGGCATATACCAATGAATTGACCGCAGCCGACAAATCATTTGCAGAACCGCCACCGGTTTGCTGCACTTTCATCTCGACCCCTGCGCTGACACCAAGACCAGTTATCGGAGGCGGGTTGAAGGCGATGACGTTCGCGGACGCTTCCTGACCTGCGATCCTGAAAATCTGAGCCAGAATGCTATTCGCGCTCAGGCCGGGGTCTTGCCTGTCGTCCCAGTTTTCCAGGTTGACGATGATCATCGCGCTGTTGGATCCCTGACCGTTCAACAAACCAAATCCGTTAACCTGCACCGTGTTCGCGACGCCTGGAATTGCTCTGATCTGGGTGTTCAACCGGTCGGATACGACTTCAGTGCGTTGAACCGTTGCCGCGTCAGGCAATTGAATATCTACAAAAACATATCCGTTATCTTCTAGGGGCAGGAAACCGGCGGGCAAAGACGACATCATCGAACCTGAGCCAACCCCCATGGCGACCAACAACGCAAAACCGATTATTGGCAGTCTTATCAGACGCCGGACAATGCCGGCATAGCCGTCGCGCAACCCGCCTATCATGCGTTCGAATGCTGCCAAGACCCCTTTGGGCGGTCCGCTGCGCGCCTTGAGAACGATTGCGCAAAGTGCAGGAGACAGGGTTAGCGCGTTGATCGAGGAAATGACAACCGCGACAGAGATTGTGACAGCAAATTGGGAAAAGAGTTGTCCCGAAATGCCCGGCATAAATGTGACTGGTACGAAAACTGCAAGCAAAACCAACGTCGTGGCGATGACTGGCGTTGTGATCTGGCTCATTGCCTTTTCGGTGGCTTCCGGTGGGCTCAGGCCTTCTTCGGCGATGATGCGCTCCACATTTTCGACCACGACGATTGCGTCGTCGACGACAATGCCGATCGCAAGCACCAATGCGAAAAGCGAGATCGTGTTCAGTGTCATGCCCATCATCAACAAAAAGGCAAAGGTGCCAATCAAAGAAACAGGGATCGCGACGGCAGGGATAAGTGTCGCTCTGGCGCTGCCCAGAAAGATGAAGACGACGGACATTACGAGGATGAATGTCAGGATCAGTGTCGACACCACGTCATTAAGCGATTGCTGCACAAAGTCCGTGCTGTCAAAGGGCACGGCATACGCGACATCCTGCGGAAAGGCGGCTGACAGACGTTCCAGCTCTGAATACACACCCTCGGCAACTGCGAGCGCATTTTCACCCGGTGCCTGATAGACCGCCAGAACAGTTGCGGGCTGGCCTTCATATCGGCCTGAAACGCCGTAAAAACTTGCACCCAGTTCGATGCGTGCAATATCGCCAAGGCGCAAAACGCTGCCCGCATCGGCGGTGCGGATGATAATGTCCTCGAATTCCTTGACAGTTGCCAACCGGCCCTGCGCCGTGACGGAGTATTGAAATTGCTGGCCATCAGGGGCAGGGGGGGCGCCTATCTGTCCGGCGGATACCGTAACGTTTTGTTCGCTTATGGCTGACATGACGTCAGACTGTGTGACGCCAAGGCCCGTCATGCGGTCCGGGTCCATCCAAATCCGCATCGCATAAGCAAAATCGGTCAGAATTTCCGCTTTGCCCACACCTGGTACCCGGGCGAGCGCATCTTTCAGGTTGATGGACGCATAGTTTGACAAAAACACTTCATCATAGGTGCCCTCGGGTGAAAACAGGGTCGCCACCAGCAACATGCTCGTCGATGACTTCTCGGTAACAACGCCGGTAGATGTTACTTCTGTCGGCAGGCCTGCGGTCGCTTGTGCCACGCGGTTTTGTACGTTGACTGTCGCGATGGTTGGATCTGTGCCGACGTCGAAGGTGACCGATAATGTGTAGTTTCCGGAATCAGAACTGTCCGACGACATATAGATCATGTCCTCGACGCCGTTGACTTCCGCCTCGATGGGGGCGGCAACTGTTGCCTCTACCGTTTCTGCGTTTGCACCGGTGTATGAGGCAGAAACGTTAACGACCGGCGGGGTGATGTTAGGAAACTGCTCGACCGGAATAACAGCATAGGACACAAGGCCCATAAGCGTCAGCACGGTGGAAATCACGATGGCCATCTTTGGCCGCTTGATGAAGACGGACGATAACATGGTCAGTTTCCTTGCGCCGTTCCGGTAAGAACCGCGTTAACTTCAACACCGGGGCGGACGCGTTGTAAGCCGTCAACGATGACACTCTCACCAGAGCGCAGACCGTCGCTTACCACGACAGCTGTCTGCTCTTGCGGACCAAGCATGACATAGCGTTGCTCGACCAGTTGTTGATCTGTCACCACCAAAACAAAGTCACCGCGTTGGTCACGCTGTACCGCGTTCTGAGGGATCAGAACGCTGAGGGTTGGTTCCAATTCTTCGATTACAATGGACAGAAAACCGCCATCAAGGATCATGCGACGTTTGTTCTGGAATTCGGCCCGCAAGGCAATCGTGCCCGTTGACGGATTGATACGGTTGTCCAGAAACACGATCGTGCCAGGTTCTTCGAGCATTTCACCATTGGGCAGGCGAACAAAAACATTCGGTGAAGCGCCGCTCTCGATCAGCTCATCGATCCCCTTTTCCAAACGGTCCAACACGCTAAGTAATTGCGGCTCCGATAGCGAAAAAGTGACATACATTGGTGTTTCTTGCACCAACGTCGCAAGGGGCCCTGTTGATGGGCTGACAAGGGCACCCAGGCTGACTTCTGCACGTCCGATGCGACCATCGAACGGCGCCACAATCTCTGTGCGATCTAAGTTGAGTTCAGCTTCCTGAAGGGAGGCTTTGGCGGCGGCCAGATCGGCCTCGGCGACCGCGGCGTTGGCTTGCGCGATATCCAGTTCGGACTCGGCAATGGTCTCGCGGCGCAAAAGCTCTGTTTTACGCACAAGTTCGACTTCTTCGAGTTTTACATTCGCCTCTGCGCGTTGAACGGCGGCTTGTTTTGCCGCAACTTCAGCACTGTATGTTTCAGGGTCAATTCGGAAAATAACATCGCCTGCTTTGACCGAAGCACCATCTTGGACCACGATTTCAGTAATAATGCCTGTGACACGAGCATAAAGATCGGTTTTAGCTGATGCTTCTCCGCGCCCGATAAATGTGGCTTCCCGGACTAACTCCTTTTCATAAGCCGCGGCGATGGTCACTTTTGGTGGAGGTGTTTCCTGGGCGGTTGCAAATTGGGGTATGCAAAGCATGAAGCCCATCAAACAGATGGCTTTTGTCCAAGTGCGCTCAAATTTGGAGAGGGCGGGGGGTGGTGTGCTCATGCTGCCTCCTGCATGCATTTTTTCCAATGCCGCACCATGCTAGGAATGTGTCTTTAGTTCAACCGCTCAGGGTATCAAATGAGCGGATTAAAGGTATGATGTTTGAACTTCGGTTGGCAAAAGTACCGTACAGACCAAGAACCGACAGCAATTTCGCTGGTTGCGCATATGTGGTTTTGTGGGTCCTTCTCACTGATGAAGGTGGATTTTTTACAATTGTTTTCAGGGAACGGTTGTCCGTTTTGCACTCCGCAGCAGTGCTGTTGGTTAACCATAGTTGAAGAAGTCACAGATGGTTTTACCTGAGTTCCGAAAATTAGCGCTCTGGACGAAATCGCCGCAGACGCACTTAGCGACTTGGTTTGTACTTTTTCGGGACAGGTTTAGTCCTAAACTGTTGCAGGTGTCATGCGTCATGTTGAAATCTTTAAGGCCGAATGTTTGCGTGATGTAACTTCAGTCAAGGTCCCGAAACTGTCCGCACGACCCTAGGAGGAGCTAAGCTGCATGAACGGATTGGTTCCTGTGGTCAACTTTCCCGAAGCGAGTGACGACACAGTTTTTCCCATCGAGTTTGCCAGATCAACAGGTAGCTTTGTTCATTCAGAGTATCGCGGTGATGTTGGCTGTTCACGCAAATGTGCGGGTATTCTGTCAGCTCTACCATGCTGGTTTCACAGCGCGACACTTTTTAAGATGATCGAAATTGATGAGGTGTGCATCCAGACGGTTAGTTTGCAAGCGGTGAATGGTCAAAAAAAGCGCCATAAGACCGTCAACAAGGATGTTCTCATTGCGACCAATGACATGTTAATTGCAGGCAAGGTTGCTGTAGGAACCACCTTCGAAATCCAAGTATTGTTTTGTGATGATAAAGGTTAAAATTACTGTAGAATTTGCCGCCAGCACGATCCGCGCTTGGCTGATGTACTGTAAACCCGATAGCGATACTGAAACCGATGAAAACGTTCCGGTTAGTAAAGGGCGCGGACCGGCAAATACTATTGGTTGACGTCGGGATTGCGCAGTTCGCCGATATGCACGTGCTCTACAGCGCGCAGGACGCAACTGATAGCGCGGTGATAGTACAAAAGTTCCCCCGCGAACCCTAATTGATTGGCGGGATGCGGAAGTCTGCTGTTTTTACGATGATCGGGTGGTCTTTCAGAGCAATTGCCTGGTTTTGTCTTTATGAGACGGTTAGCAGGCTATGCCACAAAGAAACGGGTGGGTTTTGTTCACGAAGGCTGATTGTTTCCTGTACAGGTTGCGAAAAAAGTGAACGACACATGTCACTTTAAAATGAAGACAAAGGTCATGAATTTCTTTTGCATGCGATTGGCGGCAACTGGTTCTATGCCATTGAATTAAAGCAATCTAATGCTGGTATCCAATTTTAGGTTTCGCATGCAGATCATCGCGTTGACCGGTGGACAAAGTATGCCAACAAGGTCGATTTAAGAATATCAAACGACCTGACCGACTTTTTGGGTAAAATAGTCCCATGCATTGGCGAGCTGCTCCTTCAACGAAATCGCGGCTCGGTATTGCCCAGCGCCCAGGCTTAGATAAGCCGTTTTGAAAAAGATAAAGCTGTGATCGGGCATCTCTTGATTGCAGTTTTAGTCGTGTGTGGAGATGTCGATACCTACATTTCCTTCGGCATTGGGAAAGAAGTTTTTCTAGTTGGTGTTTACGGCAGTAGCTTTGAAAAATGACCATACGTGATACAGGAAGAGACTTAGCAGCTGACTTGGAAAATCTGACGCTTGAATGGGTGCCGCTCTCCAATGTGCGTTGCTCGGGGCTTGCGTTCGGTTAAATACAGCGCGCTTGCCGCTACTTGCTGCGTACCCTTAGAGTGCTGACGCAAAAGGTGCGGCAAACGACAGAGTGAGCATGCCATACTACGATGCCCGTCTACCAGACTTAGGGAGATCGAATGAGCTGTGAGCGTCGAAAGAGCCATTAGTTGAATGTTCGGTTGATTGCGTAGTGAATTGTCGAACAAGATCGGTAAGACTATCGGCGGCAGTCTCAAGGTTCTGGCTGGCCGCACTCGTTTCTTCAAACATTGCAGCATTTTCTTGTGTCACCTGATCCAACTGCGTCATCGCGGAGTTTATCTCTTTAATGCTAAAGGATTGTTCTTGTGACGCGCTGGCGATCTGAGACACGTATCCCGAGATTTCGAGGATTGATTCGATGATCTTTTCAAGCGCGCCTCCTGCATCTCCGACAAGTGTCACGCCGAGTTGCACGTTGTCACCGGATTGGGCAATCAGCGAACTAATTTCACCTGCAGCCTCCGATGATCGCTGAGCCAAAGCGCGCACTTCTGACGCGACAACCGCAAAACCGCGTCCGGCATCTCCTGCACGTGCTGCCTCTACTCCTGCGTTCAGTGCCAACAAGTTGGTTTGGAAGGCGATATCGTCAATGACTTGTACAATGGTTGTAATTTCACTGGAACTTTTGGCAATTCTATCCATCGCTTGAACGGCATCTTTGACGACTTTTTCAGAAGATTGAGCGTTTTCCTTGGCACCTTCCACGACGGTATTCGCATTATTTGCGCCGCTGGCCGAACTGTTAACCGAGGCGCTGATTTCTGAAACGGCAGCTGCCGTTTCTTCGAGCGTTGCAGCCTGGCTTTCTGTCCGCTTGGCCAATTCCGTCGCGGCGCTGGCCACGCCGCTCACTTCCGCGCGAATGGTGGCCATCCCGGATGTGACCGAACTAATGGTTTCTCGCAGACGTTCGACTGCTCCATTGAAATCGGTTCGGATTTGGTCGTTTTCGCCCGCGAACGCTTCGTCAATCCGAACCGTCAAATCTCCGTGAGACAGATTTTGTAACGCAGCGCTCAATGATACGACCATTTTTCGTTGATCTGTGAGATACTGTTCGCGATCTTGCGCGGCTGAAATTTTCTGGCGCTTTTCATCCGTAATATCCGCGCCAATTAAAACGGAACGTTTTAGTGAACCAGATCCATCAAGCACCGGGCTGACGCCGCCGAGAATAAAGGCAGTGTGACCATCCTCGCGTTTGATTTCAAACTCCGAGAATGTCGCAGCTTTGGGATCTGCGGGTTCTTGTCCGTCGAAAACCAATTCAGCGAAAGCAGTTGCTTGCGCAACGCTGTCCAACGCCGCCATATTCAGAAAGATTTCATTTGCATCTATAAGTATGCCATCCTTGTCAAATTCAGCGCGGGCCTGGTTCTTGTTTAACGAATGCAGCACGGCAGCGTTTTGACGCGCCTGTGTGACGTCTGCCCATTCAACAACATAGCCGGTTCGGACACCATCTGGGCCATCAATCTTGGATATGTTGAGTTCGAGACTGACCTCATCCATTTCCAAGGTTGCGTTGTACGCTTCGTCGCACAGGTTTTCGAGCATTCCCTCATCAAACGCGGCAAGCTTGCTAAAAACAACTATGGATTGGCCGATGACGTTGTCTGAATCAAATGTGGGTACACGTAATTTTATGATTTGTTCGTGCTGCTTTAAAATGTCTCTTACCGCCGGCGATGCGTAAACAATTCTAAGCTCAGCATCGCCGATCATGATGGCGGCAGACCCTGCATCCAAAGCCGTGCTCTTCATTGCGGCGTCCTTGCGAGTGTGCTCGGACGCTTTTAATTGATCACGGAACTGTTCCAAAGCGCGCGCGACAACGCCAATTTCGTTCCCGCGCCTGTACCTTGGGATTTCAGTGTCGTAGGCACCTTGCTCTACTTGTTTCATAGCGTTCGCGACAGACAGCAGAGGTTTGGCGACAAGGCGACGAATCATAAAGCCTGCAACCAAGAGCATTAAAAGCGCCAGACCAGTGGCCAGAGCAACCGACGTTCGGTTTTGTCGTTCGGCGACTGCATAAAGAACGCTGCTCCGCCAATCGAGTGCGAAGACGCCGATTATGCTCTGATCTGCCCCATACCTGATTGGAATCGCCACAATGAGGCGCTCTAAGTTGCTTTGCAGCTCACCTGTTTCCAAAGCGCGCTGCGCCGTTTCTCTTAGGTTGCCGGTTTGCTGTCCTTCAAACACTTCTTCCGCAATGATGCTGCCATCTGCGGCCAAAACCAATGCACTGCTGGCGCTGCCTTCAAGGTTTTCCAAGGTCGATTTTAGAATATCGGCAATGTCGTCTGACTTTCGGAAATTCAAAGCCGGTGCGGTTCTGACGCTGATCTGTTGCGCGACTTCTGTGCCAAGTTGCATGACTGCCGCGGTGGCAACCATATCCGTGGTGCGGAAAGACTTGAATGTCACAAGCCCGATCGTCATTGCCGAAGAAATAGCCAAGACTAAAAGGCACTTCAGGAAAATGGAGTCGGGTAAACGAAAGCGGTTTAGTTTCCGGCCCTCATTTTCTTTTACTAATTCATTCATCTGCGTCACCTTTACATCGGACTAGTCGTGGTCACGTCTAAGCGCGCAACTGCTTCAATTGGATTAACGTCGGAAAACAAAATGCCCTTTTTCCCAAAGGCAGGCCGTTGGTTTGGTTTTGGATAAACCTAAACAGAAAGCTGCTTGATGGTTGTGTTGGTCCGTCCCCGAAGCTTGGCAAACTTGCTTGAGCGTTTAGACAGCGGCGTCTTTAAGGAGACAGTTAAATGAGACGCTTTGCGACGGTTCCAAGTTTACTGTGTATGGGGCTGGCTGCCTATCTTGCGTTCTGGCCTGTGCCGGTGCGGCCTGTTGCGTGGCGGGCACCGGAAAATCCAGGATACACTGGGAGTTTTGCGCAAAATAGCCGTCTGGCAGGGCTGGAAAGGATCGACCTAGAAGGACGTTCTGGACCCGAGGACGCCACGGTGGGGCCTAATGGTCTAATCTATACAGCGACACATGGCGGAGAAATCCTGCGGATCGGTGACGATGGGCGCGTGACAGTCTTTGCGCAGACGCACGGCCGCCCGCTGGGCATGGAATTTGGGCCTGACGGCACGCTCTATATTGCTGATGCCTATCGCGGATTGCTGGCTGTCGACCCTGAGGGACGTGTGACGCTGCGTGCGGCCCGGACCGACAGCGGCAGCCCAATTCTATATGCGAATGACGTGGCCATCGGCTCTGACGGGGTGGTCTATTTTTCAGATGCATCAACCCGTTTTGGCGCGCAAGAACACGGCGGCACGCTGGCGGCATCCGTCCTTGACCTTGTTGAGCATTCCGCAAATGGGCGTGTTCTGGCATTCGACCCCAGGTCCGGCACCACGAGTGTTTTCGCCGAAGGGCTGACATTCGCCAACGGTGTGGCCGTAACCAGTGCAGGTGACGCGCTTTTAGTTGTAGAAACAGGCGCATACAGGGTCTGGCGTTTCCCGACAGACGGCGGGCCGGGTCGGGTGGTTTTGGACAATTTGCCAGGCTTTCCCGACAATTTGAACGCGACCGGGGGCGGTACGTTCTGGCTAGGGCTGATCAGCCCGAGAAATACCATCATGGACAGTTTATCCGCTATGCCGTTTTTAAGACGTGTGGTGATGCGCCTTCCTGAGGTTATGAGACCCGCGCCAACACGCTATGGATTTATTCTGCGCATCGACGCCCAAGGGGCAGTTTTGGAAACGTTTCAGGACCCGTCTGGTGATTACGCGCTTACAACGGGGGCCATCACGCTGCACGACGGGGGCATCTTGGTCACTTCATTAACCGAACCGAGGTTGGGGTTGCTGCGCAACAAAGTTTCTGAATAAGCCAACATTTTTACGTTCTGCATGGATGCTTTTATGCGATCGACGTTCCGGGCCGGCAAACAGTTGGCTAGAACCAGCAGGATAATGATCCGCGACAGCTGCGCATGATGTCTATAAGAGCCAGACGAACACTGACCCGCGTGCTCTTGGTGCTGAAAAGCCATTCAGCTGAGGACCAATGCCCGTGCCGTTGCGCTATGGTATGTGTATGTACCAAATCGTACCGAAAAATGTAATCCTGTAAGCTCCCATGGCGGCACCGGGGCATTTGTAGAAGGCGGGGCAGTATGTCCAAGTTCCAAGAACAAAGAAAACTTGCGGCTATTCTGGCGGCGGATGTGGTCGGGTATTCTCGCTTGATGGCGCATGACGAAGCAGGAACGCATGCGCGTTTAAAGGATGTTCTGGCAGATGTCGTCAAACCATCCATCAAACGATATGCCGGCCGCATTTTCAAAGTGATGGGAGACGGCATTCTGGTCGAATTCGCGAGTGTTAACGAGGCCGTGCAATGCGCTGTGCGACTTCAAACACAATTGGACCAAACAGCCAGGCAAAATGATGGTGACGATGCTATTCGGATGCGGATCGGCATCAGTCTGGGTGACGTTATAGTCGATGGGTCCGACCTTTTTGGGAACGGAGTAAATGTGGCTGCGCGCATGGAAAGCCTGGCCGAGCCCGGTTCGATTTGTATTTCAGGGAATGTCCGGGAACATCTCGGAGAAGACGATGATTTTGACATAGTCGCCTTGGGGCCTTGTCACGTTAAGAATATCCCTCAGCCTATTGATGTCTATCAAATCTCTTGCGACCAGGCATCTGCTCCGAAATCGGTTCAGGCGTGGTCGATTGACCAAGACATCCAGTTCTGCAAAACGCCAGACGGCGTACAGATTGCCTATGCGACACTCGGAGACGGCCCGCCTGTGGTCTCGGTTTCAAATTGGCTCACGCATCTTGAGCTGGACTTCCAGATACCCATGCGTCGTGAACTCGCCCGGCTGCTGTGTCCCGATCATCAGGTTATCAGATACGATGCACGCGGCAGCGGTTTGTCAGACAGGGAAATCGATGACTTTTCGCTGGATGCTTCGGTTTTGGATTTGGTGACCGTGCTGGATGCGCTTGGCCATGAACGGGTATCGCTTGTCGGACAATCGCAAGGTGCCGCAATCGCAGCGGCCTTTGCGGCCCGTTTTCCGCACAGGGTTAACAAACTGGTGCTCTGCGGCGGATATGCGCGTGGTCGCCGAATGAGAGGGTCCATTGGTCAAATTGCTGAAAGTGACGCCTTCATCACCATGATACGGGAAGGCTGGGGAAAAGAGATCGATGCATATGTGCGCATGTTTGGCGCGTTTTTTATGCCCGATGCCAATGCCGAACAGCTGTCGCGTTTTACCAACCTGCAGAAAAGTGCCACGCCGCCAGAAAATGCGGCAAGCATTCAGCTTGCGATTGATAGTATCGATATCTCGAGCGAACTGCCGAAGGTGAAAGCCCCCACACTTGTTTTCCATGTGCGCGAAGATGCCAGAGCGCCATTTGAAGAAGGCAGGAGGATGGCGGCAAGCATTCCCAATGCAAGATTTATCCCACTGGAGGGGCGCAATCATGTGATGCTCGGCAACGACTTGAGCCTGCAACGCTTTTTAAATGACGTTGCCGCGTTTTTGAAGGACTGACCTGCCGATAGTGTTCCGACAGGGTGACCCCCAACAGTTTCGTTGCCGTCGCTCTTGGAAAGCAGCGGTCTTTTGGCGTCATGAGCGGTCGCATTGCTGTCTGCGCGTTTTGTGTCGAAACACCTTCAACCGCATTGAATTCTTTGAATACCCGCGCCGTGGCGTCGGACCGTTCAAGGCAACGCGATGAGCTCTATGGCCGCTACCTATTGGGGCATGTTGCCTCAACCGGCTGAATTTAAGACCTTGCGTGCATTGACTATTATCAACCTGACCAGATGTGACTGCTTTTAGACTGTGTACATGTCATTCGCACCTACACGTTCAGAGCTCGGCGTCGCAGCTTTCACGGTAAGCTATATCGTGGTCTTTACGGCCTGGTTCCTGTCGATCGGGAATTATGAGTTCATCATCTACGTCATAACGATGGTGGCTCTCGTACTTCTCATCGGGCTATCGCTTCGTAAGGCCGAGTATCCACCCGCGATGCTATGGGCTCTTTCTCTGTGGGGGTTGGCACATATGGCCGGTGGCGGATTGCCGGTTAATGGAACCGTTCTTTACAATCTGGCGCTGGCCCCGGTGATAGAAACCGATCAGTTTGTTATTCTGAAATACGACCAACTGGTGCACGCCTATGGATTTGGAGTAACGGCGTGGGTCTTGCATCACCTTCTGACCCGCCACTTCCCTCAAACGCGCAATACCGCGACAGCGCTAATTCTTCCGGCGCTTGCTGCGATGGGTCTGGGCGCGGTCAACGAAATGATCGAATTTGCAGCCGTGATTGCTGTACCGGATACCAACGTTGGTGGCTACTATAACACTTTGCTAGACCTGTGTTTCAATGCTGTGGGGGCGCTAATCGCCATGTTGATTATCAGGCGCAACCGTTTATGAAGCCAAACTATCCCGATCACTTTGGTGTCGCAGCGTTGTAAGAAAAGTTGTGCGCAGCAGCTTGGCATGTAACCCCCGGTTTGCGTGAGACCGGTGCCAGCAAAGGAATAGGTGCCGAAATCTGCTTTGACGCGGCAAAAGCGGGGTGGGCCTGTGCCGTCAATTTTGCTTCAGATGCACCGGGTGCCGCGCGGGTGGTTGCGACCATTGAAGAGGCCGGTGGGACAGTGATTGCCGCCAAAGCGGACATCTCGAACGCTGACGGCGTAAGTATCATGTTCAAAGCGGTAGACGAGGCATTTGACCCTGTGACCGGTGTGGTTAAAAACGCTGGAACCATGGGAAGCCAAGGGCGCGCCGAAGATCTTGATGTTGCCAGAACGTGCCGTCTTTTGAGGTGGATACACTCGGCCCTTTATCTGCAGCAAAGAAGCTTTGGCGCGCATGTCCAAGGCCCGTAGCGGTGCCGGCGGCGCGATCATCAACATTTCGTCTGCTACATCCAAGCATGGCAGGGGCGGATTATATTACGACTATGCAGCATCATAAGGGGCGGTAGATACCTTTACGATTGGTCTGGCGCGCGCGCAAACCGCTGAGGGCGTGCGTGTGAACTGCATACGCCCGGGCGCGATGCTGACAGAAATTACCCGGACCTGGATGGACAATCATCCCGAATATCTGGTCTCAGTAATAGCGCGGACGCCGCTGGGACATCCCGGTGCATAAGAAGACAGCGCCGAGGCGACCCTGTTTCTTTTGTTAGACAAAGCAAAGAACGTGAGGGGTGCCATTCTGGATGTTTCGGGGGGGGCTGGGTTTGCCCCTGATACGGATGTGCCCGACGCGCCCACGCACCTTTCAGAAGAATAGTTTTCCTGACAAGCACGTCTGATCTGCGGCAGTGCAAAGAAACCCGGCTTTTCAGCGGGCTTCAAAATTATGGGGCGGTCAAAATAGGTATACTTGCTGGGGCTCAACTGGTCGTTTGGTACTCACGCCCAAATGCGCAACCTTGCTTCAGACGAACAGGCTTGAATTCATACCCTGTCGCTTTCGCAATGGCTTGACCTCGATCACAACAACGGTGACCTTCCCGTTAACCGCAGCGCGATTTCTGGAACGTGTCTGTACACTACAAAAGGGAGAAGATGATGGGCCTATTCGAACAGCTGCAAGAGCGTCAAGAGCAGGGCAACCCTGTGCGGGTCGGCGTTATTGGCGCAGGGAAGTTTGGCACAATGTTTCTTGCCCAAGCGCTGCGCATCCCCGGCATTCATGTTGTTGGCGTCGCGGACCTCAGGGTCGATGTCGCGAAATCCAACATGGTTTACGCCGGTTGGCCGGCGGAGCAGATGGAGGCACCATCGCTTGATGACGCGCATAAATCTGGCGCGACGCATATCGGGCAAGATGCAATGCCGATGATCGCGCATCATGGCATCGACATTATCATCGAATGTACGGGCAATCCTGTGATTGCGGTGGACCATGCGCTTGCCGCCTTTGGCGCGGGCAAACATGTCATCTCGGCGACCGTCGAGGCGGATGCTGTCTGTGGTGCGGCCCTTGTTGCCCACGCGAAGGCGGCGGGTGTTATCTACAGCCAAGCCTATGGGGATCAGCCCGCCATGACAGTCGAGCTGGTGGATTGGGCGCGCACTTGCGGGTTCGAGGTGGCAGCAGCAGGGCGCGGTCACAAGTGGAAGCCGGAATACCGGTTTTCGACACCTGAAACGATTTGGGACTACTGGGGTATCACCGCCGAAAAAGCAGAACGTGGTCGATTGAACCCCAAGATGTTCAACAGCTTTCTTGATGGTACGAAACCAGCCATCGAAAGTGCCGCGATCTCTAATGCAACGGGGTTGAACGCGCCGACGCATGGGCTGACATATCCTTCGGGCGCAATCGACGATATCGCCACCTTAATGCGGCCCCGTAGCGAAGGTGGCGTTTTGGAAGAAGCGGGCATGGTCGAGGTCATTTCCAGCTTCGCAGAGGATGGTTCGATGATCCCAAACGATATCCGTCAGGGCGTTTGGGTGGTGGTCAAAGCGACGTCTGATTACGTTAAGAACTGCTTTGAGGAATATAAGGTTTCAACCGATGACAGCGGCCTTTATTACTGTAACTTCAAACGCTTTCATTTGATCGGATTAGAACTTGGCCTGTCCGTAGGATCGGTTGGCATCCGCAACGAGGCGACAGGCGCAAGTCAGGAGTTTCGTTCAGACGTGGTTGCTGTTTCAAAGAAAGACCTGAAAGCGGGAGAAGTTTTGGATGGCGAAGGTGGCTACTGTGTTGCTGGGCAGTTGCGTCCAACGCGGGTTTCAGTTCCGATGCGTGCCCTGCCGCTGGGTCTTACGGGCGACATTAAACTGGTGCGGGATGTTCCTGTCGATACGATCCTGACCTATGACGATGTCG
>Ga0316191_10001051_pt1 | contig 19004 bp, 12 predicted proteins | sample Eddworburr2cm_MG_FD_204928 | JGI IMG/M metagenome (GOLD analysis project Ga0316191, IMG submission 204928) | Coastal sediment microbial communities from Maine, United States - Eddy worm burrow 2 cm | ecosystem: Environmental > Aquatic > Marine > Coastal > Sediment | place: USA: Maine... | reverse complement strand
AGAACCTGGATATGGTTATTTTGCGGGCGGGTCTGGTGCCTGTGTCTCGCTAAATACATAAATAGGGGGAGATGGAACCATGGACAAAAAAAATCAACGATTGCACTTTCGTGCAATAACTTTCATTCAGTCTTCAATATATTCCAGGTCGTTCTTGTTGCTGTTGCGGTGGGTGTTAGTCTGACAGCACCGGTTTATGCCGACACCGTGCATGTTGGTGAAGACGGTTTGAGCTACAGGCTTGATGGTGGTGATGCCGATGCTATTGCACCCGACCAGGAAGACTGGAGTCAGGGCAAGATCGAATCGATACTGGTCGATGAATTGGGCACCAACGCGCAACTCGATGTCATCGTTTATGTCCAGCGTGGCGGTGCAGATAACGGGGATGATGGTTTGGTTGCTCCATTGTCCGAGATCAAGCGTCAACACAATGAGGCGATCAACCGGTCCAGCGAACAGTTGCGTAATGTGCACCGCAAATACAAACCTGACTGGTCGATGGACGAATTCGAAGAGCAGCAACACATGGAAGTTGTAGAACTCGCAATGAGCGATGAAGACCGCGCAGAGATTCAGCGACTGAAAGGTGTTATCGATGATCAGAAAAACACGATGCGTGCCCAGGTCAGTGCCGAGATCAACCGGTTAGCAGACAATAACCTGCAAACAATTCACGACCTGATTGTCAGTTCGGGCGGTACAATTACAGCGCGAATTAAAATGACGAATGCACTGGGTGCTCAAATACCGGCAGCCCTGTTAACGACGCTCGCAGAGCACCCGATGGTGCGACGGGTTTTGAAGAACCGTCCGACCGATTTTGAATTGAATATCAGTGTTCCCTCGATGCAATACAACGCGTGGTGGAATGATGCTGTACCGATTACCGGGACGCCATTTGACTTCGGTGTTATCGATGGCGGTGTGGTTGAGGGGCATCCGGCGTTTTCCTGCGTGACCAGTTTTGATAGCCGGGCGGGAAGCAGTATCACCGCCTCGCACGGTACCCATGTGACGGGTATTGCCGTTAGTTGTAACAGCACATACCAGGGTGGTATCCAGGACGTTGACAAGGTCATCTGGACAAACAGCGGCGGTGCCGCCGGCCAGGCGGGTACCATGGATAACATGGACTGGATGGTGACATCACCTGTTGATACGCCCGAAGTCATCAATCACAGTCTGGGTTATGGTACGGCAAATGTCAGCGACTACAATGATAACGACAGTTTCTACGATGCCCTGATCGATAATTATATGTTGATGGTGACCAAGTCAGCCGGTAACGGTGGCTGGGGCGACCTCAGCACAAACTGCACTCACACCAGCACTACTCAATCTTTTCCCTGCATCACGCATCCTGCGCCGGCCTTCAACCTGATGGCCGTGGCCAATATCAATGACTTGGGTACCACGAGCAGGACATCGGATGTTCGAAGCTCTAGCTCAAGTACCGGCCCGACAGTCAACGGCCGTAAAAAACCGGACATTACGGCACCGGGCACCACCATCATGTCGACATTTAGTGAATGGAACGGGGCGACAGGTGCCTTTATCAACTGTGGTGCTGGAGTCGTCGGCAACCCGGATTTCGTTAACTGCTCGGGCACCAGCATGGCTGCGCCACATGTCGCTGCAGCGATCGTGCTGATGGAAGACGGCGGCAATAATGCACCCATGTCGCAGAAGGCGGTATTGATCAATACCGCTGATGCCTGGGACAGCAACGCTACTTTGACCACGGCGGATGATGGTGCGGTCGCCGGTTCGCACTGGGACATGTCCTACGGCTGGGGTTATATGGATATGTGGGAAGCGCACTTCAACAAGGATGATTACTTTAACGGCAGTGTAATCGGGCGCAATGACAACAACACGCCGGATGATTACAAGCTGTACAAGGGTACGATGTTTACCAACGAGAAGGCCACGCTGACATGGCACAAGCGTGCCAGTACCTACGTTGCCGGTGCACCATCGACGGGACGTTATGCGCTGACGGATATTAATATCCGTCTTTACGATGAAATCGATGGTGTGCTGGAAAGCTCAGACCTGGATGGCGACGACAACGTCCACCAGGTGGCAGCAGTCGATGGGTCAACAAAAGTCATCAAGGTATATGCCTGGAGTGAATTAATCGGCGGCCTGACTGCCGAGCCGTATGTACTGGCAACCGAGGAAAACTTTACTGCAGCCGATCCGCCCAGTTTTAGCCGTAACTACTCACGGCCTAACTACGTTGGTCCACACCAGGTGTTTGATATCACCGCGAGGATATTCAACAATGGCGATGTAGCTGCACACAGCAACAGTCTGACATTGACAGACATCACGGGTGCGGCAGTTGTGGGCGACAATACGGTCACCTTACCATCAATCACTTCCGGCGGTGGTGTACAGGAGCATGTCTACACCATCGATACCACCGGAATTGCGGCAGGCACACACTGGTTCCCGCTGTCTGTAACCAGTAGCAGTTATGAGGAGACCTACGAGCGGTCGTGGCCAGGTATTGGGCCTGACGGCGGTGTCAGTATTATTGTTGAAACCACACCACCGACCTCGGACTGCACTTCGGCCACGTATGACAATACCAGTCCGATAGCGGTGAACTGGACGGCAAGTGACACCCAGACAGGTGTTCGGTACTCGTATCTGTACGCGGTAACACCGGGTTCAGCCAGCTATCTCTACACGGGTCTGAGTGCTACAGGAACAGGCGGTACCTTCAATTACGTTCCCGGCTTGCAGGGGCAATACCGTTTTGCGATGCGTTCTGTCGATGTTGGTGGCAATTGGGAAGCGATTCCGGCAACACTGGAGTGTGAAACATTCTTTGACTCGGTCAATCCGTCATCGACATTAAGCACGCCAACGTATGACACAGGCGGGTCCATCACCCTGGCCTTCAATGTCACGGACCCATCGCCTTCAAGCGGCCTGGAGTTTGTCGACTTCTGGTACAGGAAAGATGGCGCTACATGGGCCTATACAGGACAGTCATCGACATCCCTTGCGGGTAACGTTTTCTTTGTGCCACCCGGAGACGGCAAGTATGATTTCGCCTCGCGGGCCAAGGACCACGCTCAGAATATCGAGAATAATAATGTGTTTACAATAAAGGACACCACGATCTATGACACCTTGCCGCCAACCGGTTCGATTATCATTAATGGCGGTGCTTCTCTAACGGGTTCGCTGAACGTGACACTGGGACTAAATGCAACAGATTTGGCCAGTGGTGTCTCGCAAATGCGATTCAGTAATGATGGCTCAACGTGGTCGCCATGGCAGGCTTATACCACATCCAGTGCATGGGATCTGTCGAGTTTTGGCGGCAATACCAGCCAGGGGACCAAGACCGTGTATGCACAGTATCGTGACGTGGTCGGCTGGGTATCAACAACCTATACCGATACTATCACCTACGGCATCGACAGCGACGGCGACGGCGTGCTTGATTTCAAGGACAACTGTACGCTGGTCATAAACCCGGGTCAGCGCGATACCAATGGTGATGGTTTCGGCAACCGCTGCGATGCGGACCTCACTAACGACGGCCTCATTGTTGATCTCAGCGACTTTAGCCTGTTCAGGAGCGCATTCGGCACGGCTAATCCTGATGCGGACTTCGATGGAGACGGCTCGGTTAACCTCAGCGACTTCTCAATCTTCAGAGCGTCGTTTGGAGGTGCACCGGGACCCTCCTGTTGCGCGCCATAAAATAACAGAACAATGCGTCAAGGGCGGCGGCTTCGGCCGCCGCTTTTTATTGTTGTACAGAAGGTAAAACCGACTTCGAGATGCAATGGGCAGCCGAGGGTAGGGTGCTACCGGATTACGTTCGTCAGGAATTCGATGAGTACTTAAAATGTGGCCGTCTTGAGCATGGTTTTCTGCGAGTGCAATGTGAAACTTGCCATGCGGAGCACCTGGTCGCCTTCAGTTGTGCCAACAGTAGGCGCTTCAGGCGACGCAAGAGCAGTTGCCGAGGGGCTCGATTGGGCCTGGAGGCATGAATTGGCTGGGGAAACCGGTGGAATGAGCACAGTATATTGCGGTTACTGACAGCAGCAAATTATACCCTACCGCTCTCCCAGCTGATACATGCGCTCAATTGCTTCATTGTCGTGCAAATCAACCCTGCCGCGCGAAAGCTTGATGTAACTGCCGCGTTCGAGGTCTTTGAGCATGCGGCTTGCAACTTCCCGTGTGGTGCCCAATTCCTGAGCCAATTGGCTATGGGTGATTTCAATCGTTACCCCGTTTTCTTCACGGAATCGCCTGCATAACAGATTGGTCATCCGTATACCGAGTGGTTCAAACGCAAGTTCCTGAACCCGGTTGATGACTTCAGTGAATCGAGTACTCAGTTCCTTCACCATGATGTCATTCAAGGCAGGTGATTTTTTCATGGCCCGGATGAAGGTTGTATGGTCCATGACCCTGGCCTGCACCTGGTTTTCAGTGATCGCATTCGCAGGAAAACAACTGTCCTGCAGAAATGAGACGAGTGACAGAATGCAGAACTCGCCCGGCTGCATGCGGTGGAGGACGATCTCACGGCCACCCCGTCCGGATGCAAAAACCCGGATAGTACCACTGAGCAGCAACATAAATTGCTTGCATTTATCACCGGCTATATATGCCTGAGTTCCGCCTGACACAGTGACTGGCTCCAAACGCTGACTTGCCTCTATCCAGGCGGGATCTGAAATAGATGCAAGCTGTGGATAATGCTGACGCCAGTCTACTGATGTTGTTTTGAACACTAATTGTTGCTCCTGTCCGCAGGGGTTTTTGCAATACTTTTGATACTGGGCTGGCTAATCCTGTTGTCTGTCCAATCTGGATCGTGTTTTTAAAGATGTAAAACGGGCGGACCCTTGGCCATGAAAACATAGAGGGTTTGCTTGTCTCAATTCCAGTGAATTCGTTAAAACCGAGAATGGGGAAATTCCATAATCTTGTTGATAGGCAAATTGCTGATTCTTTATCTCACAATAATTAAGTATCGCACTGAATATGAAGGAAAGCCATGATCAAAATTTACAATTATTGACATTCAGACCATTTATATAGATGACTTGGACGGAAGCTTTATTACATAAGAATTCGTAATTCTGCCGGGAAATCCCCGGTGTGTGATTCAGGTTACACAGATTTGTGTCTGTGGTTACATACACGCCATGTGGGATGTGACAAATTGCCGCTCGACACCAAACCGGCGCCGGCTAACAAGCAATTCCAATGGGGTTGGCGCTTGCATGATCGCATAACACCAGGGGGGGGACCAATGGCTAAAAGACGCGATGTACTCAAGGCAGGTGCAGCAGTAGTAACAACAGGATGCACTCCGTTAATAAACGTAATTCAACCGGGTATTTTTAATGCTGCCCTGCGGTTTTCAAGAATCGCAGGAACAGCACTTTTGACAGTGTGCCTTGGCACACCCTATGCCTACGCAAAGGATGGTCCTTTTCCACATAACAATGACCCTTCAAAATTTACCAAACTGGTGATCGATGCCGATGGTGATGCACTCGAGGGCCTGCCGGAAGTCAACTTGGGAACCTTTGAGGGCGGTAACACTGGACATACTGAAGACGCTTCAGAAAGCAATGTGTTGCAGCCGGCAGACCAGCGGCCCGAAGAAGAAGCCGTATTCAACGTACCGACCAATGGGCCGCCAAGCCCCTTGTACGGTGCGAGGCCGTTCACTCAGCAGATGCTGCGCTTCGAGGAGTTCGGTACAGCGCCGCTCGATCTGGATGCGCCGAAGCCAGCCAACTGGAAGACACTGCCGGCACCCGCGGATGCACAGAGCGCGCCCGATGGCGGCATGCTGGAAGACTTTCTTGCCCAGTCTATGTGGCCTAATCCCAGCGTGTTTGCCAACGACCGGGATCTGAACCCCTGGCAGTCCGAGATCGAGGCGTTTGTTGGCCGGGCGTTGAATGATCCGCCGGCAGAAGGTCGGCCACCGGGTCTTGGCTGGTCGCACCAGCGCTGGGACGACTTCACACCAACGGAGTATTTTCAGTCCGCGCAGGCGGGTGCCCGTGTGAACGGCGGTTTCCGTGACGGCTTGCAGAAGCATGGATACAGTGCCGGCGAGTTCGGTCCGGGCGGGCTCTACCACAACACGGTAGGTGCCAAAGGATTTGATGGTACGACAGATGGCATCGCAATCAGGTTCCATCCGAAGATGCCGGTACAGAACCACGAATCACTGTGGACGTTTGACGGCACTCTGCCGCCCAAGCTGCTCAATGCCCGTTATGGCGAAACCGTGCTGTTCCGCCACTATAATGCCCTGCCCATCGACGTGGCGGCAAACCAGGGCTTCGGTGTACATACCATCACTACCCACGAGCACAATGGCCACAACCCGGCAGAAAGTGACGGCTATGCCAACAGCTTCTTCTTCCCGGGTCAGTACTACGATTATCGCTGGCCGATGACACTGGCCGGTAGTGACACCATCAATACCGATGCCGACGATCCACGTGCCGGTTCACCGGACGGTAATGGCGGTATCAATAAAATCCCGGGTGACTGGCGTGAAACCATGAGTACTCACTGGTTCCATGATCACATGCTCGACTTCACGGCGCAGAACGTCTACAAGGGCAACGCCGCGATGATGAACTACTACAGTGCGATCGACCGTGGTAACGAGGGGCTTGACGATGGTGTCAACCTGCGCCTCCCGAGTGGTACCGCTCTGGACTGGGGTAACCGCGACTACGACGTCAACCTGCTGCTCGCCGACAAGGCCTGGGACGATGACGGTCAGCTGTGGTTTAACCCCTTCAACCTCAGGGGCTTTGTTGGTGACGCAATGACCGTCAACTGGCTGTACAAGCCAGTCATGGAGGTGCGTGCACGCCAGTACCGTTTCCGTATCCTGAACGGTTCCGTGTCACGCTTCTTCAAGGTGGCGCTGGTTGACAATTCCGGTACTCCGGTGCCGTTCTACATGATCGCCAACGATGGCAACATCATGGAGCACAGTGTCTATTTCGAAAACGGCGAACTGCCGACCCAGGGTATCGCGGAACGCTACGACATCATCGTGGACTTCAGCCAGTTCAAGCAGGGCGACAGGCTCTACATGGTCAACATGATGCAGCAAAAGGATGGCGAGTCAGCTGACGCGGCGGTTCCGCTGGCTGATATCGTGAGTGGCGTCTATGCACCGGCACATGGTGATTGTGACGAAGACGGCATAGATGGCGATTGCTGGGTAAATGGTGACCCGGTGGTCGGCAAGTTCCTGGAATTCCGTGTGAAGAAATATAACGGCGAGGATCAAAGTATGGATCCTGCAGACTATGTGGCCGGCGGGAAGAAGATGATTCCGCTGCGCATGCCCACGGAGGCAGAACTGGCCAACGCCCTGCACCGCAGTTTCGAGTTTGAAAGACAACCCACGGACGAGAAGCCCTGGGTGATCGAAACCGATGGTGGCAAGGGCTTTGGTATGGATCCACGCCGCGTATCAGCCGCACCAAGCAAGAACTCCGGTGGTCTGGAGGTCTGGCGCCTGATCAACAGCGGCACCTGGAGCCATCCGATCCACATTCACTTCGAGGAAGGCATCATCCTGCGTCGTAATGGTGTTGCACCGCCGGAGTATGAGAAGTGGGCACGCAAGGATGTATACCGTCTGGGCCCGCAACCTGACAGTGGTGATCTTGTAGAAATCGCACTGCGCTTCAGGGAGTTTGCTGGCACCTATATGGAGCACTGCCACAATACCCAGCACGAAGACCACGCCATGTTACTGCGTTGGGATATCGAGCATCCGGGACAGGTCAAGCTGATGCCAACACCGCTGCCGACCTGGGATGGTGTCAACTATGTCGACTCTGTCGCACTGCCCACCTTCAGGGAAGGCGATGATGTCGGTCAGTACGGACCTGAGCTGGAACCGCTGTCTGTCTGGATCAAGAATGGTGTAACGATCAGCCATTTTGACAACATCAATGATGAACCCATCGGTGATGCGCTCGATCCGAACGACAACAATGAGCGTGGTGCGATCACCTTCGAATTGTCGACGGGCACCCACGTCGATGCCGACGGCAACGAGAGGGAAGTCTACTTCATCATGCACGACGTCAGTGATGAGGAACTCTCGGAAGAGTTGGGCATTGCCTGGGGTGGTGGATTGACAGGCGTCAATCCGGCAGCCACGGCTGAAGCCAGTGTGAAACGCATGGGCGGCAAGCTGGAGTGGACCTTCTACGATGATCTGCCAAACCCGGTCTGGGCGAATCCGGCCTGTCGCGTAGGTGATCCCGACGTAAATGGTGAAGCGTGTCTGAACGACGCTAACATCCCTGATGTCAGTGCCACCAACACGTATTCACCGCTGCGTCGTGTGAACATCGACGGCAAGGATGTGGTGTTCAACATTATCTTCATAAAATGGGGTGACGAAGATTGGGAGCAGAATAGGATAGACAGAACCTGTCTCAGCTTCCCGGATACTCCGCCGAACACCAGCTGTGCCTACAATGGTACCCAGTGGGGCCGTTACAACAATTCCGGCCATGTGGTCGATATGGATACCGACGCCAATCCGCCCTGGGTGTCCCTGAAGCTGCACAAGTCATGGGCCAGTGAGGGTGATTACCTGCCGTACTACATCGTGGTCGATACCTTCCCGGCTCCTCCGGCCAGGGCAATGGGTGTACCGTATGTGCCGAAGCATGAGTTCCTCGGTACGACGGCCGTACCACTGGTGCAGTGGATGCCGGGTAAACGTCATATTCATCCGACCTTCCCGCCAATGCCGCAACCTGCGACTGCAGATGGCGGTGAGTATGACTGCGGCTCTGAAGGGTGTGGTATCAATGGTGGCGGTGGACCGTTCGGCAGTCAGGTCGGTCTTCCGTCCTACTTCATGCCGGAAGACGACTACAGCCCGATGTGGCACATCGGTTTTGCGCACTGGCTGGAGCCTCACGACCGGGTAGTTAAAGGGCTCAAGGAGCTCAGGCAACTGCGCAAAGACGGCAGGGTGGAAATCCTGGAATGGCCGGCACCGCCGCGTGTTGCACAGGGTGATAACACGGGTGTTCGAGTCGATGACTACGACTTCGTCAACCCGAACTCGCCGCACGTGGTGAACTGTCCGACACCGGTCACGATAGACACTGCTATCCACCGTGCACGGAACGCCGGTAAATAGGGAGGGGGGGCTGTCAATAACAGAGTAGTACCAGCCGCTACCTGGTTTTCGTCGCAGCTGGATTGACAGAGCCGGGTTCGCGGTGAGCAGAATAGCGCTCACTGCGAACCCTTTTTTCATGGCAATAACTTTCGTAAGATAAAATACTATGCACAGGTATTCCTGGGTGGCGGCCTTCGCCCTGTTGATAACGAGCAGTATCCCCGGTTTCAGTTCAGCATCACCCTGGGGTGCAAACTATTTCCCCAATGTTCCGCTGGTCACTCACGAGGGGGAAACCGTCCGGTTCTTTGATGATCTGATCAAGGACAAGATTGTCGCAATTAACTTCATCTATACCCGTTGTCCCGATACCTGTCCGCTGGAGACGGCGCAACTTGTCCGTGTGCAAAATATTATGGGTGACAGGGTGGGAAACGATGTGTTTTTCTACTCTATCTCCATTGACCCGAAGAATGACACCCCGGAAGTACTCAAGGAGTACCGAAAAAGGTTCAATGCAAACTGGACATTTTTGACCGGTAAGAACGAGGACATTGTCAAGCTGCGCAAGAAGCTTGGCTTGTACATCCCGGAGATACAGGCGGAAGATTCAAATAATCACAATGTCAACATGATCATCGGCAATCAGGCCACGGGTCGCTGGATGAAACGATCACCGTTTGAGAATCCCTATGTACTGGCTGACCAGCTCGGCAACTGGCTGTCGGGCTGGAAGATGACGCAAAAGGGTGATGATTATTCGAATGCGCCCGAGCTGCGCGATCTTTCCCGGGGGGAACAGATATTCCGCACCCGTTGCGCCAGCTGTCACACAGTCACCGGCAATGAACTGGAAGGGGCGCTTGGCCCGGACCTGCTGGGTGTCACCCGGAAGCGGGAACCGCAATGGTTGCTTGACTGGCTGAAGGCACCGGACCAGATGTTGAACAAGAAGGATCCCATTGCGATCGCACTCTACGAGCAATACAACAGGCTGGCCATGCCAAATATGCGCTTGCACAAGGAAGAAGCGCTGGCCCTGCTTGAATATATAGAAGACGAAACGAAAAGAGTGCAGGGGGAGCCGGAGCTGGAACCGATCAATCCCGGGGTACCTGTGACAGCCGCATTTACAGTGAGACAGGATAAACCGGCGGGCGATGTCGTCGCGATCATGAATGCCTGGGTGCGGGAAACGCACCCTGCTGCGACAGTGAATGCCGGCTACATGACACTGGTGAACGTGGGTCCCGGGGAAGTGACGCTGGTTAAGGTCGAGAGTGAGGCGTTCGAGAACATAGAAGTGCATGAAATGGTCACTGTCGAAGGCCTGATGGAGATGCGTGAAGTGACCGATATGGTGATTCCATCCAGTGGTCAGATCCAGTTCGAGCCCGGTGGCAGGCACCTGATGTTGATGGGGCCAAAACAGCACTTCACCACAGGGCAAAAGGTGGATATGACCCTGACCTTCAAGTCAGGAAAAAAACAGATGGTATCGGTTCAGGTGGCGGCCAGGTAAATATTATTCCTGACCTCCTGTACGAAAAACAAAAGAAAATTCCGCTTCCGGTGGATGAGGGAATTAACAGAAGAGTAAGTAACGATTATGAAAATAAACAAACTGTCATTATTTCTTCCGGCTTTAGTCTTCTTGCAGGGGCTGCTAGTCATGCAGGCCAATGCCGACACAAAACCAGAGGTGATTTTCGAGACAAGCATGGGTTCATTTACTCTGGAGCTTTATCCTGACAAGGCGCCCAAAACCGTCGCCAATTTCCTCGCCTATGTCGATGATGGTTTTTATGACAACACCATTCTTCATCGCGTTATTCCTGACTTTGTTATACAGGGCGGCGGTTTCGAGTCAGGAATGAAATATAAAAAGCCCCGTGCACCGGTAAAAAATGAATCAAGCAATCGTTTGAAAAACATAACAGGGACGATTTCCATGGCGCGCAGATCGCACCCGGACACGGCTACCTCACAGTTTTATATCAACTTGTCGCACAACGATAGCCTCGACTACATATCCGACTACCAGCCCGGCTATACAGTGTTTGGAAAAATCAGCAAGGGCATGGACGTCATTGATAAGATCTCTGTAGTGGAGACTACAACGGAAGGCGGCAGTAAAGATGTTCCTGAAGATGATGTTGTTCTACTGTCGGTCAAGCGTAAAGCATCAGCGGATCCTGTAAAGGATGATAATAATGCCGATGTAACGGATCAAAAATCGAATACCATGGAGCAAAAACAGGATTCATTTATTGCAGGTGAGCATTATATTGTTCTGGATAATCCCGTACCCACCCGGAATGGCAGTAAAATCGAGGTTGTGGAAATGTTCTCGTACGGTTGCCCCCATTGTTATGAGTTTGAAACGCACATTAATGAATGGGGTAAACAGCAGGGCAGTGACGTCGACTTCTGGTACTCACCGGCGGTATGGAGCAAGACCATGGATCTGTATGCACGAGCGTATTATGCCGCACGGGAGTTGAATGTTAAGGAACAAATACATTTCCCACTGTTTACATCAATAGTCGTTGAGCAAAGAAAGCTGAGCAACGAAAATGAACTGGCGGAATTCTTTGCGGAAAATGGTATTGATAAAGAGGCCTTTATCGAAGTCATGCAGTCAACTGCCGTAATCAACCAGGCCAAAGAAGCTGAGGCGCGCGTACGCATCTATAAACCTGCCGGTGTACCGGAAATTATTGTCAATGGTAAATACCGTGTTGACCGCATGCATGCAGGCGGGCTGACAGAGATGCTGGCCGTGACAAATTACCTGGTTAACAAAGAGCGTGCCCTGCTGGAAAAATAAACGCAGATGGTCACAGGTCGGGGTAGAGGTGGTTGCAGCGTTTCTGCCTCGGTGTCCAGTGGTCCGTTCAGGGTATGCAGGAAGGCCTCCAGCTGGAGCAGTTGCCGTTCCCGAGATTTTACGTGACGCCGGGCGCGGTGGGAAAGTCGTGCTTGTGAGTGTGCATACCACCGTAGATCGCGATCTGTGCATCATTCACAGTGTGTCCATCCGGTGTTTCCAGGTGCAGCATCCAGCTAGCAATCCGGTTGAGCGGTATCGGTAAATAGTGCCTGGGTTTGCTCAATGCGGTGGCAGGAGACACAATGGCCCTTACCGAGAAACAGCGCCAGGCGGTAATCACCCCATTTTTAACTGACGTCAAAAGTAGAGTTCATGGCATATGCCAATCGGCACAGCGACTTCCAGGCGGTCAATACAGAACTGCCGGGGCTCTCGATTGGCAGCCGCTACAGTCATGTAGCCTGGATTCGAAACATCAAGGAAAAATTCGGGGTAGACATCCCTTTTCCGATCATTGCCGACTTGAAAATGGATGTGGCCAGAGCCTACGGCATGATCCATCCGGGTGCCGCAGATACCTCGGCAGTACGTGCGACCTTTGTGATTGACCCTAATAGATTCCTACGTGCCATGGTGTATTACCCAATGAGTAATGGGCGTTCCATTGATGGATTTTTACGCTTGGTGAAAGCATTGCAGACCTCTGATGAGCATGCAGTGGCGACAGCCTGAAGGCTGGTAACCGGGTGAAAAGGTACCACTGCACCTCGGTACAATGGAAATCTTACCCTCTGGCATGTACAACAAAGATGTAATGCTTTTTTCTGGAATATCCGTCTTCATTAGATAAACGGATATTTAACCGGGAAGGAGGAAAGACACCATGTCAAAGACAGAGTGCAAAATGAAACTGAAACATCAGTTTGAGATCGGGCGTCGATTGCATCGGCTCGGCTTGTTTGCAGCGGCTACCGAATCACGTACCAGGGCCCGTATTCTACTTCAAATTTACAAACGTCACTTTCGGAACGAGGTGGTCTAGATTATTCCCACTCATCATAGCTTAATACGAATAGAGGCCTGCAAGTCAAGCACTTGCTTGCCAGTCAGCAAGGATGGAACAGAGTAGTTAAGCAGGAATAGATATTATTGGGTGTGCCCATGATTCAAACAATAATCGTTGTATCAGCATTTCTCCTTGCGACAAGTTCAATAGTCCATGCTGAAGACCGTGACTCTTCTCTTCTCAACTGGGGTTATAAACACCAGCACTTCCAACAAGCCGACATGAATATGTCGCCCCGGGAGTACGAGGAGACCTATAGCAGAAATCGGAGATTTGTGAGTAACACCCTGGGGTCTTACTCAAAACATACGCTTGGATTGATCGGTATTCCCGAGCAGGGAGTAAACGTTATGGGCGCGGCTCTTGGCATGGTCATTAATGGAGCAAGACTGAATCTTAACAAAAGCAAGACGCTTGCCCTGGAATTAAAGGACGTGAGCGATTCAGATCGTACCTTATTCTTCGGAGTCAATCTGGATTGGTAGAAGTTGTCGGCGGCAAATCGCAGTTATTAATCAGATTATTCCTCTGCTAGCTGTTTGCTGGTTTTATATTTTGTACCATTAATATTGGCAAACATGTTTTCCGCCATAGCGCGAGCGATGTCATAAAACATCACGCCTTTCTCTGAATAGGTATCGTAGGCATAATCCATCTCTTCGTACCCTTCCCAGACAATAGCGCCACTCTGACTATCCCATAGCTGGAGAAAAACACGCAAATTTGCCTTGTTGGTTTTAATCAGACGAAGACCAAAAATATCAAACCGGCTTGAGCTGTTTTGCTCAAACCCGGCCAGTTTTAATTGTGCAATGTAACGGGTGTTGGTTATTTCAGCGACTTTCTTAAGGATCGTATGCTGAAATATGCCTGTAAGTTCATAATCATCGAACATTGCCTTGTATTCAGCCAAACACCCGCACTGGTTCACAGCACTGAGTGTTTCGGGCAGACTCACAACCCGGATATCAGGTTGCTTCTCACGTAACACTTCGGCAAAGGTCAAGGCGAGTGATTGCCGATCCTGTTCCCGACCCGTAATCGAAGAGGGCGTAATAAAGGCAATGCCATAAAGTTTTAAATCCTCATTGTTTAATTCAAACTTGCGATGTTCATCGGTGGTCCATTGGTGACCCGTAACACAAGCGCTCAGGAGGAGAGCAACCGAAGCCAGAACAATGAAGTGAAATTTATGAGGCATAACAGTGATTAAAGCTATGGCGTCCTGTCGCACCATACAGAAAGAGTCCAAACCCTTATGGTATGCACTATATCCGAAAACCAATTCGGCATGCTACATGTTTATTCTGATGGCAATTATTTAACCTCATTTCTACAGGAAATCTACCCCGGTGGCAGCGAGGCCTCGACCACTTCTTTGGTAATCTCCAGCAGCTGTTGTCCTTCCTGTTCCCGGACCAAACCTGTGGCGTATGGATCGAATTCGAGACGCTTGACGATTGTTCCGAACACTTCTCGCAAGGCCCGGGCGCCCAGTCGGTTTTTCCTGGCCGCCAGGTCGGCGATCAGGAAAGTTGCCTCCTCGGTGATGGTGAGTGTGATACCGGCATGCTTGAAATAATCAACCGAGGCGGGCCAAATGGCACCCTGAGTATTTCTGAATATCCTGGTCAGGTCGGGCGCACTTAAATCAGTCAGCATGACAACGCTATCGAAGCGGGATAAAAATTGCGGTGTCATGCCATACTGGAACATATCTTCCTGTGTCATGTAGAGAGCAAGGTTGAAGATGAATCGTCTGTCCAGGCTGCCATCGGCGCGAGGCTCCAGACGCCAGAACTTGTCGGAGCCCGACTTTTTGGTGACCCGGTTATAGACAAGGTCATAAAGTTCCTCGAAGGCACCCCCGGCGACGAATAAGACATGCTCGGTATTGATTGTCGTCTTCAGTGAATGCCAGCTGCCGGCTTCAAAATAGGGCAATTCAACCTGTACATTCTCGTTTTCCATGAGGGTGAGCAGACTGTCCTGTGCAACGATTCCCTTGACATTGGGTTCGCCACCGACCACCGAGCGGATCTTGTCCACTTCATCAACACAGACGATGCCATGCGAAACATACGTTTGCATGGTCTCGAGATCAGCCTTTTCGCCGAGGATATTTGCCGCCTGGTGTGCCAGCCGGTCCATGACGATATTGGTTTGCTTCCCGCTGCTTGCCAGGTCAGCGACAAGATTGGCGTTGATACGGATGATGGTCGAGTACTTCTCGAACCCTTCGGTCTGGGAGAAAAATCGCTCGACCGACCGCATGATCGTGGTTTTTCCGGTACCCGAATTGCCGATCATGAGCACATTACGTGACGAATGTTCGATAAGATGCTTGAAAATAGCAACCGACATGTCCTGCAGGGCTTGGTCTTGTCCAATGACATCCTGCGACATGTCAGCGAGTATTTGCTTGGGTGTTATTGAGGGTTCTGAGGCCATAGCGGGTTTGTTTTCGGTAGAAGTAAGGATATGTTCTTACGGGAATAGTACCTCTCAATAGAGGATACAATCCATCCTGTCCGAAATTCCCTTCAGTGATTGCCTTGATGCTCGTATATTTAAAGCCTTCTCCACAGCAACATTTCCATCCTGGCGCATATTGCCCGAAAAATGGTCTCACCAGCAAATCGGCAATAAAATACTGGGTGTAGGAACACGTCCCTTCTGTTCCGGCCTCATGGTCCTAATCGGAATCGGCAGAAGAAAGCAGGGCGCATCACGGTTCCTGACGTAATTTCGACTCCTGCGGGGGGGGGGCGGTCAGTTATCCTGACCGCCTCTACCCTGATTCCATTTGTACCTCAGGACAATAGGCAGGCCGGGCTTGATGCGATACATTATTAACCAGTGGCGTAAATAATAAGTGATCATATCAGTGCCACCACACGCCCCAGGACCCTCCGCCTCGGGGCGTGTTTCTATTTACTTTCGATTAGTTCTGGATTGCCACAATCAAAGCATACGCCATCAATACAAATGCTATATCTATCGCCACAATTAGCGATACAAAGATGAGTCTGTTCATGTCTCACCCTCCATATAGAAACATGGCGGTGATTATCGAGGCAGGCAGGTGGTTTAGTGTAATCAGAGTACGACAATCAGTTGTCTATACAAAAAAATGGGTCCGAAGCCACCGAGTAAAGGAGTACCAGGCATGCTTTCGGGTTTCAATGCAGGCCAGGATCTCGCTCGGAGCGAGTGAACGGCTTGCCGGCCCGGTTCGGATGTAGAAATCCTCACCCTTGTCGTGCTTGCGAAACACCGGCTTCGGTGAATTATCGCAGTCGATTACCAGTACCTTTACAGGTTCAATAAATTTCCTATCCTTCCTTGTCGCCTGCCAGCGTCCACGGCGGTTTACTGGGTACCTGCGGTGCCGAGGTCAGTACATCGGCGAGATCCGGGCTGCCAGCTGAGACGGGAAACGGGATACCCTGGGCTTCGAGCGCTACTTTTCTTGCCTTGTCCCAGTTTACGGCATCCGGTGCCGTCGCCTTTGCCGCTACCGCCTGCTCCATGGGCTTGAGGCTTGTGCCCCAGCGTTTGGCATCTTCGGCAAGCGGCTGGTGGGCCTCCAGGTAAAGTTGCCCGTTTCGCCAGCCAGCCACATAGGGCTGGTTTACGATGGTCACCCGTGTTCCCTTCGGCACCTCTGGAAACAGTCGGGCGATGTCCTCCGGATAGAGTCGTACGCAACCGTGGCTGACCCGAAGACCTACACCCCAGGGTTGATTGGTGCCATGTATGAGGTAACTCGGGAGACTCAGCCGCATGGCAAATTCTCCCAGGGGATTATCGGGTCCGGGCGGCACCACCGGTGGCAAAGGGTCGCCCTTTTTGGCGTGTTCCCTGCGCACTGATGCGGGTACGGTCCAGGTGGGCTGCACCATCTTCTCTGTAATATGTAAAGTACCCTGAGGGGTTCGCCAGCCTTCCCGGCCAATGCCGATAGGGTGCGTGATGACCTCGGGTGGCTCACCTGCCCCGGGCTTGGGATAGTAAAAGAGTCGCATGGCGGCCAGATTCACAACCAGGCCCTCTCGCGGTACATCCGGAAGCACGAACTGTGTGGGTAGCACCACCTGGGCACCCTCGCCGGGCAGCCACGGATCCATGCCGGGATTTGCGGCGACTATTTCCTCGTAACCCAGGTCGTAGCGGCGCGCGAGATCGGGCAGGGTATCCTCCTGGCGTGCGGTGGCAATCTGAACAATGCCCACGACATCTGTTCCTTCAGGCGGGAGCAGAAACCTGTCGCTTGGGGTGGGGGGCTGTGCAGACCTTGTCCAGGACGGACGCCAGTCAGGAAAGGTGCTGCAAGCGGACAGGTAAACGCTTGCACAGAGAATTGCACTCCAGGCGAGCCATGAAGAGCCGTTGCGAGATGACGTCGAAGGTTTCATCGTGCCAAGGATGGATTGCAATGACCCTGTGCGTCAAGTGACCGTGGTCCCTCTGCCACCCAATCAACACCAACTACCATACATGGCATATTTTTTGCGTTCTATATATCCCAAAAGCAGGTAGGTCAGCCCGTTACATCGGCACGGTCTCCTGCACGCTCGGCTTTATCCAGCTCGGCACCGGTCTGATCCTGCTAATCCTGGTAACCATCGGGTTCTTCCAGCGGGGGGTTGGTCCAAGTCTTTTCCGTTCTTTCTTGATGCATATCAAAGTTTCTTGGTACGAAGATGCCTAGTGTTCAAACCAGTCGGCCGCACAGCCGTGACAGCAGAAAAATGATTCAACAACATGCAGCCAGTAAATGGTCACATGGCAAATGGAATCGTTGATTCCGCCTGTTCAACAATTTACGGAGGAGATCATGGCGATAAAAGTTACACGCGAAAGGTTGATTACCTTTCTTCTTGAAACACCGATGTTCGAGAAACTCGTACCATCGGAAATTATGGAAATTATTCATATTGTTGGGATAGAGCAGTATCAGGCAGGGGATGTTGTATTCAGAGAGGGCGATACGGGTGATGCCTGGTACGTGCTGTACAGGGGGGCAATAGATGTACTCAAGCATGGTGCAACGGGTGAGAAAAAGATTACCGAGCTTGGACCGCAGGCCTGCTTTGGCGAGATATCGATCCTGGATGGTTCGCCACGTTCCGCAACGATCCGCGTTACCGAAGATTCTGTGGCGTTTCGCATTCCACGCGAAGCCTTTGGTGAGTTGCTTGATGATGATCACCTGGTGGCATATAAACTCCTCCACCAAATGGCGATCCTGCTCGCAGAGCGGCAACGCACCACGACGTTAAGGCTCTCGGAACTCCTGAATGCCAGCGAGATCACGGAAGTCCACAAGGGAATCATGAGCATTGTCGGCGAATCATCCGTCAGGGAATAGTCATACGTAGACGAGAACACATAGCCAGGGTCAGTGGATGAAAATCTTGCAAACTCAGAGCTTCACCATCGTGGCACATTCAGTGTGGTGTTATATTTGGCTGGGTCTATAGGTTTGGAGGACGTTAGTGGACATTCACTTTACACCCTGCGAAGCACGCGTGATCGGTTGCCTGCTTGAAAAGCATCGCACCACCCCTGAACATTACCCGCTTTCACTCAATGCACTCACCAATGCATGCAACCAGAAGAGCAGTCGCGATCCGGTGCTGGAACTCGACGAGGCTACGGTGCAGGATACGATCGATGCCCTGATGAAGAAGTGCTATGTTAGCGAGAAGAGCGGCTTCGGCAGTCGCGTCAGCAAGTATCAGCACCGGTTCTGCAATACCGAATTCGGTACCCTGAAGTTTTCTGAGCAGGAGCTCGGTATTGTGTGCGTGTTGCTGCTGCGCGGCCCCCAGACACCGGGTGAACTGCGGACACGCACCGAGCGTCTGTGCAAATTTCAGGATAGTCATGAGGTCGAGTCGATTCTGGAT
>Ga0316191_10001049_pt1 | contig 19029 bp, 19 predicted proteins | sample Eddworburr2cm_MG_FD_204928 | JGI IMG/M metagenome (GOLD analysis project Ga0316191, IMG submission 204928) | Coastal sediment microbial communities from Maine, United States - Eddy worm burrow 2 cm | ecosystem: Environmental > Aquatic > Marine > Coastal > Sediment | place: USA: Maine... | reverse complement strand
CGACCTGGCCGCATTGCCGAGCGATGCCGAAGGCTATGTATTCAGGGCCGAAGAAACCTATGATCCGCCCACCTCTCCACTGGATGAAAACGGACAAGGCTCGCCATACGCCGTATTCGGGTATGGTGCACAGATGATGGAACTGACCGTCGACACCCGGCTTGGCACGATCAGGCTGGATCATCTGAGCGCGGCTCATGATGTCGGCAAGGCGATCAATCCGCTGTTGGTGGAAGGCCAGATCGAGGGTGGTGTAGCGCAGGGTATCGGCATGGCCCTGATGGAGGACTTCAAGCCCGGTCGCACCGAGAATCTGCATGACTACCTGATCCCCAGCATTGGCGACATGCCGCAAGTTACATCGATCATTGTCGAAGTGCCGGATCTGCACGGGCCTTACGGCGCAAAGGGCTTGGGCGAACACGTGCTGATTCCCACTGCACCGGCGATCCTCAATGCCATCCGCGATGCGACCGGCGCATGTGTGCGGCATCTGCCGGCCACGCCGGACAAGGTGATGGCTGCCCTGCACGAGGTATCCGGCAATGGCTGAACCGGCAAGACAAGGTGACAAGATCCGCTGCGATGCCTGCCCTGTCATGTGCTACATAGCGCCCGGTCGCGCCGGTGCCTGTGACCGCTATGCCAACGAGGACGGCAATCTGGTTCGCGTCGATCCGCTGGTGATCATTGAAAAGACCATTGAGGCCGGCGGTGAAATTGTACCGTTCCTCGACAAGGGTCCGGACTGGGATGGCGAGATCATCCATCCCGATAACAGCTTTGTCACGGCCATCGGGGCAGGCACCACCTATCCTGATTACAAACCGGCCCCGTTCATCGTGTCGCGCGAGGTTGACGGCATCGACATGATCACTGTGGTGACCGAGGGCATTTTCTCCTATTGCGGCGTGAAGGTGAAGATCGATACGGACCGTCACCTGGGTCCCGAACGCAGCCTGGTGCGCGTCGGCGGTGAACCCGTCGGCCATGTGACCACGGCTGAATATGGTTCGCAGATGCTGTCGCTGGGCGGTGTTCATCATTTGACGGGTGGCGGCAAGAAAGAAGGCCGTGTCACCTGCCAGACACTGCTGGACCTGTGCAATGGCAAGGCGGTTGAAGCCACCATTGACGAGGGATCGACGATTGTCATCGAGGCCGGTGCAGCGCCGATCGTGAACGGTGTGCGTGAAGAAAGAATGCGGGTCGGGTGCGGCTCTGCGACGGTCGGCATGTTCGCCTCGCAATGGCAAGGGCTGGTCGATGAGGTCGTCGTGGTGGACGATCATATCACCGGCGTCATTTCCGAACACCAGGCAGGCAAGGTTCTCGACTGGCAGCCGACCGGCATCAAGATCAAGGGCAGACGATCCACGCCCGGGCGCTATTTTCAGGTGGCTGATCCCGGCACCGGATGGGGCGGCACCGATGTCGATGATCCTTTGACCATACTGGGTGATTTCAATCCGAAGTTCGCAAAGCCGGGCCAGTCCTTGCTGATGGTATCAACCACCGGCGAACAATTTGCCTATTACGAACTGGATGATGATCTCAGGCCTGTCGCACAGGAGATGCCCGAGCGTCTCATGAAGTCTGTTCATCTGATTGAGGAAAACTGCGAGCCTGCCTTGTGCACGGTGTTGTTCATGGGCGGTGCCGGCGGGTCACTGCGCGCCGGCGTTACTGAAAACCCGGTCAAGTTGACCCGCTCGGTCAAGCAGGCACTGACCCGGATTACCTGCGGAGGTGCGCCTGCCTATGTCTGGCCCGGTGGCGGTATCACCATCATGTCCGATGTGACGCAACTGCCGGACAATGCCTTCGGCTACGTGCCAACGCCGGCTCTTGTCGCGCCCATAGAATTCACCATGCGCCGGCAAGACTATGAAGCACTTGGCGGCCACATGAAGCATGTCATGCCGCTGGAAGCAGCGCGCAGCGGCACCAAGGCCATTCAGAACGATCATGTGTTGGCAGGCCAGACCAGCACAGGCTCCAAATCAGGCGTGCCATGGCCAACCGAGCCTGGCCACTTCGACTGGTCGAAGAAGGCCGGTAAGCCATGAGCATTCAGGCCGCCATGTTGCCGGACGGAAAGCGCCTGCACCTGCAGCACGGGCCGATTGACCTGATTATTGAAGCCAATGGCGAACCGGATCAGGTCAGCCGGGCTTACGCCGCAGCACGCACGCGCTTTGCAACGGTGCTGGATGTATTGGCAGGCGAATTGCAGATGCTTCGCACGTTGATGCCGCAAACGGGCCTCGACGTATCCGGTCCCATTGCGCACCGCATGGCGGCGGCAGTGCACCCGTTCTGGAAATCAAAGGTCACGCCTATGGCGGCCGTTGCCGGCAGTGTTGCCGACGAGATGCTGTGTGCCATGTGCGCCGATGCCGACCTGGATCGGGCTTACGTCAACAATGGCGGCGATATTGCGTTGCATCTGGCGGATGGCGAAAGCTTCTCGATTGCCTCGGCGAACGGACCGGTTGCGGTGCGCGCAGCAGATCCGGTGCGCGGTATAGCAACGTCCGGCTGGCGGGGCCGCAGCTTCTCCTTCGGCATTGCCGACAGCGTGACGGTGCTGGCGGCTTCGGCAGCACAGGCCGATGTTGCAGCGACGCTGATTGCCAACGCAGTTGATCTGCCCGGGTCCATCAAGGTACGCCGCGCCCCGGCTGCAGCGGTCTTTCCCGATAGCGATCTGGGCCAGCGCCGGGTCACGGTTGAAGTGGCCCGCCTGACACAAAAGGAAGTCAACGCGGCGCTGGCGCGGGGGCTGGAGTTTGCCGGGCAACTGCAACGGCGCGGGTCCATCGTGGCGGCGACCCTGGGGCTCAATGATGAAGTGCGCGCACTTGATGCAGATTCTGCAATGACGGGGATCAGACAGCATGCCTGAAGTGAAAGTGAGAAAGACCGTAACCGGTGTGGAGGATGTCTTCCATGAAGGTGGCCCGCCGGCTGCGACGCCGTATCGCCGCGGCTATATTCTGAAAGTTATCGAGAACCCGTATGCGGGCCGCTATGTCGAAGACATCCAACCGTTCATGGACGATCTGAAACCATTGGGCATGCAGATGGCCGGTGACCTGATTGCTGCCATGGGCGTCGATGCATCCGCTGTCGAAGGGTATGGCAAGGGCGCGATTGTCGGTGAGGCAGGCGAAGTGGAACACGGTGCGTTGTGGCATGCGCCGGGGGGCTATTCCATGCGTGAGCATGTGCCGAATTCAACGGCCATCGTGCCGTCCACCAAAAAGGTCGGCGGGCCGGGTACACGGCTTGATGTACCTGTTACACATGTCGCGGCATCTTATGTACGCTCGCACTTCGATGCCATCGAGGTGGGTGTGGAAGATGCGCCGCGCGCTGACGAGATGGTTGTTGTACTGGTCATGACGACGGGCCCACGGGTCCACAATCGGGCCGGCGGGTTGCCGGCCAGTGATATCAAGGGAGAGGACGGATTGAGATGAGCATCGCCAGGATCAGAAAAATCGCCGTGTTTGTTGATGAAATACATATCGAGCAAGGCAGGCCGATTGACCCGCCGACACGACGTGCCTGCGCCGTGGCAGTCATCGAAAATCCATTTGCAGGCAAGTTTGTTGAAGACCTTTCGGACCTGATGCAGATCGGTGAAGAGCTTGGCGGACTGCTGGGCGAGAGGGCGGTCAAAGCCCTTGGCATCGCTCCTGCAGCGGCCGAAAGCTACGGCAAGGCAGCGCTTGTCGGGGAGAACGGCGAACTGGAACATGCCGCAGCGATTCTGCATCCGAAGCTCGGTGCGCCATTGCGCAAGGCGGTGCAAAAAGGCGCAGCCCTGGTGCCGTCGTCCAAAAAGCGCGGTGGTATGGGCACGGTTCTCGATGTGCCGCTTGGCCACAAGGATGCCGCTTACGTGCGTTCGCACTTTGACGGCATGGAAGTGCGTATTTCCGATGCACCGCGTGCCAATGAAATTCTGGTGGCCGTGGCGGTTACCGATTCCGGCCGGCCATTGCCGAGGGTCGGCGGGCTGGCCAAGGATGAAGCAAAGGGTGAAGACGGTTTGCGCTGACCCCTGGGGCGGCCAATTGTAGGAGGACAAGACATGAAGTTTGTTCGCAATGCCTGGTATGTTGCCGGTTGGGCGCGTGAATTTGACCGCACGCTGCGCCGCTTCACCATTCTGGGCGACGACATAGTCATGTATCGCGGCGAGGATGGTCAGGTCTGTGGCCTGCGTGATCGTTGTCCACACCGTCAGTTGCCACTGTCAAAGGGACACCTGATGGCAGGTGATGCGATCCAGTGCGGCTATCACGGCCTGACTTTCAGCAAGGCGGGTGCCTGTATCCGTGCGCCAGGTCAGGACAATATCCCGAAGACATCCGTTCACGCCTATCCGCTGCATGAAACCAATGACATCGTCTGGATATGGATGGGCGAGGCAGACCTGGCCAACCCGGACGATATTTTCAGCTTGCCGGAGTTCGCTGACCCGCAATGGCATGCCCATCAGGGCGACGCCCTGCATCTCAAATCCCACTATCTTAATGTGGCCGAAAACCTGGTTGACCCGGCTCATGTGAGCTTTGTACATCCGACCACGCTGGGCAATGCTGCCAGTGAGGACGTGCCGGTGCATGCTGACGTGCAAGGCGATGTCATTGTTGCATGGCGCTGGATTCGCGACGCGCCGCCGGTCGGCTTCTTCCAGAAATTCGGGGGCTTTACGGGCAATGTGGATCGCTGGCATTACTATTACCTGCATCTGCCGTCGATTGCGGTCATCGATTTCGGCAGCGCCGATGCAGCGCTCGACCTGCCGGAGGACCAGCGTCACCAGGGTGTCAGGGTGTTTGCACTGCATTTCCTCACGCCGGTTGACGACACCAATACGATTGATCGCTGGATGCATTTGAGAAATGTTGCGATTGACGACAAAAAAGTGTCTGAATCGATGGACGCCATGTTCCGGGTGGCATTCAATGAGGACAAGGAAATCCTTGAAGCCATTCAGCTTGAGGAGTTGAAGCCGCAAGACCATCGTCCGGTGCGGCTGGCCTTTGACAAAGGTCCGAATGTGTATCGCAGCCGCATCGACAAGCTGCTGCATGCAGAACAGACGGGTAATGAGGGGTGGGCTCAAACCGAAACTGGATGACGCGGTGTGACAGCCGTATCATTGTGATTCAAACGGAAAGGTAGAGAGTATGAAAATCCTGAGGTACATGGCCGGCTGCGTGCTGGCTGCTGGTGTTGCCCTGACCGCGATTGCGGCCCAGGCCGCTGAGCCGATCCGCATCGGTGAGATCAACTCGTATTCACGTCTGCCGGCATTTCTCGACCCCTACAAGAAGGGGTGGCAGCTGGCGCTTGAAGAAGTCAACGCGGCAGGTGGCATCAAGGGCCGCCCGCTTGAGTTTGTTGATCGTGATGACGGCGGCAAACCCGGCAATGCGGTGACCATCGCCGAAGAGATGGTTTCGAAAGAAAAGGTTACCCTGCTGGCAGGAACCTTCCTGTCTCATATCGGTCTGGCGGTAACCGACTTCGCCAAGCAGAACAAGGTGTTCTTCCTGGCAGCCGAGCCACTGGCTGACGCCATCGTTTGGAAGTCGGGCAATCGCTACACCTTCAGACTGCGTCCATCGACCACCATGCAGGCTGCAATGCTGGCCAAGGAAGCGGCCAAGACGGGTGCCAAGAAGTGGGCAACGGTCGCGCCGAACTATGCCTACGGCAAGGAAGCCGTGGCGGCGTTCAAGAAGGAACTGACCAAACTTGTGCCGGATGCGCAGTTCATCGAGGAGCAGTGGCCGACGGTGTTCAAGATCGATGCCGGCCCGGTTGTACGAGCTGTGGAAGCTGCCAAGCCTGACGGCATCTTCAATGTGACGTTCGGTGGTGACCTTGCGCAGTTTGTACGCGAAGGCAATCTGCGCGGCACGTTTGAAAACCGCACGGTGGTGTCCTTGTTGTCCGGAGAACCGGAATACCTGGAACCGCTGAAAGGTGAAGCGCCCAAGGGCTGGATTGTCACCGGCTATCCGCAAGGCGCCGTTGAAACACCTGAGCACAAGGCGTTCTTTGATGCCTACATGAAAAAATGGGGCGAAGCACCAAAGCTTGGTTCGATCGTCGGTTACAATGTGGTTGCCTCGCTGGCTGCACTGTTGAACAAGGCCGACGCCTATGACGCGGAAACCCTGGTCAACACCATGAAGGGTCTCGAAGTGATGTCACCTTCGGGCAAGTTCGTGTTCCGGGCACAGGATCACCAGTCCACCATGGGGACCTGGGTCGGCAAGACCGACGTCAAGGACGGTGCTGGTGTGATGGTTGACTGGTTCTATGCCGATGGCGCGGACTATCAGCCGTCAGACGAGGAAGTCAAGTCCATGCGACCGGCTGAATAGGCTCAATACGCAAGGCGGGTCCGGAAGTCTCCGGACCCGCTGTTTCAAAGCATACCAAGGGGGCTGAATGAGCTTCTATTTCGCCCAGTTCCTGACGGGCCTGTCGAGTGCCTCGTCGCTGTTTCTCGTGGCTTGCGGGCTGTCGTTGATTTTCGGCGTATCACGGGTTGTGAATTTTGCACACGGCTCGTTCTACATGCTCGGTGCCTATGTGGCCTATTGGCTGGTGCAGTTTGTGCCCGGCAGCATTCTGGGGTTTTGGGGGTCGGTACTGGCTGCAGCACTGATCGTTGCGCTGGTCGGCACGGTCGTCGAAATACTGATTCTCAAGCGCATTTACAATGCACCCGAACTGTACCAGCTGGTCGCGACGTTTGGCGTGGTTCTGCTGATGCAGGATGCCATCCTGTTCATCTTTGGCGGCGACGATCAGTTCGGACCGCGCGCGCCCGGGCTGGACAGCGTGGTGCGTATTTTTGGTGAACCGATACCGGAATATGACCTGCTGCTTATCGCACTCGGCCCGATCGTGCTGGGCGGATTATGGCTGCTGCTCAACCGCACGCGCTGGGGGGTGCTGGTGCGGGCAGCCACGCTCGATCGTGAAATGGTGGCAAGTCTCGGTGTCAACCAATCATGGCTGTTTACCTCGGTGTTTTTTCTGGGATCGTTTCTGGCGGGTCTCGGCGGGGCGCTCCAGGTTCCCAAGGTGTCGATAAACCTGCTGATGGATCTGTCGATCATCGCGGAGGCCTTCGTGGTTGTTGTCATTGGCGGCATGGGGTCGATTCCAGGCGCGTTTATCGCCGCCCTGCTGATCGGTGAACTGAACGCCTTCGGGGTTCTGGTGCTGCCGCAGGCGACTATTGTGCTGGCGTTCGTGGTGATGGCCGTTGTGCTGGTGTTGCGGCCCTATGGCCTGCTCGGAAAGCCGGAAACCCTGGCCCATGCCGCGGGCCAGGTCGAGTTGCCCATCCGGCCTGCGAGCAACCTTGCCAAGGCGGTTGCCGGATTGTTGCTGGCCGGTCTTGTTGTCATGCCTTTCCTGGCCGGTGAGTTTGCAATCGTGCTGGCCACGGATGTGTTGATCTTCGCCCTGTTCGCCGCAAGCCTGCACTTCATCATGGGCAATGGCGGCATGGTGTCATTCGGTCATGCAGCGTATTTCGGTCTCGGTGCCTATGGCGCTGCCTTCTTCATAAAGTATGCCGGTGGTTCAATGGAACTGGCGCTCGTGGCCGCACCGGTGATGGCTGCCGCCGGTGCGATCCTGTTCGGCTGGTTCTGCGTGCGCCTGTCCGGTGTGTACATGGCCATGCTGACGCTTGCTGCTGCCCAGATTGTCTGGTCAATGGCATTCCAGTGGCAGGACCTGACCGGTGGAGATGACGGACTGCTGGGTATCTGGCCATCTGAATGGGCCAGATCAAAAACTGCATATTACTTCCTGGCCCTGGTCCTGTGCGGCGGCGGCATTCTCGCCATGCGCCGTATGATTTTTTCACCGTTCGGCTACACGCTCAGAGGCGGGCGGGACAACCCCAACCGCACCGAATCCATCGGCATCAACCTGCGCCGGCACCAATGGGCGGCCTTTGTCGTTGCCGGTATGTTTGCCGGTATTGCAGGCGGCGTCTACGTGTTCTCGAAAGGCTCCATCTTTCCCGATGAAGCGGCCATTCCACGCTCGGTGGACGCACTGGTCATGGTGCTGTTGGGTGGTGTGCAAACACTGTCGGGCCCGGTTGTCGGTGCCGGCGTCTTCCGGCTTCTAGAGGACGAGATTTCAAGGCTTGATTACTGGCGCGCCATATTGGGTGCCATCATCATTGCAATTGTCGTGATCGCGCCTGAAGGCATCGCCGGGTTCATCAAGAAGCTTGCGATGAAGGCAGGGTTCGAGCGCAACGAGGAGCAGGGATCATGAGCCGGCAGGTCCTGAGTGTCCGCAATCTGTCGAAATCCTTCGGTGGCCTGAAGGCGGTGTCAGATGTTTCCTTCGATGTGGCGAAGGGCGAACTGCTCGCGCTGATCGGACCAAACGGGGCGGGCAAGACCACGTGTTTCAACATGCTCAATGGCCAACTGAAAGCGGATAGGGGCGAGGTCATGCTGAATGGCGAAAGCATCCTCGGATTCAGTCCCCGCCGGGTCTGGCGAATGGGTGTGGGACGGACCTTTCAGATAACCGCCACCTATGCGTCCATGACGGTGCGTGAGAACGTGCAGATGGCGCTGATTTCGCATCACCGGCAGACCTGGGATATCTGGCGTCCCGCATCCGGTCTTCACGTGGATGAGGCAATGGACCTTCTGCAACTTGTCGGGATGCGCGAACAGGCCGAGCGGGCTGCCGCCATCCTGGCCTATGGCGACCTGAAACGGCTTGAACTGGCAATTGCACTGGCACATGCACCTGAACTGCTGCTGATGGATGAACCCACCGCCGGCATGGCACCGAAGGAGCGGGTGCGGCTGATGCAGCTTACCGCCGACATTGTAGCAGAACGCGGCATATCGGTTCTGTTCACCGAGCACGACATGGACGTGGTGTTTGCCCATGCTCATCGCATCATGGTGCTGAACCGGGGTGAACTGATAGCCTCCGGCAGCGTGGATGATGTTCGTAACAATGCGCGTGTGCAGGAGGTCTATCTTGGTGGTGGCACCTTGTTCGAGGGCCAGGCCCATGGTTGAGACAATGCTTGAAGTCGACAAGATCAATACCTATTACGGCAAGGCGCATATCCTGCACGATTTGTCGTTCAAGGTGGCGGCAGGCGAGGTTGTTGCCTTGCTGGGGCGCAATGGAGCCGGCAAAACCACTACCATGCGCTCCATCATGCAACTGGCGCGCCCGCGGGCCGGCTCGATTACGTTTGAAGGCTCGGAGATAACCAGGTGGGCCACCCACAAGGTGGCGCAAGCCGGGATTGGGTACGTGCCGGAAGAGCGTCGCATCTTCGGTGACCTGACCGTGTTGGAAAATCTCGAAGTTGGCCGCCAGCCGGCGCGTGAAGGCCTGCCTGCCTGGACGGTCGAGCACCTGTTTGAACTGTTTCCCAACCTTGCCGAACGCCGCAACAATCGCGGCAAGCAGATGTCGGGCGGTGAGCAGCAGATGCTCACCATTGCCCGCACCCTTATGGGTAACCCGAAACTGTTGCTGCTTGACGAGCCGTCCGAGGGAATCGCGCCGGTAATTGTCGAGCAGATGGCGCAGACGCTGCTGGAAATCAAGGCCAAGGGATTGACGGTGTTGTTGTCCGAGCAGAACCTTTACTTTGCACGCATCGTCGCAGATCGTGCCATTATCATCGAGAGCGGCAGCGCGGTGTTTGATTCAACTTTCGAAGATCTGGAAAAAAATCCCGATGTCAGGGATCAGTATCTCAGCGTTTGAGGAACGCGGGGTCGAATGATCTGACGTCTTCCAGCAGTTCAATGAAGCGCTGCGACTGGTGCGCAATGACGGCTGCACCCTTGTCCGCCGTGGCCGCACCGGCATTGCCGGTCACGCCCTCGGCGTTGAGGTCATGCATCATCCATCCGAAGCGGTGCGGGCCGTAGGCGCGCAGATATTTCATGTCGCGCATCAGGTCTCGCTGCTGGGAGGCAAACTGTTCAGCCTTCGCCATGTCCACGGTTTCAGGCCGTGCCGCCAGCATGATGGACGTTTCGATATCGCCACCATGAATGCCCAGTGCAATTTCATCATCACTGAACAATCCGTCCGGATATCCGAAGCGTGACCATGACGTGGCAACAGCCAGCATGCCGAGGTCGATGCGCGCGCGCTGGATGACCATGTCGCATACCGGTGTGTTGCCGCCGTGGGAACTGACCAGAACCAGCTTCCGTATGCCCTTGATGTTCAGATCAGCTGCAATTTCAAACCAGGCCCGGGCAAGCTCACACGGATCACGCGATATCGTGCCGGGCGTATCACCATGCTCGGCAGATGCTCCAACTTCCTCGATGGGCAGAAACGAAACCTTGGCGTCCCGCGGCAGGGCCGACACTGTCGCAGCCACCATGGCCCGGGCGATGTCTGCGTCCGTCGAAGCGGGCAGATGTGGCCCATGCTGCTCGGTTGCCGCCACCGGCAAAACGGCAATCCAGTCGCCGGTATCAGCTGCCGCGATCTGGTTTGCCGGCATGTCTTTCCAAAACGGATGTGGTTTCAATTTGCATCTCGTGTGTTTGAACCAGGCAGGCAGGAGCCTTGCCTGATCCTAAGCGAGACTACAACAAATCACAAAGCCCGTCCGCAAGCTTGCTGCAATCAGGCCTGGACGGTTAGCCGCCCTCGGATGCGGTTGAGCCGCCTGTAGAGGTTTCGCCTGAAAGTGGCTTGGTCTGGCCCAGTTTGTAGTCGTTGGCGCGTTTGACGGCCAGCTCACCATCCATTTGCACATCGGTATCGAGTACATATTCGGGCCATGGGTCGACGGTCTGCAGCAAGGCTGCCGCATGCACGGCATCACCTGATGTAGGTGATATCTTGTCCGAATGGCTCAGATTGCTCTGGCTGCATCCTGCAAACAGCAGGCAGAGCAGGGTTGCCGGAATTCCGTGCCTCAAAGAGGTCGACTTACTTGGTGACAATTTCATTTGAGCCTCCTGGCAGATCAATCATGTGGCCATACGGGCCTTTGATGTTGCCGCCGTTTTCGACGAACGACAGATAATTGCGGCTGACTTCAACCTTGCCGTAAAGGAACAGTTCCTCATCATTGCTCGATGCGGTCAGGTCCAGAGGTGTTGGAATTCGTTTGGTCGGATCAACCGGCTTGGCAAGACGTGGTGTAATGATAACCAGCAAATCGGTCTCCTGCTTCTGGAATCCGCTGGAGCGGAACAGTGTGCCGAGCACCGGCACATCTCCCAGCCATGGGATCTGGTCGGCACTGCGAGCATTGAATGTCTGCAGCAGTCCGGCAATTGAGATGCTTTGTCCGTCACGCAACTCGACCGTCGTTTTGGTACGGCGCACTATCAGGCTGGGAACTTTGGCAGTTCCTGTATCTACCGTGCGGCTATAGTCCGCTTCGCTGACTTCCGGTTCGATCATAAGATTGATGAGGCCATTGTCCAGCACTGTTGGGGTGAAGGCCAGACTGACACCGAACTTCTTGAACTCAATAGTTGTATTGTTATTGTCTTGAGCGACCGGTATGGGAAATTCACCACCGGCGAGAAAGCTTGCTGTTTCGCCTGACAAAGCAGTCAAGTTGGGTTCGGCAAGTCGTCTTGCGACGCCATTCTTTTCCAACGCTTGAATAATAATGTCGGCAGACGCCCCGCCACTCAGCATGTCGGCAATCAGTCTTCCAAAAGGAGATGATGCAGCACTTGAAGCGAGTGGAGTGGCGTTGCTTACTGGTTGACCAAATGGCTGGAATGTAATGCCGCCGGCGCTGACCCGATAGTTTACACCAAGATCGCGACTTGAATTGCGCTTGGCTTCAATGAAGCGCACTTCCAGGGTAACCTGCTGGCTTGCACCCACCGTCATGGCATTGGTGACATTATCGCCGGCAAAGTCCTTTGCGACCTGTATTGCTCGTGCCGCAGCGGTTGAACTGCGCACCGCACCCTGCAGCAGTACTCTGCCATTGACACTGCGCACCTTGATGTTTTCGCGCGGCAGAACTGTGCGAAGAGCCTCATTCAGTCCTGTGGTATCGAAGGTAACTTCAACGCTGACGACACCGAGAAGGTTATTGTCGGCGTCATAGAGCGAAAGATTCGTGCGTCCGGTCTTGCGGCCCAGTATGTAGAATGAACGGACTCCCAGCGGAGAAGCATCGGCAATATCAGGGTCCCCAACCACGAGGTTGGAAATATCTGCAGCAGATTTTACGGTCTCCGACTGTCCAACCGGCACCTTCATCTGCATGATGGTGTTGGTGCCGGGTATAAACTGCCTGGCAGCCTGGGCCTGGTGGCTTGCCAGTGTCCACACGCAGATGCAACTGAACAGCACCGCCACGAGGCGGGCCATCAGATCACGCCGGCTGATGCCCGGCAGTGTATGTGTTGATGTTCTCATTCTCTTTCTCCCTCTGCGACCTTCTGATCCTTGATGTCTGTCATGACAGGATCCCCCGGGTCGCTCCCATTGCTCGAATTCTATTCTGTTGGCCCACTCTTGGATCGCGTTGAATCCTACTCTTTCACTTCAGCAGCGCTGTCTGAAGACCGCGCAGATGACGTCATTTGCATGCCCGACACGCCACGGATAATGGTCATGACGGGTCGTTTTTTCTCGTTGCCCACGAGATCAGCCAGAGATATCGGGCCCACCTTGGCCCGATGCGCCGACCCGGCAGCGCGCAGCGTCAGCGATAACCTGCCGATGGTTCCGCCAAGCGCCAGTTTCTGAGCCATCTCTGAATCAACCTCAAGCGTAACCGCGCTTGATATGCTCGGTGCATCAAGGCGCTGGTCTGCCTTTTGATCAATTGCCAGCACCTTCACGTTCTGCACCAGCACATCCGCCTGCGAGGTCGACAGATCACCGGCTTTCAGCGAGCGCGTCAGCATGACGTCAACCCTGTCTCCGGGCAGAACAAAGCCGGCGACGCCAAATACTTCATCGACCGGGATCGTCAGGGCGCGCATATTGTCTTCAACAAGTGCTGACAGCGTCGGGCGTTCGCCCGGGCCGGTTACCTTGGCTGCAAGAATGGGTTCATCGACCTCAATAGGGCCCAATGCGGCTCGTGCCTCAACACCGTCTGAAAAGTCCTCCAGGGTTTTGAACGAGCCTTCAGGTTCGGTTCCGGCAATCCACCGGGTGGCGCGGACCGCTGAACTGTCCACGACGTCTCCAAAGCGCAGGGTGCGTGATGCAACCAGCACCGTGGATGTTTGCAGTTCCGGTTTTGCCGGGCTCGGTTGAATGATTGCAGCAGTGTTGATTTGGCTGAACCTGTAGGCGAACACCTGGCCGGTAATTGTGGCTCCCACGATGCCTGATACCAGCGCGATGCAACCCAGCGCAAAGATGCGACCGCTTTTGGTCGAAAACCGCATTGCGGCAAAGACGCCGCCCTGCTTGTCGTTTCGCGTGCGATGTTTGTCGTGCCATTCCCGCCGCGTGCTACTCTGTGCCATCCCAATAATCCCCGGAAACATATATAATCCCGGGCAAGATACATCATAAGGCGCTCTTCCAAGAACGTTCAGTGATAACAGAGTAAAATGTTCGTTCACTAATCTCTACAAATGAAGTCAAACAAATTAAATGTCACGTTCTGCTGGATTTTCGACTTACAGTTTTATGGAAAATTTGAACGAATACGCTGAATATTCTTTCATGCCCCTTTGTCATAGTGCTGTCTGAGTCTCGTTTGGGAGGGCGTATTATGAAGTTCAATCAATTGTTTGTTGCCGGGGTACTGGCGCTCGGCGTTGCCGGGTGTTCGCAAGGCATGACATCTACCAGCATATCCGATGCAGGGGCGAGTATATCGGCATCGGAGCCGCGTCTGGCCGGGTTTCAGCCTGTAACATCGGACCATCTGCGCGGTGAAACAGGCACCAGGCACCACGCCGGACGTGCACCGTTTCACGCCTCTGACAATTTGCTGCAAACAGCGAAGGGCGAATTTCGCGAGGGACGCTTTGGTCTGGCGGAAAAAAGCTATCGCAAGGCCGTGGAACTGTCGCCGCGTGACGCAGAAGCCTGGATTGGCCTGGCTGCTTCCTATGATCGTTTGCGCCGGTTCGACCTGGCAGACCGGGCATATGCACATGCCGTCAAACTGGTTGGCCGCAACACCATGATGCTCAACAATCTGGGCTATTCCCAGTTGCTGCGCGGCGATCTCAAGAAGGCCCGCCAGCATTTCCTGGCAGCTTACGAGCGTGAGCCGGACAATCCGATCATTCGTAACAATCTTGATCTGCTCAATCAAAGCGGCAAGCGCATCGTGCGCGAGAAGGTTTGATCCCGTGATGATAGCCAATCGGGTAAAACCACAGGCCGTGCGCACTGCTCTTGCGGTGTCGGCACTTGCCCTGCTTCCGATCTTGTCATGGCAGGCGATGGATGCGCGATTGTCGGCAACTGTGGCGGCACCCGTGGCGCCTTTTGCAGCGCGATATGAAACGACTGTTCGCAAGTCATTCCGGACCTGGAGTCATAGAAAATCCGACCGACTGGCTGCCCAGAGCCGGTCCCGTCGCAAGCCGGCACGTCAGAACGTGCCGCCGCAAACCGAAGCTGTCATCGTTGCGAAGACAGACCCCGTCAAAACGAATCGTGAAATCACACCAAGGGTCGAACCGGCTGCAGTTCGCGATGAATATGCCGATTGGCTGGTGCAGGACAAGACCGGCACCGGCGCTGCCCGTATTACCGATTTTTCATCCCGCAGGTCCCATGATAACCGAAAGGCCTGCCGGGCGCGCCATGACGCCATTGTGCGTGTTTTCGCAATAAACCATGCACGTGTCCTGGCAGACAGGCCGGTGATGTTCCAGTCGAGCATCTGCACGGCCAATGGTGAAATAGTCATCACGTGCTTTGGCACAACCACGACGCTTTCACCGCGCAAAGCGCGCCCCGGTGGCCGGTGTCGGCAACCGGGCTGACGGCGGCCCTGACTGCGAACGACTCCCGCCGCGACCTGCCTTCAAGATGGTGCAAAAGCCGGCCTGGAATTTTCCGGTTCAGGTGACCCGATGTTGCTCCTGGAACGCGGACCCAGGTTGTCAGTGGCGGATTCAAACAACCTGAACTGCAAACCCGGGATTTCCCGGATGGTTGAAACGGCTATGGATTCGAAACGTTCAACACGCAGTGGTTCAGCATTTGAACAGCTTTGCCCACCGCGTCAGACAGGTAATCCAGGGATTGGGTCAGGCAATTACTGCCTATAAGTGCGCCGCTTGCCCGGGCCAGTACGCCTGAAACAGCTGTTTTCGGGTCATCGGGCGGAGAGGCCAGCCAGGTCCATGGCCAGTCCGATCCGGAATGATCGACATGGGTCCTGATTGCACGTTCAAACGGTGAAAAAATGGCTGTATTTAGGGATTTTTGCGCCGCGCGAAATTCAACGCGACCTAGGGTGAACCGTCCACATTACAACACAATTCGAGATTAAATCGCTGTTGCTGCCATAAGGCATATTTGTTTCCGGAGATACTTAAGATGTACCGTGTTTTTGCGGTTGTTCCTGCCCTTCTGGTGGGAATGTCACTTGCCTATGCTGAAGACCAGAAGGTCCAAACGGTCGATCAGTGTTATGAGATTGTAAACTCCCTGGAGCAGTTGAAGGATGAGAACTCAGCGTCGATTGGTCAGCAGCAGATAGATGAAGCAACCGCTTCAATCGGCATGATGCGCCAGGCTTGCGCCGACAAGGATCTGGTCAAGGCGGCGGAAAATGCAACTGCTGCGCGCCAGTCTCTGGCTTCCGAAAACTAGGCCAGGGCGTCGACTTGTTGAACACGTCAACGGGCGAAAATCTGATTGTCGGCAAAATAGCGTAGCGAGTTCACGAGGTCATGACCCGAAGTATCCGTCTGGATCAAGGCGGATACTTCGGTGGTGCATTGCCGGACCCGTAACGTGCGGCGTGTTGTGACAAGTCTGAGTCGGTTTTTGCGACCAGGATGGATCTCAGGACAAAGACCAGCTCAGCCCGGAAGTTCAACATCAAACGCAAACCACTTGAACTTCTGCCGGTTTGAACCTCGAGGGTCTGTATCGCAACGGCTGCAGGGGTTGCTACGTGTCCGGCTTGCACGGCCAACTCCTGTGCTGCTTTCAGGTTGCGCAAACCGCAATCGCAGGACCTGGGCCTAATACTGCCAGCAATCAGGCCTCTTTGGTCTCTTTACGCTTTGGCTTCTTCTTGAGTTTGCGAACAGCAAGTGCCGCGGCTATGGCTGCCGCTGCACCAATGGCCGCGATGCCCGCCAGGTGTCCATGACCGGCGAGGTCTCCAACATGGCCAAGATGCGCCCACGCTGGAGTTGCCATGGTGAAAAGCCCGCCGAGAAAAATCGCTGACTGACAAAATCGCATCGTCTGACCGGTCTTCCTGCCCGTGTGGTTTTCATCACGACGATGACACGCAACCACTCCAAAGGAAAAGATTTTTTGAGCCCTTTGAACGTTTTTTGTGTTTGCTGGCCACGCATGCCTGCCGGCGCATCGCTTTCGGTCTTGGCAATCGTTGTACGCAACCCTATTCAGGCATCAACGACGAGCTCATGTCGGCCAGCTTCAATCTGGATGTGTCCGTCAGGTTGATGCCTGATTTCAGCAAATTGAGGTATGTAAGGAACTTGTTGATCTTGCCGACCTCAAGTTCCTGAAGGGCCAGTTCATTTTGCAGAACTGCAGCACGGTCTTGCCTGTCCGAAGCAGCAGAACCGCCGGATTGCCTGGGCTTGCTGTTGTCATCTGCAGACGTGAGTTCGCCTGCAATTGATTTCAGCAGGGCGATGTGAGCCACAAATTCCCGCCTGAGTTCCTGTTGCTGCAGGATTTCGAGATCAATTGTTCGCCTGGAGATTTGTAGCCGAAACTCGGCATTGCGCCGGCTCAGTTCGGCGGCGGCCAGCACTGGCAGGGTTTGGCGCAGTGGCTGTGTTGCCTGACCTGTCTGCGCCATGAGCGCATCAGGATTGCCCTGGGACGATACAGTCATGGCTTGCATGCCGGACGACTGGCCCGGCATCACGAATCCGCCGGATGCCAGCGACAGGACACTGATTGTGCCAAGCAGCAGGAACGTCGAGGCGATAGCGGCCACGACCGGGCGCAAGGCAAAGCATTTGATGAATGCAGCCCAGTGCTGCAGCGGGGGTTTGCAGCGGGCCTCGTTGATCACTGCCACAACCGCCTTGCGGCAGTTGGAGACCGTTGCGGCGAATCCGTCGGGGACAGTTTCAGGCATGGCAGCAGGCGCAGCAGGCAGATTGCCCGTGACTGTTGCGCTGGCTCTTGTCGACCCGCTCGTATTGGCATGATCAAGGACGGCTTCAATAATCTGTTGCGCAGTTGCCGGGCTGTGCAAGACCTGGTGCACACCTTCAACAGAGCTGATTTCAGCCCGGCTGCCGGGCGGTGCCACCACAATCAGGTGTTTCACCTTGTTGACGCCTGCCAGCAGAACCAGTTTCAGCCCACGGCTTTCGGTCGGCAGAGACTGGTCGACGACGGCGCACTCGACGTCATTGTCTTCGATGAACAGGAGCAGATCATCGATGGAGCGCATGTGGCGGGCGCACACCGGTGCATCACGGTCCATGATTGCGGTCGAGACCTGCTTCATGGCCGCGCCAACGAATATTGTTTCCATCACCCGGGGCTGGATTTTCATACTGGCTTGCGAGGGCATTCCGCGCCGCTCCCCTGTTGTCATTGGCTGTCATGGAAAGAGCTTCCATGAGGGTCAAACTCACGGACACTGTGGCTTGAATCCTTTGTTAAGAAGTAAATTCGAATTTTAATAAAACCGTCCGGTGCGCATTGTTGATTTCGTGATTAATGCGGCCCTAAAAATCACGGTTAAGCAAACAATAATCCCGCTCTGCAACCGGTCCTGCCCCGGCAACACCACTGGATCCTGCTGCAATTCCAGACCGACGTGGCCAGTCTATGCACGGCGCTGACTTAAACTCCCTGTCGCAGCTGGTGAGCGGAATTATCTCAACAATTTCAACGTTGCTTTGTGCCTGAGTTTTGAATAGGTTCTAATTTTCGACAAAAAGACATAAAAAACACTATTATGCAGGATTTTGCAGAATCATTCCGATTGGCGTTTGGTCTTGTCGTGGCCATGGACGCTGATCTGGTCGAGATCATCGCTCTGTCGCTGCGCGTCAGCCTTGCAGCGGTGCTGGTCGCAGCCGTGCTGGGCTTGCCGTTCGGCGCCCTGCTGGCGACGGTCAGGTTCCCCGGTCGCGGCGCGGTTGTGATCATCGTCAATGCGCTGATGGGCCTGCCGCCCGTGGTGGTTGGCCTGCTGGTCTACATGGCGCTGTCAAACGCCGGTCCGCTCGGCTTTCTGCAGTTCCTCTACACTCCGACAGCAATGATCATTGCGCAAACTATCCTGATTACGCCGATACTGGCTGCGCTGACCCGGCAGATCATTGAAGACATGAATTTAGAATATGCCGAGCAGTTCGCGTCCCTGTCGGTTCCCTGGCACACGCGCATTGTCGCACTGATAAGCGATGCAAGGTACGCGTTGCTGACCGTGTTGCTGGCCGGATTTGGCCGGGCAATCGCGGAAGTCGGCGCGGTGATTATCGTCGGCGGCAACATTGCCCATCTCACCCGGGTCATGACCACAGCCATTGCGCTGGAGACCTCGAAGGGTGATCTGGCGCTGGCACTTGCGCTGGGCATTGTGCTGCTCGTGATTGCACTGAGCGTGAATGCTGCGGTGATGAGCCTGCGCGCGAGCGCAGAAAGCAGCAGCCATGCTTGATCAGCCCGTTGTGAAGCCAGTGACTCAGTTGCCCCTTGCCGTGGCAGGTCTGTGTTTCAATGCCGGCAGCGCAAGACTGATCAACGACCTCGATCTTGTGCTGACCGGTCACGGTGTCACAGTCGTGATGGGGCCCAACGGCGCCGGCAAGAGCC
>Ga0316191_10001047_pt1 | contig 19039 bp, 19 predicted proteins | sample Eddworburr2cm_MG_FD_204928 | JGI IMG/M metagenome (GOLD analysis project Ga0316191, IMG submission 204928) | Coastal sediment microbial communities from Maine, United States - Eddy worm burrow 2 cm | ecosystem: Environmental > Aquatic > Marine > Coastal > Sediment | place: USA: Maine... | reverse complement strand
AATGAAAAACAAGCGCATCGACCGCGACGGTGTGTTTGAGAAATTCGGGGTCTTTCCTGAACGCGTCGTGGATGTGCAGGCCCTTGCCGGTGATTCCGTCGACAACGTACCGGGCGCGCCCGGTATCGGGATCAAAACCGCTGCTCTGCTCATTAATGAATTTGGTGATCTGGACGCCCTTCTGGAACGCGCAGGCGAAATCAAGCAACCCAAAAGGCGCCAGACCCTGATCGACCACGCCGACCAGATCCGCTTGTCGCGCCGCCTGGTATTGCTGGACGAAGCCACCCCGTTGGATTTTACGCTCGATGATCTTGAGGTACGCGACCCCGAGCCTGAAGCGCTTATGCCGTTTCTGGCCGAGATGGAGTTCCGCACGCTGACCAAACGGATCGCAGACCAGCTGGGCGTTGCGATGCCGGAAATCAACGACACCCCTGCGTCCGCGCCCGACGCGCCCGAAATCGAAGACGTGCCCTTTGACAAAGCGGGCTACACCAGCGTCAGTGATGCGGCCGCGCTGCAAGGCTGGATCGACGCCATCTACGAACGTGGCTATGTGGCGGTTGATACAGAAACCACCGGCCTGAACGAGATGACGGCAAAGCTTGTCGGCATCTCGCTGGCGGTCGAGCCGGGCAAAGCCTGCTATATCCCGCTGATACATAAGGCGCAAAGCAGCGATGATCTGTTCGGGTCGGACGATCTGGCTGACGGGCAGATGAAAACCAGCGACGCGCTGGAGATGCTCAAACCGATGCTGGAGGACGAAAGCATCCTCAAAATCGGCCAGAACATGAAATATGACGCAAAGATTTTCGCGCAGGTCGGTGTGTCAGTCGCCCCCATCGACGACACGATGCTGATGTCCTACGCAATGCACGGTGGGTTGCATGGGCACGGTATGGATGCCTTGTCGGACCGTTATCTGAACCACACGCCGATCCCGATAAAGCCCCTGTTAGGCTCTGGTAAATCCGCGATCACCTTCGACAAGGTACCGCTGGAAGATGCGGTGCCCTATGCGGCGGAGGACGCTGATATAACGCTACGCCTGTGGCAACACTTCAAACCGGCGTTGCACCGTGCGCAGGTCACCCGCGTCTACGAAACACTCGAACGCCCGATGGTACCGGTACTTGCGGAAATGGAGCGGACGGGCATCAAGGTCGACCGCGACACGCTCAGCCGCATGTCTAATGCCTTCAGCCAGAACATGGCAGGTCTTGAAGATGAGATTTACACGCTCGTCGGGCACAAATTCAACGTGGGCTCTCCGAAACAGCTTGGCGAAATCCTGTTTGACGAGATGTCACTGCCCGGCGGCAAAAAGGGTAAGACAGGCGCCTACGCCACCGGCGCGGATGTGCTCGAAGACTTGGCGACAGAACATGAACTGCCCGCACGCATTCTGGACTGGCGTCAGCTGAGCAAGCTGAAATCAACTTATACGGATGCGCTGCAAGACCACATCAATGCGGACACGGGGCGCGTGCACACGTCTTACTCAATCGCGGGTGCCTCGACGGGGCGTCTGGCCTCGACTGATCCGAACCTGCAAAACATTCCGATCCGAAGCGAAGAGGGCCGCCGCATCCGCGAAGCTTTCGTCGCAGAAGAAGGCAAAACGCTGGTCGCCTTGGACTACAGCCAGATCGAATTGCGTATTCTGGCCCATATCGCTGATATTCCGGCACTGAAACAGGCCTTCCAAGAGGGCCAAGACATTCACGCGATGACCGCGTCCGAGATGTTCGACGTGCCGATGGACGAAATGACCCCTGATATCCGCCGCCGCGCCAAGGCCATCAACTTTGGCGTGATCTACGGCATTTCCGGCTTTGGACTGGCGCGCAATCTGCGCATTCCCCGAAGTGAAGCTCAGGGCTTTATCGACCGCTACTTTGAACGGTTTCCCGGCATTCGGACCTATATGGACGACACCAAGGCCTTTGCCAAAGAACATGGCTATGTGCAAACGCTGTTTGGCCGCCGCATCCATACGCCGAACATCACCGCCAAAGGCCCGCAGGCAGGCTTTGCCGCCCGCGCGGCAATCAACGCCCCTATTCAGGGCACCGCCGCCGATGTAATCCGGCGCGCGATGATCCGCATGCCCGAAGCAATCCAAGATCTGCCTGCGAAAATGCTGCTGCAGGTCCACGATGAACTACTGTTCGAAGTAGAGCAGGGCGCCGAAGACAATTTGATCGACGCCGCGCGCGCGATTATGGAAAATGCGGCGGACCCCTTTGTTAAGCTCGATGTGAAACTCACCGTAGATGCAGGCAGTGGCGCAAACTGGGCCGTTGCGCATTAAAGCGGATACCTACCGCCGGTCAAATATCTGTAATGGTCCGTCGGCGAGCGCCAATTGACCTTCCACAGTTACAGCATAGCTGTAGCTGTCAGCCGAGAGCAGACATTCGTGCAAAGTGCCGCGAATGACCGTTGGAAGCCCGAAGTGATCGATGCTGCATGGGACGCGAACGACCGGTTTGCCACAAGACGTAAGTATTGGCGGGCCCGTATTCACGGGAACCATTTTACAAAAAAGCTTCTTAGCCAAGCGCCAGCTAATCACTGTCAATCCAACTCATCCGACTTAACCAGTTTTGGATCTATGTGCTCGGCTAACATTTGGCAAAGGACGAAATCAACCGCCAAAAGCAGGTGGTCAGCGTTTTCGATGTCTTTGAGAATTTTTGCGTCGAGATGGAAGTTTTGTCGTGGGTTATGAACTAACTCGTGACGAAGAGAAAAAACCCTCTCTAAGCCACTTAGGTATTCCCGCTCAAAGCAGGCAGCGGTTTCTGGCCGATCCTTTATTCGTATTTTTAGGCCAATAGCTGTTCCCCAGACACTCTTTCCCAGAAATTTTGAAAAGACTTTTTCAATCTTTTCAGTGTTTTGAAATGAGGCATCGCTCGAAACGAGTTCAAGCGGATGAATCTGCCGTCGATAGATGTCAAGTAAGTCTTCGATGTCATACTTTAGATTGTGAATGTGCTTTAGTTTCGGGGCGAAAAAATCTGGTGAACACTGCCTAAAAATGGCGTCAAGCATATCCCTGAAATAGACTTCGACATGCGTTACGAAGGTAATGACGACACTTCGTTCAAGAAGCTTAGAATGCGCGCCCGCTGTGTCATTTTCGAGCCCACCCCGGTCATAGTAACTTCATTCTGCGTGCGCTCGCAGCGCGGAAATTGCCGCAGGCGCTCAAATTTCTACGCCGCAGGGCGGCAATGAAGGCGGCCATTCGAACTTGGCGTGACGAAATCAAGTCCGGCAAAAAAGACGCCAAAAAAACCTGCATTCGCTTCTTCAGTACCAACGGCCGGTCCCAATGACTACCGGCCGTTGGCGCGTAAGCTGCGGAGCTCGTGGGCAAGCAGTTTCGGTTAAACAACCCCTGCCTGCCAAGGCACCTATTCTGCGGCGACCGGCGGCGCGATGTCCCAGGCATTTGCCTTGAACGCGTCGTCAAGGGCCGTATCAGCAACGTGGTTGGTGTAGTTCGACAGGATCTTGAGCGCGGTGCCAAGGATCACTTCCAGAACAGTTTGCCGCGAGTAGCCTGCTGCCATGAAGACATCCAGCTGCGCCTCGCTGGGCCAGCCTCGGCTTTCGTTGATGGCGATGGCAAACTGACGGAGCGCCTCAAGCTTGGCGTCAGCGATTGGCGTGTTCTTGCGCAGTGCGTCGATAATATCACCGTCCACGCCCGCCATCTGCGACAGCGTTGTATGTGCCGCCATGCAGTATTTGCAGCCGTTGAGACGGTTGTTAGTCATCAGGATGATCTGCCGCTCGGTTTCAGACAGGTCGGATTTTCCGAAGATGGCCGACAGGCTCATGTAGCCTTCGAGGATCGTCGGGGCCGTGGCCATAGCGGCATAGAGGTTCGGGACGAACCCGTATCCTTTCAGCGCGGCCTGCAGGATTGGTTTGGCGGCTTCGGGCGCCGTTTCGATGGTGTGCAGTTCAAATTTCGTCATGGGTTTTCCTATCTTGGATGGGTTCGCGGCGGCCATTGCCATGGCGCGGCCGCCGCGTTCGAAAAGGCCGGGATCAGAGGTCGCTGACGGGCGTGTTGACGATGCCTGGCCACTTGGCATGGGCCCCTTCGATGACCGCTGCTTTGTCCTCGAGGTATTTCTCAAAGATCGCGGCATTCACGAAGAGATAGAGCTTGCCATCGACGATATCGGCATAGCGCACATCACCGTCGAGCTTTTTGCCAACAAAGACGCCAAAGGCGCAGAACCCTCCGAATTGCGGCAGATGGGCTGCGGGGTCGGCATCGAATTCTGACTGGGCGCCTGCGGACGCAAAGTAGTAATCCACGCCCTCATGTTCGGAGGTGAATTCCGCGTTTCCCAGTCCGGGTTTGCCACCGTTGAACATCGACACCGGGTCGAAGCCGTGCATGCCGAGCGGTTGGCCGGTCAGGGTCAGGCTGTTGGTGATGTTGTACTCGTCCGTGGCCATGGCGGCGGTCGCATGGGACAACGCGGTGACAGAGGACAGGACAAGAGCCGTTGTCCAGAGGCGGGCGGTTTTCATAGTATTCAAGGTCATTTCTTTTCTCCAAAGTGTTGGTTGAGAACTATCGGGAATTAGGCCCCGTTTGCGATCCGAGTGACCGCGTCGTCTGTCCACCAGACGCCGTTTGCCACCATGCGAAAGTTGATGAGTGCGGCGAGGTAACCGTCCCCTTCGGGAACCTTCGCGCCAGCGGTTGCGTCGCGCACCACTACGACCTCGTAGCCCAGTTCCAGCAGGTCATAGAGATGCGCCTGCGTGCAGAGGTTCGCGGACATGCCCGCAAGGATCACCTTGTCGATCCCGCGTTTGCGCAGTTGCAGGTTCAGATCGTTCTGCGCCGGGCTGTAGACCTTGTGAGGTGAACAGACGATGGTTTCGCCGTCTTCGATGTATTTCTTGTACTGTGGCATCCAGTCCGCGCCGGAACCTTCGAAATTGTCGAGGTTCAGCGGCCCGGGGCGGTCGAACATGCCGATGCTGTGCATGGTCTTTTCCAGCGTGCCTTCAAATTCCCACTTGTGGTCGTGCGGATAGTAATAATGGGGCGAAATGAAAACCGGCATGCCAGCTGCCTTGGCGGCGATGAACAACCGTTCGATGTTGTCGACGGTTCCCTGTTCAGTGACGCTTTCGCCGACGACGCCCCAGGTCACGCCATCCTCTGACAGGAAGTCGATTTGCGGGTCGGTGACCACAAGAGCCGTGCGTCCGGGATCAATGGTCATGTCGATCTGGGGCAGGCCGGGGTTTTCCGGGTCCGCATAGGCAGCCTTGGCCGCCTCGGTTGCTGCGTCCGCTGTGGTGCCAATGACGGTTGCTGCGCCCGCGGCACTGGCGGCGGCAACGCCTGCCAACACGCGGCGGCGCGCCAGATCGACGCTTTCCGCCGTGTGTCCGCACCCGCAATTGTGGTCATGTTCGTGATCGGGTTTCATAAGTAGTCTCCTTGGTTCAGGTTGTGCAGGGCATCGAGGCTCTGCATTGAGGGCGCGGGGCATTCGGACAAAGCTTCCTCGTTCGCAGCCGATGAGGTTGCGTACGCTAGTATTGAAAGTCCGCAGTCCTGCGGGGACCGACGCAGCACTGAGCGTCGGCGGTGTCAGATCTTCAGGTTGTCTAAAGACCCAATTCAGTCAGACCCTGGTGTTGCAGGGGTCGCGTTGCATCCGTCCAGTGGAACAGACGCTGTGTTTCATCGATAGGAAGGTCGTTGATCGAGGCGATGCGCCATTGCATCAGCCCATCTGCGTCGAATTCCCAGTTCTCGTTTCCGAAGGACCGAAACCACTGGCCCTTGTCGTCGTGCCATTCATAGGCAAACCGCACCGCGATGCGATTGTCGGTAAAGGCCCAGAGTTCCTTGATCAGGCGGTACTCCAGTTCGCGCGCCCATTTTTCGGTCAGGAATTTCACGATGGCAGGCCGCCCGGTGACAAAGGTCGCCCGGTTTCGCCAGACAGAGCCGCGTGTATAGGCAAGTGCGACCTTCTCGGGGTCTTTTGAATTCCAGCCATTTTCGGCCATGCGGACCTTTTCGATGGCGGTATCACGGGTGAACGGCGGCAGTGGCGGGCGGGTCATTTCGGTGTCCTTGAGGGGGAATAGTGGAGGCAAGAGGCAGGAATGCTGGGACTTGATCAGGTTCAAAAAGTTGACGTCAAAGGCACAGCAAGCCTGATGATTTCGGAGATGGACGAGAGAACCGTCCAGACTGCAACGGTCAGCAACACCGCGAGCTTTCTTTCGGTTGACAAACCAATTCCCGATCTCCGGGCGCTGCGAGTTAGTGGCGAGGGAGAAGCAGGAACGCCCTCACAAAGGCTGCGTTCGCTGTGGCCGGGGAGACAAGCCACGTATGGCGATGAATGCCAGTCGAAGCGGACAGTCTGTTCTGGATGTGTCATTCCTGCTTCTCCGGTTGGAGGACTGCCGCCCTTTGGTCTGGGACTGTTCGGACCTTTGAGCGTTGGCATCCCTCGGGGGGGCTGATACCCTTAAACTAGGTGCTGGAGCGCTTGGGGTATTGGCCCGTTCTGCCAAGGTTTTGGCACTGTCTGCCAATTGTCGCGAGGGACGGTGCCGGGTCACATCGAAAGCTGGCGAAATTGCGCGGGGGCTTCGCCGACCCAGCGTTTGAAGGCCCTGCTGAACGTGCTTTGTTCGGAAAAGCCGGTCAGAAATGCGACTTCGGCAAGGGAACAATTGCTGTCGGTCAGCAAGTCCTGTGCCAGGGACAACTGTGCCTCCCGCAGGACGTCCCGGTAAGACAGGTTTTCATCGGCAAGACGACGATAGAAGGTGCGTTCGCTCATCCCCATGCGCATTGCCACGTCTGAGGCTTGCGGCACCCCATCACTGAGCCGCGATGCGAGATGGCTTAGAACCTCATCTTTCAGCGAGGCCAGATCGGGCAGCCGCTGAATTTCACGATCAAGATGTTGCGTGAGAAAATCAGAGATCCCCCGATCCCCCAACTTGTTCGGCTGGTCGAGGGCTTCCGGCGTGATTGCGATTGCGCTGTGGGGCTCACCGAACAGGACTTTGCATCCGAAGAAGGCTTCGAACGGCGCGGGATCGCTGCGGCAGTCATGCTTGAAGGCTATGTAGTCGAGTTTGATATCGTCGCTGCCAAACTCTCTGATGTTGTCTGCAACGCCGGCAAGCGCGCATTCATCCCGAAGCTGGAGCGCCGGGTGATCCGGGGTCCGGGCCTCAAGGATAAACAGCGCGGGATCGGTGTCTTCGCGCAGGCAATAGACGGCAGTGTCGGTCAGCAATCGGAAGTAGCGTTCAAGGCGCAGCAGGCTGTCCCTCAGCGTTGGTGCTGACTTTGCCGCCAGTCCCAGTGCGCCCAGATCGTTGTTTCGAATTTCACGTGCATAGCGGAACACAAGATCGGGCTGGTCGCCCGTGTGCAGACGCAGCCAGTCGAGCAATTCGAAATAGGCGCAGTCCGGGATCTTGTCGGCAGCGGGGCGGTTCAGACGGTACAAAGCCTTTCCGTTTTGCGAAACCTCCCCTGTTGCGTTCAGTTGAAGCCCGGCAGCGCGGATCAGCCTGCGCGCAAAGATGGATGCGATAGAAGCCACTTTCGATTTCCTCCCATGTCAACGCAATTGCTTGATATCGTTCGGTTTCTCTAGTCGATCATGCGGGATGATCCGGACACCAGCACCGGCGCGCCTGCCGCGTCCGGAATGGTCACCTTGAGCTTGGACGGCATACCCATGTCCGTGCCTTGCGTGATGTCGATGCTGCCACCATGCGGCCAGCCAAGATCGCGCAGGTATCCGGAAAGCGCCGCAGCGGCGGCTCCGGTGGCGGGGTCTTCCGACACGCCGCCAATGGCAAAGGCATTTCGGGAATGAAACAGCCGCGGCCCTTCGGCCCAGATCAGATTGATGGTGGTTAGCCCGTGCTGCTCCATCAGGTGCCGTCCGGTGTCCAGGTCATACGCCATAGCCGCCAGTCGGCCGCGCTGGCGCAGGGCCAGCACAAGGTGATCATTGCCCGCGTTTGCAATCGCGGGGGGGATTCGAGGATCAAGATCATCGCCGTTCAGGGCAAACAGTGCTATGGCTTCTTCAAGCAATGCGGCATCGACAGGACCGCTGCGGGTCGGTGGCGAAGACAGTTCGACCTGCGACTGCCCGGCATCGTCAACCCGCCCGGCGACGGTGATATCGCCCGCGTTGATCCGCAGGGGATAGGTGCCGGGGCCGTTCAGTTCTGTTAGAACGGCACCAAGGGCGATGGTGGCATGGCCGCAAAAGTCCACTTCGCTTTCAGGGGCAAAGTACCGGACGCGCCAGTGATCCCCTTCGTGCGCTGCAAAGGCGGTTTCGGAGTATCCGACCGCACCCGCGATGGCTTGCATTTCCGTTTCAGTGGGTAGGCTTTCACCAACCAGTACGCCAGCGGGGTTTCCACCGGCGTCATCTTCCGAAAAAGCGGCGATCCGGCGTACATCTGTAATATCTGTCGGGGTCATCGTGCTGTTCCTTTTCTTGAAGCGGGCCCGCCCGGACGGAGCCGGGCAGGTTAGCAATCAATTGTGAGTGCGAGGCAGGAAGTCGAGGATTTCGGCGGCAATGACTTCACCGTATTCCTCAAGGGCGAAGTGGCCCGTATCCAGCAAATGGAATTCCACGTCCTTCAGATCCTTCAGGTATGGATGTGCGCCCTCTGCCGGGAAAATGTGGTCGTTCTGGCCCCAGACGATAAGTGCTGGCGGCTGATGTTCGCGGAACATGGCCTGCCATTTGGCGTATTCATCCACGTTGGTGCCATAGTCGAGGAACATCTCAAGCTGCACCTCCTGATTGCCAGGGCGATCCAGCAGATACTGAACATGCCAGAAGTTATCAGGGCTGACCTTCGAGACATCGCCCACGCCATGGGTAAACTGCCAGACGGTCGCTTCCATGGTCAGGAACCCCCGCAGGGCATCGCCGTTTTCGCTGGACGGTTCGGCCCAATAGGCTTTGATCGGGTCCCAGAAGTCGCGCAGGCCTTCTTCATAGGCGTTGCCGTTTTGGATGATGAACCCGGTCACACGTTCAGGGTGTTCAGCAAACATGCGATAGCCAACCGGTGCGCCATAATCCATCAAATAGACCGCGTAGTCATCCACGTCCTTGGCGTCGATCAGCTGCGTCACGATATCTGCGGCATTGGCAAAGCTGTAGTCATAGCTGGCAGCATCCGGCATGTCCGACGCGCCAAAGCCGGGATAGTCCGGTGCGATGACATGATACTTCGCGGCCAGCTCCGGGATCAGTTCGCGGAACATATGCGACGACGTCGGGAAGCCATGCAGCAACAGCACCGTCGGATTGTCGGGATCGCCTGCTTCACGGTAGGCGATATTCAGGCCGTCAATTTCCATCTTTTCCATGGCCACGGCGAAGGGGCTTTCGGCAGCCTCCGACCCAGTGGGCAAGGTTCCTGTCAATAGGGCAGTTCCAGTCAGGAGGGTAGCCAAAGCGGTGCTCTTTATCTTGTTTTTCATGGGGTCAGTCCTTTTCGCGTTTGAAGGGTGCCGTCATCGGACGACAGGGTGCAGGCGGCTCAGCCGGAACGCGCCTGAATTTCTTCGATCTGTTTACGCAGGTGTTGGTTTTCTGCGCGCAACAGCGCCATCTCACCGCCGAACTCCTCTTCGGTCAGGCGACGCGGGATGTGTTGGGGACAATTCCAGTCGAAAGCTTCGACCGTGATGTGGATGCGCCTTTCGGCACCATCCGGCCAGTCTGCGACAGGAAAGGATGGTCTTTCTTCCACCGCCACACGGCCCCAGATTTTCAATCGCTCCGCACGGGCGTAGTTCATGATGATAAGAGCAATGCGGTTGTCCGCTGTCAGATTGCCAAGGCTGATGTATTGGCGGTTTCCTCGCAGATCGGCATAGGTGATCGGATTGTCGCCATCTGCCCTCAAAAATCCGGGTGCCCCACCACGGAACTGGACGTAGGGCCAGCCGGTCTCTGAAACGGTCGCCTGATAAAACCCGTCGCATTCTTGAATGAACGCGCGCTCTCGGTCTGACAGAATGTCTCCGCCGGAACGGTCATCTGTCAGGAACCTAGCGTAACCGCCAGACCCGTTTTTGTCCTGCTGATCCCGGACAGAAGGGGTGAACGCGATGTTAGCGAAGGCATATGCCATGTGGCTTCTCCAAATCTCAAATTGACCGTGTTGTTCTCAGCTTTGCTGGCGTGGCAGCGTGCTACTTTTGCAGCGGGAGTTGAGGTGAACTGATCGGTTAATGTTTGATCAACATGTACAGATCGGTAAACTCATGCAAGTAAAATTTCGTGATACATCCCATCACCAACTCTGTTCACGCCGAGTTGATGGGGAATAACATCCTAAAAAGCGGATATATTCTTGACTGTTGACACGGCTCAACATATTTACAGATCAGTTAATGTGAGGGGCGGTATGAGCCAAAACAAACGCGCAGAGCTGATTCGAAAAGCGCTCCTTCTATTCTACCGAAATGGGTTTCATGCGACGGGTATGGACCTTGTCGCCAAGGAAACAGGCGTGTCGAAAACGTCGATCTACAAGCATTTTCGCACCAAGCAGGAACTGATCCTCGCTGTTCTCCGCTTGCGGGACGAGAATTTCCGGAACTGGTTGTTCCGGCGGATGGAGGAATTGGCTGACACGCCTCAAGGGCAGTTGTTGGCCATGTTCGACGCGCTCGAGGAATGGTTTCTCGAAGACGGCTTCCAAGGCTGCATGTTCATCAAGGCAAGCGCCGAGTACCAAAATCCGGATGATGCGATCAACGCGCAGTCCTATGCGCATAAACGTCTGCTTGTAGATCATTTCGAAAATCTGGCCGCACAGGCTGGGGCAGAGGACCCTCATGCCCTGGCCCGGCAATTCCTTCTGTTGAAGGAGGGCGCCATTGTCATCGCAGCGATGTCACATTCGCAGGGCGCTGCGCACGAAGCCAAATCTGTAGCAGAACTTTTGTTAGCCAGCTGACCGACCTGCGCTCGATAGACCGTGTTGTCCTGTTGAGTTTTGCTACGCAACTGCGGAGAGTTTGGCCCATGCGGCCTGCTGTCATTGAATTGACGTGTAGCACAGCCGGACTTTCTTCACGGTCTTAGATCAGTCTTGAGTTGGTCTCGCACGCAGTTGATCGTCACAGTCTCTCTATCCACTTGCGGAGTCCGTATCGCCAGCCAAAACAGCTGGCATTTCTTGCTTCAAGCAATCAAGGAACGCTTCAAACGCCGGCAGCAATCCCCGGCGCGATGGCATCAAGAGGCTAATCTGCGGGCGGCCTGCTGTCCAAGTCGGCAAGACACGCACGAGCAATCCCGCTTCGACCTCTGATCGACAAACGTAGGCTGGCAGGGCGACAAGCCCCAGGGATAAAGCTGCGGCGTTTTTGAGCGTCGACATATCATCGCTCGCAAAACGCACTTGGCAGGGGACCGATGCGGTTTGCCCATCACTACTCGTGAGCAACCATTGATGCGTTGCTCCGGAGCGGCCCAGAACAAGAGCCGCGTGATTGGCCAGCGCGACCGGATCTTCAGTGTGATCCAAAGCGTCATGATACTCAGGCGAACAGAACAGGTGCCATTCCACCCGCGCCAACCGCGTTTGGATCAGGCTCGAGTCTGGCAGAGTGTCCATATGCCCCCGAATGGCGACGTCGATCCCACCCTTGATCAAATCCTCCATCTGGTTTGAGGCCCGCTGCACCACCGTCACGCCGGGATTGTCCTGCAAGAAACGAGGCAGGATCTGATCAAGGCCGAATTGCGCCATGCCCACGGAACAGGATACCGTGACTGTCCCTTCGATGGTGTTGGTTTTACGCCGGACGGCGGTTTCGGCGATCTCGAACCGGGCCAAGGCGTCCCTGGCATGGCGATAGTATTCCTCGCCAACCTCTGTTGCCGTGACGATGCGCGATGTGCGCTGCAGGAGACGCACACTGAGCCCATCCTCAAGTTGTCGCACACGGCGGCTGAGGCGTGATTTTGGGATGTTCAGCGCCCGCGCCGCGGCAGAAAAGCCGCCCTTTTCAACGACCTGAACAAAATAGAATGCGTCGTTGAGATCAATACTCATCACTCTCATTGTCCCATTGGTAGAACGATAAGTTCTAATATTGACCAATTTTTGATCAATTGTCTCGCTGTTATTGTCAATACAACACAAAGCGAGAGAATGACATGAACACGCAACAAATCGACAAGCTCGCAGGCGTCCCCTGCGAAACCCATGCCCAAAGCGGCGGTCGCCCGCTCACGATTGGCGACGGTTTTGAGGCGCAAAGCTACCAGCATGCAGACTTCCGGGGGCTGATGGACCCGCTTATCATGGTGGATCACTTCACCATGACGCAGCCCACCTTCGGGACACATGCCCATGCCGGGCTGTCTGCCGTGACGGTCATGTTCGAGGACAGCGAAGGCGCGTTTCACAACCGCGATTCTCTTGGCAATGACCTCGATCTGGCACCCGGTGATCTTTATTGGTTCAAAGCCGCGCGCGGTGCCCTTCACAACGAAGCGACCCGTCCCGGCGCAAGAACCCACGCGTTGCAAGTGTTCGTCAACCTCGCCGCAGAGCACCGACATGACGCCCCTTCCGTCTTGCACGTGGCGGCGGCAGATATCCCACGGCTTACGGGCAACCGAGCCGCTGCACGGCTCATCCTTGGCGAAGCGGGCGACCTTCGGGGGGCGATTGCGCCGGACAACCCGCTGACGCTGCTTGATATCGACATAAAGGCCGGTGGCCAGTTTATCCATACGGGGGACAAGGACCACCACGCCTGGATCCTCGCCATCCAGGGCGCTGCCCGCGTAACCTGGAACACAGGGTTTGCCGATCTGCAGCCCGGTAAAGCCATCGCATTCGCCGATGCCACGGACATCTCATTTTCCTCAGAAGACGGGGCGCATGTCGTCCTTTTCCGGGGCCAACCCCTACGTCAGGCCTTTGTTCAGCGGGGCCCTTTCGCCATGGGCAACGCGGCAGAGCTTGACGCAGTGGAGGCGGACTATCGTTCCGGTCGCCTTGGGTCAATTGACTGAACTCAACACCATCGAAAACCAACCAAACAAGGAGAAGACTATGACCCAATTGCACAACCCAGAACCGCTGACCCGTGAAAATGCGGCTGTCGTGTTTGTCGATAATCAGGTCGGGCTGATGACGGGGATCCGCGACTATTCGATCGCCGACCTGAAACACAACATTGTAGGATTGGCCAAGGCTGCAAAGGCGCTCGGTCTACCGATCGTCACAACCACCACCTCATCCGAGACGCTCTGGGGGTCGGCCATTCCGGAGCTGCAAGAGGCCTTACCCGATCAGACTTTCATTGACCGGACAACGGTCAATGCATGGGATGACCCGCGGGTGGAAGAGGCCATTCGCGCAACCGGTCGGAGCAAGCTGATTTTTGCGGGCCTCTCCCTCGAAGTCTGCGCCGCGTTTCCCGCGATGCGTGCCGTGCGCGAGGGGTTTGAGGCCTATGTCGCCGTGGATGCCAGCGGGACCTTCAATATGACCAAGCGCGAAACCGCACTTGTTCGTCTAACCCAAGCCGGCGTGGTTGTCGCCGATGGTGCGAGCCTGATGATCGAGATCCTGGCAGACAACGCCAGCAATCAGGCGGGGGAAGTCTATGGTGCCTTGGGCATGGATTGGTCAATCCTCGTCCGCCAAGTCCGTGAGAGTGCCTAACCATGCCATGCGCCACCCATATGCCCCAGGATCTGACGTCGCTCTACACAGCGCGTCGGCCGGGGATCGCAGCGCCAGTTCTAACTGATCCATGTCTCCTCGCTCATTTGCCTGATCAAATCCTGATGCTCGCAAAGCCAGATCAATCGTGTCGGTCCCTTCCTGGGCCCTCATAGTCGTGCAGAGCATCCAAGCGATGGTGTGGCGGCTGCAGTCCTCTAGGATCGTGCTGAGATAAAACTACCCCCAACCGATGACCTTGAGATATGTGAAGTTGGTCTGCCACAGCTTGTTGGGGCTTGTGGTTTTATCCCGGAGCCGCGCAGATGCTGTTTAATTCGTGAGGGATTTGCTGATTTCAGTGTGGCGGCCAAGACGGATCGAACGATTAGTCCAGCAAACAACAGACGTGTGGGACAAGAATGTTGGTCGCTTTTGGCACCAGCGCGAACGCAATGCCGCCCCGGGGACTTGGAATGTGCTTTCGCCGCGCATAGCCTGATTGGATGGGACAGATCACGTCACTCTTTGCGCGAAAGGTCGCCGGCGCTGCGGGCAATGCCATCGATGAGAGGGCCGTGCTGGCATCCATCAGGTTGGATGTGGACGGTCCTTGGGATCCCAAGCACATGCTGGATGAAGATGATTTTTACGGCATGATCGAATTGATGGCGACGCAGATGGATGTGACCTCCTTGCCGCTGATTGTGGGCGGCGCGATGCGCCCGGATGAATATGGCGCACTCGGCCTGGCCTGGAAGGCAGCGCCTGATTTGCTTGGGTCGTTCTCGCGTGTCGAAAGGTACTGGCGTCTGTGGACCAGCGTTGCGCGCTACGCGTTGCAGGACACCGATGAGGGTGTCTTGTTCATCGAGCATCGCGCAGGGTCGCGGCGGCTTGGCATGCGGATCTCCATCGAGGCCGATCTGGCCAGTGCCGTTTCACTGTGCAGACAAGTGTCACCCAAAGCTTTCGCGCCGCTGGAAGTGTACTTCAAACATGCCGCCCCAAAGACATCGAATCACCATGAAGCCTATTTCGGCTGTCCGGTTCACTTCGGGGCGGACAAGGACGCGATGCTCCTGTCACACCAATCCCTGTCGGACCCCAATATCCTCGGAGATGAAGGCATCACCCGGTTTCTTGTCTCACACCTGGACCACGAACTGGCCCAGATCGATGACGCGCCTGCTTTGCAGACGCAAACCAAAAGCGAAATCGCGCGCGCCCTCAGTGAAGGTTTGCCAAAGATGGCCGAGATCGCGCGCAGGCTGGGCATGAGCGCCCGCTCCTTTCACCGACGGCTTGCTGAACACGGCCTCAGCTTTCAGACACTGACCGAAGAAACGCGTCGCGAGATTGCCACTTCCATGCTGCGCGATGAGGCCTACGCGCTGTCCGAGATCGCGTTTCTGACTGGATATTCAGAGCAGAGCGCCTTCAACCGCGCCTTTAAAAGATGGATGGGCGTGACCCCGGCAGCCTATCGGAAGACGCAAGGGTAACGCGGTTCTGGCGGGCACTGTCAAAACCTTGGCCTGATGGGTCAATCCTTGTCGCCTGCATGCGTCTACTTTGCCGATACACACAACAAAGGTTTAAGGAGAGAACAATGACCGCACTTCTCGTGGCACGTTTCAACGTCAAGAATGCTGAGAAAATGAACGCCTATGCCACTGTGGCAGGCCCTACCGTCAGCGCGCATGGTGGCGAATTTGTCGCCAAGGGCGAGAAGGTCAACGCGCTGGTCGGGCAAGAGGACATGCAATCCGTCGCCATGGTGCGTTTCCCGGATGTCGCAACGGCCAAGGCATGGTTTGCGTCGCCTGAATACGCGGCCTGCAAGCCATTGCGTGAAGAAGCGGCAGATGTGCAATTCACCCTTTATGAAACCGAGTAGCCACACCACAAAACGCCAATCGAAAATGGCGGCGTTGGGCATTCCAGCGCCGCCGTTTTGTTTGCACCCCGTTTTGCTGTGACACCGGGTTGGCAGCGGATGTCAAAACCCTGGCACGCATGGTCAATACCAGCGCCGATCCGTCGTTCTAAACTTTGGTCATCAACTGCAACCAAAGGAATACAACCATGACCACCCCACCCATCCTCGTCATCGGCGCGACCGGTAAGACCGGATCACGTGTCGCCTCCAAGCTCGAAGCCAAAGGCCTGACCGTCCGGCGCGGCGCGCGCCGCTCTGGCACCCCGTTCGACTGGGAAGACCAGGCCACATGGGCCCCCGTTCTGAACGGTGTCTCCAAGGCCTATGTCACCTATTTCCCCGACCTCGCCTTCCCCGGTGCCGTGGAAAAGCTGGAGGCCTTCACCAAGGTCGCCCTGGGCTCTGGCTTGCAGCATATCGTTCTGCTTTCCGGGCGTGGCGAGCATTTCGCCAGCATGGGCGAAGAGGTTGTTCGCAACTCTGGTATCCCATTTACTATCGTGCGGGCCGCATGGTTTGCACAGAACTTCAGTGAAGGCTACTTGCGCGACCCCATCCTTGGTGGCGTGCTGCCCATGCCTGGCGGAAACGTGGGCGAGCCGATCATCGACATTGATGACATCGCCGATGTGGTCGTCGCGGCCCTGACAGAAGAGGGACACCTTGGCGAACGCTATGAGGTAACCGGCCCGCGTCTGATGACATTCGCTGACATGGCCGAGGTCCTGTCGGCAACGCTGAGGCGCCACATTCAGCACGTTCCGATCACGTTTGAAGCGTTCCACGCCAATGTCGCGGCCGCCGGCGATGATTTCGTGGCTGATGTCTTCACCTCGATCGCTCGTGAAACGCTGGACGGTCGCAACGCGCATACGAGTGATGGCGTCGAACGTGCATTGGGCCGCAAACCCCGCGACTTTGCCGACTTCGCACAAACCGCGATGGCTGCAGGCGCTTGGTCTACTGCGGCTTGACCTAATCCATCGCAAAAGGCAGGAGACACTTCTTCTCCTGCCGCATCACCCCACCAGGAGACCCGAAAATGTCGACCGCTTTCCTCTTTCTCACTCAATTCGCAACCCTCGCCTATGCCCTTGTGGGCGGCGTGTTTCTCGCCTTCTCTGACTTTATCATGCGCTCGCTCGCGTTGACCGGTGGCCATAGTGGACTTGAGGCTATGCAGGTCATCAACCGCGAGGTTTTTCGCTGGATCTTCATGGCCCTGTTTCTGGGCATGGCCGTCGTTTCATTGATCTTTGTGGGCTTCGGCGCATTTGCCGCGTCTGGACCATCCGGTACGCTGATCCTGCTGGCCGGGCTTGTCTATCTTCTTGGATGTTTCGGCGTCACCGTAATCTTCAACGTCCCGATGAACGAAGCCCTTGCGGGCATGGAAATGTCTACGGACACGACCCGCGATTACTGGTTGCAGGTCTATGTCCCGCGATGGACCTTCTGGAACTCTGTGCGGACAATCGCATGTGCTTTTTCTGCTGCGTTGCTTCTCTTTGCGCTTGACGTTTTTTTGAGGTGTCGGGACGCTAATTGAGTCTGGATTGCCGTCTTGGACGGATCCTGCTGTTACGAATTGCACAAAGCTATCCTTGGAGCGCAATACACCAACGACGGTTTGTCCGCGTCTTGTTTGGTCGGCCCATCGGCAGCGAAAGTACGGTCACCGTTCCCGGCGATACTTGGTCGCTGAATGACCGATCTGACGACGCCGACTGCACTGCAACAACGGGTGTGCCGCGACTGCGAACAGATGCTGCGTCAGCAAACACCCGGAAGTACAACGGCGGCAAAGTCCGCAACTCAGACATCGGTGCCCAGTGCAGCGAAGGTCCGCCTTTCACCAAAGCGTTGTTTTATCGGATTTGCAGGAAAGCAAGAAAGGCGTAAACCGCCAATTCACCGTATCGCCACTCGGGACGCGTTTGCCTTTTCAAGGTAGTTCCGCGCTTGGGATGATCGGGAAAAAGGTGCCTGACGACCACAGACCAAACCAGTCGTCGTGGTGTGCACCCAGATCAACCAGCCGGTAAAAGCTTTTGCGGTCGATCAACGCTTCGAGATTGGTACGGATCAGGACGTAGGGTGACGGCTCACCGGTATCCGCATCGCGCACCACGCGGATTGGCAGGTCGGCGCTGGCAACGGCGGTGTCGCCCACTTGCGTGGTAAATGTCAGTATCTGATCCGTGCCAGCACCAGTTGCCTCAAAATCAATCGCGAGGAACGGCGCGTCATCTACCGTGATCCCGACCTTTTCCACAGGCGTCACAAGAAAGTATTTGTCGCCTTCTTTCTTGAGAATCGATGCGAAAAGCTTGACCAAAGCGGGCCGCCCAATGGGTGTTCCTTGGTAAAACCACGTGCCATCCCGCGCGATCCGCATGTCCAGATCGCCGCAAAATGGCGGATTCCATAGGTGAACCGGCGGCAAGCCGCGTGTTTTAGCAGCAGTTACCGACGCAACGAGGCTGTCTGCTGTCGGAGTAACGGTTTTTTGTCCACTCATACCTTTTGCCATTTCCCTCATGCGCAATAGACTTACATTAGAGATATAAACCAACGGAGCGCATTGTCATGACCGAAGCACAGGATCTCGTCGCCGATATTGAAGAATTGGGCGAAAAGCTTGCACTGGCGAAAGAATCCATCACCAAACGTTTCATCGGACAGGAGCGCGTCGTCGAACTGACACTGACCGCTTTGCTGTGCGGCGGGCACGGTTTGCTGATCGGCCTGCCCGGTCTGGGCAAAACCCGATTGGTGGAAACACTGTCGACCGTGATGGGCCTGCACGGCAACCGTGTGCAGTTCACACCAGACCTGATGCCTGCCGATATCCTAGGGTCTGAGGTGTTGGACACGGCGTCTGACGGGTCCCGCGCTTTCCGCTTTATCCCCGGCCCGATCTTTTGCCAGTTGATGATGGCGGACGAGATCAACCGCGCCTCGCCTCGTACACAATCGGCATTGCTGCAGGCCATGCAGGAAAAAACAGTGACTGTTGCGGGTGAAAACCGGTCTTTGGGCCAGCCGTTCCACGTATTGGCAACGCAAAACCCGATCGAACAGGAAGGTACGTATCCCCTGCCCGAAGCCCAGCTTGACCGGTTCCTTGTGCAGATTGATGTGGCCTATCCCGACCGTGACACCGAACGCGATATCCTGATGGCCACCACGGGCGAAAGCGAAGAAATCTCGACCGAGGTCTTCACCCCCGAAACCCTTCTGGCCGCGCAACACCTGTTGCGCCGGATGCCCGTCGGCGAAAGCGTCGTGGAAATGATCCTTGATTTGGTGCGTGCT
>Ga0316191_10001046_pt1 | contig 19044 bp, 18 predicted proteins | sample Eddworburr2cm_MG_FD_204928 | JGI IMG/M metagenome (GOLD analysis project Ga0316191, IMG submission 204928) | Coastal sediment microbial communities from Maine, United States - Eddy worm burrow 2 cm | ecosystem: Environmental > Aquatic > Marine > Coastal > Sediment | place: USA: Maine... | reverse complement strand
CAATGATGTCATAAATTTCTTCAAAAGGAAGGTTCTGGGAAACCATCTTGTTGAAAATGCTGTAATAATTTTTATTGCGTCCTAATACCTCACATTCCAAATGGGCCTCATCCATCTTTTTTTGGATGTAGCCTTTGACGGTTTCCATGTATTTTGTGCGCTCTGTACTGGACTTGGCCACCAGATCTTGAATCCGGCTACATTCCTCCGGTTGAAAATATTTAAATGAGGTTTCTTCAAGCTCATTTTTTATCCAGTAAATACCGAGTCGGGCGGCAATGGGTGCATAAATGTCAAGGGTTTCCCCGGCAATTTTTTTCCTTTTGTCCGGTTTGTGAAATTGGAGGGTGCGCATGTTGTGAAGCCGGTCGGCCAGCTTGATCAGAATGACCCGGATATCATCGGCCATGGCCAGAAACATCTTACGAAGACTTTCGGCCTGTCGCGCTCTGGTGCTGTGAAAGGAAAGACCGCTGAGTTTGGTGACACCGGAGACGATGTGCCGCACTTCGGAGCCGAACAGTTCTTCGACTTCCTCCGGAGCCGCTTGGGTGTCCTCGATCACATCGTGTAAAAGACCGGCGGCAACACTGATGACATCCAATTTCATGTCACTGAGTATTCCGGCCACTTCCAGCGGATGAGAAAGATAAGGTTCGCCGGAAAGACGCACCTGGCCCGCATGCACCCTGGCGGAATAGATATAGGCACGCTCGATGATATCCAGGTCCGCTTCCGGGTGGTATTCACTAATTTTATCTATGATATTGTTAATTCGGATCAAATCTGGTCACTGGTTGCTGGTAGCTGGTTACGGGTTGCCAGTTGATGGTACTTGAATAATTATGGGCGCTGGAATCTCAAAATTAACTTGCTAAAGAGCCCAAAACACAAGGTATTAATCCAAAGATATGATGATACGTTTGGTTATTCCATTAAAAAAAATTAATCGCTTTTATCCTATATCCAAAGGCGACTATCGTTAATAGGCTTTAGCAAAAATCGCGCGGATGTTACCCGGCTTGCCGCAGCCAACACAAGCGCCCTTATTGTTTTCCTGTTCAAACGGAAGGCAGCGGATAGTCACCCCAAGCTCGTCTTTTACTTTCAGCTCGCATGCTTCCTGGCCGCACCAGGGAGATACAGCGAAACCGCCATGGATTTCCGGTTTTTGTGAATTTTTCGGGGTAAAAAAATCGTAAAAGGCTTCCCTGTCATCACATGGCTGAGTATGTTCTTTGCTAAACTTCTGCGCCCGCACAAACAGAGTGTTTTGTATATCATCTAAAATATTCGTAATTTCTCCGACAAACTGGTCCCTTTGCAGGGAAACTTTTTCTTTATGGGCCTTGTCACGCCGTCCAACATATACGGAATCCCGGGCGATGTCTCGCGGGCCGATTTCAACCCGCAATGGTATTCCTTTTTTAATCCAGTCCCATCCACGAGCACCGCCAATATTCCGATTGTCGATTTCAACGACAAGTTTTCGATGGTGATAATATGTTTGCCGCAGTTGTCGGGCCAGACTTTCAGTATAAGCCATTACGTTTTCCCGATCATCGGATTTTCTGATGATCGGCAGCAGAACCACATGGGCGGAAGCAATTTTGGGCGGTAAGATGATACCATCATCGTCACCATGTATCATGACCAGCCCCCCAATCAAACGGGTGGAAGAGCCCCATGATGTGGTCCAGACATAATCTTCGGTTTCCGATGCCGTCTGAAAACGTATTTCCGATGCTCTGGCAAAATTCTGGCCCAGAAAATGGGAGGTGCCTGCCTGCAAAGCTTTGCGGTCCTGCATCATGGCCTCGATACAAAACGTATCCACTGCACCGGGAAACCGTTCGGCGGCAGTTTTGCGGCCTCTTATGACCGGCATGGCCAGATAATCTTCCGCCATTTTTGCATAAACGTCGAGCATCAGCTTCGTTCGTTCAACTGCTTCTGCGCTGGTCGCATGAGCGGTGTGTCCTTCCTGCCATAAAAATTCACTGGTCCTTAAAAACAGCCGTGTCCGCATCTCCCATCGAACCACATTCGCCCATTGGTTGATCAGGACGGGAAGATCACGATGACTGCTGATCCATTTTGAAAAAGAGTCCCCGATGATTGTTTCGGAAGTTGGTCGCACCACCAGCGGTTCCGTTAATGCGCCGGCAGGAACCAGCCCTCCGTCCGAACCTTTTTCAAGCCGGTGATGGGTGACCACTGCACATTCTTTGGCGAAACCTTCCACATGCTCGGCTTCCTTTTCCAAAAAGCTCAAAGGGATAAACAGCGGAAAGTATGCGTTTTTTACACCGGTTGCCTTAAACATATCATCGAGCACGCGCACGATGTTTTCCCAAAGCGCATAGCCCCAGGGTTTGATGACCATGCATCCCCTAACTGGGGAACGCTCCGCTAAATCGGATGCTTTAACCACCTGTTGGTACCAATTCGGATAATCTTCCACTCTTGTCGGCGTGATTGCCGTCTGCACATTATTTCCCATTTCGTTCCTTTCGATTTCTCTCAAATTTTTCCACTTCAGCCAAAAGAACTTCAACCAGCTTTTCCTGGGGAAACTTTTTGACAACTTTCCCCTTCCTGAAAAGAACCCCGCTTCCATCCGCACCGGCAATACCGATGTCGGCCTCCCGTGCCTCTCCGGGTCCGTTTACCACACATCCCATTATTGCAATTTTAATCGGAGAAGCGCTAGATAATAAGGCAGTTTCCACCTGTTCGACAATATCAAATAATTCAATATTGCAGCGCCCGCAGGTAGGACAGGAGATGATCTCCGGTCCTCGCTGCCGAAGGCCCAAGGCCTTGAGAATTTCATAGCCTACACGTATTTCTTCAACCGGATCGCGGGTCAATGATACCCGAATCGTATCGCCGATACCTTCAGCCAATAGCGTCCCAATGCCCAGGGCAGACTTGACAATACCGGTATAAAGAGAACCGGCTTCGGTCACTCCGACGTGCAGCGGCAAATCGGTTTTTATAGACAACAGACGGTAGGCTTCAACCGTACGGGAAACATCGGATGCTTTCAAGGAAACTTTTATCTGATGGAAATCAAAAGAATTCAATAGCTCAACGTGATCCAGGGCACTTTCGACCATGGCTTCGGCGGTGACACCGTTATATTTCTTAAGAATATTTTTTTCCAGGGAACCGGAATTGACGCCGATACGAATTGAAATACCGGCATCTCTGGCACAGTCCACCACGGCCTTAACTTTACCAGCACTTCCGATATTGCCGGGATTGATCCTCAGGGCATCGGCACCGGCCAGGGTGGCTGCGATGGCCAACCGGTGGTCAAAATGGATATCGGCAATCAGGGGAATTGAAATTTCTTTTTTGATGGCTCGGATGGCATCTGCGGCTTGATGATCCGGTACCGCCACTCTTACAATTTCACACCCGGCATTTTGCAAGCGCTTGATCTGGGAGACCGTGGCGTTAACGTCCGCCGTTGCTGTAGTGGTCATGGATTGCACCGAAATTGGCGCCAGGTCCCCCACAGGAACATTGCCGACATGTATCTGACGTGTTTTTTTACGGTTAAAGATGAATGCCATGTTAACCTAACCCGGCCGAGCCGGCTGCAGCCTAACGTAAATCCCGATTTATCGGGGAAATGTCACTGTAATTGCAGATTAAAGCGCTGAGCTTCCAATTGCAAACCGAATTGGAAATATGGTATACTTCAATAAAATTTTTAGATTATCAAACCACGTGATTTTATTCAAGTAAAATAGGAGAAACAACCTATCGCCCAACCACACTATCAAGGAGATATGAAATGACACGTGAGCAAGGTCCAAAATTCTCAGAAAAGCATGGTGCCGATACAGAGATGAACCCCGCAGTGAAACAAAAAGTTGAAGATAAAACCAAAAATAGTGAGATCTCATGTGCCGTTGCCTTTCAGATAGCAGAAGAGGTGAAAGCGACTCCGGCCGATGTTGGCAAAAGCATTGATCTGATGGATATAAGATTGGTTAAATGCCAGCTGGGTTTATTTGGCTATGGTCCCGGGAAGAAAGCGGTGAAACCAAAATCACCCCAGAGCCGGGATCTGGAAGAGGCTATCCGCGCGGCTCTGGTGGATAAAAAACTATCATGCCGCACTGTCTGGGACATTGCGCACCGGTTCAACGTACCGAAAATGGCCGTCAGCGCAGCCTGCGAAGCCCTCGGCATTAAGATAAAGCCGTGCCAACTGGGGGCGTTTTGAGTATTTAGCCTGGGGAAGCTGCTGATGCCGCAAAGGGCTACAAGCTCAAGGCGAATTGGCATGGGGCAAAGGGAAACGCTGAGGTACCGGGAAGGTTGGATGGTGAAGGCCAAATAGGCTGGAAGCAGAGCCTGCGGCTGTATGAGGAGCGTTTCGCTTGATGTTAGAGGTTGGACGCAGAAAAGGGATAACTTCCTTTTTTCCTCAATCAACCAATCAACGAATTAACCAATTAGCCAGACCAGATTTAACCATGATGCCGGTCTGAACGCTCTCAACGATCTCAACGAACACAATTTATAACAAAAATGGTCACATCGGCAATCAATAAGATTTTTCGCGGTCGGCCTATTCCTCAACTGATTATTTTTGCTTTGTGGGTACTTGCCGTATTCTACGTGATGAATCCCATTGTGAGTCTGTATAAATTTAACACGCTTCATAAAATTATTAAAGCCGGACAAATAACAGTGATTACCCGCAACTCTGCGCATTGTTACTATACATATCGCGAAGAGCCCATGGGATTTGAATATGACCTGGCTAAGGCGTTTGCTGACTATCTGGGCGTCGAACTTAAAGTGCAGATCGCTGAAGATTGGGAGGAAATGATCCCGCTGTTGGAGGATGGGACCGGTGCCATTATCGCAGCAGGTATGACCATTACTCCCAAAAGACAAAAACAGGTGGCATTTTCAGATGGATACATGAATATCCAGCAACACATCATTTCCCGGCGCAACCGGGCAAAGATTAAAAAACTGGAGGATCTGTCCGGCAAGACCATCCATGTCAGAACAGCCACATCCTACCAGGAACGACTTGAGGAAATCCAAAAAAAGGGGATTGATTTTAACATCGAACTCCATCATGATTTGCCCACGGAAGAGCTGATACAGCATGTGGATAGCGGAGATATCGAATATACCGTTGCCGACAGCAATATTGCCCTGTTGAACCGACGCCATTATCCCGGTGCGATTATGGCGGGTGCGATCAGTGATCTGCAGCAGTTGGGCTGGGCGGTGCATCCCGCGGCGCACCGATTAAAAGCAAAAATCAATTCATTCTTAACAAGTATAAAGAAAAACGGTGAATACGATGAAATTTACCGCAAATACTATGGCGATGTCGCAAACTTTGACTACGTCGATCTGAGCATTTTTCACCGCAGGATTAAAACCAGGTTATCCCGTTACAGCCCGTTTATTAAGGCGGCTGCAAAAAAACACGGCTTTGACTGGCGCTTGATTTCCGCTCAGATATATCAAGAATCCCATCTGAATCCCTGGGCAAAAAGCCCTGCCGGTGCCAAAGGGTTGATGCAGCTTCTTTCGAGAACGGCCCGCAGTCTGGGTGTTAAAGATATTTACAACCCCGTGGAAAATATCAATGCCGGCGTGCAGTATTTAAAAAAACTCTATGACCTTTTTGACGGTGCGAATGAAACCGATCGGCTGCTCATCTCCCTGGCTGCCTACAATATCGGTCAGGGCCACATCCGGGATGCCCGCCGGCTAGCCGTCAAAATGAATCTTGATCCGGACTCATGGGAATCCCTGGCAAAAACGCTGCCTCTGTTGAGCTTTCGGAAATATTATAAAAACTCAAAATATGGCTACTGCCGGGGGACTGAACCTGTCCTTTATATCAAACAGATCATGATTTATTACGACATTTTAAAACGACGGGGGATCGAGCATGGGGAGGTTCAGGCAAAATTGGGATAATTGAAAATCTAATATCGATTGCCTGGGCTTTTAGCCAAAGTAAGCGGCATTTTCCCCCACAAACGGATTGGAGCGTCTTTCTTCCCCGATAGTTGTGGCCGGCCCATGTCCCGCATAAACCTTAACATGATCGCCAATTACAAACAGCTTTTTGCGGATACTCTCCTTGAGCGCCTCAAAGCTGCCTCCCGGAAAATCGGTGCGGCCGATGGAGCCTGCAAATAGAGTGTCGCCAACAAAAACAATATCAGCGGTAGAAAGAGAAATACCACCCGGCGTGTGACCGGGGGTATGAATCACCTTTAAAATAATATTGCCGAACGTGACTTCATCACCGTCATTAAGCTCCCTGTCCGGCCTGGGGGAGTTATCTGCCGCAAGACCCCAAGCGGCAGCGCTGCTGGAAAGCTGGTTGAGCATCGGCGCGTCGAGCGAATGAATGAAAATTGGTGCACCGGTTACTTCTTTTAACCTTTTATTTGCGCTGACATGGTCAAAATGGCCATGGGTGTTAATAATGAGTTTAGCAGTCAAACTGGACTCAGCCAGTGCGTGTAAGATTCGATCGGCTTCGTCTCCAGGATCTATGACCGCCGCCTCCAATGTCTCTTCACAACCCAGAATATAACAATTTGCCTGGATGGGTCCAACCGCCAGTGTTTTAATAATCAAATCAGCCTCCTATTTATTCGATCGCATCATCCTCTGTAATCTCAACATTTTTTAGGACGCCCTCTTTTACCAGTTCCCCTCGGATACTGTCCATAATACCGTTGATAAATGCCCCGGATTCTTGTGTGCCAAACTTCTTCCCGATATCGACGGCTTCATTGATAGACACTTTCGGTGGTATATCATCACAGTAAAGCAATTCATAAACCGCAACGCGCATCACATTGCGATCCACAGAAGACATCCGGTCGATTTTCCAATTTTGGGAAAACTGCTCAACCAGCGCATCGATCTGGTCTCTTGTCCCTAAAACACCGTTTACCAATTTTTTTAAGAACGGTCGTGACTTTTTCGAAGGGCAAAAACAGCCACAAAAGTATTCCAGCATCTCTTCAGATGCATCCTTTCGCATATCCATGTAAAAGAGCGCTTGCATGGCAAGCTCTCGCGCCTGACGACGAGTGCCCATGGGTGCTAATCAATCAATTCAAACAAGTTTGCCATCTCAACGGCATCTATCGCCGCACTCCAGCCCTTGTTGCCTGCTTTGGTGCCTGCACGTTCGATCGCCTGTTCGATGGTATCGGTGGTAATAACGCCGAAGATAATCGGTATTTCAGATTCCATGCCGACCATGGCTATGCCCTTGGACACTTCGGCACTGACGTAATCAAAGTGCGGCGTTGAGCCCCTTATGACAGCACCCAGACAAATTACAGCATCAAAACGCCCAGTCTTTGCCATTTTTTTGGCCACCAACGGAATTTCAAAAGCGCCCGGGACTTTAACCACCTCGAGGTCCTCATCTGCGGCACCACTGCGAACCAGCGCATCGAGTGCACCGCTCAAGAGCTTTGCGGTGATAAAGTCGTTGAAGCGGCTGACAACCAATGCAAACTTTTTACCCTCGGCAATGAGTTTGGCCTCATGGTATTTTGGCATGTACACTCCTTTCTTTGTTAGTTGACTGGTTGAGTAGTTGATTAGGCAAATAGGGGATAAAAGAAATCATCTGTTTAACTCTGGATGAGCTCAAATAGACATTAAACTTTGAGCTGTTGGCCTATCCAACTACTCCAACAATCAACCTATCAACTATTCAACCAAATTACGGATTGGCATCCACATTCAACATGTGCCCCATCTTTAATTTTTTGCATTCCAGATAACACTTGTTGAATTTATTGGGGGCGACTTCAATTGGAACCTGTTCGATAATCCTCAGGCCGTATCCGTCAAGACCCACCATTTTTTTGGGATTGTTGGTCAGAAGCCTCATTTTCCGGACACCCAGATCAACCAGAATTTGCGCCCCGATACCGTAGTTTCGCATATCCGACGCAAAACCCAGTTTCTCATTGGCTTCAACGGTATCAAAACCTTCGTCCTGCAGCGCATAGGCCTTTATTTTGTTGACCAGACCAATACCGCGACCCTCCTGTCGGATGTACAGCAGAACCCCGCTGCCTTCCTCTTCCATTTTTGCCATGGCCTGATGCAGCTGCTGGCCGCAATCACACCGCATGGATCCGAAAATATCACCGGTCAGGCACTCGGAATGAACGCGCACCAGTGTGGGTTCTTCGGGTTCGACAACGCCTTTGACCATGGCGATGTGTAACAAGTTGTCCACATCGTTCTCATAGACAACGGCTCTGAAATCACCCGCAACCGAAGTCGGAATTATAGTTTCTGCCGAGCGGTGCACAAAAGATTCTGTGCGCATCCGATATTCAATAAGATCCGCGATAGTACAGATACCAATTCCGTGTGTTTCGCTGAATTTTTCAAGCGTCGGCATTCTGGCCATGGTCCCGTCTTCATCCATAACTTCGCAGATGACTCCGGAAGGCTGCAAACCGGCAAGACGCGCCAGATCAACAGATCCCTCCGTCTGGCCGGCTCTCACTATCACCCCCCCATCTCTGGCCCGGAGGGGGAAAATATGGCCGGGCCTGACCAGATCACGGGGCTTGGCATCAGCAGCTACGGCGGTCAATATCGTAGTGGCCCGATCGGCAGCTGAAATTCCAGTGGTCACGCCGCAGCGAGCCTCGATGGATACGGTAAAACCGGTCCCGTAGGGAGATGTATTGATATCCACCATCGGAGGCAGTTCCAGGCTGTCTATTTTGTCCGCGTTCATCGACAGGCAAATGAGTCCGCGGCCGTATTTGGCCATAAAGTTAATGGCCTCAGGCGTCACTTTCTCCGCCGCCATACAAAGATCACCCTCGTTCTCCCGGTCCTCATCATCCACAAGGATAACCATTCGGCCTTCTCTGATTTCTTTAATGGCCTCTTCACTGCTTAATTGTGGCATTTTTCCTTCTCATCTCCATTTATTTTTGGTTCCCAATAATATATTTACGGCTAAAGGTTAAGTATCAACTACCGGCGGGCTAATCTATAAACCCGGTTTTGACTAAATAGGCGTGATCAATAAATGCTTTCTTTGAACCCCTCTCTTTGCTCCCACCCGGCATCCCGTTTATAAACCGCTCAACATATTTTCCGATCATATCGGTTTCAATGTTCACCCGCTCGCCTTTGTTTTTGAAACCGATGGTCGTCGATTTGGCCGTGTGTGGTATGATGCTCACGGAGAAGTTGTCTGCTTCACAGGTATTGATGGTCAGGCTGATACCGTCCATGGCAACCGAACCCTTGGCAATCATATAGCGTGCGAGAGACGCGTCAACTTCAATGGTTATGATGACTGCGTTGCTCCGGGTTTCCCGTTGTTTGACCATACCCGTCCCGTCGATATGGCCGGACACCAGATGCCCGTCAATACGATCCGAAAAACGCATGGCGCGCTCGATATTAAGCCGTTCACCCATTTTGGCCTGTTTAAACGTCGTTGTTTGAAGCGTCTCCGGCGAAATGTCAACCTCAAAGCGTTTGCCGTCGATTTTCACCGCAGTCAGGCAGGCCCCGCTGACGGCTATGCTGTCGCCGATTTTTGTCTGATCCAGAAAAAAATCCGTTTCAATTGTCAGGCGTTTTCCCTGACCGGAAGACCGGATACCGGCAATCCTACCCAGACCTTCTATAATTCCCGTAAACATTGACTTGGCCGCTGTAATGGTTTGGTACGTCTTGATCGTTAAGAGCGTTTTGATGGTTTAAAATATAACAACTAATCCGAAATTTACAACTGACAACGGACCACGAAGAATGAGCACCTATTTAACATATCCTTCTATGAGCACATCATCACCAAGGCGGTGGACGGCGATATCATTGATCGCTATGCATTCGCTCATCAGTTCCGCACCCGGTCCGCGGCATATGGGAACGCCGTCATCTCCCCCCAAGATTTTAGGTGCATAAAAAAAGAACACTTTGTCCACAACCGCAATGTTGAATGCCGAGGCCAGCACCCGGCTGCCGCCCTCTATAAGCAAGCTGGTAAGCTCCATGGCACCGAGTTGCGCCATTAATGCGTTCATATCGATCAGATCATTTTCAAGCGATACTTCAATCACCCGGGCACCTGTTTTCTCAAGCGCCCTCTTTTTATTGTCATCCACTGCGGGTCCGGCCACCAAAATCGTGGGAGCGGCGGATGACTGCCGCAATACCCGTGCATCCGGTGAAATGGACAGATGGGTGTCCAGAATGATTCGCACAGGATCACAGCCCTGCAGGCCGGGCAGGCGGGTAGTCAGGCTCGGATCGTCATTCCGGATGGTATTGATACCAACCATGATGGCATCCACCCGATGACGTAATTGATGAACGAACCGCCGGGCCGTTTCCCCGGTTACCCATCTGGAGTCTCCCGTGCGGGTGGCAATCCGGCCATCGAGGGTTGCGGCACATTTTGCCATGACAAAAGGGCGGCCGGTGCTAACGTATTTGGTAAAGGCCTCATTCAGTTTATTGGCCTGCGCTTCGCAAACACCTGTGGTAACCTGCACCCCGTTCTGCTCTAAGAATTCAGCGCCTCCCCCGGATACCTTTTTGTTGGGATCTTTCATGGCAGCGACCACCCGTTCGACGCCCAGCTCCAAAATCTTATGGGTACAGGGGGGGGTGCGCCCGGTATGATTGCAGGGTTCAAGGGTAACGTAAAGGGTCGCCCCTTTCGCGAGATCACCGGCGTCGCTAAGCGCATTGACTTCTGCATGGGCTCCACCGGCCATCTTGTGGTATCCCCGGCCAACGACCTGGCCGTCATTTACCACCACGGCACCGACCATTGGATTCGGAGATGTAAACCCTTCACCCTTGGCTGCAAGTTCCAGAGCCATATCCATGAAATGGCGGTCATCCATAATTTCCCTATTATCAGAGGTCGGAAGACAGAGGTCAGAAAGCAGCGGACAGAACTTGGAAGTCGGAGCCGCCATCGTCCGAATTCCCTATCCCAGACCCTTTGTGCAGAACTTTTATCTTACCTGGCAGGATTACGATAATTCGAGGCGCATTTAGTCCAAACCAATTAAGTCGCACTCTCCGAGGCGTAGGATCTACGAGCCCGCTTCTCTCCGAGGCGTAGGATCTTGCCCCTACGAGCCGAAGGCCAGCCCGCAGGCTTCATAGGCTTACAGGCCGGCTTCCGGCTCGACTCCGTCCCGGAGGGGAATAGTGGACTACGCCCCGGAGGGTAGAGCCTACAGCTCGGAGAGAGGGGAGGCCAGGTCAGGCCGAAATCAAATCCCTCTGTCATCTGTTTTTTCGTGAGTACTCAAGAGACTCTTCAGCTCCGAAACAAAATCGTTAACGTCTTTAAATTCCCGGTAAACCGATGCAAATCGAACATAAGCGACATCATCCAGTTCGTGGAGTTTTGCCATTATCTTTTCGCCGATGACGGAGGCCGGGAATTCCTTTTCGTCGATTTCTCGTAAATCGCGTTCCAGGTCATCGATGAACTCTTCGATGACATTCATACTGATATCACGCTTCTCGCAGGCCTTTTTTACACCGCTGCGCACTTTTTCCCGATTAAATACTTCTCGACGACCATCTTTTTTGAAGATCATAATGGGGATTTCTTCAATATGCTCGTAAGTTGTAAAACGTCGGCTGCAATCAATGCATTCCCTGCGCCGCCGGATCACACTGGCATCCTTGCTCAACCTGGAATCGATAACCTTGTTGTCAATTTCACCACAAAATGGGCATTTCATGAGGGTTCTCCCCGAATATCGGAAATAATTTGCTTCAATTTAATCCCGGCTTCTCCCAGCAGTTCCTGGGCTAATGAATCTGCATACCCGGATTGGTAATAAATCTTTTCAATGCCGGCATTAATGATCATTCGTGCACAGATGGAACATGGTTGGTTGGTGCAATAAATGACGGCACCTTTGACGGATACACCATGGTAAGCGGCCTGTATGATGGCGTTTTGCTCTGCATGAATACCACGGCACAGTTCGTGCATTTTCCCGGATTCAACACCCAACTGTTCCCGCAGGCAACCAACCTCGCGACAATGCTTCAAACCGGTGGGTGCGCCGTTATAGCCCGTTGACAAAATGCGCTTGTTTTTAACGAGGACGGCACCCACTGCTCGTCTGGTACAGGTGGATCGCTCGGCAACAAGATTGGTGATGTTCATGAAATAGGTTCCCCAGGAGGGACGAGATTCTTTTTTTAACATATTTTTGTCCCCAGACGCTCTTCAATCCTCTCAAAGCTATCGAAGTTATCGAGGCGCTTCTGATGCCGACCGCCTTCGAAGGAAGTTGCGAGCCAGGCATTGACAATTTCTCCGGCCAAGGCCTCTCCAATCACCCGTCCGCCCATGACCAGAATATTGGCATCGTTGTGCCGACGACTCATAATAGCGGAAAAAAGATCATTGCAAAGGGCGGCTCGAACATGGGCAAATTTGTTCGCCACCATCGACATTCCCAATCCGGTACCGCAAAGCAGAATCCCACGATCGAATCTCCCCATCGAAACCTCAGATGCCACTTTGACGCCAAAGTCGGAATAATCCACCGAAGTTTCGCTATCGGTGCCCACATCCTCCACATCGATGGCTTTTTTAATAAGTTGTGCTTTAACCTTTTCCTTTAAAGGGTAGGCTGCGTGATCACAGCCGATAATAATGGGTGTTTGAAGCGCGCTCGTCGACATGCTTATTCCTTATATTTTGCCAATATCAGAGTGGCGTTGGTGCCGCCGAAACCAAAAGAATTGGTCATGGCATTTTCAACTTTTTTGTTGCGGGCCACGTTGGGCACATAATCCAAATCGCACTCCTCATCCTGATTTTCATAATTGATGGTCGGTGGAATCACATCTTTATGAATAGTGAGCGCCGTAAACACCGTCTCTATTCCCCCGGCTCCCCCCAGCAAATGACCGGTCATTGATTTGGTGGAACTCACGGCTAAAGAATGGGCGTGCTCTTTAAAAACAGTTTTGATCGCCCGGCTTTCGTACAGGTCGTTAAGCTGGGTGGAAGTGCCATGGGCATTGATGTAGTCGATCTGCTTACCGTCGATTCCGGCGTCCTCAAGGGCAGCCGCCATACAGCGAACCGCTCCATTGCCGTCCGGTGGGGGTGAGGTCATGTGATACCCGTCGCCGGTCATACCATAGCCCGTTATTTCCGCATAAATTGGCGCATTTCGGCCAAGGGCATGGTCAAGGGCTTCTAAAATCAGAATCCCGCTGCCTTCCCCGACCACGAAACCATCCCGGTCTCTGTCAAAAGGGCGTGATGCTTTCTCGGGTTCATCGTTGCGGGTGGACAGGGCTTTCATGGAATTGAATCCGGCGATACACGAAGGGCTGATGACCGCTTCGGCGCCTCCGGTGATCATGGCATCCGCGGTGCCGTTTTGAATCAGTCTGAAAGAATTGCCCACGGCATGGGCGCCGGCCGCACAGGCAGTCGCCAGGGATGAATTGGGCCCCCGGGCGCCGAAATGAACGGATATCAGTCCCGGAACCATGTTGCCGATCATCATGGGAATAAAAAAGGGACTCACCCACTTGGGTCCCTTTTCGGAAACCCGTAGGACCGTATCTTCTATAAACCTCAAGCCGCCCAGTCCGCACCCGGTAATCGTACCCACCCTGGTTGCATTTGTAGAGTCGATCACCAGGCCGGAGTCTTCAATGGCCATCCGGGTTGCCGCCAGAGCGTATGCAATAAAAAGCTCAACCCGCCGAGCATCTTTTTTAGGAATAAAATCCTGGGGTTTGAAATCTTTGATCTCGGCAGCAATCTTGGTGGCGTATGCAGAGCTGTCAAACCGGGTAATTTCACCAACTCCCGATTTGCCGGCACAAAGAGACTCCCATGTCGGCGTGACACCAATGCCTAACGGCGTAACAAGCCCCAATCCGGTGACTACAACCCGTTTATTCATAGGTCTGGTCATTTTTAGTGTGTAGCTACGTAATCAAAGGCATCTTTGACCGTCGTAATTTTTTCGGCATCTTCGTCGGAAATTTCGACATCGAATTCTTCTTCCATGGACATGATTAATTCAACCAGATCAAGGGAGTCTGCACCCAGATCATCCACAAAAGAAGCCTCTGGGACGACTTCTGCCATGTCAACACTCAGTTTTTCCGCAATAATCTTTTTTACTTTATCTTCAATCGACATCAGAATTACCTCCTTGTAATTAGCTGAAACCACACCGGCCCCAGGCAAATTAATAAAAAGAACTAAAGTTCCGACACATTTAATGAATCGTCAAGTACCTGAATATTTAAATTGGTCAAGGTTTTATTGGCTATGAGCCTTTGGATCGTTATGTTGATTACGTTCGTTGAAAGCGTTAAGGATTTCAAGATCATAACAGGCTAAGCCAACTTAACCATCTCACATATACATTCCACCGCTGACATGTATAACCTGCCCGGTGATGTAAGCGGCTTGATCGGAGGCCAGAAACACCACCGTCGCGGCAATGTCCCGGGCAGTTCCGGCCCGCCCCAGAGGAATCTGGGCCACCATCGCCTCCCTGGCTTTGTCCGGCAGGGAGGCCGTCATATCCGTTTCGATAAATCCCGGTGCCACTGCATTCACCGTAATGTTCCGGCTGGCCAATTCTTTGGCAACGGCTTTGGTAAGTCCGATAATACCGGCTTTCGAAGCGACATAATTTGCCTGGCCCGGATTGCCGCTCACCCCGACCACGGAAGATACATTGATGATACGCCCGCAACGTTGCTTGAGCATTATTTTGGAGGCCGCTTTGATACAGTGAAAGGTTCCCTTTAAGTTGATGTCGAGAACATCATCCCAGTCGGCTTCTTTCATACGAACGATCAAACCGTCCCGGGTGATGCCAGCATTGTTGACCAGTACATCGATACGGCCGGTTTCATCCCGTGCCAGTTTGACAAATTCTGACACTTCTTTTTCTGAAGCAACATTCACCCGCCGGCCGGTTGCCCGGCCGCCGGCATCGGCCACGCGTTTTTCGGTTTGAACAGCTGCTTCGCTGTCAGATGAATAGTTAAAATAGATGTGGTTGTCGGCATGGGCAAATGCCATGCAAATGCTCCGGCCAATACCCCGGGAGCCGCCGGTAACCAATATGGTTCTTTTAACCGCGTCCGCCATGTTCACCTCTCAAACACGATGTCGGCAAGCTGGTCCATGTCCTTGATAATATTTTGGAAGCTGGCTGTGAGCTCGGTGTAGCCGACTCCCGCCAGAAAATCAGCCGTCGCCTTTTGATCGAATTCGCCGCAGCCCATAACAATCTTCAAAATATTTTGGGACACAACCTGGGCAACCTCATTGCCGAACAGCCTGGAAATCAGTTTAATTTTTTCAGCTCTGGAGTCCCCGCGCCGAGCGCAGCCGAATGCCCTGCGCGCCAGACTGGCACCAACCTCTACATGGGTCATCATATCGGCCAGCGCAAACATGATGGACTGCTGCCGGGTCAAACGATGGTCGTTGACCAGGGTGACGCTTTGATTCAGCGCTCGGGCTGCAAGCCCGTAAATTTCACATCCAAGATCCCCGAATTCAGACTGCAGCTTGTCCATCTCATCACTGATGGATTGGTAAAATTCGCCTTTTGATTTGCGTGTTTTTTTCCAGCGAAAGGTGCTGATGATGTTTTGCTGGATTTCACTGGTGCCTTCATAAATAGTGGTAATTCGCACATCTCTTTTGATCTTCTCTACTTCGTACTCGGTAATGTAGCCATAACCACCCAGCGCCTGCATAGCGTCATCAGCCGCTTTGTTGACGGATTCCGTAGTGAACAACTTGGCAATGGAGCCTTCCACTTCCAGCCCTTTCTCACCGGAATCCAATTTTTCGGCAACCTCTTCGATATAAGCTTCGGCCGCGGCAAGCCGAATGACATGGGGCAAGATCAGCTTGTGCGTGTATCCCTGCTTTTCAGATAAAGGGGTTTTAAATTGAATACGTTCTTTGGCATAGGCAATGGCAATATCAAGGGCAGCCTCGCCACCACCCAAGGCCATGGCGGCGACCATCACCCGCGTATACCCGAAAACCTTGGTGGCCTGCTTGAGTCCAAGACCGGGGATGCCACCGATAAGATTTTCCACCGGTACGAAAGCATCGGTAAAGGTCAGCGGCGAAGTGTTCGAAGCCCGTATGCCATGCTTTTCCTCGCCTTTGCCGCAGGTGTAACCCGCGGTGTCTTTTTCCATGACAAAAAAGGTGGCCCCTTCGGGGGTATTGGCTAAAATGGTAATAAAATCGGCATAAAGTCCGGTGGAAATGAACTGCTTGCTGCCGTTTATTTTATAGCCGATGATTTCACCCGCATCATTGGTCACCGGGCTTGCCTTGGTCTTGATGGCGGCAACATTGCTTCCGGCATCCGGTTCGGTGACGGCATAGGCCACCAGGGCGTTACCCTCTGCGATGGCACTCAGCCACTTTTGTTTCTGTTCTTGCGTGCCTCCCACCACAATCGGATCAGCGCCCAGCTGAAGGGCAAAAAAAGCGGTAGTGATCCCCAGACAGATTTTGGCCATTTCCCGGGTTATGGCACAGCTATCCCGTGCACCGCCACCCATACCGCCATAGGCTTCCGGCAGCATTAAAAGTTGTAACCCGATCTCAGGACCCAGCATTTCCCGGATCGTTTCTTCCGGGAAAATTTCTTTTTGGTCAAACTCAAGAATTTTTTCTTTGGTCAAAAGTCGTTTTTTTAGTTGACCGACAGTATCCAGTACCATTTGTCTGGACTCCGGATCCAATCCATAGAGTAGTCTCCCTCCAGAACTTTCATCTCCACCCATCTGTTAAATTCCTTCCAGAATTTATTATTTAAAATATTGAATATTTTAGGAATGCTATCGATTAAAATAGAAAAGACAGAGCGACACGCGGCGCAAGCGCCTGCGCTGCGCGAGCGATACCAAAAATCTTCAATCGTCAATATTCAATTCCCCGATAAATCGGGATTTACGCTTTGCTACAACCGGCTTGTCCGGGTTGGGTATTAATCTTCATCTGTCGAAATGACGGTGCGGCCTTTGTATGAACCGCAACTGGGACAGGCATGATGCGGAAGTTTCGCCTCACCGCAATCAGGACAAGTTGATAGATTCGGGGCCGCTGTTTTTTGGTGGGTTCTTCGTTTGTCACGCTTGGATTTGGATGTTTTATGTTTCGGTACAGCCATAAGTAATCTCCTAACTATATGATATATTTATATATTAAAATTGACTACTACTCGGATTTAACGGTGCGCTTCTAGTAATTTAAATTCGACTGAATGTCAAGTATTTTCAAAGGCTGAATGAATTTTGTTTGCTTGTGTCGTCGTGGCTTCTGTGCTATTAGCTTTAGCCGGTGATTATAGGATTTATTAATATAACCGGTTAATTTTATTTGTCAAATTAAATTAATTGGGACAGCGCTGCTTAATGTGAAGCGCTCAATAAGTGCGGGATTTTTATGGAAAAATATGGACAATTATGCTTAAGCGCAAAATTTGTGAATAACCACAACATCCTAATGACTTACTTTGATGAGATATTTTAAGTAAATTGTCTAGCAATTAGTAATTATAATATCGAATACTTAACCATATTTTAAAGAAACTTTTTACCACTTCAGTAAGGAGGCATAAATGGAACAAATCATCACACGGTTTCCCCCGAGTCCCACCGGTTATCTTCACGTGGGAGGGGCGCGCACGGCAATTTTTAACTGGCTGTATGCCCGGCATATGAACGGCAAATTTGTGCTGCGAATCGAGGATACGGATACCCAACGCTCAACCCAGGCCTCGGTAGATGCCATCTTCGATGCCTTGCAATGGCTCGATATCGACTGGGACGAAGGCCCTTATTTTCAGACCCAACGCTTCGATATTTATAATGAATACCTTAATAAACTGATCGAGTCCGGCCATGCTTATTACTGTACCTGTTCGCCGGAACAAATTGACGTCATGCGTCAGCAGGCCATGGCAAGTGGGGAAAAGCCACGTTATGACGGTACATGCCGCGAAAAAGGACTGAAAAAGACGGACAAGGCGGTGGTACGCTTTAAAGCCCCGCTCAGTGGTACAACCGTGGTCGAAGACGTGATTAAAGGTAATATTGTGTTCCAAAACGATGAATTGGATGATTTTGTCATTTGCCGCAGCGACGGCACCCCCACCTATAACTTTGTTGTTGTAATCGACGATATCACCATGAATATCAACACGATTATTCGCGGCGACGACCATGTCATGAACACCCCCAAACAACTCCTGCTCTACCGTGCCCTGCAGGCCCCATTGCCCACCTTCGGGCATGTTCCCATGGTGCTCGGCAGCGATCGCAGCCGGCTAAGCAAACGCCACGGCGCCATGTCCGTAACTGCCTATCGGGACATGGGGTTTCTGCCCGATGCACTGGTAAATTACCTCGTACGTCTCGGATGGTCCCATGGTGATCAGGAATTTTTTACCCGGGATGAACTGATCCGTGTGTTTGACCTTAAAAACATCGGTCGCTCGGCGGGAATTTTTGATCCGGACAAACTGCTGGCGCTCAACGCAGAGCATATCAAGGCAACCGCTCCGGCGAATCTGCTAGCGCCCTTGACACCATTTTTAAAAGATTGCGGCATCGAAATCAAACAAGATGCCTATAGCCGCAATGTCATTGAAACCCTTATCCCCCGCAGCAAGACCCTTGAAGAAATGGCCCAGGGTGCTTTGTTTTTTTATCTTGATGATATAACCTACGAAGAAAAGGCCGCCCGGAAATTTCTCAAACCGGCAGCGTTGGCACCCATGAAGCTGCTAACGGAAAAACTGGGAACTCTGGCAAATTACAGCCAGGAAAACCTCGAGGATGCATTTAAAAACGTGATGGATCAAACCGGTCTCAAGCTGGGCAAAATCGCCCAACCGGTACGCCTGGCACTGACCGGCAAGACCGCAAGCCCGGGTATTTTTGAGATCATTGCCATTTTGG
>Ga0316191_10001045_pt1 | contig 19045 bp, 20 predicted proteins | sample Eddworburr2cm_MG_FD_204928 | JGI IMG/M metagenome (GOLD analysis project Ga0316191, IMG submission 204928) | Coastal sediment microbial communities from Maine, United States - Eddy worm burrow 2 cm | ecosystem: Environmental > Aquatic > Marine > Coastal > Sediment | place: USA: Maine... | reverse complement strand
AACACACCTTTAAGTTTGGGGGTCAGTTCAGAAAGTAAGGTGTTTACTTGTTTGGTCAGGTCATCACTTTTTTCAGCTTCTTGCCAGCGAATTTGTCTCAGTATGGTTCGCACAGGGCTTTCATGACGGGTATTAGTTTTGCCTTGAATATCCATGAGTGTAGACATGTTTTCTTCGTGTACCAAAACCTGGTCAGTGCTTGCTGCTTTGCGCCAACGTTGAATTTGAATTGTTCGTTCAATCAACATGATGATGGCAATGCCAGCGACAACAAAAATCACCCATAAAACGGGGCCTCCTCGCGTCATTAAGTCGTTAAAATTTGTAAAAATTTCCATGTCTACTCCTAGAACTCAGCTTCAATGCCAAAAAATGGTAAAAAGATATCATTGGATACAACTGTGGGGTTATTGAAGTTGGAAAAATCGTCTTCGTAATCATAACCCGAAACATTCTGACGGAAGGTGACATTTTGAATATCAAAAACATACTTCATCTTCCAAGTATCATACAATACTTCTTTGCTGAAACGCACATCCAGTTTGCCGTAAGGAGGCAAGGTTCCGCTGTTGTAATCCGCGTAGACAGGTAACCACCTGCCAGTGCCCGTCTCTTGCACTCTTCCCTTTATAGGTGTGTAAGGTTTTCCAGAGCGCAGCTGTAATTTAACCCCCCAATCCCAAGCTGAATCATTGCCCTTATCATCGGTAAAGGGTTGTCCCCACACTGCCGTAAACGTATGGGGTTGATCGCCTGCAAAGCGAGAAGTAATCCCTGTATTTAAATCGGTACGTTTGGAGCGGGCGTAGGAGTAACTAAACCACCCAAGTTTACGGTTTTCATATTTACGCTTAAGAAAGATATCCAAACCGTATGCTACACCCTCACCTTGATTGAGAAAGTTGTTGGGTGGAGTAGTACCCTCAACGCCGACAACCAAATCCCGCATGGGTTTATGATAAGCCTCAACTTTGACGTTCCAAATATCATTAAGTTTTTGCTCAATACCTAAAATTCGATGTTCTGCGCGTATGAACTGTAATTGTGGATTACCAAAGTCTGCCAACTGCTGGAACCCCTGAGGTAATTGAAAGTAATCTCCCCAGCTCGCCAATAGCAGTGTGTTTTCACTCAACTGATATTCAGTGCTGATTCGAGGGCTAAAGTCTTTTTGGGTATAAATAGCCACATTACGACCCTGGTCAGCCCAAATATCTACATAGCGCAACCCCATGGATGTTTTCCAACGCTCGGACCACTGTTTCTGGTATTTTACATAAGGGGCAACATTGGTAGCGCTTAATTTACGAGTGACCTTGTATTTGGGTTGTGCGGTAAAACCACCAGGATTGGGCGCAGCATTGCTAGGAGGGGCTGAGATGTACAATTCTATTGGAATATCAATACGTCCCATATCCAGACCAATGGTCATGCTTTCTTTATCGTTTAGCTGCCAATCTAAGGTGGGATCGAAAAAATAACTTTTGGTTTCAAGGTCAGTAAAGTAAGGGTCTCCGTAAGGGTCGGAGCCTATTTGAAAATATTGGGAGTTGGTATTCACACCTGCTGTGAGATGTTGACTAAAACTATCAGTCCATTGTTGTTCCCAGTTGAGTCCAATGGTTTGTGAGCTGATGTCGAACGCTAAGTCACCAGCAGTTTCTGGGTCTGTGACTAAGGTATCATTGAGAACAAGTTTCAACTGATCGCGGGCGGTGAAGTATTGCAGGTCGATATAACCCTTATCTGTTTCATGTCGATACAAGGCTTGAGCATCGTAAAATTGGGGCACTTGTAAAATGACATTCTGCGTGTCACCTCCTGCAAGTTCGGTTAACTTTTGAGGAGAAAAAAGAAGATCGAGATAACTTCTCCTTGCAGCCAGATAAAAACTATCGGTCACTTCACTTTCATTTTCAGCGCTGCCTAAGGGGCCTTCGATAAGAAACGAAGATTCGTAAGTACCTAAGTGTAAATTTGTATGGATTCTATCTTTTTCTGGGGCTCTCAGTTTCACATCAATCGCGCCACCCAGATAGTCGCCATATTCCACAGGGAAACCGCCCAGAAACACGTTGAAATCACTAACCAATGCAGGGTTAATCACTGATTGTTGCCCACCCCAATGATAAAGGTAACCAATGGGTAGCCGATTTGCCCAATAAATGTTTTCTTGCGATTCGCTTCCACGCATATAAACCTGACCAGAGCCGCTACCACCTGTGGTAACAACACCAGGTAAGGTTTGCAGAACCTTGATGGGGTCGCCTTGGCTGCCCGGTGCAGAGCGAAGTTCTTGGCTGGATAGCACAACCTTGGAAACTTTTTCAACAGTTCTATCTTCAACAACCTCTAAACCTTCCAGTTCGGCCAGATTGGGGGAGAGGTAAAATTGAACTTCATCTTGACCAGCAACCAAAACCTGCTCAAGCGTTTCATAACCTGGATTGAGTATTTTGATATCATCCAGTTTATCAGCGCTAACAGGGGTTATGAACTCAAACTGGGCAATGCCTTTGTTGTTGGTTGTAGTGTATGAGCCATTGCTTTTGAGTACCACGGTAGCGCCGCCAACAGGGTCGCCCGTGCCTTTTTGCAAGACAGTCACCAATAATTCGGATGCAGATACGGGGGCAGTCCAAAGCCATATGGTAAAAGTAATGAGCGAATTACGTTTGGTGAAGAAAACATTGCTCAAAGTGTGAAACATCTTAGCCCCTTCGTAGCACTTGATTTATTCCGATGTCGTAATATTTCAACATCAATTGTTAAAGTAGACTTAAAACGAAGCATATAAAAGCAAGATGTTAGGCTGTAGCCAAAATATCTTCAATCACCTTGCTTGCATGAAGTATACCGTTTTCATTTTTAATTTGTTTTCCAAAAACTTCAGCTTGCTCTGTGTAACGCCGTTCTCGGAGTAGTTCAGCGAGGACAGTGGTCACGTTGGTTACAATGTAGTCTTTTCGCGCTAAAGATTTGCCCATACCCATATGTTCAATGCGTTCTGCATTATCAAATTGGTCAAAAGCGAAGGGCACGATAAGCATAGGTACTTGCGCTGCCATGCTTTGCGCTAAAGTGCCAATGCCGCCTTGATGTACGATAGCGCAGGCTTTGGGGAACAGCTTGTCGTATGACATATAATCAAGCATCAAAATATCATCATTTGGCTCGATGCCTTCCACATGATTGGGATGGTAGCCAAAGACCAAAACTGCACGTCGCCCTAGTTGCCGTGCTGCTGCTGCACTTACATGATAAAAGTCGCCAGCAATATTCACGGCAGCAGAGCCAAGCGCAAAAACGATGGGCGCCTCACCTGCATCCAAAAATTCTTGGAGTTTAGCCAGTGCTTCTGTTTCATCAGTTGCTGTGGAAAATAATGGGAAGCCAGTTGTATAGGTATGAACAGGCCAATCGGGCTGGGCAGGAGCAAAGCTTTCGGGGAACATGGCTAATGTGCCATGGGGTGAGAATTGCCCTTCAAATACAGGGTTTGCATCGGGAGAGTTGATGCCTTGTTGCTTGCATACATCGTACAGCGGTTTACTCCAAGACTGGGTAGACCTTTTAATCCCGTTGAACAAAAGGCGGTAAAGTGGAGGGCTAAATCGGTGTATGCTTTTGAGCCAAGGCGCAGGTGACAATGTGGGTGGTTCGTAGGTAGACATAAATATCATGGGTGACAACGCAGTGGATAACCAGGGTTTGCCTAGCTCTCGGCAAACCAGAGGTGTGGCGTAAGTAAGCGGATGGGAAATGACCAAATCTGCATCTTCGGCAGCTTTCATGGTATCAAGGTAGGTTTGCTCAATATTGACCATGAATGCTCTAATCATTTCTTTGCCACCATGTTTGGGGCTGAAAATCAGTTTGAGAAATTGGCGGATGTCATTAGGGGTGGTGAATTGATCAAGATTTGAACGCAAATGGATAAAGGGTATACCTTCAATTTTTATATGTTCCTCAAAAATTCGGCTACTGCAAATGGTCACCTCATGATTGTGCTCTTGTAGCGTTTTGGCTAGGGCAATGTAAGGATGCAAATCACCCAAAGAACCAAAACACGTGAAGATGATTTTAGCCATTTATACCATGCTATCTAAGAGATGTTTGATATGACTTAAGGAGCGGCGAAAGCGGGACCAATCCCATTGTTTGCCCGGATCCCATTTTCGGGTTGGGGCAATATCCTGGTGTCCAACAATGCGTTGTGTCGGGATTTGTGGATATTGTGACATCAACGTTTTGCACAGGCGTGCAGTTTCTGTGTATTGCTTGCTGGTAAAGGGTTGAGCCTCATCGCCAATGATTTCGATGCCGATGCTGAAGTCGTTACAATTCTTCTGCCCCAACCATTCTGATTCACCTGCATGCCATGCTCTGGCTGAAGTTTTTACAAACTGGGTAATATTGCCATTACGAGCGACCACAAAATGGGCGGATACTTTCACATGCTCAAGACTGGAAAATGATGGGTGGGCAGTAGCATCAAGTTGATTTAGGAAGAAGTTGTGAATGTGCGTGGTTTCAAATTCACCATCAGGTAGTGAAATGGCATGCAACACAATCATATCAATGTTGGTGCCTTGCGGACGCTGGTTGAAGTTGGGTGATGCAAGGAAGGGAGTATCTTTCTTTTGCATCTTCAGTTAGTCCTTACTGGATGTTGCCAACAAACGTGGCATTGAATTCATTCTCAGACATCATTACCGGATCAACAGCGCCCATTTCCTGAATACTTTTCCACAACATTTCAGCTTCCTTTTCTGGCAATGGTGGGAATATAAAGCGATAAGTTGGAATCTCTTTCTTTTGTTGTTCGTAGACATATTTGTTGCCAGTCTTTTTGAGACGTTCCTGTCGTTGCTCAGCATAGGCTGTGAGATAAAAACGACCCAAACCCAGCATATACATGCCATTTTCCTTGCGGATCATGTCTACTTCTTCAATGCCCCATGCTTCCTGCGCTTTTTGTGCTTCTGTGCTGGATGGAAACTCACGAGGGTCGTCAAAGACATGTAATAATACAGACTCTTTACGTTCAAGGAGAATGGCTTCAATGCCTTTTTCCTTTAGCCGCTCCTGAAAGGATTCTACGGCTTTGTCCCAGACCATACGGCGGGTAAACACGCGCCATTTTTCTTCTTCTTTTCCGCCCATATTGGGTCGATCGGGCAACCAGGCCCTGACATCAGCTTGCTCTGAGATTGTTGCAGGTGGGAACCAGATATTCCATGCAATCCATGACATGCCCAATACCGCAATAAAACCAAGAATGTTTTTCACGCGAAATGTTTCCTTGCTAACATCAGGATGCCTTTAAGTGTCAGGTGAGGTTCAAAAACACTTACCTTTGGCATATTATCCTGAAGACGAATTGCCAGACCACCTGTGGCGATGATAGCAGCATCAGCATAACCATCTTCTGCCAAGAGACGGTTGATAATGCCATTCAAACCATCAATGGCTGACCAATATACACCCGCTTGCATACTGCTGATTGTGTCACGACCTATCAAAGTATCTACTGGAGCAATCGCCACTTCAGGCAATTTCGCGGCACGTTTAGATAATGCCTCAAGCGCCACTTCCACACCGGGGATAATTAAACCACCGACGTAATGTCCTGAAGCTGAAACCACATCAAAGGTCGTTGCGGTACCGCAATCCAAAACTATGGCGGGCGTGCCGTAGAGTTCCCGCGCTGCCAGTGCATTTACGATACGATCCGCGCCCACTTCTTTTGGGTTTTTGTAATCAATAGCCATGCCCGTTTTGACATCGGCATCACCCACGAAAGCCGCATTCAAACCACAAGTTTGTAAACATGCTTCGCGCAACACTTCATCCAGATGGGGAACTACACTGGCAATCATGATGCCGTTTAAATTTTTAGGGTCGTGGCCGAATTGCGAAAACATACCAAATAATTGCCAGCTTAACTCATCTGAGGTGAGCTGATGATTGCTGGATAATCGCCAGTGGGCACACAAATCATCACCATCGTATAAGCCGAATACCATTTGGGTATTGCCCACATCTACGGTAAGAAAACGCTTTTGGTTACTCATATTTATTGATCCATAAGTGATACATCGCCAGCAATGATAGACTGTTCAACGCCATTGACCAATAAGCGAAGTGTTCCATCTGTACCCAGAGCTTGAGCAATGCCTTCGATATAGGTCTCACCGTCAAAGACACGCACAGTTTTTCCTGATGCTACATGGGCATTCCACCAAGCCTGATGAATGGGTGCAAAACCCTGTTCAAGAAAGCGGATGTACCAAGTGTCTAACGACTCTAAAACCGCCTGGAGCACATGTGTTTTTTCGATGCGTTTACCTGATGCTGTACTCAAATCTGTAGCTGGTGCGGTGATGCTTTCATCCCAGCCCATAGTAGGTGAGGAGATATTGATGCCAATGCCAATCACCACGGCTTCAACCGTTGCTTGTTTGCAGCGCATTTCAGTGAGAATGCCAGATACTTTTTTACCTTCAATGAGTAAGTCATTGGGCCATTTGATGCCCACGTTTGGCACAAATAAGGTTAATGCCTCATGTACTGCAACAGCGGTAACCAACGACAGCTTGGGTATATCTCCAGGTTTAATATTTGGCCTCAACAGTACACTCAAGGCAAGCGCTTGATCGATTGTAAACCATGTTCTGCCCAAACGGCCTTTGCCATCGGTTTGTCTGTTGGCAACCACCACTAAACCTTCTGCTGCATCACTTTCAGCCTGCCGCAATACTTCCTTATTGGTGGAATCCAAGGCTTCAAAATGTTGAATCTGGTAGTTGAGCATAGATTAGATGCGAATGACGCGCATAGATAAATCAAGGGCAATTGTGGAATGGGTAATTGCGCCTACCGCAATGCGATTGATACCAGTTTCAGCATATGCTTTAGCGTTATCCAGCGTGATATTGCCTGAGGCTTCTAACAAAATGGAATCTGGCACCATGGCTCTTGCTTCGATGACTGTGGGGATATCCATATTATCTAATAGAATAATATCTGGGCAGACTTCGACTGCTTCTTGCACTTCAGCCAATGTTTCGCATTCCACTTCAATCCAGACACTGGGGTTTAACTTATGACATGCAGCAACGGCATCGGTAATAGAGCCCGCTGCTTCAATGTGATTTTCTTTGATTAACATGCCCGATGCCAAGTCCAATCTATGGTTTTTACCACCACCATCCAAAACAGCTTGTTTTTCTAGAGCGCGTAATCCAGGAGTTGTTTTGCGCGTGTCGACGACCACGCAATCGGTATCGGATAAGGCTTGGGCAAAGGCGGAGGTAGCTGTGGCAATGCCTGATAAATGTTGCATAAAATTTAGAGCTGTGCGCTCAGTGGATAAAAGTGACCGCATGGATCCTTGAAGTTCACAAAGGATATCTCCTGCTTCAACACGATTACCGTCTGATTTAAACCATTGCTGCGTAATCGCCGCATCCATGGTTGTGACGACTTGCATGGCAACTGTGCCGCCTGAAAGAACACCGGCAGCCTTGGCAGTGATGGTTGCTTTTCCCTGTTGCTCTTTGGTGATGGTGGCTTGGGCAGTGAGATCCTGATATGCCATATCTTCGGCAAGGGCTGTTTCAATCAGTACCTGTAATTCAAAATTATCCATGAGAGTTGTCCTTTATAAAAGCCAAAGTGCAGTACCCATACCAAGAATGGATAAGGGTAAATTCCAGCCTGTCGCTACCATGGCACGCACCATTGAGCCCACTAAGCCAACAATCATGGTGGCAATAAGGAATTGCTGCCAGTCCATGTTATGGTAAACTTGAAGGCTCCAGGCACAAATTAAGCTGGTTGATAATACAAATATGAGATGACCTTTGAGTGTTTGTTGTGGGTTTTTACTAAATCCCAGACGTTTACCAAATCCTGACTTATCAATCAGGTCAGCAGCACTAAAGGCAAAACAAAAACTCAGCGCAAGGCCAAAACCCAGTTCTGGGGCAAGGTGAAATAGACTAGCACAGATGAGTAGAGAGATTGTAACCACAATCCAAGGATTTGGCTGCTTTGTTTGGGCGGGCAAGGTGTGCCAACAAAGCTTGAGGTGACGCGCAAACGGGCTGGAGCTACGTAAGGCATATACGAAGGGGATAGTCAGGAGAGTCAGGGACAAAAGTACGATTAGCGTGTTGTCGTAGGCAGGCCAAATGAGCACCCAAACACCAAATAAAATAATCAAGGAAAGTCTGACTGACGATGGGTTCAAGCCTTTGCGAACAAGAACCACGGATAGCCAAAAGAACTGAAACAGCCCGATGACGAACAGAGTGCTTAACAGTAAATCGCCATTTGAAATAGACATGAAATGAAGAGACCCTTTTCCTTTGTATTTATGCTAAACTATGGCCTAGTGTGGTATAGGAGTTCGCCAGTGGATGTTTCAACTGTAACCATAACCCCTTTTAGCGGTCAACTTCTAGGACAATGTGATTGTGGGAGCCTGAGCTAATGTCTTTGTCTCAAAGAGATGGGAGTAAAGCGGGGATTATAGACAAGCTCGTGGCTCATCGCGGTGATCACGAAGTTTTTGTTGAGAATACACTTGCCGCTTTTCAGCAGGCATCGGAAGCAGGAGCTTTGTTTGCCGAATGTGATATCCAGTTTACCAAAGATTTTATTCCGATTGTCTTTCATGATGCGAATTTAAAGCGCTTATATCTGATGGATTTCGCTGTGTCTGAGCTTAATTGGTTAGATATTAATGCTCTGGGAACACTTTATCAAATCCCAAAGCTTTCCCAACTTTTGGTTTGGCTTGAGCAGCAGCCTGAAATCACGCTCTTTCTAGAAGTTAAGCCTGACATTCTGCAGCGTCTTGCAGCAGATGAGGTGGCCAATTTACTTTCTGCAATGATGACTGGGCACTTGAGAAATCAGATTGTGCTAATCAGTGAGTCGGTACAAATCCTTGAAGCATCTGCGGTTAAGCTTGGCTGTGCTATTGGCTGGGTAGCAGAGGGGGGCGATAAACTTTCAATTTTTCTGGAACAAAAAATGGCATATATTTTTATGCATGTTGATGATATGGAGCAAACCCAGTTTTGGCAACAGAAGGGGGTTAAGGTCGGCATTTATACCATCAATGATGCACCCAGAGTTCATGAACTTTTAGAGAGGGGAGTAGATTTGATAGAGACCAATCATTTTTCACGTATATTGCGAGAGATAGGGGGTGCAGATGTCGAAAACTGATTTTGATGTTCTGATTATTGGTGGTGGGATATACGGTTGTGGTATTGCTCAGGCAGTCAGTGCTTGTGGCTACCAGAGTGTTTTGATTGAACAAAAAACAATAGCTTCTGGTACAAGTAGCCAGTCTACCAAACTGATTCATGGTGGATTGCGTTATCTTGAGCAATTTAATTTCAAATTGGTGTATGAGGCACTAAACGAGCGCGAACTTTTGCTTAAAAATGCACCCAATTTGGTCACCAGAGAATGGTTTTATATTCCTGTGTACAAACACAGTAAACGCCCACCTTTATTTATTTGGTGTGGTCTTTTCCTTTACTACATTTTATCCCGTGGACGCTCCAGGTTTAAGTGGGTAAACAAAGAAACATGGGCACAGATGCAGCCCGGGTTTCATTTAGAAAACCTGACAGCAGTGCTGGCTTATGAAGATGCAGCAACGGATGATGCGAAACTTACCAAGGCCGTAGCTGATTCAGCAAAATCCATGGGTTGCACCATCATCGAAGAGGTTTCAGTGGTTTCGGCGAGATATGTGAACGATTGCTGGAAATTGCAGTTGTCCAATGGTCAGGAATTGACAAGTAAGGTATTGATCAATGCAAGTGGTGCCTGGGTGAACCAAGTTAGCAAATGTATTGTGCCGCAACCTCCAACTGTGGAGGTACAATTGGTGCAGGGCAGCCATTTGATGTTAAATCGCCCGTGTACGGCGTATATCTATACGGAATCTCTGGATGGAAGAGTGATGTTTTTCAGGCCATGGAAAGGCAAAACTTTGGCAGGTACCACCGAAACAAGCTTTAAAGGTGACCCCTCAGGTGTTTCGGCAACACCTCAGGAGGTTGAGGACATACTTACCACATATAATCATTATTTTCCTGGCTCGGTTTGCCAGCAATCGGACATTGAACATGTATACTGTGGTTTGCGGGTGTTGCCCATAGCCAAGGGTGAGGCTTTTGAAACCAAACGCGAAACCATAATTTTGCGAGGGGGCAAGGATTGCCCACGTTATATTGCTGTTTATGGTGGGAAATTAACAACTTACCGTAGAGAAGCAGACAGGGTGCTGAAAAGAGTAAAATCTATGTTGAAAGCACCAAAATTGAGAAGCACGAAAGATATTCCATTAGGTTGATGTTTAAACCTTAAAAAATGAGTGGAAACATAAGGCGTTTAACTGGCTTGCATGCCTTGTAAAAAGAACCACATGGTTTAAAGTTCCGCTGCTTCATTGGAACCTGAGGAGAAAAACTAATCATGGCTCGTATAGCAATTCCTGCTGAAACGGCTGCGCATGAAACACGTGTCGCGGCAACACCTGAAACAGTGAAAAAGTATATCGCTTCTGGTTGTGAAGTGTTCATTCAACGCGGGGCGGGTGAACGCGCCAGCTTTATAGATGCTGCTTTTGAAGCTGCCGGCGCGACATTGACGGATGATTTTGCCGCAACAGTAAAAGGCGCTGAAATTGTGCTTAAAGTTCAATCCTTAAATGCTGAAGAAATGAAAGCACTTGATAAAGGTACGGTGGTTGCCAGTTTGCATGCCCCATTTACCAACCCCTTGCTTGAAGATTATGCAAAGCAAGGTTTAACTACGTTTTGCATGGAAATGATTCCTCGCACATCGCGTGCACAAAGCATGGATGTGCTGTCTTCACAAGCCAATATTGGAGGTTATAAAGCTGTTCTTTTGGCCTTAGAACACTATCAAAAATTTATGCCTATGCTGATGACGGCTGCTGGTACAGTACAACCAGCCAAAGTGTTGATTATGGGTGCGGGTGTTGCTGGCCTTCAAGCTATTGCGACTGCGCGCCGTTTGGGTGCTATGGTTGAAGCTTTTGATGTGCGTGCAGCAGCAAAAGAACAAGTTGAAAGCTTGGGCGCCAAATTTGTGGAAGTGGCACAAGAAGAAGATGCAGAGGATGCTGGCGGTTATGCCAAGGAAATGTCTGAAGAATACAAACAGAAACAAGCAGAACTGATTGCCAAACATGCTGCTGGCGCAGACATCATTATTACAACAGCCTTGATTCCCGGTCGTCCTGCACCTGTGTTGATTACCGAAGAAGTGGTTGGCACGATGAAATCAGGTTCGGTGATTGTGGATATGGCTGTGGAAGCCGGTGGCAACTGCCCACTATCCAAGAAAGATGAAGTGTGGGTAAAAGATGGTGTAACGCTTGTGGGAGTTAGTAATATTCCTGCAACTTTAGCTGCTGACGCCAGCACATTGTATGCAAAAAACATGTTAAATTTTATGGGTTTGATGTTGGATAAAGAGACAGGCTCAATCCAAATAAATCGTGAAGATGATATTATTGAAGGCTCAATATTGTCTATGGATGGTGAATTCCTAAAACCCGACTTATTAGCAAGGAGAATCTCATCATGAGTAATATGGTCAATGCTGATTTAGCTACGCATGCAAATGCTGTAAGCGATATGGCAAGCACAACAGCTGATCCCGTGGTGATGTCGTTCACTGTATTTATTTTAGCCATTTTTGTGGGTTATCATGTGGTTTGGAATGTGACACCTGCTTTGCACACACCACTGATGAGTGTGACCAATGCGATTTCAAGTATTGTGATTGTGGGTGCGATTATTGCTTCAGGGCCCATTGAAATGAATTTGGCCACTGTGTTGGGACTGATTGCGGTAGGCTTGGCATCAGTGAATATTTTTGGTGGTTTTATGGTAACACAACGTATGTTAGCTATGTTTAAAAAGCGTCAATAAGGGGTTTATCAGTGTTATCTGCAAACATGACGGAATTAGCGTATCTCATCGCTTCAATTTTGGTGATATTCGCGCTTAAGGGTTTATCTTCTCCAGACACATCTCGCCGAGGCAACTTGTTTGGTATGCTCGGTATGGGTCTTGCCATAGCTGTAACTTTGCAACTGGATGGGATAGAAAATTACACATGGATATTTGCCGCTATTGGTGTAGGCGGGCTAATTGGCGGTGTAGCTGCTAGGAAAGTACCTATGACTGCCATGCCACAAACAGTTGCATTTATGCATTCGCTAGTGGGTTTGGCAGCGGTTTGTATTGCGGTATCGGCATTTAGTAACCCTGTCGCATACGGTATTGCTGATAGTCTGGGTGGCATGCATTTGGCTAGCCGTATTGAGCTATTTTTAGGTACATTTATCGGTGCAATTACATTTACCGCTTCACTTGTCGCTTTTGGTAAGTTGCAAGGTTTACTGTCTGGTTCGCCATTAATTTTTAAAGGCCAGCACTTTGTAAACCTCATATTGGGCATAGTCATGATTGGAGCTGGCATCGTGTTCTGTATGAATCAATCGACCGATGCGTTTGTATTGATGTTGACTGTATCATTAGTTTTGGGTGTATTATTGATTGTGCCTATTGGTGGTGCAGATATGCCTGTGATTGTGTCCATGCTGAATTCTTATTCAGGTTGGGCAGCAGCAGGCATTGGTTTTACGCTTGGTAATAATATGTTGATTGTTGCTGGCGCTTTGGTGGGCTCATCAGGTGCGATTCTTTCCTATATTATGTGTAAAGCTATGAATCGCTCATTGTTTAATGTGTTACTGGGTGGTTTTGGTTCTGATACTTCTTCTGGCTCTGGTTCATCTGCAGAAATTGGACAGCGCCCAGTGCGATCAGGTGCGGCAGAAGATGCTGCATTTTTACTTACCAATGCCCGCTCGGTCATCATTATTCCTGGTTATGGTTTGGCAGTGGCAAGGGCACAACATGCGCTCAAAGAGCTGGTTGAAAAATTACAGGAAAAAGGTGTGAAGGTACGTTTTGGTATTCACCCTGTTGCAGGCCGTATGCCGGGTCATATGAACGTATTACTTGCTGAAGCTGATGTTCCCTATGATATTGTAGAAGAAATGGATGAAATTAATCCTGAATTCTCTGATACAGATGTGGTCTTGGTTATTGGTGCCAATGATGTGGTGAACCCCGCTGCCAAGACAGATAGCAGCAGCCCAATTTATGGTATGCCTATTCTTGAGGCTTCAAAGGCCGAGCATATTTTAGTGGTCAAACGTTCTCTTTCTGCTGGGTATGCGGGGTTGGATAATGATTTATTCTACATGGAAAAGACCATGATGATTTTTGATGATGCAAAAAAAGCGTGCGAAGCTATGCTTCACGCCATTGAGTAATGAAATATGTTGGAGAAAATATGAGTAAAACATTATTAGCAATGCTTGTTGCAACTATGATAGGCTTGATGCCTGCGAAAGCTGCTGCTGCCGATTATGAAGTTGCAAATGTCATGGATGATGTGCTTTATGGAGCTGGTCTTGGTGGCATGGTTGGTATGGGGGTTATGTTGCTATCTGACAAACCAAAAGATAACTGGAACTACGTCACCAAAGGTGTGGGTTACGGGATTATTGCCGGAGCAATTTTTGGCATTTATCGTACATCACAATCATTGGCAACTTTAGAAGATGGAACAATCCGTTTAGGCGTGCCTACCCCAGCATTTGCATTTCAAAACACAACTGAAGGTTTGGATGTCATCGTAAAAACAGATTTGATTAGTGGGACTTTTTAAAAGAATAAGAAATGCTATTTAGGATATTAAAAGGTGCCTTTTCGGGCGCCTTTTTTTATTCCTTAAGCGTTTTTAGATATGCAATAATGTCTGCTCTTTTTTGATCATCTTGCATTGCGGGCAAGGTTGGCATTTTTAAGCCGAATTTGTTTGATTCTATAAGATCTTTGGCTGTAGGGTTAATTTTAGCGAAAGCTTCAGGAGCCTTGATCCACTGGTCTAACCAAGCTTCATCATGGCGCTCTAACACACCTTGCAAGCCAGGAGCGCCAATTCGGCTATCATCATATGTTGTAGTATGGCAATGAGCACATATGGTTTTGAAGGTAGCTGCACCACGAGACGCATCACCAACCACAGATTCTGCAGAATAAGCTTGTTGGTAAAATAATGAAGACGCAAGCAACATTGATGTGCAAGTTGCGATTTGACATAATCTCTTCATGCAATCTCCTTCAACTTTCAAGTAACTAAATTGGACATTGCATATGTTTATGCGAATCGACTTGAAAAGCAATAGTTAAGTTATGCGCGACCTGGAAAAAATGTTTCTTTGGTATAAGCCTTTAGAGCCGAACCTAGTTGTTTGAGGCGAGTGCGAATAAAGCTGCATTTTACACAGCCACCATTAGCCATTTGTTCTCTAATTTCGTAGCGAGGGTATATTGTCTCTCGCCAGAATTCAATCCGATGTTTTAAACTCGGTTGCATTCGAGAGAACAGACGCTCTGCAAGAAATGGTATGACCTGATGGTTCATATGACGCCTAAACAAGCGGCGCTCAAAAAAGCTCATTTGAGGTTTAATGGTTTCAAGTAGCTCTTGTGGCACTGGTGCATCCAGGTTGGCTTTGGCGTAGGCTAGTGCATAATAACAAGGTCGTTCTAGTTTATATTCTTGAATTCCTTGTTCTACTTCGAACCAACCATTTGCATCTTCGATTTGTTTTGCGAGTAAAGCAATGTCATACAACCAAACTAGGCGCTCAAATGAGTGTTTCAGCGCATGAAAACATAGGTATGGTAACATCACTCGCGGATGTACCAGCAAAGCATCTTCACCCATAAGTTGTCCTTGTTTGGCATGCTTGAAGAAATCAGGTGCACGCAGTGATGTAAGATGGTGCCAGGCTTGAATACGGTTTATGCCAAGAGGCTCTGTGTGCAAATCCAATTGCACATTCCCGCGCACAAACACATCGGGGTAAGAACGAGATGGGCTGAAGCCAAGGGCACCAAGCGTTTGTTTGGCCATCAACGTGTCGGATTCATTGAATAACAAATCAATGTCGCTTTGTGGGCGAAAGATGATTTGATCACCATAACTTTCAGCGAGCGATAGGCCACGCATACTTATAACGGGTATATTGGCGGCGTTTAGCGCAGCCAATACTTGCCTGAATGCATTTCGATACTGTAAGTGAAGTGCATATTTTCTTTGTAGGCCTTTTTCCATGGCCACATTGGGTTCAACGGAGTGTTTAAGTGACCAAAGTATTTCGATAAGCCCTTCTTTGCCTGCTGCATGTTCAGTTTGAAAATCATTAAAGTCCAACACATTAATAGATTGGTTGAGAGCGGAGCAGAATAGTCGCCTAGATTGATGTCGATTTGTCATAATGAGCAAATATAGTGTAAGGTTTGATTTCATGCCAGAAATTGGAGTAAAATAAAGGTAGGGGGTTAGGGGGTTGGCTGAAACGAACAATGATAAAATAGAGTTGCAGGCACGGCGTAAACTTTTAAAGGCTGCTGTTTATATTCCACCAGTTGTTTTAGGTAGTGTGATGGTGGGCTCTACTCCTGCGCATGCATATACGATAGGGGGCAGCACATTTTCGATATCAGGTGCTTCGAATACTTGTGGTCCATGCCAGAGGGTGCTCAATAGCCCAAATCCAAGAACCAGAGACTTACGAAGATGTGTAGAAGACCAGTGTTATAATAATTGTATCAATTGTGATGTTATACTGACAAACCCTGGTACCTTTAGAACCACTGCATGCAGGGCATGTGAAACTATCTTGAATGCCAATTGCCCAACTACTTGTAATACTGACGGCACATGCACTAGATGTAGGCAAAGAACCAGAAGAGGGCGGACTACTTGGCGTTGTTGATTACAGTCGCCACCAGTTTTTTGGTTCAAACATTCATCAGTAATTTTGGCAGGCTACTTGCTTGATTTAGAATACTGGTTTTCAAACACATCTATACATACATATAATGCATGAGTATTGGCGAGAGCTCTGATTGATATTGCTTTACCATAACACAAACTATACTATGTAAGTTGTTCCAGTGATTTGTTGTATGCTTTGACTGGGTTTTGGAGCGTTTGATATGGCTAAATTAGATATGAATGAATCAGAGTTACTGGCGCGCCGCAAACTTTTAAAGGCCGCTATCTACATTCCACCTGTGGTTTTAGGCAGTGTCATGGTGGGTTCTACACCTGCGCATGCATATACGATTGGGACCACTGTTTTTTCTGTATCAGGTGCATCCAATACATGTGGACCATGTCAGGCAGTGCTTAATAGCACAAACCCCACAATTAACCAGTTGAAACAGTGTGTAAAAGATCAATGTTATAATAACTGTATCAATTGCTATGTTCTATACGCGAACCTAGGTGTCTTTGGAGTCTCAGCATGTTCGGTATGTGGAAAAGAGTTGAATAATGGCTGTGCAACCACTTGTAATACTGATGGAACCTGTGCGACGTGTACGTCAAGAACCAGAAAAGGCGTGACTACTTGGCGGTGTAGATAGCCGTATTTACAATTTATATTATTTCAAAATGCATCTGGTTTTAACATCTAATTTTAATAAATAATGATGGCAAATTATCCATATTTACTGGTTCTTCCAAACGGTGAGTTGATAAGCGTATTAATCCATCCAAACCATAAAACGGTATTGCAACAATATGCAGGAAACTGCCAGATTGAAGTTTCAGGCTCTTTTTCTGAAGATATTCGCACCCTATTTAACACGTCTTCTCAACATACATCGCGTAATCGGTTGCGCCTGCTTGAAAAGCAATATGTTTGGTTATCGGGTTTATCAGAGGCTAAACCACGCATAAGCGATGGACATGACCTTTTGCTAGGAAAACAACTGGGTATGTTGTTTGTCGAGCTAACCTCACGCTGCAATGAGCGTTGCGTACACTGTTACGCGGATTCTGCCCCAGAGCGTAACGACTTTCTTTCAGTTAAAGAGGTAAAAGAAGTCTTAAAAGAAGCGCGTTTATTGGGGAAAGCCAATGTTCAATTTACGGGTGGAGACCCACTGATTCACCCTGATTTGCTTGAGATTCTAGATTTTGCTAGCAGCTTGGATTTTGCCAGCTTAGAACTTTATACCAACGGTTTATTGTTAAGCGATGAGCTTCTTCAAAGAATAAGCAAGTATAAGCCGAAGTTTGCCTTTTCGATGTATTCGCACCTGCCAGAAACACATGACTTGATTACAAGGGTTTCTGGTAGTCACAAGCGTACTTGTGCGGCGATTCAACGAGCGCAACAAGCTGGTTTAGCAGTAAGAGTGAGTGTGATTCGAATGTTAGAAAACCAAGGTCAGGAAGAGCCTACATTTCAATTTTTACAATCATTGGGATTGGAAGCAGAGCAAATTAATTTCCACCTGAATCGTGACATTGGTCGAGGCATGGCTTTTGTTCCTAAGCCAGATCATGTGACTGTTGCTGAACAAAAACATGCGAACTCACAAACGATTGAAAAAGATACTGCTCAGCGAGAACGGCTTGGTAAATTATGTATCAGTGCAAATGGAGATATTTATCCATGCGTATTTTCTAGACATACAAGTCTTGGAAATATCAGGGAATCAAATTTGTTGGAGTCAATGAATGCTTTGAGAACACGCTCGTTCTCTACACCATCAGCGCAACGTTGGAAGTCTTGCCAGGACGAGTTAAGCTGTGGCGACTGTCAGATGGTTACTTATATGCTTGGAGAAGAGACACATTGAGTCATGCATTGAATATTACAATCCCAGAAAAACCAGTTCGTAAAGCCTCTTTGGTTGGTGAAGAGATGGAGGAAGACAATGAAGTGGTCTATGTGGATTCTGACAATGAAGCCATTTTCTCTCTGAATAATACAGCTTCTGCCATTCTTGATTTATGCGATGGGTCGCGAACAAGCCGAGATATTGCAGCAGTTGTTGCGGACACGCTAGATGTTGATGAAGAACGAGCATTTAAGGATACAGAAGCGGTTCTTGAAGAGTTTGTAGTTTTGGGATTAGTGGCTTAACTCCTCTGACCTTATGAGCTGGCATAAATTATTTGAAGTCGCTGGCATCGTTATTTTGGTGGAGTCTGAAGAAACACCTTGTGATAGAAGCCTACAAGCGATTGTTACCTTGTATCATGAAATCAGCGAAGAGAATCGACCTGATGTGGTGTTTTCAATCCGAAAGCTAAAAAAGAAAATTCAGCTGCTCTTAAATCAGCAAGAGTTGTTGTGGGAAGCTGAAGATGAAAGAGATATCGCTCCAGCACTAGAGATTCATATCTATAGGCAGATACTGCAGCGAACGTTCCCACATTTTCTTTCATTGCATGCATCATGTGTAAATATTGATGGTATGGCATGTATGTTTGCAGGCCAATCTGGTGCTGGAAAAAGTAGCCTATGCACAGCCGCATTATTGACGGGCGCACATTATTTTACAGATGAATTCTCACTGTTGAGTAAAGATGGCTTGGTTTACCCTTTCCCTAGACCTCTGCAATGGGATGAGGAAGAACACCCTGCCTTTGATGGCCAGAACATGATTCAGTCAGGTTTGTTTAACAAAGAAAAGTTTGGTTTTCTGGAAGCAAACACCAATCACTTGGTCACCTCACACCTTTGGTTGCCTAAACATGTGCAGGTAGAAGCTTTGCCGCTGCAAATTATTGTGCTTCCACGCTATCACCCTGATAGCCCCGAGGCAGAGATGGTTGAAATTCGAAGAGGTGAAGCGATTATGGCTTTGCCAGAACACATTCATCTGCATTACCCTGATGCTGCTAGCGATATCCAACAGTTAAACCAGCGTATCTCTAATGATTGTAGATTCTTTAGACTAGACTTTTCAAACGTGATTAAGGCATGGGCTTTGAGCAAAGAAACAGTTTTAAAGCTTAAAGTTTAGGATTAGATAGTTTTTTCTAACCAGTCGCATTCCTGATTGATAGGGCAGGCGTGGCATTTAGGTTTTCG
>Ga0316191_10001044_pt1 | contig 19048 bp, 11 predicted proteins | sample Eddworburr2cm_MG_FD_204928 | JGI IMG/M metagenome (GOLD analysis project Ga0316191, IMG submission 204928) | Coastal sediment microbial communities from Maine, United States - Eddy worm burrow 2 cm | ecosystem: Environmental > Aquatic > Marine > Coastal > Sediment | place: USA: Maine... | reverse complement strand
ACCTTCTGCCTCTGTCGCACTCGCTTCTTCACCGCGATAAGAGGTACGCGCCGCCTGCACACCAGCCGTCACCGAGAGAAGATTCCGGTTCGTCTGTAAGACGTATCGGCCTACGGCCCCACCCGCTGCTGTTCTTCCACTAATACCTTGTTCGTCGTTTCTTTCCCAGCGTGTAAACCAGTCAGTAAACCATCGATTGGACCGAAATCGTTGATAGTTAAGCTCCGTGCTCTGCCGTGCCTTCGTTTCTTCCGTCGGTTGATCTGTGACCGCTGAGTTCACTTTTATTCCGACCAGGTATGTGCGCGCCCTGCGATAGACATCGATATTGACGTTCGATGTTGCGACCTCGCTGGATTTTTGCGCCTGGAAGCCAAGGCTGAACGAACCATCCAGGTTTTGCCAAAACTTCTCGCTTTGCTCGATAGGCGTAATACGAACAATCCGCTCAGTGCGCAGACTTACCTCATCGCTCGCTGTCCGGATTTTGATGTAAAAATCCTCTCCGGATGTCCGCAACTTTCCGAAGTATTTGGTGCCATTTGCCAACTCCACCTGCAGATCCTGATCACTGGAAATACTGACAATATCTTCCCAGTCGATGTTGACGGTCCCCATCGAGTCGGTGCTGTAGCGCAGCGCGCCGAAATCCAGAGCCTTGATTTCGCCAGTGATAGCGTTGCCATTTACAAGCGTAACGACATCTGTCTTGGCTGCATAACCAGGAACGAAAAAAAATACAGCGAGCAGGAATAATCCGGCACGCAAGAGCGGATGGCTATTGGTCATAGTGTTTCTTTTTCAATATTGCTGACTGGAGCTACGATATCAGGGGACAAAGACAGGTAACAAGGACTCGTCCGGGAGCTTCGTCTCTTTGACGCATCACGCTGTTGTGAATCATAATCCTCAAACGCCCTTTTGCGCGACCGAAGCGCATCGCATTTTCGCATAGTCTGCGAACACGATGGAGGTATATGCGAAGGCAACGGAAATCGCATTGCTCCCAAAACCGCTCGGCTGCAGGATCGCTTACCCTCGCGCTCTTGACCCTGTTGATTGTTGGTTGTGCAACTGTTCCGTACGACACACCCAAGACTTTCAGCACGTTTAACGCCGATACCGGCGACACCCATTTTGGCAGGCATGCTGCGGACTGGGCCGTCGCACATGGCAAACAGTCCGGATTCTTCCCAATTGGGCAGGGAATGGATGCCCTTGGTGCCCGACTGCGCTTGCTTGAGAAAGCCGAGAAGAGTGTCGATCTTCAATATTTCCTTATGAAGGACGACACGGCAGGCAAGGTCATGCTGCAAGCCCTCGTGACGGCGGCGGACCGCGGCGTGCGAATACGGTTTCTGTTGGATGATGTATTTACGACTGCGCCTGATAAAAGCCTTCTGTTGATAAACCAACACCCCAACATCGAGGTGCGGTTATTTAACCCATTATCCCGCCGCGGCTTCCGGGCTCTCAATTTTGTCGGAGATTTTCGTCGCGCGAATCGACGCATGCATAACAAATCGTTCACCGCCGACAATGCAATCAGCATCGTTGGCGGGCGCAATATTGCCGACGAATATTTCCAGCTGAAAGACACCTCCGTATTCGCCGACTTTGACGTTGTTGTGCTCGGCCCGGTCGTCAGAGATATCTCCGCATCGTTCGACGACTACTGGAATCACATGCTCGCGATCCCGATAGAGCAGCTATCACCGGAAATTGCGCCAAATGCTCTTGAGGAAAAGCGCGCAGAAGTTGATGAGCAAATCAGCGCTCTTTACACCGGTGTCTATGAGAACGCCCTGAAGAGCCAGCTATTGCAGGACATTATCTCCGGGGCTCAGCCGTTGTTCGTGGCAGATGCGAGGGTCATGGCGGACACGCCGGAGAAACTCGTTAATGCTGTCAGCGCCGAACACAAGAAGCTCGCGGGTGAACTGCGCGAACTTGTAACCTCGGCCACCGAAGAAGTCATCATCATTTCACCCTACTATGTTCCCGGCAAGAATGGCATAGAGCTCACACGCGAACTGCTGGACACGGGTATGCGCGTTGTCGTCGTCACCAACTCACTCGCCTCCAACAATCACGTGCCGGTGCACTCGGCCTATGGGCGATATCGCAAGGACATCGTGGACATGGGCGTCGAACTATTCGAGACGCGCGCAGACGCAGGCCGCTTCGCCCAGGACATCAACGCGCCTGAGCAATTCACCTTGCATACCAAGCTTATCCTCATCGACCACCGATACTTGTTTGTCGGTTCCCTGAACATGGATCCACGTTCAATTGATATCAATGCAGAGATGGGTTTACTGATTGACTCCCCAGAGATGGCCGGGGCAATAGCCAACAGGATAGACGAACAGCTCCCGAACATGGCGTACAAGATCGTCCTCACGGACAAGAATAGACTGGAGTGGCACGGCATCGAGGATGGCGTTGAGGTGGTCGAAACCAGGGAACCCCAGACTAGTTCCTGGCTGCGATTCAAGGCCTGGTTCCTGAAGATCGCGCCCGAAAGCCAGATGTAGGGACTGCGGAACGATCAGGCTGACTTTTGAAACTCGCCCGGGCTGATGCCGGTCCATCGCTTGAAGGCCCTGGCGAAATTGCTTTGATCCGCAAAGCCCGTCATGAAAGCAACCTGTACCTGTGAATATTCGCCGTCCGCAAGATAGCGTTCAGCAAGCGCCCGGCGTGTTGACTCCAGAATGTCCCTGTAACTCGTGCCTTCGGCACTCAATTGCCGCTGTAGCGTGCTTCTGCTGCGGTGCAGGCGCTGCGCAATCGTATCCTGACTCGTCCGGCCGGAAGGCAGCGTCTGCATGATCATGCTTCGGACCGCCGTCGCAACGGTCCCGCTGTCCAGTGACCGAATGTAATCCTCGGCAATACGGTCGGTCGCCTGTGCCACCTCAGGAATATTACCGGCCAGCTGTTGGTCCAGCTCACGCGCATCATAGACCCAGGTCTCTTCCTCAGCCCCGTAAGTCACTGCGCACTGGAAGAGCTCGGAGTAGCGTGTCGACTCAAACTCCGGGTCGATGGTCAGCGACACGCTTGTCGGGCGAACGGGTTCTTGTGTCACAAAATCACTGAGTCGAAGCAAGGCCACAAAGCCGGCATCTTTCGCGGCCTTCTGGCGCGGCCCAACAGCATCGGAATACGATTCGATCAACACACACGTGTCATGCCGATCCAGCAACTGCAGGGTGCTGCCCTGCGTCGTGAGGACGTGGCCGTAGCGGCACAATCGGCGCAGCGCCCCTTTCAGGGTCGCACTTGCCAGCCACGCGTGGCCGAGTACAAAAAAGTCGCTGGGCCTGGCCATATTGCCAACCGCAAATCCGAACCATGGATCATTCGTCACGGCTGTCGCTCTGCTCCAGAGCTCGTTCATCTTCGCAAAGGAAATGCGTGACCCGGGCTCTGCAAATTTGCTCCTGTCGATTTTCAGCTCTGCAAACAAGGAGTCTGCATCGATCCCGTAATCGCCCTCCAGGCAATCACCTATTAATCTGGCAACGCTGGCCAGTGTTGTGGGTTCGTAAAGCATATCGATCCCAATTGAACCCGATACGCCATAGCAGAACAAGGTTTCCGGTTGAGGCGAATTGCACAAACAGTGACCAAATCTCACCAGATCGGATTTGGCCCGTTTCCTAAAGTGGCTATTCGTAAGACGAGGAGGTCACTATGAGAACAGCAATTCGGAAAGAAACACGCAGACACTCTCTGCTGGATGCGCTGCAGGCCAGGATCGCTGAACACCTGTATCACGCGTATAGCGACTCGGACAGCCTGCTTGGCACCCTGGATCGTTGGACCCAGCAGCGGATTACTGATGAGAACCTGGCGAAAGTCGCCCTGGTGATGAATGCGGATGATCCGGCGGAGGCCTGCTACCGGGACCTCGTACGAGAAATCGATACGGAGGCAGAGTCCGGCATATACCTCGCGCGCAATAGCGCGACATTAGAGCACCTGCAACACGTACTCGAGGAGTCCGGCGTATCCGGCCAGCTGCATCAGGAAATCAGGTCTATTGCCCCGGTTGTTTTTCCCGATGAAACCGCACACTCAAGACCCGATCTCGACCTGGTGTGGATAACCGTTGAAGCACGTCATGACCGAGCCCACCTCGACGCAACCGTGTCCGAGATAATCATGGGCTTCCTGATGAACGATGCCGAAAGCGTGCGCGATATGACCAACGTAGTGCGAGCCATGACCTACACCATTCACGAGGACACCGTGCGCCGACGTTGCGAGCTGCCACCTCTGCTCGGCGACGCCGAGATACGTGACTTGCGGATAATGGTGGCCGAGCTCAAAGAGCGCAGTGGTGACTACGACGATCGTACCAATGAAATCCGCAGGAAAGCAGACACATTACATGAATCCCCTTGAGCTGACGGACAAGTCAGTTGCCTGGCGGGCCTGGCGGCCCGCCTTTTTTTACAACCCCGATCCGGTCCTTACTGAACAACCAGCGGCGTGCGCAACGTAGTTTCGAGCAATGTGCCCCGGGGGACGTTAATGCTGGCGCCCGATGTCAGAATCGATACACCCGCGCCAACCTTCATGCCGGTTCGCGCGCCACTCTTACCGTCAATAAGCGCGCCAACGGCCGCGGCTCTTGCTGTACGCTGAACGGTGCGTCCGGCCTCATTGGCAGACTGCGCCTGCAGCGACGAGGTCGCGATTGGATACAAATCGTCGTTGATCAGGATATCCGTGAACTCCATGGACAGGCTTGCCGAGCCCGCCACGTTCCCGCCACGGCTGGCAGCCGCTATTACACCGTGAACAAACGTGCCCCTGGGGGCCACGGTGACTCCGTCAGCAACTAACGCGTTTTCCAACTGGCCGCGGAAGCGGTGACCGGCCCCGTGCCTGCGCGTATCAACGTCCTCGACCGTGCGAATCACCATGCGTGCACCTGCGGGAACGGTGAGGACCGGCGCTGGTGGCGCACTGGCTTGAGCAACAGCGTTCTCAGCACCGCTGCTGAAAAACACGCCGGCAACCTGGTCCTCGGGGTAGGCCTCGATGCCATCTCCGGTATCAAACATGATGATGCCATTGCTGCTACCGATGAAATCGCCTTCGAGAATCGTCCCGTCCGATAATTCAATTGTGTCGGCCAGCAACGTCGCGCCCAGGAAAAAAGTCACGATCATCGTGACAAGTGCAGCGCTCTGCCTGAAAAATCTCGTCTTACTCATGATTCTTGTACTCCGGAAAATTATTCGTTCCATTATAGTGGGGCAACGAAATTGACGCACTATTTGGTAAGGTCGGAATCGCGCGATTGTAACTTAAACGGAGCACAGCGTAGAATCCCTGTGCCTGCGGATACAATCGCCGCTGTTTCCGCACGACCATGAGAATTACTCCAACCCTATGAATAGAATATTTTGCCCATCGCTGGTGCTTATTATCCTGGCCAGCAATACCGCGGTCGCGGAGACGAGGAGCGATGACGATTCCGGGCAGAGCTTTGAAGCGCCGGGGGCGGACGCGTCTATGGTCAGCAACGTCTTGCACCTTGACAACGCCAACACGGCACTGAACCCGTTTCAAAAACTGGCGGCAGGTTGGCCGGAAGACCTGGTGATTGCCCCGATACCCGCCTATTCGCCGCAGCTCGGCTGGAACCTGACACTTGGTGGCGCTTACTTCCTCGATCTCGGGGAGCAACATGCAAACGTTTCGCCATCAATGGTTGGCGGGTTTGCGATGGTGGCGGAAAACGGCAGCTATGCCTATGGGGGAGGCACCTATCTTCATCTTCTCAATGACAAGCTCCGCGTAAAAGCCGGGGCAGCTCAAGTCGATATCCGTTACCGATTCTATGGGATAGGCAATGAAATCGATTTTCTGGACATCGATATATTGCAGGAAGGGCCCGCATACTTCTTGACTGGCAGTTGGAATATCTGGAAGAAACTCTATGTTGGGCTGGGATATCGAAGGGGCAGCGTTGATACGCGTTTGCGTATTAATGTAGCTCCCCCCTCCGATTTCGATCCTGTCCTGAGTCTTGATATCGGAGCCTTCTCTATTCCGATCGAGATTGACAGCCGGGACCACGAGCAGTTTCCGCGTAATGGATGGCACGTAGTGGGACAGACAGTCCTGTATCGGGATTCTGCGGGAAGCGATTTCGAGGCAGAAACCTACAAGATCAGCATGAATCGGTACTTTCCAATGCGCGAGACCGACGTGCTTGCGGCACGTCTCGTTGTCAGGTCCGCAAGTGAAAACGTACCCTTTTTTCTGCTGAGCTCATTTGGCGGCACAACCGACCTTCGTGGTTACCCGTCAGGCCGCTACCGGGACCGGCAAATGTATGCGATGCAAACCGAGTATCGCTGGCAGTTTAGTGACCGCTGGATTTTCACGGGATTCGTTGGCGTCGGTGAAGTGGCCGAGCATTTCTCTGAAATGGGCAGGAATTTCCTGCCTGCCGGCGGCATAGGTGCACGCTTTGTGTTGTCTGAAAAACACAAGGTAGGCCTTTCGTTCGATATCGCCACGGGCAACGACGGTACGGAAGTATATTTTGGTGTTGGAGAGGCTTTTTGATGCCGATGAGCGCACGTCGACCGACTATGAATTGGCTGGTCGCGATAGCGATCAAAATAACCTCCGGGTTGATGCTGGTTACGCCCTTGTCCGCCAGCGCGGGACCATTGCTCGACTACATTCGCAACTATGACCTGAATGACTACGCACTTGGCTTGTCGCTAGGAACCGCACAAAACCCATATGTCGGATCCGGCTACTCCTATACAGCCTACCCATATCTCACCAGCTTTCGCCATTCATCATTGACCGATGACTGGCTTCTGATTCAGGATGGATTGGGGGTTCGCTATGCCACGGAAAACGATTGGGAATTCGGTCTGATCGGCCGCTACCAGACACTCGGGCTGGGTATTTCCAAGAGCGATGAACTGCGTAGCCTGGAAGACCGGCGCTGGAGCGTCGAAGCGGGGCCGTTGATCGGGTGGCGTCGCTTTCCCGTGCATGTTCAGTTTCGCTCCTTTTGGGAGGCCCCGGATCGGCACAGTGGCACGACCAGCGAGCTCGAGTTCAGGCTTCCCCGACAGCACCAGCGCGGCTATGTCGTACCCAGCGTGGGAGTGAAATACCTCAGCAGTAATTACAGCGACTACTATTTTGGCGTGGGGTCTGAGGAATCGTCCGCGGCATACCCCGCGTATCAGCCAGGCTCAGCTATCAATACTTCGCTCAAATTGTCGCTCGGCTATGAGCTGAGTCCATACTGGTTGTTGCAGGCAAAGGTCGGGGTCGAGTTCCTGGATTCCGCGATTGAGGCAAGCCCGTCGGTGGACCGCAGCCAATTGTGGTCGGGCAGCATCAGCCTCGCTTACAACCCTGACCTGTTCCGGCCCAGAGACTACACGGGTGCCGACAGGGACCAAAACTTCGAGATTCGGCTGGGAGCATTCAATAGCAATATCGATACGAGATTATTGCTGGACGCGACTGACACCCAGCCCACGGAAGACCTGGATATAGAAGATTTTCTGGGCGCTGCGAATAATGAAACTGTCGCGCAACTCGACGCCTATTATCGCTTCGACTTCTATCATCGCATTGATATTGGCTATTTCGAATTGCAGAGATCGTCGTCAACAACGCTGCAACGCGATATATGGTTTGGCGATCAGCTCTACCCCGAGGGAACAGATCTGATGACCAGTTCTGAGTCGCGATTGCTGCGTCTCGGTTATTCGTATTCACTAATGCGTGACGGACAGAAAGAGCTGGGGGTGACGATCGGGCTGAGTCACACGGCATTCAAATCCAATGCTCGCGTCAACGATGCACAGCAGCAATCCGAGCAGATTCGTGTCAATACCATACTCCCGACCTTTGGCGCCTTTGGTTCCGTTCCATTTGGCGACAACTGGCGCCTCGGGGCCGATATCGACGTATTCGCCCTCCGCTTCGACCGGTATGTCGGGTATATGGCCTATGTCGCGCTTGATATCGAGCGGAGGATCAATCAGCGATTGGGGGTCGGTCTCGGTTACAACTTCTATGGAATGCGACTGAAGTCGAGCAGCGATGACCTTGACGGAACACTCAGAGTTCGCCACCAGGGACCAAAAATGTATTTGAGTATGAGGTTCTGACGATCTACCAGAATCCGGCGAGGTGAATTTGTGGACCGGCGAAGCGCGTACGCGCATCTCCCTTCCAATCTGTCTCCCTGATTGTGCCGTTTAGCTCAAATAGCTGGCATTAGTCCGATGCCGCTTCGACCGTAGACCGAATATGCAGGTCACGTTGCGGAAATGGAATCTGAATACCGTGCTCGCGCAGCGCCTCGAGAATTCCTCTGTGCACCTCGTGAATCAAAGGCATGCGATCCGTCAGGTGGCGTAAGTAGACGTGTACCTGGAAATCGAGTGAGCTCTCACCAAAGCCCGTGAAATAGACTTTCGGGACCGGCTCATCGAGCACCAGCGGCAGTGTCGGGAGCGTCTCCGATATGATCTTGTGAACCTTGCCGACATCTGAGCCGTAGGCAACGCCGACAGGAATCACGATACGAGTGATCGGGTCAGTGAGTGTCCAGTTAACGACCTGTTCGGTAATAAATGACTTGTTCGGAACAATTATTTCTTTGCGATCCCAATCGACAATGGTCGTGGCACGAATACGAATTCGCGACACGGTGCCCGATAGCTGACCGACCGTGATCGTATCGCCAACCCTCACTGGCCGTTCGAACAGGATCACGAGTCCCGAGACAAAGTTCGCCACAATTTCCTGTAAGCCGAAACCCAGTCCAACGCTTAACGCCGCAACGAGCCACTGGATTTGCGACCATCTCCAGCCAACCAGGTTCAGGACCGTTACAACGCCAACCATGATGATGAAATAGCGAACCAGGGTATTGATCGCATATCGGCTTCCGCGCTCGACAGCCAGGCGCCGTGGAATGGCGATTTCGATGAATCCGGGGAGGTTTCTCGCCGCAGCGATAGCCACGACGATAACGAGGAACGAAAGAAGCAGGTCTGCAAGCGTTACTGGCGCAATGATCTCGACGCCGTCAACTATGTCTGTCTTCGACCACAAACTCACGTCGTTCAACACGGTAAACGCCGGCAGAATCTCTGACCAGATTCCCCAGCCGATAATAACTGCGACAAACACGAGACCCAGCCGTATCAGTTTTCGCGACTGTATATCGACTGTATCGAGATCAAGGGGTGCCGTTGTTACGGCCGGTGCGTCACCTTCAGCGCCTGGCTGCTCACCCGCCTCTCTTTCCGCCTTCTGAGCCTCCCGCTGCTGCAACAGGATCTTCAGGGCCAGCTTGCGGTGTGATAGGGCCAACCACCTTAGAACCACCATATTGATAATGACGAGCCCGAGCGCAAGCCAGGCCGTATCGACAAGCAGGCTTGCCAGTTTAGTCGACGTATAGACATTGCCCATGATCGACATCAAGCTCAGCAGCAGTGGCAGACCTATTGCTGCGGAATACCAGACCCATCTGAACTTGCTAACCCAGGCTTCCGGCTGCCTCTTGTAATAGCCAGCTACAAGCCCTGTGCCGGGGTGTACAAGTGGACGAATGACAAATGCCAGGACCACCATGAGCAGCACGAACAAAAACCGTCCCAGGTACGAGTGATCGCTGGCCGCTTCCGAGGCAAATACGAAGACGATGACAAAGACGAGTGGCGCAATGCCGAATGCAAGCCAGTCGAGTTGGCGTCGTATGAGCGCTACGTTCTCACTGTTCCAGCCGAAGTGAGCTCTGAAAACACCCTCGGGTTCGCTGAGTATGCGGAAAACCAGCGCATTGAAAAGAAACGGCGCCACAACGTACAGGCTTCTTGCAAAAGAATCCGAGAGCACATATGGACCCGTGAATGCCATCGCTAAAGGTGCCTCGGCAACAATCCACGAAATTCCATAAAGCAAAAATGGGACCGGGGCCGCCAGCAACATGGCGATGACCAGCGAGCCAACCGTCAAACCAATATTATCCGTGGATAATCGACCTACTCTTTGGCTCATGTTTTCGTACTGTCTCGCTAACGGCGACCGGATGAGGAGTAGTAAGCCAAGCAACAATGCCAGGGAGATAGTCGCCACAATGTGCTCGCGCAAAGACTCGACCACACCGGCATATACTTCCCGCCATGTACTGAGAGAGGCTACCCTTTTAACCGCCTCCCACGGCTCGCTCCAGGTGCCCGCGAAAGCGACAGGTGCGCTTGGGATCCACAGCAGGTTCTGATTGAGGAAGTTTCGGTACTCCGCCTTGGAACCCAACAGGCGAGTCTGCGCAGTATCGAGATCGCCGAGCACCTGCAGATAGGCCCGGTAGTTATTCTCCGCCCGGGCCAGGAGATCTCTTCGATTCTGCAACAGGGCCCGGACATCGCTGGTTATTGCAGTGAATTCATTGTCGGTCATAGAAGCCCGGTCGACCCCGGCCATGAGCTCTTTTACCCTGTCGTCCAGCGGCGTCAATTTGCGCTGCTGCTCCTGGATAAACATCAGCGCAAGGCCGACCTCGGAAATCTCCGTATCGAGCGGCCAATAGCGGCCAATCTGGGCCAGGCCGACTCTCTCTTCGATGAGCAGGCGGCCGGTGATTCGGCTTCTTCCGCCGATCTCGATATGCTGTCTTGACCGGACGAACCGCTCCTGCACATCTTCGATTGCTGCCTGTATCCGGTTGAGGTGGAATCTTGCCTCCTCGAGATCTTCGGCACGTTTGGGCAAAGCAACGGCCAGGGAAGCGTTGTCCTCGGCCAGCGAACGTACGACAGGATGCTTGTCCGCAGCAGCCATTTCCGCGGCGATCGCTGCCTGCTGAGCCTCACGCTCGGCGATTTGCTGCCGTTCATTGACCGCGGCCCGCAGCAGGTCCGTACGCCGTTTCAAAACCACCTGCGATCGCACGGCAACTTCCAGTTTCGCCCGGAGGAGATCGAGGCGGACAGCGTGACTCAGTATCTCCTGTTCCAGCTTGTTGATTTCCGCGCCGTGGGCTGCACGACGAAATTGCGCCGCAAGCCTGTTTGCAGTGCTTAGCATCGGGCGCTCGCCAACGTCGGCCGACTCCTTCTCGCTTGCCGTGAGCTCTTTCCGTCTCGCCTCCAGTTGCCCGATTCGCTCGCGCGCCACCGCAGGACGATTTACCTCGGCTTCGATCTGTGCGTTGAGCTCAGCCACTGCGGAGTCGATGGCAGTAAGGTCGGCCGTCTCCTTTGCCAGCCGCTGCTGCAATTCCGATAGAGGGGTAGTGTCCTCGATGCCAAGGCTCTCAGCCGTTTCGGGTATGGGCGCAGGTTCATCGAGCGCATTGCGCAGCGCAGTCGTTTCCTCGGGGGCCTTGTCGAGTGCGGCCGCAAACAACGCTGCGGCGGCATCGGCGTCGAGCTTGCGCTGCAATGACGATTCAACATCGCGCAGCTGTTCCAGGACACTGGTTCGCGTCTCCGCATCCAGGCCCTGCAGGGCCTCCACCTCGGCAATCTCGGACCTGATCCGCGCCGCTGCGTCAGCGTCATCAATATTGATTTCGGAAATCGGCGCATCCTGCCCGACAGCCGGCAGTGAGACCAACAAGCAACACAAAAGGAGTAAGCGGGCGTACGTCATAGTGCGTAAGGATATCACTCTGGCGACGCGGAGTTCTGCAGTCGACTGTCCTATAATGACGGCATGCGCCGCATCCTCTTCTGGATCACACTTGGCTTCTTCACGCTGTTCGCCGCCACTGCAGCCTGGTTGTGGGCGGCCGACCTGGGCGTATTCAAGCCGCAACTCGAAAAATGGGTAACGGACAACGTCGGGCGCGAATTCGCAATCGACGGCGATTTTTCTATTGACCTCGCGCGGCAGACAACGATCATCGCAAACGACGTTCGATTCGCCAACCCTGAGTGGGCCGGTACCCAACAGATGGTCAGAATCGGCCGAGCAGAGATTCGCGTCGATACTCGCTCTTTGTGGAAAACTCCGGTCGTAATCGAGCTAATTGATATTGATGATGCCGACGTCGTCCTGGCTAGCCGTGAAGATGGCGCGCCTAACTGGGTACTCGACGACAGGAAATCATCGGAGGTAGTCAACGACGACGCACCGATACTGCCCATACTGTTAAAACGAATTGATGTGAATCGCCTGCATCTGGTGGTTGACAGCCCGGGTCGAACGGAGCCATTGGACATTCGTATCCAGTCTCTCAACGAGCTCCATCGCGCTGATGACATGTTCGAGTTAAGCGCTAATGCCAAAGTTAATGATCGTCCGGTATTTGTTACAGCCGAAGTCGGAGGATGGATGGCATTGCTCGCTGGCGCGGACATCCGCTATCGACTTGACGCCCGGCTCGACACATTTGGGCTTACGAGTGATGGCCTGATCGATAATCTTGACAACATCCGACGCCCGAATTTCCGCTTCGCGGCGACCGGTCCGGACGTCAATGATCTGGTGCGACTGTTGGGTCTCGAAGAAGAGGACGAAAGCGAAGGCGATATCAATATCTCGGGTTCGCTGACGGCGGCCAACGACAAGCCGTTGCTACTCGATGTTGAGGGTAATTTCGGGCTGCTGCAAATCGAGGCCAGTGGTTCTCTGTCGGACCTGGAGAAGTTCGAGGAAGTGGACATCGACGCGCGAGCCGACAGTCCGAACCTCGGACGCCTGCTCGGCCTTTTCGGCATTGACCAGGTTGGCGAAGCACCGTTTCACCTCGATGTGGAAGCGTCACGCAAGGGCAACAACCTGATCGTAAGAAAAGCAGAGATGCTTTTTGGCGATGCAACATTCAATCTTGCAGCGACAATGCCCAGCTTCCCGGCATTTAACAACAGCAAGGCTAGCCTCGATATCGAAGGGTCGGACCTGGAGCGATTTCGCGACTTGACACAGCTGCCCGGGAGGGCCAGTGGGAAATTCACGATAAACGCCAATGTCGATACGTTGCCCGATGGCGGAAATGCGGTGCAGGTCGATATTGGAACCTCATTTGGTGTCCTCGAAGCACGAGGAATACTATCCAATGCTGCCGGTAATATTGGCAGCCAGCTCGATCTCAAAGTAAGTGGCGACGACCTCGCGCTGCTGGGCAGCGCCTACGGTCTACCTGACTTGCCGGACAAGCCGTTTGAAATAAGCGGCAGCGCCGTTCTGGAAGAAAGCGCGCTCCGCACCACGCAACCAGTGGTCGCCAGGGTTAATGACATTGCCATTACGCTTGACGGTCGTGCCGCCCTCAATCCGGGGCTTCGGGGCTCCGACTTCGATTTCAACCTGGCCGGACCTGACCTCGCGGCACTCGTTGGCGCTTTCGGACCAAAAGAGCATGTGCCCGACGAGCCCTATGACATCACCGGTAAGCTTCGGGTTCATGAGAACGGTCTGGGTATTCACGACCTTACTGCGACGGTCGGCACGTCGAACGTGCGCATAGAAGGCTTGCTGGCACCGGGCAGTGGCCTGCATGGGTCAACGTTGGCAATCGACGCCAGCGGCCCGGCCTTCGAGGAAATTATCAATCAGGTTGGCCAGCTCGAGATCGCAGCAGGACGCTATGTCCTGTCGGGCAAGATCAGCTTGCTTGAAGACGTTTACCGATTCGATGACGTCCGGTTCGAACGCGATCAGGGGGAGCTGTTGCTCGACCTGGAGATTGGACAGCCGGCCTCGCGCAATTGGCTGAAATTCGATGTGCGCGTACAAGGAATTGACATTCGCACGCTGCTTGACGGGTCCGGACGAATCAAGCTCAACGAAATGCCCTACAACATCGTTGTCCGCGGCGAACGCAACGACCAGCATTGGTCTTTCGAGAGCGCCAGCCTCGATGCTGATGGCATTGAAATACGGGCTGACGGCTCGCTGGACTTTGGTGGCGACAAATCCAGGACCCGGTTCCGGTTTAGCGGCACGATTCCTGATCTGTCGCGTATCGGGACGTTTGATGGCCAACTGATGCGCCCACAGAGTGTGAGTTGGGATGCCGAAATGAATGGCTCTGATGGTGAACTAAGGGTAGACAACCTCGAGGCGAGATTTGGTGAAAATGATATCAACGGAACGTTATCTATCAAGACGGGTGACGTGCCGGAGCTAACCGTTGAGCTTCAGTCAGATTCCCTTGTGTTCGCGCCATTGCCAGAGGAACCCACATCCACGCCAGAAGTGGAAACAACAGATAGTGCTGCGCGCCTGATTCCCGATTTCCCTGTACCGTTTGAGGAAATGGAAAAACTGAATGCCACGGTGAGCCTCAACATCGGTGAATTGCAGCGTGACGACCTGTATCTGAGCGATATACGGCTTGATGCTGCACTGCGTGACGGGCGCCTCGACCTTCACAACATGGAATTTGATGCCCGGTCCGGTCATCTTCGTGCACGTGCCGTCATCGACCCAGCCGATGGCGATGGTGAGGTCTCATTTGACGCCGTCGCAGACGCGTTGAATTTTGGCACATCTGACTGGAACCTCGACCCCGCTATGACCTGGAGTTCGAATATCAGTGTTTCTGCACGTGGCAACGATCTACGCAGCCTGCTCGGCAATCTTGACGGCGTTGTCTTTGCGGATATTCGCGGTGGGAAATTGGACAACAAGGGCCTGTCGAGCATGTTGTTCGGCGACTTTCTGGATGAAATTCTTGGTGCGGTGAATCCAAATCGCGAGTCACAGGCTTTCATTCAATTCGATTGCATTGTAATGCCTGTACAAATAGATGATGGCGTGGCAACCGTTGTACCAAATGCTTTCGTCCAGACCGCTAAATTGCTGGTTGTGGCCAACTCCAGGATTGATCTCGAGACGGAAAGTCTCGCTGCAGCAATTCGCACGACGCCGCGACATGGTGTCAGCATCAGCGTCGGTGAACTCATCAACCCATTCGCGAAGATAACGGGGACGCTTGCCAAACCAAGGGTTTCTGTCGATACACAAGGCGTACTGGTTACAGGCGGAGCTGCTGTTGCCACGGCCGGCCTGTCGATAGTCGCTAAAAGCCTGTGGGACCGCGCCAAGCGCGCCGAAGATGCCTGCAGTATAAGTGCCGTAGCCGGCCGTGAAGCGCTCCACGACCGGTTCCCAACAAATTTAAGTGACAATCAGTAACGACTATTCTGCTTCGATCGGCTTGTACGAGAAACGTGCCCCTGAGATCGTAAACTCGCCCATGACCCCAAAGCGCGTCAACGTAACCACGGCAACCCCGTCGTTGTAAGCGGGCGTGCCCGCGGCGCCAAGAGTTCCTAACGCGATACCGGCCTGTCCCATAAACTGCGTCTTGCTCTCCTGGTAATTCTCGAGCGCGGCTTTGTCCTTGAAAAAGACGATCATGCCGAAGTTACGCGCGCCAGCCTGGATACCCGATGTGAATTGCCAGTACTTGGTCGTTCCTGCCGTGGCGCTGCCTTCGATCACAATGCCTTTGCCGTAGGCGCCTCCGAACCCGAATCCCACCCGCGTAATCGATGGGAAGACTGCGAATCCGTAGGCCTGGTCGAAATACATTTCCGTTCGAGGTACGCGCTCGCGAAATGCGGCGATCGCCTGTTCCGCTTTGACCTGGACCTTATCATCGGGGTTGGCCGACCAGTCAGCATGGGCTGGCAGGCTTATAGTCAGCCAGGAGGCCATCAGTGCCATCAACAGCCGTTTCATTGCGTGCACTCCAGGTGAGCGGTGAGCCAGTCGGCGCCACCCGCCACATCGCCCAGAAAGTCCGATGTTCCGAAGATGCCCGACCGATGAACAATCGTCAGGCCCGCATAACAGCCCTGCAGCCATTTCGCCTGCGAAACGCGGCGCAGCGGAAAGTCGACTGTCATCTCGAGGTAGTTGAGGAAGTGGGATGTGTTATCGCCTTTGGCGGCCTGCTTGCGTTGCTCGGCAATCGGCACTCTTTCAGCGTATGACATGCCGAAACCAAATCCCCAACGAAACCACTCTTCATTGTTCCAGCCCGAATAGCCTTTGCCCATCGCCATGATATAAGCCGCATAGCTGGAGAAATCGCCGTTACCCTCATCTTCCTCGAAGTGCCTGAACCACGCGACACGTCCCAGGAAATCAACGCGCTCACCGGCAGTGAGGAGTTTGCTGAATGTCAGACCGCCGATGTTGGTGTCTGCCACCTCACTCTTGCTGAAGTCACCCTGATCGATCTCACTGACAATATTACCATCTGCCTGGTAACCGTAGTTCACGCGCCACGACCACTCGCCGACGCGTGCCGGGTCTCCGATGTAATCGGGCTTACGCGCATTACCAAACAGGTAGGTACCACCCACGAACATGGTTGAAAAACCGTCTTCCTCGACCAGCGGGCTATCCAGCACACGGCCGTCTGCACCACCAAACCCGACGTTGCCGAACAACACGATACGGTCGGAAACCTGCCACGCGGTATTCAGGCCAAATGATACCCATTGTGACTCGCCTGGAAGATAGGCCGGGCGTTCCGGAGTCGCCTCGTCCTCGCTGACACCAAAGTAGTAATTGGTCAGGTTGTCATCCTGCCATGTCCAGTTGATGTAGGGTGAAAATGTCCAGGGGCCCCTTTCGAAGTTGTAGCGGTACGAAACGCGCGCTTCCTGACCTTTGTGACGATCCAGCGTATCCGTTACCCAGTCGAGAGTGATCTCGCCCCAGGTCTTGGTGATCGCGAATTCAAACCCGGCATCCAGGGACTGGCGCCGCTCTTCGAGACCCGCATAGTATTCATTACTGTCGGGGTCCAGTTTTTGAAATCGGTACCGGGTGTAAAGATTGAACTCGAGCGAGTCGTTTCGGAACAGGTGCACACCACCCGAAACGCCTCTTGCAAAGAGGTACTTGCCCTCATAGAGGTACAGCGGGATCAGGTCCAGCTGACGTTGATCCTCGTTATCGCTTGCCCGATACGGGCTCTGGCCAAACCGAATGCCCCCGCCTAGCGCCGCCGCACCCGGCGGCGCGTTGAAGAACGGAATCTCGGCAACTTCCTGCGCCGTCGCCGTGCCGGCGAGCAGCACGGCCGACAGCAGGGCTCCACAGCCCCTCGACCTGCACCACTGCAGCGAACCAATTTTTGGGCTACTGATGATCAAGAGACTCAGTCGTGAATCGAATCCAGGCCTTCACGCAGCCGGGCCGCCCACCGTTTCGCCAGGCGTCGAAGTTCGCTTTTCGTTGTTACGGTATTGGATACCATCATCTGGCCGCCCGCTCTTTCGGCAGCGCGCCGATCGATGGCCCTGTAAATCGTCTCGCCGCTGAGAGAATCTCTTGCTTCGATAACAAGTGTCGCTTCCCCAACAGACGAAAGGTAGAAATCGCCACGACCAATCATATCGGGTGGTACGCGCGAAACAATGTCATGCAGTCCACCGACGATGATCAGTACGTCCGGCCCGGGTGCGTCAGCCACACTGAATTTCTCGCTCTTCTCCAGTTCCTGGCGAAATTCCTCTGACACAATCTCGATCAGCTCCTGCTTGTTCTCATCGCTGATCCAGAATTCAGACTCGTTCGAGCGGCGAAGCGCCGTTGACGAGTTGCTCTTCTTGACCGCACGAAACTCGAACTCTGCGCCACCCGCCATAATCTTGTCGTACTGGGAAAGGTCTACATCGGGATCAATCCAGGCGTTGCTGAACCGAGCATTGTCAATGCGCACGAGGCCATCAAACGTGGTCTCGGCGTCTGGGCCCTGCTGAATACTGGGCGCCGGCGCACAGCCGACCAATAGCAAAATGGTTGCGAACGAAAGTACTATTCTCATTGTTCTGTCCTTTTGAAACTTTGCTCTGGCAGTGGCAACGACAGGTTGCCGCTCGCAATGATATTTTTGCGAACCGCCGTGATCAAGATCCGACAGCCGCTTCGACAATCGGTTCAATTTCTACCTTCTTTTTGTCCACGCGAGTGTAATCGTAGAGGCCAGCCTCATCATAGATCACACGATCTTCGTAGTCATCAAACCAGATTGCATCCGGATTACGACCAACGATACAGACTTTGCCGCGATCCGGGGCGTCCAGTGCATTACGCAGTATCTTGAAGATCAGGACGCCGTTCTCCGATCCCGGAACGCCCGGGATAGGCTCATTGGTGACTGCGGCCACCTCGGTCTTACCCTTGTAGTGCGTAATCGAGAGACGCGCATGCGCTTCAGTCCCGGACAATCCCTTTTGGGATTCGTTGAGCAGGTTCCAGACCTTTTCAATCGGCACATTGAAGTGACGGTAAGCAACAATGTCGCGACCACAGAAGAAATAATGATTATTGACGCCGGCCCGGTACAGCGCACGCTGCATGACACGCAGCGCGTCAGCGTCATCATTGATTCCCTTGATGACAGGCGCCTGGTTTTCGACAACGATCCAGCCACGCGCCGTGACACCCTCAATGGCTTTCTGGGTATCCGGGTGCCACTTGAGTGAACCATTCGGGTTCTGCAAGTACTCGCCATCGTCGCCCTTGAGCAGGAATTCGTCCGGATGATTAAAGTGAATCATCAGGCGGAAACCGACATCCGGGTACGTCTCGTGGAAGTTATCCATCATCGCGAGAAACGCTTCGTCAAAACGCTTCGGGTGAAAAGCCATTTCCTTGGTACCGAGACGAATTGCCTCTACGCCCGCCTCGGCAAGCGCTGCCATCCACTGACCGACCTTGCGATTCGGCAATGCCAGCGGATCACCCCCCGACAACAGGACTTCTCGCAACTTCTCGCGGCCCGTTTCCGGGTGGCGCCCACCGTTGTCTGCAACAATCTTGTTATGTGCCTTGATGTAGGCCGTAACTTCCGGAATCTTGGCCAGGCCTTTCTTGGCGACGGTACCGTCCTGCCGCTCGACTTCCTTCTGGCTGATCAGTTCTTCGCGGTAGCAGAAACGGCAATGCGCAGAGCACGTGGACACCACGTATAACAGGCCCATTTCGTACTTGTGCAGCAGACCCTCTACCGGCGCAAAATCCATCTGGTGACCCGGATCCTCGGAGCCGGCAA
>Ga0316191_10001043_pt1 | contig 19052 bp, 13 predicted proteins | sample Eddworburr2cm_MG_FD_204928 | JGI IMG/M metagenome (GOLD analysis project Ga0316191, IMG submission 204928) | Coastal sediment microbial communities from Maine, United States - Eddy worm burrow 2 cm | ecosystem: Environmental > Aquatic > Marine > Coastal > Sediment | place: USA: Maine... | reverse complement strand
CGAGGGCTAGGTTGAGAGCTTTTTCGCGATTCGAGTCTGCCATGGCGCGGATTCCTTTGAGTGAAAGTACCTGAACACCCGTCTAGTCGGCTTCATTACGGTAGTCAAGTTTGAGTGCAGGAAGGCGCCGGATGAAGCCCCCCAGACCGGCATAGGGCCGTACCCTAGCCTGGCCAGCCCCGCGCAGCGAGAGCAGACCGACCTAACCCGCGCGACAAGCACTTCGAATCTAAGTATCAACATCGATGAGGCCGCGCGGCCTACCGAGCCCTCCTAGTCGAGGTCACGCCCCAGCGCTGCCCGCCGAACCAACTCGAGAGCGAAGTACGCCGACAAGGTCTGCACCCGGTCACGCCCCCAGGGAAGCTTCCGGTGCTTGGTGACGGTCGGCTCGCCCTTGCGCGCGAGGCCGAACCACACGGTTCCCACAGGCTTGTCCTCGGTGCCGCCTCCAGGCCCCGCCACGCCGGTGATAGACACGGCGATGTCGGCGTCCACGACTCGAAGCGCCCCCTCTGCCATCGCAGCCGCGGTCTCCGCGCTCACGGCGCCATGCTCCCGCAAGACCTCTGGGCCTACCCCGAGCACCGCCTCCTTGGCGCTGTTCGCGTAGACCACCGCGTCGAGCAGCAGGTAGTCCGAGGCGCCGGGCACGCGCGTCAGCATCTCGCCGACTTGCCCGCCGGTGCACGACTCAGCCACCGCCAGGGTCTTGCCTTGATCGCGAAGCGCTTTGCCCACCACTTCTGCGAACGTGTCGGCGCTGCCGCCAAATACAGCGTCGCCGAGGAGCGCGCGCACTTCATCGGCGATCGCTTGCGAACGCTGCTCGGCCTCGGCCAGTGAACCGGCGCGCACGTGCACCTTCACTTCGATCTCGGGGAAGTGCGCCCGATAGCCGATTGTGAGCCCCTCGTGCGCCTCTTCGAGGCCCCCAATTGCCTCGGCCACGCCGGACTCGGTCATGCCGAACGTTCGCAAGTGAACCTGATGGGTTCGAGGTTCGGCGAGCGACGCGATCGCCGGCGCGATCGATTCGCTAAAGATGTGCTTCATCTCGCGGGGCACACCCGCGACGAAGAAGAAGCGCGCCTGACCCAGGGTCATCGCAAACCCGGGCGCGGTCCCCACCGGGTTCGGTAGGACGTCCGCGCCTTGCGGGAAATCGCCCTGCTTGGCGTTCGACTCCGGCATCACCCGCCCGAACTCCTTGAACAGCTTCCGAATCCCTTCGACGATGCTTTCATCGCGCACTAGCTCCACCCCAGCCGCTTTGGCCGCCGCTTCGGTGGTGCGGTCGTCGGAGGTCGGTCCGAGCCCGCCCGTGACGATCACGACACGGTGGGCCTGCGCAAAGCGATGGATCAGCGTCACGATTCGATCGAGATCGTCATCGACGGTGCTGTGCTCGGCGACCTCGAAGCCGAGCCGCGTCAGCTCCTCGCCTAGCCATGCGGCATTGGTGTTCACCAACTCACCACGGGTGAGCTCGGTGCCAATCGATAACACTGCGGCGGTCATGCGGGTCGGTGAGTGTCCGCAAAAGGACGACACCCGTCAACCGCTTTGCCGTCAGGGGTGGATGTGGTAGCGACCTGGAAGCTTTTCCGCGTTTCTCGTGTTGATGGGAGTCAGATGAACCGGGTTTTCATGGGTACAGCAGTGGGGGTGCTCGTCGCCGCCGCGACACTCTTCGAGGGGGGGCATGCGGGTGCCGAGCAAAGCACAGCCGCCCTCTCCAACCTGCAGGTGAGCCGCGCCACGCTCGAAAACGGCCTCCGCGTCGTCATCAACCAGGACCATACCGTTCCCACGGTCGCCGTTTCGGTCTACTACGACGTGGGGTCGCGCAACGAAGTCAAAGGACGCTCGGGCTTCGCGCATTTGTTCGAGCACATGATGTTTCAGGGCTCGGCCAACGTGGGGAAAGGCGAGCACTTCAGCCTGATCATCAACCGCGGTGGCAGCGCGAACGGAACGACGAGCAACGACCGCACGAACTACTTCGAAACCCTGCCGTCGAACGAGCTTGCCCTCGGCCTGTGGCTCGAGGCCGATCGGATGCGGTCGCTCGCGATCACCCAGGAGAACTTCGAGAACCAACGGATGACGGTGATGGAAGAGCGCCGCCAGCGCATCGACAACCAACCTTACATCCCGAGCATGCTTCGGATCAACGAGCTGGCTTACGGCGACTACTGGCCGTACGCCCACTCGACCATCGGCGACATGCAGGACTTGATCGACGCGCCCCTCGAGGCCGTCCAGGCGTTCTTCGACACACACTATGCGCCGAACAATGCGGTGCTGAGCATCAGCGGCGACTTCGAGATCGACGAGGCCATGCGGTTGGTCGAGAAGTACTTTGGCGATGTCCCGTCCCGTGAGACGCCTGCCTACGCTGAGCCCGCCCCCCCGGAACAAACCGCGGAGCGCACCGAGAGGATGTACGACGCAAACGCCACACTCCCGGCGTTCCATCTCGGGTTTCACATCCCGCCGAGCCGCACACCCGACCACTATGCGCTCGAAATACTCGCGATGCTGCTCGGCGACGGCGAGTCGAGCCGCCTGTATCAAACCCTCGTGAAGCAGAAGGAGATCTGCCAAGATGTCGCGGTCGGCACCGACGACCGGCGCGGCCCAGATCTATTCTCGGTCTGGGCGGTGATGGCCAGCGGCCACGCCCCGAAAGAGGCCCAGCGTATCGTTCTCGGGGAGCTCCAGTCCATCGCCAACAAGGGCGTGACGGAGCGCGAGCTCGAGAAGGCGAAGAACCGGATCCATGCAGCATTCGTGTTCGGGCTTCAGTCGAACATGGCGCGTTCACAGCACCTCGCGGAGTTCGAGCTGTACTGGGGGGACGCGAATCTGCTCAAGCTAGAGCTCGACCACTATCTTGCGGTGTCTGTTGAGGACATCAAACGCGTGGCAGGCACGTATTTCGATGCGACCCAGCGCACGGTGCTCGACGTGTTGCCCGGCACCGCCCCGGCTTCGGAGGAGAAATGACGATGTGGCTTCGATTCCGTCTGGTCGTAGTCGGCCTGTTCGCACTGTCGCTGTTGGCGGCGTGCAGCGGTTCCAAAGGGAGCGCGGGCGCCGAGCCGGAAACCGCAATGGATGCGCAACAGAAGGCGCAGCCGGAGCGCGAGCCTCCGCCCGCGCCGAGCGAGCCCAAGGACATGTCGCTGCCGCCGGTGCAGGTCGCCAGTCTCGACAATGGCATGCAGATCAACACCATCGTTACCGATCAACTTCCGGTGGTGTATGCGACGCTCGTGGTCCGCAGCGGCGGCGAGTCGGATCCGGCAAGGCTCCCGGGTCTGACCGGCTTGGTCGCCCAAATGCTCAAGGAGGGCACGACGAAACGATCGAGCGCAGAAATCGCCGAGGAGATCGAGTTCCTGGGTGCCGATCTCTGGGCGAGCTCGGATGAAGAGAACACATACGTGGGCGTTCGCGCGCTTGCCGAGCAGTTCGACGTGGTCATGGCCATCCTGGCCGAGGTCGCAGGGACCCCGGCCTTCAACAACAAAGAGCTCGAGAAGCTCAAGCGACGCGAGCTCGATCGCCTAGCACTCTCCGAACGGGAGCCCCGATACATCGCGCGGCGCACGTTCTATCGCCAACTGTATGGCAAGCATCCTTATGGAACGGTGGACACCACCCCGCAGGCGGTGAAGAGGGTCAGGCGTCAGGACATGGTGCGCTGGCACCGCGAGCGCTTCGTCGGCAAGAACTCATTCCTGGTGGTCGCCGGAGACGTCGACCCCGAGCACGTGGCCGACATGGCCAAGAAGACGTTCGGCGTCTGGAACGCCGGCAAGCGCTCCGCCCCAACGTACAGCGAGCCGCCGAAACGCACTGACCGCAACATCCTGGTCGTCGATCGTCCCGGGTCGGTGCAGTCCGTCATCTACATCGGCAACCTCGCGATCGCTCGAGCCAACCGCGAGTGGATTCCCCTCATGGTCTCGAACCAAGTGCTTGGAGGCTCCGCGGCGTCCCGGCTCTTCATGGACCTCCGCGAAAAGAGGAGCCTGACCTATGGCGCGTACAGCTCCGTCGGCGAGCGCGTAGATATCGGTCCATTCGTCGCCTATGCCTCGGTTCGGACCGAGGTAACGACCGAGGCGATCGGCGCCTTCTTCGAGCACCTCCAACGCATCCACCTGGAGCCGGCGGATCCCGAAGAGCTGGTCCATGCGAAGCGCTATTTGAGCGATTCATTCCCGCTCAAGGTCGACACACCGGGCAAGCTCGCGGAGCTGGTGGTCGAGCTCCGGACCTTTGGGTTGCCGGACGACTACTGGGACAGATACCGCCAGGCGATCCGTAAGACCAGTGCCTCCGAGGCACAGTACGTCGCGCGGAGCTACATCCGACCGAAGGAGTCGTTGGTCGTGATCGTCGGGCAGGCCGCGGACTTCGCGCAATCGCTTCAGCAGTTCGGGCCGGTGACCGTCGTATCGCCTGACGGTGAGGTCAAAGCCAAGTTCGACGACAAGCGACCGAACGCTGGGGCCTCCGGTGCGCAGCGTGGTCCTATCGACTAGAGTCGAAACATGTGCGGAATCGTCGGTCACGTCGGTGATGAAGAGGCAACGCCTATCCTGCTCGACGGGCTTCGGCGTCTGGAATACCGGGGTTACGACTCGGCGGGCCTGGCCGTCCACGGCAACGACGGCATCGAGATCGTCCGCGCGGTCGGCAAGCTCCGCAACCTAGAGAAGGCGCTCTCCCAAAAAGGCCTCCCGGGCAAGGTCGGGATCGGTCACACCCGGTGGGCCACCCACGGGCGCCCTTCGGAACCGAACGCGCACCCGCACGTCGCCGGCCCTATTGCAGTCGTGCACAACGGCATCATCGAGAACCATCTGGAGCTGCGAAGCGAGCTCGAGGCCGGCGGAGTCACCATCACGAGCGACACCGACACCGAGATCGTCGCGCACTTGATTCACCGCGAAACCCGGGCGGGCCACGACATGGTCACGGCGATTCGCCGTTCACTCGAACAAGTAGAAGGCGCCTACGCGATTGCAGTCCTCTCCGAAGAAGAGCCCGACCGTCTCGTGGTAGCAAAGAGCTCATCCCCGCTGGTGATCGGCGTGTCCAACGGTGCGACGTACTGCGCAAGCGACATTCCCGCGCTGCTTCCTTACACCAACGAGATGGTCTTTCTCGAAGACGGGGAGATCGCCGTGCTCGAAGCCAAGGGCTTCACACTAACCAAGCTCGACGGCACTCCGGTGAGCCGTCGCTCGAGGAAGATCTCCTGGTCGCCGGTCATGGCCGAGAAGGCCGGATACAAACACTTCATGTTGAAGGAGATCTTCGAGCAGCCGCGGGCGCTCGAAGACACTCTCCGTGGCCGGCTCGATCGCGAGGGCGCCGACGTCTTCACAGCCGAGATCGGCCTGAGCGACGAGGACGCAAAGCAGATCAAACGGGTGATCCTCCTTGCATGCGGGACCAGCCACCACGCGACGATCGCCGGCCGGTACTGGCTCGAGGACCTGGCGAAGATGCCGGCGATCACCGAGCTCGCATCCGAGTTCCGAGGTCGCGACGCCGTCGTCGGAGAAGGCGACTTGGTGATCGCGGTGAGTCAATCGGGCGAGACCATCGACACCCTCATGGCTGCCAAAGAGGCCAAGGAACGTGGGGCAAAGGTCCTTGCGATCGCCAACGTCAACGGCAGCGCGATCCCGCGCATGGCCGACGCGAGCTTCTACACCCACGCCGGCCCGGAAATCGGGGTCGCCTCGACGAAATGTTTCATGGCGCAGCTTGCCAACCTGCTGATGTTCAGCATCTGGCTCGGGCGGCGTCGCGGTGCGATCGACGACGCCCAGGCCGCGGAGCTCGTCGAGGGGCTGGCGAGGATCCCAAACGTGATTGCAGAGCGTTTGCGGGAGACGCACTTGATGGTCGGCGATATCGTTCGTGATTTCTCCGAGGCCCGAGACGTGCTCTTCCTCGGCCGCGGTCTCAGTTACCCGATGGCGCTCGAAGGCGCGCTCAAGCTGAAAGAGATTTCCTACGTGCACGCGGAGGGCTACGCCGCGGGCGAGATGAAGCACGGGCCAATCGCGTTGTTGGACGCCCACGTACCGGTGGTCGTGCTCATGCCTCAAGACCGCCACTACGACCGCGTGTCGAGCAACCTGCAAGAGGCCCGGGCACGCGAAGCGAAGATCATTGGCGTGACGATCGTAGGCGACACGAAGGCGCAGGCGCTCTGTGATCGTTTCGTCGAGGTCGCGCCGACGCACGAGGCGCTCAGTCCGTTCGTCACGGTCGTGCCGCTGCAGCTCTACGCGTACTGCGTCGCGGACCACAAGGGCACGCAATCTCGCCAAGACCGTCACCGTGGAGTGAGGCGCCGCTGCCATGAAAATCGGCCTTCTCACAACTGGCTTTCCGCGCTTCGAGGGTGACTGCTCCGGCTCGTTCCTGCTGAGCCTGGCGCGCGGTGCGGTCGAACACGGTCATTCGGTTCGCGTGTTGGCCCCGGAGCCGCGCCGCGATCGCCCAGCCCCGCGTTGGCCTGGAATCGACGTGAGCTGGGTTCCCTACGCTCGCCCGCGACCCTTGCAGCGAACATTCTACGGCAGCGGCGCGCCCGACAACCTACGGATGCAGCCTGCGAGGTGGGCAGGCGCTGCGAGCTTTGCGACTGCGCTCTATCAGGCTTCGGAGCGACAGCTTGCCGACTGCGATGCGCTGATGAGCTCGTGGTGCGTTCCGAGCGGCTGGGTCGCCTCGAAAACAGCAGAGGGCCGCGCGCATCTCTGCATCTGCCACGCCACCGACATCCGCTGGCTTTCGAAGATGCCCGGAGGCGGAGCGGTCGCGCGCGGAATTGCCAAGGGGGCCACGTCGATGTGGTTTCTGAGCGACCCGCTACGCGATCGCTTCTTCGAAATGGCCCGCCTCCATGCGTCGACCGTGGCTTCTCATGTCGGCCCCATGCCAATCGAGCCGCCGAAAGCATTACCCGAGAGCCGTTCAGAGCTGCGTCGCCGTCTCGGGATCGACGGCTTCACCCTGCTCTGTTTGGGACGGCTGGTGCCCGTCAAAGGTTTCGACCAGCTTCTGCACGCGGTCGCTGCGTTACCCGAGCCAATCAGCGTGCGCATCGCAGGGGACGGCCCGGAGCGCGGCAAGCTCCGGAACCTGGCGCAGCGCCTCGGGGTCAACGCGACCTTCGAGGGCTGGGTCGCAGGCGACCGAAAAGAAGCACTCCTCCGTGCGTGCGACGCCATCGTGGTGCCCTCCGGGCCCGAAGACGGCCTCCCAACCGTGCTCTTCGAAGCGAAGGCACGCGCCCTCCCGATCATCGCCACCAAAGCGGGCGCGATCGCAGAGCACCTGCAGGGCCATGCCGACACCCTCCTCGTTCCGCTGAACGACCGCGCCGCCCTCGGTCAGGCGATCCGCCAACTTCAGGCGCGACAGGCAACCGAGCAGGCGCTCAGGGTGTGACCTTCTCGGTCCCCTTCGGCGCACGGTAGCTGAAGCGCTTGTCTGGCACGTCGCGGTTGAACTTCATCTTGGCGAAGTCGAACCGGTTGCGGTTGCCGGCCGAGTCGATGATCAGAACGCGTTGGACGACGCCAGCGCGCTTGCCGCCCTGGGTCAGCGTGCGCACGTAGAACACCAGCTGCTCGTAGTTCGGTGTGGGCTTTCGCGGGATGAGTTGCAGCACGTGACCGTCTTTGAACTTCTCGCGGTCGTGCTCGAGGAGGCGAACCTCGAAGTCCTTGTCGAGGTTGCCGCTGCCGATGAGAAACGAAAACGCGGACGGGAGTTGATCCTCGTCGACAGCGCGCTCGATGAGCTGGCCTCGCTTCTCGCCTTCCTCCGGCGGCTGGTAGATCAACAGCTTCTTGCCATTGCTGACGAAAACCTGCCCGTTGGGTTGCGCGTAGTCCCAGCGCATCATTCCCGGCTTCTTGAAAACGACCTTCCCCGTGGCGCGATCGTAGCGATCGTAAAGCCGGGTGTATCGAGTCTGCTCAAATTCCGCCTGCAGGGTCTTGGTTTGGTCGTAGAACGACTGGACCAGGCCGACCACCACTGCCGGATCGAGCGGCTCACTCTTCTGGGCCGCCCCGCTGCCGCCCAGCGCAAGCAGCGCCAGCACTGCAAAACCCGAACCAATCGCCCCAACTCTAAAGGTCATCAAGCTGTTCAACGCTCCCAAGGGGTTAGTATTCACGGTGAAGGTTTGTACACAAGGCAACCACCAATCCCCCCAAACGTGGGATTGATCATTGGCGTTAGGATCCTTAGGATATGGAAACAGGCACTTTGCCGTGTCTGCGCTTGCTTGGTTGGCTTCCGAACCCCGTCAGCACCCCGGAGGTGACATGTCCAAGCACCACGCTCGAATCATCCCAGCGGAGCGACAAAAGTCGCGCCTCGAAAAGAAGCATGCCCAGCTCGCAGAGCGAATCGAAGCGCTCGACGGCAGGCGGAGTCTCACCCCGAGCGAGGAGCTGGAGCTCCAGCAACTAAAAAAACAGAAGCTTTGGGCCAAGGATGCCCTTCAGGACGTTGGCTAGAGCCGACTTCGAGCATCCGTTCTGAACGGCCTGCCTCTGGGTGGGCCGTTTTTTATGGGGATTTCGCTATGGGGATCTGGGCTTAAAAGCAAATGGGCCACCTGTCGGTGACCCATTTCAAACCAAACAATCGATGCTACAGTAGAGAAAGCTAGGGCAAGTAAGTTAAGGACGACCCATCGCCGCGCGGATGCCGGGCAAGCTGGAAAGTGCGCGGCGAGGGTCTTAAGCAAGTGGCTGGGTACAGTGCAATCGGGATGCCAACTTGTCAGGCCCTGAAAAACAGGGGTTTTGTTCGCCGACAGCTCTGTCGGTAGGACATTTGTGTCATAGATCCGCACCCGATTGTCGTGGTCGGCACAACTCGGCCGGGGGATCACCGATGAGCACACATCTCCCTACTGCTACGGTTGAAGTGCGTCGGCCATCATGCGTATGATCTGAGCAACCGGACAGGCCGGACTCGATGCTCAAGTGCAATAGTTGCAACGGTAGTGTGCTGAGAACGGATGCTTTCTGCGGCACGTGTGGTGAGCCGGTTCCCGGTGGGAAGCCAGTGGTGCCGATCGCGCGCGAGGCGAAGCCGAGCGGGATGCAGACCACGAGCGATCGCATGAGCGGGACGTTCGTGCCATCGACGAGCACGGCGACATCGACCAGCACGGCGACATCGGCCGGCACGGCGACATCGGCCGGCACGGCGACATCGGCGGTGGCGGTGGCGGTGGTTGCACTCGCCGACCCGGAGCTCACCGAGAGTCCGGACACGGCCCCCAACCGCACTGCGATTCGGGAGCGGGAGCCACACAGCGAACCGGCTCCGGTCCTACCGCTCCATCGGAAGAAAAACGGCACCGAGAGCGAACGCCGCGAAGAGGCTGCAGCGTCGGATTCGCAAGCGAGCGAGCCACAGGGCTCCGCCCCGGAGCGGGACATCAGCCTGCCGAAGATGCCGATTCCACCGGGGCCTCCAATCCTGGCCTCGGACCTACTGCGCGAGCAGATGCGTCCATCGAGCCCCGGTGAAAAGGCGCTGCGCCGCACGGCGGTGGCACTGACCGCCGTGGGCGTGCTTGGAGCGCTGCTCACCGGCGGCGTACATCCGTTGACATTTGTAGCATTGGCACTCTTGATCACGATGGCGACCTTGGCTCTCACGCCGATGTCGTACCGAGGGCGGGCGCTTGCGCTGTTCCTGGTCGGCTCGATCGCAACCGGAGTCGCCCTCTGGCAGCAAACACTCCAAGGCGTCGCGCCCGAAAGCATCATCCTCGCGGCGGCGACGATCCTGCTCAGCGGGAGCCTGCTATTCCGGGCGTACTACCGTGGTGCGCGCCTTGCGCGAGTGGCGGTGACGTTTGGAGTCCTGGCCCTGAGCACCTGGTTTTTCGTATCCGGGGGCCATGAGAGCCTCGTCACGCTCGAGGGCGATTGGCAGTCCTGGGCGCCCGCTAGCACTCATATGACCTTCGGCCTCCTCGCCCTGCTCTCACTGATGGCGTTCATGGACAACAGCACCCGCGGAGGCTCCCATGTCTGGGCCGTCTCACTGCTCGTCCTCTATGGCGTGCATCTCACGCTGCTGGTCGCGAGTGAGCTCCGGCCGATGCACGGCATGGAAGCAACGATCCAGGGGCCCACCATCGCCGCCATCCTCACTGGCGTCGTGGGAACGATCGTCGCAGGGATGGCGCTCGCACAGGTTCTCGTGGCCGTGTACCAGGCGACGCCCAACCGGACCAAAGAGCGCGTCTCGATAGTGCCCTGAGCTCAGGGCACTTTGCGCGGCCATGAGGCCAGCAGGATGACCGCACAGGTGCGACCCCGCTCGTCTTGAGCCTTGCCGTAGCCGGCGTCGGTGAATCGCGGGTCGGTGACCGTCAGCCGATGGCTCGGGCTGTCCTCGATCGCGTGGAGCGCTTCCCGCATCGTGGCCGCGCGCGCCACAGCCTCGCCGACGACACGCGCTTCAATCCCGCGTTTGAGCAAGCGCGCTTCCGGGTCACCGCCGGGATCGAGCTCGTGTCCGAACTTCCCCGAATCGCACACCAGTTGTGCATGGCTCGTCGCCTCTTGGGTCAGTAGGCGATTCGAACGCAAGGTACGCGCCCCGGCCCCGCGTCGGAGCTGCATCAGCCACGCCTCCGGTGACTGGGAGGCATGTCGTGTGGGTGCGCCATCTGGGATCTTGCCAACCCAGCGTTCGGCAACGGGGCGCGGCCCGTTGGGCCCTGTCGCGACCAATTGCACGAAGAGCGGACGGTCCCACTCGAGCGGAAGCGAAATCGTCGCTCCGTAGTCTCCTCCGTCGACGGCAATGCGTCGCGAAGAGCCATCGGCGTCTCGCACCACCAAGTACGGATCGCGGAAATCCTCGATGACCTCTGCGTGAAGGCGGTTTTTGCCAACCAGCTCGAGCTTGCCGGCACGGACGGCTGCAACCAGAACGATACGTTCACCGGAGCGTGCGCGCCCGCAGATCATCGGCGCGTCGGCGGTCTCGTTCAAGTTCTCTAGCCAAGTCTTGAAGCTGTCGAACTCCCCCGTGACGCCAAACTTCGCATAGATTGGATTCGCGTCGACCCCTGCTTCGCGCGCCTTGCGAATGAGCTCCGGAGACGGCGGGATGTGCTGCAGGTCCGCCAACTGGCTCGCCACGAGCTCCAGCTCCTTGCTCTTGATGCACAAGCGCTCGGGCTTTTCGGGCTTGGCAGCTGGGTCAGCCTCGGCGGGAGGGTCGTTTTTGTCGGCGCCAGCCGTCGCGTGGATAGCGAGCAGCGTGACACAAAGGAGAATCGATTTTCGCAGCATGGGTTTGAGTCACGTCCTGTAATCGGCGTTGATCCGAACGTACTCGTGACCGAGGTCGCAGGTCCAATAATGACCAAGGCCGCGCCCGTTCCCCACCATGACGGAGATCCCGTATTCGGGGCGCTTCATCTTCGTGGCGGCTTGAGCCTCGGTTTTCGAGGTCATGACCGGTGTCCCGCGCTCGAAAATCGGAACACCGCTGATTCTCACCGAAACGTGATCAGGATTGAAACGCACCCCCGAACGGCCGGCAGCCGCGAGGATCCGGCCCCAGTTCGGGTCGCAGCCGTGAAACGCGGTCTTGACCAGTTGCGAGCCGGCGATCGTGCGGGCGATCTGGACCGCGTCCGCGTTGGTCCGGGTGCCCCGAACCTCAATCCGGACCAAGTGCTCGGCACCCTCTCCGTCGGCGACGATCTTCTTGGCGAGCGATTCGAGCACGTCGGTGAGCGCACCGACGAACCGACGCCCGGCCGTGCTCTTCTCTTCGATGACCCGATCTGTGGCTGCTCCCGACGCAAGCGCGTAGATCGAGTCGTTGGTGCTGGTGTCTCCGTCGACCGTCGCGCGGTTGAACGTGACCTCCGTCGACTGCCGCAAAAGCTTCGAAAGCGTAGCCGGCCGCAGCCGCGCATCGGTGGTCACGAAGGCAAGCGTCGTTGCCATGTTCGGGTGAATCATGCCGGCGCCTTTGGCGATGCCGAGCACACGGCACGTCGTTCGCCCAACCTTCAACTGAGCCTGCGCAACCTTCGGACCGCGATCGGTGGTCAGGATTGCGCGGGCGAAGCGGGCCGCGCCAGCCTCCGACAGATCATCGACGAGCGCCGGAATCGCGGCCTCGATGCCTTCACGGGGGAGTTGCTGGCCGATCACGCCCGTCGAGGCGGGGACGACCAGCGAAGTGGGAACACGGAGGCAGACAGCGGCGCCGCGGGTCAGCGCCAGCGCGGTTTGATGACCTTGCTTGCCGGTGCACGCGTTGGCGTTACCGCTGTTGACCAGAATCGCCTGACAAAGCCCTTTGCTCAGGCGGCGCTCACTGATGACGACCGGTGCGGCCCGGACGCGGTTCCTGGTGAACACGCCCGAGGCCACCGCGGGCTCATCCGCGACCACCAGCCCTAGGTCCAACGCGTCACCCGCCTTGACTCCGCCGTGCACGCCAGCGAAGCGAAACCCCTTCACCCGTCCGCTCATGGCGTGCCTCTTACCAGATGGGCGTTACTGCGGCGAGGCTGCGGCCTGGTCTTCGCGGTAGTGGCAGTTCTTATACTTCTTGCCGCTGCCGCAGTAGCACGGGTCGTTACGGCCGAGCTTGGGATGGTCGCGCTTGACGGTGGCTTGCTGCGCTGCCACCGGCGGCTGCGGAGGCGGCGCTCCGGCGCCGGCGCCACCGGCACGCCGGCCTCGCCTTGCCGCTGCCCGGCGAGCCTGCCTGCTGAGGCCGGCCTGCTGCTGGCCGCCACCGCCTTGGTCCTCGCCTTGATGGCTGGCGCGGATCTGTCGTTGGCGCTTCTCCGTCGCCTGACGGCGCTGCTCCTCGAGCCGCTGCAACTCTTCCTCGCCTGCCCGCTCGACGGTGAACATCCCGAGGGTGACCGACGACTTCACGCTCTGGACCATCTCCAGATACATGTCGAAGCCCTCGCGCTTGTATTCCTTCTTTGGATCGCGCTGGCCGTAACCGCGTAGCCCAATCCCGTCGCGAAGGTGGTCCATGCCCTGCAGGTGGTCCATCCACTGCTTGTCGATCTCTTGCAGATACAGATCGCGGAACAGTCGGAGGAAATTCTCGGTGCCGAACTCATGCTCCTTGCGCTCCAGGACGGCGGACGCGTCCGTGTAGAGCTTGCGAAGGAGCCCTTCGCGATCGCTGATATCGTGGATGCCGGTCGCAGGAAGCGCGAACTGCTCTTTGTAGGCGCTCTCGAGCCCATCGAGGTCCCAGTCCTCGAAGTGTTTGCCCGATGGGCACGCGTGATCGGTCATAGTGACGACGATCTCATCGACCAAATCGAGCAAGCGTTCTTTCTGCTCGCTCAGCGACATGCCGACGGCTTGCTCGAGGTGCTCGTACGCGCCTTGCGGATCGTTGCGGAAGTCTTCGAGCGGGACCGCACAACCAAACCAAAGATAAATGTCCTTTTCGAGCAGCTCGACCCGCACGTCGGTCAGCGACGAGAGGTCGGACGCGATCGCCTTCTTGCGATGCGCGGGCACGTCGTCCTGGGTGAGGCCCGCATCCGGCAAAGGGTACGAATGGAACTTCACCATGTTCTCGAGAACCTTCGTTACCCGGGACAGGAGCGCGACGTCGATGGCTTCGACCAGCGGCTCCGGCTCCTGGCCGGCCTTGCGCTCTTCGTCGGTCGGCACCGTTCGGTACTCGCCGCGCAAGACCTGCTTTCGCAGCGCATACATGCTCTTGCGCTGCTGGTTCATCACGTCGTCGTACTCGAGCAGTTGCTTTCGAACGTCGAAGTTGCGCTCTTCAACCTTTTTCTGCGCGTTCTCTACGGCGCGCGTCACCCAGCGATGCTCGATCGGGACGTCTTCTTCCATCCCGAGGCGGTCCATCATGGCTTGCACTCGCTCGCCGGCGAAAATGCGCATCAGGTCGTCTTCGAGCGAAAGGAAGAAACACGAGCCGCCGGCGTCACCCTGACGGCCCGATCGGCCGCGAAGCTGATTGTCGATTCGACGTGATTCGTGTCGCTCGGTGCCGATGATCCGAAGGCCGCCGGCGTCTTTGACCCGCTGCGCGTCCTCTTTGCACTTGCTGATGAAGTGCTCGGTCGTCTTGGCGATCGCGGCATCCCGGCGCTCGGGATCGGAGAGCATCTCCTCCGCACCGTTCTCCAGGACGTCGATCCGAGCGAGCATCTCGGGATTGCCACCGAGCACGATGTCGGTGCCTCGCCCCGCCATGTTGGTTGCCACGGTCACGGCGCCCGGCGTGCCCGCCTGCGCGACCACATACGCCTCGCGCTCGTGCTGCTTGGCGTTGAGCACGTTGTGTGGAACGCCCTGACGATTGAGAAAGTGCGCCACCGCATCCGACTTCTCGACGCTCGTCGTGCCGACCAGCACGGGCTGCCCATTCTTGTGCGACTCTTCGATCTCCAGGCAGAGCGCGCGGAACTTCTCGCGCTCGGTCTTGTAGATGAGGTCCTCTTGGTCGAGGCGAGTGATCGGCTTGTTCGTCGGGATGACGACCACGTCGAGCTCGTAGATGTTGTGGAACTCGGTCGCCTCGGTGTCAGCGGTGCCGGTCATGCCCGAGAGCTTTTTGTAGAGGCGGAAGAGATTCTGGAACGAAATCGTCGCGAGCGTGAGGTTCTCGCTTTGGATGAGAACGCGCTCTTTGGCTTCGACTGCCTGGTGTAGCCCGTCCGACCATCGCCGGCCGGCGAGCACACGGCCGGTGAACTCGTCGATGATCATCACCTTGCCGTCCTCGGAGACCATGTAGTGCTGGTCGCGGTGATAGAGGGCGTGGGCCCGAAGGCACTGCTGCAAGATGTGAAGTGTCTCGAGGTTGACTGGATCGTAGAGGTTGGTGCCGTCACCGCCGAGGAGGCCGCGGCCGCCGAGCAACTCCTGAGCGCGCTCCATGCCGTCCTCGGTGAGCGTCACGCTGCGATTCTTCTCGTCGAGGTCGTAGTGCTCGTCCACGCGCATGCGTGGGATGACCTCGTTGATCATCTCGTACTTGTCGCTCGCGGTCTCACCGGGTCCGCTGATGATCAACGGCGTGCGGGCCTCGTCGATCAGGATCGAGTCGACCTCATCGACGATCGCGTAGTTCAGCTCACGCTGCACATAGTCGTAGATGCTGAACTTCATGTTGTCGCGCATGTAGTCGAAGCCGAACTCGTTGTTCTGCCCGTACGTGATGTCGCAGGCGTACGCGCGCTTTTTGACCTGATTGCTCTGACCAGGGACGACGACGCCGGTGCTCAGCCCGAGGAAGCCGTAGAGCTTGCCCATCCACTCGGCGTCACGACTCGCGAGGTAGTCATTGACCGTCACGACGTGCACGCCCTTGCCCTCGAGCCCGTTCAGGTAGCAGGGGAGCGTGGCGACGAGAGTCTTACCCTCGCCGGTTTTCATCTCCGCGATTTTGCCCTGGTGCAGCACGATGCCGCCGACGAGCTGCACGTCGTAGTGACGCATGCCGAGAACGCGCTTGGCGGCCTCTCGGGCCACGGCGTACGAGGGGACCAGCAGATCATCGAGCGAAGCGCCGTTGTCGACTTGCTGCCGGAACTCCGCCGTTTTGCCGCGTAGCTGCGCGTCAGACAACTTCTTCATCTCGTCTTCGAGTGCCGAGATGGCAGCCACCGTGGGCTGCATGCGCTTCACTTCGCGTTGATGTTTGGTGCCAAGCACCTTTTTGAGGACCGAGTCGAACACCGACGCAATCTAGGTCGGCCGGGGGAGGCGCGCAAACGACAGTCAAAACCAACGCTTAGAGAGCGCGAGCACCGCCATCAGCACGAAGACCAGGAGCACGAACGCCCACAGACCGCGGCCTGAAGCGGCGCCTCGGCGAGGTGGCCGGGCCTCGTCTCCGAAGTCATCGAGCAAGCGCCACGCGCGTGCCTGCGCCAGGAGCTCGACGCGAAGCAACACCATGCTCACCATCAGGCCGATCAACAGGATCGCGGCAGCCGCCTGCCAGCGCCGGAGGTCCTGCTCCCGTTCGAGGGTTTCGTCCACGCCGATGCGGGCGCTCATCCCGGGCCCGATCGCGACGACGTCGAAGCTTGGAATTGCGAACAAGGCGCGCAGAAGATCGTCTTCGTCGGCTTGGGAGACCGCGCCATCGATGACGGCCATGGCAAGTGGATCCAGGCCCTCGCGATCCGCATCTGCCAAGAGAGCCTCGGCCGCCTGGCGCGCTCGGCCTGGACCCTCCGGCTCAGGCACCGTCACGTACGACACGCCGGCTGTGTTGTCGGAGAACAGATCCGCGCGAACTTGAAGCCGCCAGACACCCGGGGTGAGAGCCGGCAGAACGGGATCGTCCGGAGCGAGGGAGAATGCATGCATCCAACGGCGGTCCTGGAAGACGTCTACCAAGACCGGGCCGCGGCCGCCAAGCTGCTCCCACTGGACTTCGATGCGCCCATCGGTCGTCGATGCCCGCGCCACGACACCCCCGGGCACGACCGGCAGCCGCACCTCTCGGGCCGCGATGACCGCGCCGTCTTCACCGAGCGCCTCGACCTCGACGCGCGCTTCGCTGCCCGCGACAACGATTGGGAACCGCGCGAATCCGTTCGAGGGCCGAACCGCGCCCGACTCGACCCGAGCTCCGGCAATGGGACGCAGCCGCACGGCTTCCACTTGCTGGCCTACCCAGACCGAGAGCCCGCAACGCAGATCGGGAACGCAGGCCCCCTCCTCCGCACGCGGGTCGAGCGTAGCGGTCGCGCGTCGCGAGTCTGCGGCGCGGATCGGCCCCAGCTCATAGGTCTGAAACGCATTGACCGCGCGGCCTTTTGGCAGGCGGGACTCGATCAATTCCCGCACGTAGAGGGTTCGCTCGACGGAAACCTCACGGCCGTCGATCTCGGCGAGCGCGACCAACGAGACCACCTCGTCGAGTCCAACGGGGATCGGAAGGTGCCCCTCCCTCCCCTGCACGAGCGACTTCTCCAACTCGGTCTTCGCGAGCACGATGCCGCCCGCGTTGCGAAGCTCGACCGTGACCGCTGGCGCAACGATGACCGTGTACCCGTCGTCGTTTTGGTCCACCTGCCACGAGCGAAGCCCGATTGTCGTTCCGGGTCGCGCGACCACCGGCGCACTCAAGCGAAGATCGGGAAGTGTCGACGGGGCGCCCGCCATCCAAAGTGCCGCGAGGATGATCGCGACGACCAGCGGTGACATTCGGATCGCCCAAGCAAAACGTTCGAATTGTCGGTCCGGCGCTGTCATGGGTATGGACAAGTTCGGGATGTTACCTTAGGAACGGTTGGGGTATAGAGCGCGAATGGGAGCCACCGCCGAACACGACGTCGAGCAACTCCGTGCTCGTTTGAACGACTACATGGCCAAGCATGGTCTGCGGTCGACGGAGCAGCGGCGCCTCGTCACGGACATGTTTTTCGCCACCTCGGATCATCTGTCTATCGAGGACTTGCTCGACCGCGTCCGCGTTGAAGAGCCCAAGATCGGATACGCAACCGTGTACCGCACCCTCAAGCTCCTCAAGGAGTGCGGTCTCGCCTTCGAGCGCCACTTTGGCGACGGCGTGTCCCGCTACGAAGTCGCCTGGGCCGACGAGCACCACGACCATTTGATCTGTATCGAGTGCGAGAAAATCGTCGAGTTCGAAGACGGGGACATCGAAGAGTTGCAGCACGACGTGGCCGCAAGGCTGGGCTTCAGCCTCGTGCGCCACAAGCTCGAGCTCTACGGCGTCTGCGCCGACTGCCAGGCCAAGAAATAGGCGCGGCAGGCCGGTCTCGCGGACTCGCCTAGACGGTGGCGAACGCCTCGTCGGGGATCTCGACGGGGAGCGTATCGATCGAGCTGAGCCGCCGTGTACGGGCGGGCAAAGTCGAGAGCACGTTGTTGGCGAAGTACTGCGCGGCAAACTTCTTGCCGGTGTAGAAGGCGTGGTCCGGATGCGTCTTGGACGTCTCGGGCAGCTTCTTCAAGGCGATCGCAGCCTGGTCGAGCAGCAGCCAACCGACTGCGAGGTCGCTCATGATGGTGAGAAAGTCCTCGGCAGCGAGCGGGATGTGCTCGAGCTTGCCACCTTTGAACCAGCCGATGAGCTTCATCACCGACGCGGCGACTGCTTCGTGTGCAGCCTGAAGGTGACCGACCCCTTCCGCGAGCTCGGGCGTGTCCTTGTTGGCAGTGATGAAGCTCTGGATGTCGGTAAGGAACGCCTGCGTGTTGGCGCCGCCGGCCTGGCCAAGCTTGCGACTGACCAAGTCCATCGACTGGATGAAGTTCGTGCCCTCGTAGATCTGGAAGATCTTCGCGTCGCGGCAATACTGCTCGACCGGGTGGTCCTTGAGGTAGCCGTGGCCGCCGTAGACCTGAATCGCGCGACTCGATACCTCGAACGCCGCGTCGGTGCCGGTTGCCTTCACGAGCGGCGTCAGCAGATCGATCTGGCCCTTGTGGTAGGCCTCGGACTCGTCGTCCCTGCCCTGGGTCGCGGCCAGGCGATCCCCGTGGCTGGAGAGCTTCATGACCAGCGCTCGAATGCCTTCGACCCGCGCCTTCATCGCCAGCAAATCGCGGCGAATGTTTGGGTGCTCGATGATCGGCACCCGGGGGGCGTTGGCGTCCTTGAACTGCTTGACGTTGGCGCCCTGCTTACGCTCACGCGCGTACTCGAGCGCGCTCAGGTACGAGGCCGAAGCCACTGAAAGGCCCTGAATGCCCACGCCGATGCGGGCGGCGTTCATCATGTGGAACATCTGGCGGATCCCCTGATGCTCGATGCCGCCGACGACCTCGCCGATGCTGCGGTCGTCGTCACCGAACTGCATCACGCAGGTGGCCGAAGCATTGATGCCCATCTTGTGCTCGATCGAAGGAACTTCTACATCGTTGAGCTCACCGAGCGAGCCGTCTTCGTTGATCCGTACGCGCGGGACGAGGAAAAGCGACAGGCCCTTGGTGCCGGGCTCGGCG
>Ga0316191_10001041_pt1 | contig 19056 bp, 21 predicted proteins | sample Eddworburr2cm_MG_FD_204928 | JGI IMG/M metagenome (GOLD analysis project Ga0316191, IMG submission 204928) | Coastal sediment microbial communities from Maine, United States - Eddy worm burrow 2 cm | ecosystem: Environmental > Aquatic > Marine > Coastal > Sediment | place: USA: Maine... | reverse complement strand
AACGAATAGCCCTGCACACCGCCATAAACATAGATCAGATAGGCCGGCAGAATGGTTGCCGCCAGCAACCCGATCAGCGCGCAGGACTCCCTGACCGCAATCACCTTGACCCGTTCGTTGTAATCATCGGTCAACTCAGCGCCAAGGCTGTAATAAGGAATCGCGCCAACGGTCCAGATGAAATAGGTGAGTATGTACAGCGAAAGCATGTAGAACAGCAGATAACCCTGGTGCTCAGCAGGGTTATCCACTATCGGCGGTGAGAACAGAAAATAGAACGCCAATGCCAGCGGCACAGCAGCGCCAATGAAGTACGGACGCCTTCGACCGAACCGGGTGTTGGTTCGATCAGACAGGTATCCCATCACGGGATCTGTCAGCGAATCGAACAGCCTGGCGAGCAACAGCGACCAGGCAACCAGCCCGGCGGACAGCCCGACAAAATCAGTGTAGAAAAACTGCAGGTTGACCGACACCACCAGACCCAGCAACGCGAAACCGAAGTTGCCGGCGCCGTAGCCAAAAACCTGGACATTGGATACGCCAGACGAGCGAGCCGATTGCCCGGGGGAGTCGGAGGTCAGATCAGCCATATGCAGTTCGCGACTCACTGGGGCAAGACCGCAGCCTATCCTACCGGTCGACCCGATGCCTACCGGGAATAGCCTTTAACGCCGAGCGTGGTAGACCGCATCGATATCATCGAACTTATCTACCCCGATGGCTTCAGCAATGGCCTCGAGCAGACCACTACCGAAATCAGGATGAGTCCAGGACCCTGCGGTCAGACCACCATCAACAACCAGCGCATGGCCGTTGACGAACGAGGCTTCATCACTGGCGAGAAAACAGGCCGCGTTGGCAATGTCTTCAGGTTCACCGTTGCGCGGAATTGGCTGGATCTTCTCCAGAATCGGCTTCACCGCTTCCGCATAGTCAACGTTACCGCCCAATGCCAGCTGGCCAGAAAATATCGGCGTGGCGATTCCACCCGGTCAGCATCGCATCCACAGTGCGCTGATAGGGTTCGCCCATATCGGTATCTTCAATGTTGCCGGAAACGCCACCAAACCCGGCATTGTTGAACAGACAGTCAACCCGCCCGAATGCCTTGTGGGCGGTCGCCACCATGTTCGCCACATCGTCTTCGCGGCAGACATCGACCACCAGCGCCATCGCTGAATCGCCGATCTCGTCAGCGAGCGCCTGAGCTTTGTCCTCCTGTATGTCAGCAATCAGTACACGAGCGCCTTCGTCGATGAATTTCTTTACCGTCGCTCTACCAATTCCACTACTGCCACCGGTGATGATTGCGACCTTGCCTTTTCAGTCTTGCCATATCCGACTCTTCTCCCGAAAAGATTCTCAAACCATAAGCTGAACCCAGGATTAATTACAGCTTAGTCCCCGCAATAAAAACCGGCTAGGATAACTATCGCCACACTCTGGTGGCCTGTAAACGAGGGGAGAGCCGTGACAGCATTACATATTCCAGGAACCGACGAAGACCTGCGCCGTGCCATTGCCGACGCCAACCTGCCAACTTTGCTGCTGGTGATGGCGCAGCTGTCCGGAGACTCCCGCTGGCTCTCTGAGCGCTATAAACCCGCACCCATCGTCGTCCCTGAAGGCAGTCTGTTTCCGGATGACTCCGGAGACTACAGCGACGAACTGGCCGGTGAAATTCGCGAAGCAGCGTTCGAACTGCTGACAAAGCTCGCAGACACTGGCGGCGAGATGCCGGCACCACCAAGTCTTTCTGAAATGCGCACGCTGATGGAGTTTTCGACGGCTGAACCGGTAGACGATGAGTTCTGTGCGATGCTGCTCGAAGAAACCAACTTCGTCGACCGCGACGACCAGTGGCGAGATGCTCTGCAGCAGGCACTCAAAGGTGCGGCCGTCGAGAATTTCAGCGTCATCGTGGTCGGAGCCGGAATGTCCGGCATCTGTTCGGGTGTGAAGCTGAAAGACGCGGGTATTCCATTCACCATTATTGAAAAGAACCCGGCGGTCGGCGGCACCTGGTATGAAAACACCTACCCGGACTGCGGTGTCGATACGCCCAATCATTTCTATTCGTTTTCATTCGAGCGCAACCCGAACTGGACCGGCTACTTCTCGAAACGGGACGAACTGTTCGACTATTTCCAGCGCTGTACCGACAAATTCGGCATTCGAGATCGAATTCAATTCAATACCGAAGTGCAGGCGATGCGTTTCGATGATGACTCAGGGCTCTGGCAGGTTGACGTCGAACGCTCCGACGGCAGCGCCGAGACCCTGACCGCGAATGTGGTCATCAGTGCTGTCGGCCAGCTTAATAGACCCAACATCCCGAACTTTGCCGGATTCGATAGTTTTCGGGGCGAAAGCTTTCACTCCGCGCGCTGGCGGCACGACGTTGACCTTGAGGGCAAACGCGTGGCTGTGATCGGCACCGGCTGCAGCGCGGTACAGCTGCTGCCGAAAACCGCGGTAAAAGCCGGCCACACTAGTGTTTTCCAGCGCTCACCCCACTGGATTTCGCCGAATAAAGACTACTACAGGCCGGTCGAGACAGGTCTGGTCTGGGCACTCAACCACATTCCACTGTATGCAGAATTTCATCGGGCAAGAATGATTTTCGGTTTCATGGATCGCAACTGGCCGGCAGTACCCGCCGATCCACAATGGCCGCATCCGGAGCGGGCCATGAGTGAGGTGAATGACGGGATGCGCGAAGCTTTGACCACCTACATCAGCGAACAGCTGGGCGATCGCCAGGATCTGCTGGGGCCGTGTGTGCCCGATTTTCCAGTGTTCGGCAAGCGGCTGATCATCGACAACAACTGGTATCAGACGCTAGCTCGGGACGACGTCAACCTGGTCACAGATGAAATTGTCGCCATCCACCCGCAGGGGGTCGAAACCGCAGACGGCGAAATACACGAAGTGGACGTGATCATTTTCGCAACCGGGTTTAACACCAACCGGTTTCTGTGGCCGATGGAGGTGGTCGGGCGTTCCGGGACAACGCTCAGCGAACGCTGGGGTGACTACCCGAGAGCTTATAAAGGCATCCTGGTACCCGATTATCCGAACCTGTTCTGCCTCTATGGGCCCAATACCAACATTGTTCACGGCGGCAGCATCATCTACACGATCGAATGCCAGGTGCACTATGTGATGCAGTGCCTGGCGCTGATGCTCGCCCGCCACGCCAACGCCCTGGAGATCCCTGAACTGATAAACGACGAATACAATCGGGAAGTCCAGGACATCAGCAGAAATCTCGCCTGGGGTCATCCCGGCGTGGAGAGCTGGTATAAGAACTCCGATGGCAAGGTGGTCAACAATTCACCGTTCAGCAATCTGGAATACTGGTCGCGAACACACGACGTTGAGCCAAACCGCTACGAAGTGCGCTGAGGGAGACTGACATGGCTTACGAAATCAAACGCTTTCCGTATGACGGCACCGTCGATGCTGATGGTCACATTCTCGAGCCGCCGGATCTGTGGGAGCAGTATCTTGAGCAGAAATACGTCGATCGTGCGCTACGCATCGGTGTAGACGACGACGGTTACGAATACCTGGAAATTGATCGGACCCCCTCTAAGCGCTCGCGCAGAGGCTCATTGGGTCTACTCGGGGCAATGGGTTCGACCGATATGCGGCCACGACCAGATCGGCGCTATGCGGACAACATGCCGTTTGGCTCCTGCGATCCGGCCGAACGGCTGCAGCTGATGGCCGAAGAGAACCTTGAGTACTGCCTGCTGTACCCGACCATAGGTCTGCTGTGGGAAGTGGAGCTGACCGATCCTGAGTTGAGCCTGGCCTACTGCCGGGCCTACAACCGCTGGATCGCCGACTTCTGTCGCGACAGCGGCGGCAAACTGGTGCCAATTGCGCAGCTGACGCTGCTGGATGTGGAGGGGTCTGCTGCAGAACTGGAGCGTGCGGTGAAAGATGGCTGCAAAGGCGCCTGGGTCAATCCGTTCAACCACAATCGTGTGATTCACGGCGAGCGCCAGCATGATCCACTGTTTCAGAAGTGCTGCGAACTGGATGTCCCGTTTGCCATCCACCCCACCTTCACGCCACATGCGGCAGCAGCAGGTATCTTCGACTGGCCGCGGGAAGGCAGGGCCTGGGGTGAAGCCATCTGGCTGCGATCTATTGTCCAGCAGGCGCTTATTTCGTTTTTCTCGCTGGGAACGCTCGAACGGTTCCCGGACCTCAGACTCGGTGTTCTGGAAGCAGGATCCGGCTGGATTGGCGCACTGCTGGATCGTCTGGATGCCTATTCGGATTCGCTGAACATTAAAAAAAACAGCGCCAGCGAGCTGTTCGCGCGGCAGTGCTTTATTTCCGGCGACCCCGATGAAACCGCTGCTCCGCATGTGATTGAACATGTCGGTGCTCAGTGCTTCATGTGGGCCACGGACTATCCACATCCGGATCATCCCCACACCTGGGTCGATGATCTGACCCGGTATGCGCAGACTCTGAGCCCCGCCACCCGGCAACTGGTTTTAGGGGACAACGTTAAGAGGATATATCGGCTGGCGCCCTGAGGTGCTTCGGGTACAGCCAGCGCCGGAGATTGCCGCTGTCTGCATCCGCAGTCGGCGACCCGGCTAAAAGCTCAGCAGGACCGAAGAACCGCGTCTTCAAAATCGGTATTTTCGATGAATTGATGCAAAAAATTCGACTTCCCTCTGGCATAGTGACCGGTAGGCTTATCGGGTCTACCCTGCATGAAGGGGTGGTCGCGCGATTAACCCGATAAGCCTGTTAGATCGAACCCAATAAAAAGACCCTGAAAGTCACACGGAGTAAGCTTCTGAAGACCCGTATCGTGCTGGCCTTCGCCGTCTGGATGCTGGCCTGGCTGCTCTGGAGTGGCCTCTATACTCCCCTGCTCGTCGTTCTCGGCGTTATATCCTGTCTGTTGACCGCATTTCTGGCTTATCGAATGGACTTTTTCGACGAGCATTTCTTTCAGCCCCGGCGGCTGGCCAGACTCCTGCCCTTCTGGGGCTGGCTGGGTAAAGAACTGGTGAAGTCGAATTTTCAGGTCGCCCGCATCGTATTAAGTCCGAAGCTCAAGATCAGCCCGACGGTGGTGACAATCAAAGCCCTATCCCAGGATGCGCTTGGCCAGGCGATTCTCGGTAATGCCATCACGCTGACCCCGGGGACCGTGACCCTCGACGACCATGAAGGTGAGCTGCTGATTCACTGCCTGGTCCGAGAGACGGCAGATGATCTGGTCTCCGGTACAATGAATCGACGCGTTGCCGCCCTCACGGAGCGGACATAACATGTATACGGCAGCATCCATTGCCATCTTCATCACCATGGGGCTCGCACTGATCCGCGCGCTGCTGGGTCCGAGCGTCTACGACCGGGTGCTGGCGGTAAATATGTTTGGTACCAAAACTGTGCTGCTACTGTCTGTTGTCGCATTCCTCTACGGACGGCCCGATTTTCTCGACCTGGCCCTCGCTTACGCGCTGATCAATTTCATCGGGGTACTGGCAGTGTTGCAGTTTTTTCAGAACCGTCAGGAACTTGCCAGTGAATCCAGTAACGAAGCTGATTCAGGCGCCCGGCAGGAACCAACAGCACCAGGAGCTGAGTCTGCGGCGGAGAAATCCCCCAGATGATGTTGCTCAGCACACTACTGCTGCTATCTGGAAGTGCATTCGTCCTGATCGGTGGCATCGGCGTGTTGCGCATGCCGAACCTGTACACCCGACTGCATGCCGCCAGCCTCACTGATACCCTGGGCACGCTGCTGATCCTCGCCGGAATTATCGTCCAGGCAGGGTTCACGCTGGCGGCAATCAAACTGGCAGCAATTGCGCTGTTTCTGATGCTCACCGGGCCGACGGCAACCTATGCGCTGGCCAACGCAGCACTACTGTCGGGCACAATGCCCGATGCTCGACGCCTGGATCTGCCGCCGAAATGACAGTCCTGTTCGGCATTTTCCTGTTGACCCTGCTGGTGGTCGTCGCCATCGGCATCGTGCGCACGAAAAATCTGTTCACTGCCGTTATGCTGACCGGGATCTTTTCCCTACTGATGGCAGCCAACTTCTTTGTTCTGGATGCCGCCGATGTGGCTCTCACCGAAGCAGCCGTTGGCGCCGGGATTTCTACTGTGCTGTTGCTGGGCGGATTGGCTCTGGTGCCGGGCAGAGAGCGGAATCGGCGCCGCCTGCATGGACTCGCCCTCGGTATTGTCTCACTGATCACGCTTATGGTTGTCTACGCCACATTCGAAAAGCCGCGGCTGGGTGATCCATCAGCGCCAGTGCATCAGCATGTTGCGCCGTGGTATCTCGAACAGACTCCCATACTGGTGGATATTCCGAACGTGGTCACCGCAGTACTTGGTACCTTTCGCGGCTACGACACCCTCGGTGAAGTCATCGTGGTGTTCACCGCCGGTATCGGCGTACTGTTTCTACTCGGCTTGCCTGGTGCAATCGGCAGCAGAAAAACCGAAGAAGTGCAGCCCGGCAACAGCTATCTCGGCCATCATCTGATTCCACAGATCGTTGGTACTCTGCTGATCCCTTTTATCCTGCTGTTTGCGCTGTATGTACAGTTTCACGGCGAATACGGCCCTGGCGGCGGCTTCCAGGCTGGCGCCATCTTTGCCGCGGGTATGATTCTGTATTCGCTGATTGCCGGTGAGCGGGAAGCGCTTCAGGTGATTACCCCGCGAGTGCTGATCGGATTGATGGCGAGCGGAGCTCTGCTGTTCGGCGGCGTTGGCGTTGTCAGCATGCTGCTGGGGGGTAATTTTCTCGACTACAACGTGCTTGCCGACAACCCTGTTGCGGGTCAGCAGTGGGGGATCCTGATTATCGAACTGGGTGTTGGTATCACGGTCACCGGGGTGTTGCTGGCCGTTTACCACGCTTTCGCGGCCAGGGGTCGCTGAGCATGGAATTGCTTGGTCTGTTCAACTATTGGGTTTTTGCCGTGCTGCTGATGGTCGGTTTCTACGCGGTCATCGCCAAAACCAATATGGTGAAGAAACTCCTGGGATTGAGCATTTTTCAGGGCGCGGTTTTTCTTCTCTATATCACGATGGACAAAGTGGACGGTGGCACCGCACCGATCATCCAACCCGGCGTTGTCGACGCAATCTACTCCAATCCGCTACCTCAGGTGTTGATCCTGACTGCCATTGTCGTCGGCATCTCCACCACCGCTTTGGGCCTTGCGCTCATTGTTCGAATCTATGAAGCCTACGGGACCATCGAAGAAGACGAGACGCAACGGCTGGACATCGAATAGTGAGTATCGCCTCACAATTACCGGCACTACAGATTGTAGTGCCGCTGCTGGTCGCTCCATTGACGGTGCTGTTACGCGGATCGGGTCTTGCCTGGGCTGCGGCCACGGCCGCGAGCGCGATGGCGTTCGCGATTGCGGTAGCGTTAACTCTCACGGCGCTGGATGGTGCCACCATCAGTTACGATATGGGTGGCTGGCCAGCGCCATATGGCATTGAGCTGCGACTGGATGCATTCAGCGCCCTGTTGCTGCTGCTGACGACAGGCGCGTCAACGCTGTCGCTGCTTGGCGCTCGAGACAGCATTGCCGAACTGATGGGTGAAAGCCGCGAGCCGCTGTTTTACGCCGCCTGGCTGGTCGCACTCGCAGGATTGTGCGGAATCGCTATCACCGGCGATGCCTTTAACGTTTTTGTCTTCATGGAAATTTCTTCGCTGGCCACCTATGTGCTGATCGCCGCAGGTCCGGATCGGCGTGCGCTGACTGCCGCGTTCAAGTACCTGATCATGGGTACCGTCGGCGCAACTTTTTATCTGATCGGCGTCGGTTTGGTTTACATGATGACCGGCACTCTGAATTTTGCGGATATGGAAGCCCGACTCGCGGAAGTAGATGAAGTCCGGCCCATTGTGGTGGCAGCCGGCTTCATCACTATCGGTCTGGCGCTCAAAGCCGCCATATTCCCGTTGCACGTCTGGCTGCCGAACGCCTACAGCAGCGCGCCGAATCTGGTCACCGTTTTTATCGCAGCCTGCTCCACCAAAGTTGCGCTGTATGTGCTGCTGCGTTTTGACTTCTTTGTCTTTCACGGCAACCTGGTTGGCCACGCCTTTCAGTTCAGCAGTTTTCTCGCCCCGCTGGCGGTACTGGGTATTCTCGTCGGCTCAGCGGTCGCGGTGGTGGAAAGCAACGTCAAGCGACTGCTGGCTTACTCTTCAGTCGCCCAGTTGGGATACATCCTGCTTGGCGCCAGCTTCGGTGACGTCGCCGGCATGACGGCTGCGATCACCCTGATGTTCAACCATGGGCTTGCCAAGGGTGCTCTGTTCCTGGCGATTGCGGCGCTGGCCATGCATACCCGCGGACATACGCTCGCCGATCTCAGTGGAGCGGCCCGGCAGATGCCATGGACGGCCGCAGCGCTGGTGATCGCCGGTGCCAGCCTGATTGGTATTCCGGGAACCGCCGGGTTCATCTCAAAATGGCTGCTGCTCCAGGCGGCCCTGCAGCAGGGCCCGCTGGGGGTCGTTGCCGCCGTCGCCGTTGTGGTCGGATCGCTGGCGGCACTGGCCTATGTGTGGCGAATTATCGAACCGCTGTACTTCGGCACAGCTGAAGGATCGACGGCTGGTGGATCGACGGCTGCTTACACAGCCACGCCACGCCTGTTGTTACTGGCACTGTGGCTGGCCGCTGGTGCCAACGTCTACTTCGGCCTGATACCCGCAGTCCCGGTTAGTCTGTCCGAACTGGCGGCAGCTGAACTGCTGGGACATCTGCGATGACGCCAACTTTCGCAATCGGCCTCAGTTTGCTGCTGCCTGCACTGGGCGCATTCGCGATCGCCGCCGCAGACAGCCGACCGAATCTGCGCGAGACAATCACTGTGTTGGTCGCATTGGCGCTGGCCGCAACCGTCGCCACCCTGCTGCCAGGGGTAATGGCCGGGGAAAGACCCGAGCTGTATCTGGGCGAACTGCTGCCCGGAATCAGCATCGCGTTCAAAGTTGAACCACTGGGTATGCTCTATGCCTGCCTCGCGTCGGGACTGTGGATCGTCAACTCGATCTATTCAATTGGCTACATGCGCGGCAATTCGGAGAAGCACCAGACCCGTTTCTATGTGTGTTTCGCAATTGCACTAGCCGCGGTGATGGGCATCGCTTTTGCGGAGAACCTGGTCACGCTGTTTCTCTTCTACGAAATTCTCACGCTATCGACCTATCCGCTGGTTGCACACAAGGGCGACAGCAATACTATCGCCTCAGCACGTGTCTACCTCGGCATTCTGCTGGCTACCTCTGTGGGTCTGCTGCTGCCGGCAATCATCTGGACCTACAGCGTCGCTGATACCGTCAGTTTTGTTCCTGGCGGGATTCTCACCGGTTCGCTGACGGGTCCGGGTGTCGGCCTGCTCCTGGCGCTGTTTGTATTCGGCATCGGCAAAGCCGCCGTGATGCCCGTGCACCGCTGGTTGCCAGCGGCGATGGTTGCGCCCACACCCGTCAGCGCTCTGCTCCATGCGGTGGCAGTGGTGAAGGCTGGGGTGTTTACCGTTACCAAAGTCATCCTGTATATCTTCGGTACGGGTCTACTCGCCCAGGAACCCTCAAGCAACTGGCTGATCTTTGCCTCCGCTTTCACGATTCTTGCTGCGAGCATCGTCGCGCTGCGCCAGCAGAATCTCAAACGCATGCTGGCCTACTCCACCATCGGTCAGCTGTCTTACGTGATCATGGCGGCGGCGGTGCTGACCCCATTGGCAAAAATTGGCGCATCAATCCACATGGTTGCCCATGCCTTTGGCAAGATCACGCTGTTCTTTGCTGCCGGTGCGATTTACACCGCATCAAAGAAAACCGAACTCAATCAGCTGCGTGGCATTGGCACGCAGATGCCCTGGACCATGGCCGCCTTCACAATTGGAGCGCTGTCCATGATCGGTGTACCACCCACCGGCGGATTCGTTTCGAAATGGTTCATTCTTGCGGGCGCTTTCCAGAGCGACAACTACGTCGCGATCTTCACGATTATTGTCAGTACCGCATTGAACGCCGCCTATTTCCTGCCGATCATTTTTGCCGCCTGGTTCGCCAAGCCGGATCCGCAGCTGAAATCGCACGGTGAAGCGCCAACGGCCATTGTGGTCGCGCTCAGCATCACCGCACTGGCAACGTTAGGGTTGTTCTTTTTCAATCAACCGGTGCTCGACCTCGAACGGGCATTGATGGATCAGTAACGATGGATGACAACGACCACTGGCTGACCCGACCCGCATCGATCCGCAAGCTGTGGATAGGCTTCAGTGCAGTTCTGGCAATGACCGTGCTTGCGCAGCTGGTCATCGGTATCAAAGGTTATTTCGGCGTCGACAGCATGTTCGGTTTCGCTGCCGCGTTCGGCTTTTTCAGCTGTGTGGCAATGGTGCTGCTGGCAAAAGCCATCGGAGCGCTGCTAAAACGTCCTGAGGACTACTACGATGACTGAGCTGGTCATCCCACCGGCTCTGGTACTGCTGTCCGGAGCGCTGCTGATTGCGATCACTCGCGGTCTATTGCGCAACAGTGTGCTGTTACTGGCTCCACTGATCACCCTCTGGGCAGTCTGGCAGATCGGCGACGGAGTCGAAGTTGTCGGCAGTTTCCTCGGCTATGAAATTCAGCCGGTTGAAGGCAGCGCCGTGCGCCGGCTGTTTGCAACCGTATTTACCCTGATGGCACTGATTGGCGGCCTGTTCGCGTTTCGTCAGGCCCGCACCGCTGAACTCGCCGCGGCGTTTGCGTACGCAGCCGGTGCAGTTGGTGTGGCATTTGCCGGTGATCTGATCACCATGTTCCTTTACTGGGAACTGATGGCCATCTTCTCCACGGTGCTGGTCTGGTGCGGCGGCACACCACAAGCCCGCGCCGCTGGCATTCGCTACGCCATCATCCACCTGCTTGGTGGCGTCATCCTCAAGGTGGGCATAGAAGGTATTGTGGTACACACCGGGTCGGTGGAAATCCAGCCGATGCTGGCCACCAATTTCGATACCTGGATGGTGCTGATCGGCATCCTGATCAACACTGCTGCGCCGCCGCTGTCCGCCTGGCTTGCCGATGCCTACCCTGCGTCAAGTCCGACCGGCTCGGTGTTTCTGTCTGCGTTCACCACCAAATCGGCGGTACTGGCGCTGATTCTGCTGTTTCCCGGCGAAGGTGTGCTGATCTGGGTAGGTCTGTACATGATCTTCTACGGCATCATCTACGCATTGCTGGAGAATGACGCCCGGCGAATTCTCGCCTATTCGGTAGTCAACCAGGTGGGGTTCATGGTCTGTGCCGTGGGCATCGGCACAGAAATGGCTCTGAATGGCGCTGCCGCCCACGCGTTTGCCCACATCTTCTACAAAGCGCTGCTGTTCATGAGCGCAGGTGTAGTGATTTATCGAACCGGTAAATCGCGCTGCTCCGATCTCGGCGGTCTATTTCGAACCATGCCCATCACCACCGTGTGCGGCATTATCGGTGCGCTGGCTATCTCGAGCTTTCCGTTCACATCCGGTTTCACCACCAAAACGCTGATTTCGGTTGCCGCTGAACACGAAGGTCTGGTGTTCGTGTACTTCGCGCTGATGGCCGCGTCAGCGGGTGTATTCCTGCACGCCGGTATCAAGTTTCCCTGGTTTGTGTTCTTTCAGAAAGACTCAGGCATGCGGCCGAAAGACGCACCCTGGAACATGGCGGCGGCGATGATCATCTGTGCTGCGGTCTGCATCGGCATCGGCGTATTCCCGGAGCCCTTCTGGGCGCTGCTGCCCTACCCGGTCGATTACGTGGCGTACACTCCGAGCAAGGTCCTGTTCTACCTGCAGTTGCTGCTGTTCTCCGGTCTGGCCTTCTTCCTGCTGCTGCCGCTGATGAAACGAACGCTGACCATCTCATTAGATACCGACTGGCTGTGGCGGGTAGCCGGACTGCGTGTCGCCAACGCCTGCCTGAAGGGCTTCGAGCGCCTGGGTGTATTGGTCGCCGGACTCAAAGCCAGCTTGTACGACAACGCCCCCCGCCTGACCTCGGTGCTGACCAGCACCGGCGCGCTGGGTCGAACCTGGCAGATCGGCACAACTGCGCTATGGATCGTGGTACTGCTGACACTCTATGTGGCGTTGTATTTTCTCTGACCGAACAACGCGAGCGCGCTGAAAGCGAAGCCTGCGTCAACCCAGAAAATCAATAATCGGACAGTCTGCGCGTTCATCGCCACGACAGGAGGCAATCAGCCGGGACAGCTCATGATGTAGTGACGCCAGTTCCTGCTGTTTGGCTTCTATCTGCTCAAGACGATGACCTGCAATGCGTTTGACGTCTGCGCTGGAGCGGGCGCTGTCCTGATAAAGCCCGATCAGCTCCCGGCATTCATCAATCGAAAAGCCGATGGCTCGGGCTTTGCGAATAAACGCCAGCTTGCGCAGCGCAACGTCGTCATAAACTCGATAGCCGGATTCAGAACGGCCACTCTCCACCACCAGACCGATGTCCGCGTAGTAGCGCACCGTTTTGACCGGCAGATCCGCCAGTTTTGCAGCCGTACTGATATTCACCGGCCAGCCTCCTTGACCTTCCTGTTACTGGAAGGTTTATACACTGCTCCTGTCCGGTTACCAAGGAATCGACGATGACCACCACCACCTCTTCACTGACCATCGACTGGTCGTGTTCGCATACCTGGCGAACTTCTTCAAAAAATACTCTGTGGTGTCTGCTTGGCTGCTCAATCGGCGATTTCGGCACTATCGCCTTCTTCCAGTTCAGCGGGATTCCCTGGCCCACCCTGGCGATCATGTCACTGGCCATAGTCAACGGTCTGATCACCTCAATTGCGCTGGAAACAGTCATTCTGTCGCGTCAGATGAGCCCGCGAATGGCATTTAAGACGGCTTCGGGAATGTCACTGATCTCGATGATCACCATGGAAGCGGTGATGAACATCACTGATGTCGTGTTGACCGGCGGGGCGATGCTGACCTGGTGGGCGTTGCCCATCATGCTGCTGTTCGGGTTTCTGGCGCCTCTGCCTTATAACTACTGGCGCCTGAAATCTCTGGGCAAAGCCTGCCACTGACCAACGCGGAGTTGCCGGTCCGCTAGCGGACGGCTAACACTTCAGCCCTGCCCGACTTTGGCTCTCGCGGCTTCAACCATCTTCCGTTCGGTGCCATCGAGTCTGGCCTTCATACCCGCGGTCATTTCAGCGAGTACTCGGGCGGCATGTTCATTCTGCTGAATTTTCTCCCAGTAGGCGGCAACCTTCTCGGTTGCAACAATGGGATTGTCCACATCCAGTCTGGGCACAGTGTTTTCACACATCCACAGAGCCGGTACCAGGGTGCAGTCTGCCCGGCTCAGAGCCCCACCGACGGCAAACGGCCCTTCGCCAATGTGCCGTTCAAGCGCACCCATACCTCTGCGCACCTGGGCAACAAATAGATCGCGGATCGCATCCACCCGGGTTTTCCGAGGCAGCTGCGGCAGTGCCATGAAAATATTGTTCATCAGATACACATCAGCAATCCGGGAGAGCAGCCGAACGTCGGCGCGCTGCCGGGGCGTCGCGCCAACCAGCGCACGCTCGGGATAGAGATCATCGAGGTATTCGGCAATGACTTCTGACTCAGGGATGATGCCATCCTCCACTTCCAGTACAGGAATACGACCAAGGGGTGAGACTTCAGACAGCTTGCCAAGGTAGAAAGAAGGCGGCAGCTCGAAGTCAATATCATCGATACCCATCGCATAAATCTGCATCCGCACCTTGGCTGAATAGGGGCTGAGATCACCGGTATAGAGTTTCATGCGCTAGTCCTGGTTGTTTTCTAACTGACCCGAAGGGTATCACCAGGCACTGATTTCTCCACCAGACCTTCGCCGCAGACAGACCTGACGACCCGACCGTGGTCGCCGACCACGGCTCCGGATAGAATGCTGGGACACACATCGTCACCAAAGGATTGCGCTCATGGCCGAATACATACCTCCTTCTCTGGACTGGGTACGCAAACAGGTTGAACTCATCGAAAGCAGCGGCGGCACCAAAGGCACTACGCTGCTCGACACCGGCATGCCCTGCATTGTCGTCACGCACATGGGCAACAAATCCGGCGCGATACGGAAAATTCCGCTGATGCGGGTCAAAGTAGACGAAGGCTATGTGCTGATCGGCTCGATGGGCGGCCAGCCGAAAAACCCGGTCTGGGTGTACAACCTGCGGGCTAACCCGGACGTGGAAATTCGTGATGCCACCGAAGTATTCAAAATGCGCGTGCGCGAAGTCAGCGACGAAGCTGAGCGCGAAAGGCTGTGGGCTGCCAGCGCGGAAGCGTATCCGCCGTATAATGACTATCAGGCGAAAACCAGCCGGAAAATTCCGGTGTTTCTTGCTGAACCGGTCTGAATTACTGCACTTATCAGGCACCCCGGAAGTGGTGTGGAACGCAAGGAACACGAGGCCAGCAACTTGAGTAAACCAACAAAACCCGGGCAACCGATGGTTACCCAGGAGATGCTCGATCTCTATAACGACTATGCCCACGGTGGCATGAACCGACGGGCGTTCCTTGACCGACTGCGAACTTTCGCGGTGGGTGGTGTAACTGTCGCAGCACTCGCCAGTGCGTTGATGCCGCGCTATGTCGAAGCCGAGCAGATATCGGGCGAAGACCCGCGCATCCGCGGCACTGACATCGTCTATCCATCTCCGGCCGGTGCTGGAGAGATGGGCGGATATCAGGTCCGGCCGGCAGCTGCCGCCGGTAAACTGCCGGGCATCGTGGTCATCCACGAAAACCGTGGTCTGAACCCCTACATCCGAGACGTCGCGCGGCGCGCAGCGCTCGCCGGCTATCAGGTGCTGGCACCCGACGCACTCTATCCACTGGGTGGTTATCCGGGTGATGACGACACCGGCCGAGAACTACAGCGCCAGCGTGATCGCGCGGAAATGCTCGAAGACTTCATCGCCGCGGTGAACACGTTACGGAACAGCGCGGACTGTACGGGTGACGTCGGGTGCGTGGGATTCTGTTTTGGCGGCTATGTGTCTAACCAGCTGGCCGCACGCATGCCCGAACTGCGCGCCGCAGTGCCATTCTATGGATCCGGTGCAACACCGGAGCAGGTACCTGCCATCGAAGCAGCTCTACTGTTGCAGTTTGCAGAGAACGATCCTCGAGTGAACGCTACCTGGCCGCCGTACGAAGAAGCACTCACGAAAAATGGTAAAAGCTTCGAGGCCTATACCTATCCGGGCACAAATCACGGTTTCCACAACGATACAACACCGCGTTTCGATGAGCCTGCAGCGGAGCTGGCCTGGCAGCGCACGTTAGACTTCTTCGCCAGACATCTACCGCAGGCTTAACCAGCACAGCCCGAATATGCCAAGCTTCAAGCTCAGGGAGCGTCAGAAGGTGATTGTCACGGTATCGCCGGTATTGCAGCCGAGCCCGGCACTGGCATCACCAAAGCTGATTGCCAGCTGAAGATTTCCAGAGCCGTTTTCAATGCCCAGCCATTCGCCGGAGTGCACGTCAGCGTAATCGCCGCTAGAGACAGCAGTTACCGTTCGACCGTTACAGCTCACCGAAAAAGATTCGCCCAGCTCGATGCTGAGCTTGTCTATTGGTATATCGGTTTCAAGGTTGCCGAAACTACTGCCAACGGCGAGGACCTGACCAGTCAGAGTATTAGCCTGCTCGGCTGCAACCCAAACCGGTAACGCCAGAAACAACGTCGAAAGAATTGCGCGCGCCAGGTTCATTGAAGAGGCAATTGCAGTCATGTCATTCTCCTGAATCAGTCAGTCATCCACTCTGCTGGAATACATACTTTCGACGCCAGCCCCTGCAGCACCCGTCCGCTCAAAGAATCTGAAAACAATGCTTCACTGATAACATAACTGTGCACCGCATTGATGTCGTCTGGGCTCAGAACGTCAGAGAAGCTGGCCATGCCATTGCCGCTGAGCGCGCCATCGTAAACAATTTGCTGCCAGATTTTGTGAACACCGGGGCTCGAGTGGCGCAGATCAGGAAACAGCCCGGTGCTCTGCGCTGACGGTCCATGACAGCGCAGACAGTGCTGCACATAGAGTTCACGGCCACGTTCGACGCTCGCTTCATCGAGCATCGAGTCATCGACGCTGATGCTGCTGCTGCGGGCAATCAGCTCAGGCGGTGGTTCGGTGCCGCCGAGTTTGAACGCGAATACGTGGCCGCTGTTCTGATTGCTCAGCGCTTCACCAAATATCCCCTGGGCACCACCAATCCCCGCAACAACCGCTATGTACTGTTCACCATCGAGCTCATAGCTGATCGGTGGCGCCATGATGCCGATATTGACCTGCTGGCCCCATAGTCGATCGCCGGTATCGTCTCGATAAGCCACCAGTTCACCCGCCGTTGTACCCTGAAATACCAGACCGCCCGCGGTTGCCAGCGTCCCGGCGCTGACATCACTGGAGAACTTGACCTGCCAGGCCATGGTCTGCTCAACCGGATCCCAGGCGGTCAGTCGCGTTGGTGAACAGAACGAAACCGCCACCGACGGCATCTCCCGGGTCATTTCCACCCAGTCTTCACCCGTGTTCCAGGTATTCGGGTTGTATTGAAAATCCGGATCCGGCGTGAACGGGAAGGCGGTATGAATCGTCGGCACGTAGACAAGCCCGGTGGCTGGACTGAATGACATCGGATGCCAGTTGTGACCGCCGATCATCGACGGCGATATCATTTTCGGGCCCTGACTCCAGTCAGCGGCTTCGGTCTCCACAGGCCGGCCAGTTTCCAGATCGACGTGGCTGGCCCAGTTCATATAGACATAATTTTTCGCTGACAGCAGTTCGCCAGTCTGACGATCGAGCACATAGAAAAAACCATTCTTGGGTGCCTGCATAATCACCTTGCGACGCTCACCCAGGATGTCGAGCTCAGCAAGGATCATGTGCTGGGTAGCGGTATAGTCCCAGGCTTCAGCCGGAGTAGTCTGGTAATGCCAGACCAGGGCCCCGGTATCCGGGTTCACCGCGAGAATAGAAGCCAGATAAAGGTTGTCACCACCACCCGGACTGCGCATCGCACGGTTGTACTGAGAAGAATTGCCAACGCCGACATAAAGCAGATTCAGCTCCGGATCAAACGCAAAAGAATCCCATACGGTCCCGCCGAGACCGACTTCCCAGAGTGAATCCGGGGACCAGGTTCTGCGCGCGGCCACCAGATGGGGTTGTTGCGCGTCTTCTGCGGGGTCTTCGCCTGGCACTGTGTAGAAGCGCCAGAGCTGCTTACCGGTGTTCGCGTCATAAGCACTGAAATAGCCGCGCACACCGTACTCAGCGCCGCCGTTGCCAATGATCACCTTACCCTTCACCACCCTGGGCGCGCCGGTGATCGTGTAAGGCTTATCTGTATCCGTGGTCTGTACCGACCACACCTTCCTGCCGGTGTCGCGAGCGAGCGCGATCAGTCGCCCGTCGAGTGCGCCAATGAAAACTTTATCCTGCCAGACTGCCACCCCCCGGTTCACCACATCACAGCAGGCGTCCCGGCCTTTGGCGCCGGGCACTTTGGGGTCATAGCGCCACAGCTCACGACCGGTTCGCGCATCCAGCGCCACCACCCGACTCCAGGCTGTCGACACATACATGACCCCGTCTGCAACTATCGGTGTGGCTTCCATACCGCGGGAATTACCGGTGGGTATTTTCCAGGCCAGGCCCAGCTTCGACACGCTGTCTCGATCGATCTGTTGAAGCGGGCTGAAGCGTTGTTCGTCGTAACCGCGACCGTGGCTCAACCACTCAGTTGATGCCGCAGCTTTAATCCTTCCGCCGTCAACCGGAGCCGCGGCAAGCGTGGTCGGTTGCAGCAATACCAGCACTACCAGCCACACTGCGCACAGGAAAATTCTGCCCGTCACCAAAAAGACCACCGAAATTGACAATCCCACATCATTACAGATCTGAGTGAGAGCCTCCATAATGACGAAAGCCCTTCCGCAATGATCGCCTGCAGACTGATATTTCAATAGGATAGGCGATTGCCCATCCTGAGAAGAGAGGACTTATGGCTGCGACACTCCCGTCACCGGCTTCTTATCACGGTCCAATCACCAACACCGATCGCTGGCAGAACTTTACTCACCGAGCCGGCGACATATTTGTCTGCACACCGCCCAAGTGCGGCACTACCTGGACCCAGGCCATCTGCGCGATGCTGGTGTTCGGCAAGGCTGATCACGGCGAACAGCCGGGTGTTGTCTCGCCCTGGCTGGATGCCGAATTTGCACCAATCGAAGACAATCTGGCTCAGTTGGAGGCGCAGCAGCACCGGCGCTACATCAAGACTCATTCGCCCTTTGATGGTATTCCCTATCACGCTGATGCTCACTATCTGGCCGTATTCCGGGACCCTCGTGACGTCTACTGTTCCGGACTCAATCACCGTGACAATATGACCGACGCGGAGCTTGCCAATGCGGCCTTCCCCAGCGGCGAAAATCAGTTTAACGACTGGCTCTACAAGGTCCGTGAGCCCGGATCCTGGGACCTGCAATCTCTGGACTCACTCACACACTTTTTCAAAAGTTACTGGGATTTCCGGCATCTCGACAATGTGCACCTGTTTCACTATTCGGACATGAAACGGAATCTGAAAGACAGTATCAGCCAGATGGCCCAGCTGCTTGGCTACGACTACGATGACACACAGCTCGAATCTTTCACCGAAGCGGCGACATTTTCCTCAATGAAGCAGAAAGCTGAACAGTTTGCCCCGGAATCCGGCACCGGCATGTGGAAACAGGAAAGCCACTTCTTCGCCAACGGCAGCAACGAGCAGTGGCGCGATGTGTTCAGTGAAGCCGACCTGGCAGCCTTCAATTCCCGACTGGCAGAACTGTTACCCGCTGATCAGGCTGACTGGATACTGCACGGCCATGGCTGAAAGTTTCAATTTTGATCGGGAAACTGCAGTCGAGCAGCTTGGCGAAGGGCTCTG
>Ga0316191_10001040_pt1 | contig 19067 bp, 16 predicted proteins | sample Eddworburr2cm_MG_FD_204928 | JGI IMG/M metagenome (GOLD analysis project Ga0316191, IMG submission 204928) | Coastal sediment microbial communities from Maine, United States - Eddy worm burrow 2 cm | ecosystem: Environmental > Aquatic > Marine > Coastal > Sediment | place: USA: Maine... | reverse complement strand
TTCCATGATTGAATCTGCTGCAAATGGCGGCGGTACCACGACCAGGCTTGCGGTTGCCCCGGTGGCGTCCACGGCTTCCTTGACGGTGTTGAACACCGGCTTTCCCATGGCGGTTTCGCCGCCGCGACCGGGGACGACACCACCGACTACATTGGTGCCGTAATCGATCATTTCCTGGGTGTGAAACTGACCGATCCGTCCGGTAATGCCCTGAACGATCAACGGGGTGGTCTTGTTGATCAGGATGCTCATGACGCTGCTGCCATGGCTGGCAGGTTGACAGGGGCCCTGGAAATCGTCACCGCCTTGCCGGCAGCTTCGGCAAGGGTCGTTGCAGTCGCTATCGGCAGACCGCTATTGGCCAGTATCTCCATGCCCTTTTCGACATTGGTGCCGGCAAGACGCACGATCACCGGCAGGTCCATCGCAGTTGTCTGAAGCGCCTGAACCACACCTTCCGCGACCCAGTCGCAGCGGTTGATACCGGCAAAAATATTCACCAGAATTGCGCTGACCTTGTCGTCAGAGCGCACCAGGTTGAAGGCTTTCGCCACCCGTTCCGGTGACGCGCCGCCGCCAATATCAAGGAAATTGGCCGGTTCGCCGCCGGCGAGCTTGATCATGTCCATGGTGGCCATTGCCAGGCCGGCACCGTTGACAATGCAGCCGATATTGCCGTCCAGGCCCACATAGCTCAGACCCTGGTCAGCCGCCTTGGTCTCGCGCAGGTCTTCCTGGCTCTTGTCACGCAGCTCCATAATCTCCGGGCGGCGGAACAGGGCGTTGTCGTCAAACTCCATCTTGGCGTCCAGCGCCATGACCGAATTGTCCGAGGTCACCACCAGCGGGTTGATTTCCACCATGGTGGCGTCAAGGTCGCGAAACGCCCGGTAACAGCCCCTGATCGTGGTGACCGCGCCCTGAACATGACTGGCGCCAAGGCCGAGCTTGAAGACGATTTTACGGGCCTGGAATTCGGTGAGGCCAACAGCCGGGTCAACCACACTGCGAATGATCGTGTCCGGCTGATCCTGTGCAATTTCCTCGATTTCCATGCCGCCCGACGAGGATGCCACAACCATGATGCGCTCGCTCGAGCGATCAAGCACAAAACCGAGATATAGTTCGCGCTCGATCTCGACACCGCTTTCAACGTAGACGCGATAAACGGTCTTGCCGGCAGGTCCGGACTGGTTTGTGACCAGCTTCTTGCCGAACATGTCATCGGCTGCATCAAATACTTCGTGCTCTGTGCTGCAGACCTTTACGCCGCCTGCCTTGCCGCGGCCGCCGGTGTGGACCTGTGCCTTGACGACCCATTTGTCACCACCGATTTCATGAGCCTGGTAGGTTGCCTGCTCCGGGCTGTAAGCCAGCCCGCCGGACGGCACCTTTATGCCGAAACCCCGCAGGAGATCCTGGGCCTTATACTCATGAATATCCATGGTTCAGGTGTCTTCAAGCTGCTTCGGAGAGCTCATGATGAGGAACCGCGCGCGCACCAGCTTGTGTATCGTCGGCAATGTCCCTGCACAATGCACTCACTGCCTCAGGCTGATCCGTGATGATCATCATCCGGCCGCGGCGTGCAGTGATCCTGTGCGTCAGATCATTTTCGTGTCGCCCGTCCGGTTGGTGCAGGTTGACCGGCAGTTGTTCGTAACTGACATGAAGGTTTCTCAGCCGCAGGAGAACCTGTTCCTCGACAGGCCGGGCTTTCGCGGTATCAGTGAACCGCAGGTCCAGAACCGCATCGCATGGCATATCGGCGGCGCGACGCATGCTCTGCAAATCAAGCTCGTTGGCAATCGTGATAATGGTCTGGTCCTGCATGGTCTTGTTCCCTTGATTTCGTTTTCGCTGACAAAACCTACGCAGGACAGGGCTCGCGAGGGAAGTGAATTCGAGTCAATATGTGTGATGAGTAATTTTCAAATTTACTTTTGTAAATCTGGTAAAGTTATTTCTTTTGTTCTTGACAATTGTTTTTGTGCATTCTTTTTCTGGCCGTCATACTTCACATCAGGAGCACCAGACATGAGCTTTCATACCATCACTCAAGCCCCGGCCCGGTTGAACCGCAGCGAACTGGCCGTGCCGGGAAGTCAGCCTCAAATGTTTGAAAAGGCTGCGCAATCTGACGTTGATGTGATTTTTCTGGATCTTGAAGATGCAGTAGCGCCCGACGACAAGGTGCAGGCACGCAAGAACATTATCGAAGCCCTGAACGACGTTGACTGGAATACCAAGACCATGTCTGTCCGGATCAATGGCCTGGACACCCATTACATGTATCGCGACGTGGTTGACATCCTCGAGCAAGCAGGTGGGCGCCTCGACCTGATCATGATCCCGAAAGTCGGCACCGCTGCGGACGTCTATGCGCTCGACATGCTGGTGACGCAGGTGGAAACGGCCATGGGGTCAAAAAAGCGGATTGGTTTTGAGCACATTATCGAAACCGCTCTCGGCATGCAGAATGTCAACGAGATTGCTGCCGCAAGTTCACGCAATGAGTCGCTGCATTTCGGCGTGGCAGATTATGCCGCCTCAACCCGCGCCCGCACCATGGTCATCGGTGGCGTCAATGAGGACTATTCGGTGCTGACCGACCCGCTGCCGGACAGTGACGGGGCACGCGAACGCCACTGGGGCGACATGTGGCATCATGCATTGTCCAAAATGGTGGTTGCGGCACGGGCCAACGGCCTGCGGCCGGTTGACGGGCCGTTCGGGGACTTCTCCGATCCTGAAGGATACACCGCAGCGGCGAAACGCGCTGCAGCGCTTGGCTATGAAGGCAAGTGGGCCATCCATCCGTCACAGATCGAACTGGCCAACCAGGTGATGAGCCCCGGCAGCGAAGAAGTTGACCGGGCAAGGCGCATTCTGGCGGCCATGAAAGAGGCGGCAGAGCAGGGCAAGGGGGCGGTTTCACTGGACGGGCGGCTGATCGACTACGCCTCGATCCGGCAAGCGGAAGTGCTGGTGGAAAAGGCCAACCAGATCGCCGCAGGGTGACTACCGCTCGTCATCCACTTCGAGTTCAAACACAGATTGCGATGTTTTGGGCAGCGGGGCGAACGGGCTGTGTTGCAGGCGGTCGTAGGCCGGTCCGAATGCCAGCCGGTATGCGATGTACAGGGCAAACACCGCCAACATGGCGGAAATGAAAACGAACAGTCCGCTTTCATCGCTGAATTCGATCAATTGTGCTGCGACAGTCGGGCCAATGGCTGCTCCGATCGAGTAGATCAGCAGCAGGCCGCCGCTGGTCTGTACCAGCTTGTCATTGGAAACATTGTCGTTGGCATGCGCCAGGCACAAGGCGTAGAGCGGCACCATCAGGGCGCCATGCACTGTTGCAAGCGCCAATATCGCCGAAAGATCCGTCAGCGGCCAAAAGGCAATCAGCAAACCGGTCGCCACCGTTCCCAGTGCAACCGGCAGGATCACCAGCCGGCGGTCATAATGATCCGACAGTTTGCCCAGCGGCCATTGTGACAGGGTGCCGCCGAGGACAAAAGCCGCCATCAGCAAGGTGATTTCAAAAACACTCATGTCGCGCAACTGCCCGAAGGTCGGCCCCAGTGTCCAGAATGCGCCTTCGACGGCACCCACCAGCAAACAGCCGATGGTGCCCACCGGTGAAATCGACAACAGGCCTTTCAGTTCCAGCCTGGCGGTTGGAATCGGCTTTGGCTCGCTGGTGGGCGTGAGGGCTATAGGTACCACGGACAGGCACAGCAGAAACGTCACCAGCGCAAACAGGGTTTGACCTGCTGTACTGGCAACATTGACCAGCAACTGACCAGCCATCGTGGTAACGTTGGCAATGATGATGTAGATCGACAGAACCTGGCCACGGTTGGTGTTGTCGGACTGATCGTTGAGCCAGCTTTCAATCACCATGTAGGCGATGGCCAGCGCTACGCCTGAGAAAAACCGCAATGCCAGCCAGAGGAAAACATTCGGCCAAAGCGGATAGAGCAGGGATACTGCGGCTGCGATTGCGACAACGCCGGAGAATGTGCGTATGTGGCCGACGTTTTTCACCAGTGCCGGGCCGAACACGCATCCGAAAACGAAACCGGTGGCGTAGACGGTGCCGAGATATCCAACCAGCGCAGGCGAGAACTGCTCGATACCGGCCCTGAGCGGCAGCAGCGTCTGGAACAGGGCAACGGCGGTCAGCAATAATCCGGCGCCCACAAGCAGTGTGGCAATCGTGCGGCGTGAGTTCTTTTCAACCGCAGCCATGAAACCCGACCTCAAAACAAATTGCCAATGCTCACCTTCATTTTTTGGCGACATGGTCGTCAAGTCCGGTCATGCAATTCTTTGAAAATTGGAATCTGTAGGCTTGCCGGTCAATTGTCGGCGTTGAGATGGAGTCTCACAATAAGTAATTGACCGGTTTCTACTGTAGGCACAGGTGCTGAAAGATGCTTTCATGCGAAATCCGCCGTGATCGGATGACTTGTCAGTCTGTAAAACAGGGAGAAGACAACAATGACAAAAATGAAATTACTTATGGCGACCTTGCTGGGCGCCACCATGCTGGCCTCAGGGGCGGCACACTCAAAAACACTGGTGTATTGTTCCGAAGGCTCGCCGGAAGGTTTTGATCCGGCACCGTTTACGGCAGGCACAACCTTCGATGCGTCATCCAAGCCATTGTATAACCGTCTGGTGGAGTTCAAGCGCGGGACGTCGGAAGTGATCCCCGGCCTGGCTGAAAGCTGGGAAGTCTCCAGTGACGGCCTGGAATACACTTTCAAGCTGCGCAAGGGCGTCAAGTTCCAGACCAGTGACTTCTTCACGCCCAGCCGCGACTTCAACGCTGATGATGTCGTGTTCTCGTTTGAACGCCAGTTGAAGAAAGACCATCCGTGGAACCAGTATACCGCCGGCATTGCCTGGGAATATTTCAACGGCATGTCGATGCCTGACCTGCTCAAGGCGGTCGAAAAGGTCGATGACAACACGGTCAAGTTCGTGCTCAACCGGCCCGAAGCGCCGATGATTGCCAACCTGGCGATGGATTTTGCCTCCATCCTGTCGGCTGAGTACGCCGCCAAGCTGGAAGCGGATGGCAAGAAGGAATTGCTCAACCAGCAGCCTGTCGGCACCGGTCCGTTCAAGTTCGTTGCCTATCAGAAGGACGCGGTCATCCGCTATGCAGCCCATGAAGGATACTGGGCCGGCAAGCAGCCGATCGATGACCTGGTGTTTGCCATCACCACGGATGCCTCAGTACGCCAGCAGAAGCTGAAAGCCGGCGAGTGCCACGTGGCGCCTTATCCAAACCCGGCGGACCTGGCTGACCTCAAGGCAGATCCGAACCTGCAGGTGATGGAACAGGAAGGCCTCAATGTCGGCTATCTCGCCTACAACGCGCTGGTAGCGCCGTTCGACAAGCCGGAAGTGCGCAAGGCGCTGAACATGGCTATCAACAAGCAGTCGATACTGGATGCGGTGTTCCAGGGCGCCGGCAAGGAAGCCAAGAACCCGATTCCGCCGACCATGTGGTCCTACAATGATGCCGTCAAAGACGATCCTTACGATCCGGAAGCCGCCAAGAAGATGCTGGAAGCCGCCGGTGTCAAGGATCTGAAAATGAAGATCTGGGCGATGCCGGTACAGCGTCCCTACAATCCGAACGCCCGGCGCATGGCTGAACTGATCCAGTCGGATTTCTCCAAGATCGGTGTCGGCGTCGAGATCGTGTCCTATGAGTGGGGTGAGTATCTCAAGCTGTCCAAGGAAAAGGACCGTGACGGTGCCGTGCTGCTGGGCTGGACCGGCGACAATGGCGATCCGGACAACTTCCTGGCCGTGCTGCTTGGCTGTGACGCTGTCGGAGGGTCAAACCGCGCACAATGGTGCAACAAGGAGTTTGAAGACCTGGTTCAGAAAGCCAAGACCGTGTCGGACAAGGCTGAGCGCACCAAGCTTTATGAAGACGCACAGGTCGTGTTCAAGCGGGAAGCACCATGGGCAACCATTGCCCATTCGGTGGTGTTCATGCCGATGTCGAAAAAGGTGTCAGGCTATGTGATGGACCCGCTGGGCGGTCACTGGTTCGACGGCGTCGACCTGGCTGAATAGGCTTGCGCCTGTGACAACAAAAGTGCCCGCCGTGCCCTGAAATTTTCAGAACTCGGCGGGAGGTGGGGCTTTCATGTTTGCATTTCTTCTCCGGCGCATAGGACTGATTATCCCGACTTTCATCGGGGTAACCATTGCCGCGTTTGCGTTTATCAGGGTGCTGCCGGGTGATCCGGTGGAGCTGATGGCGGGTGAGCGCGGGGTATCACCTGAGCGCCACGCTGCATTGATGAAGCAGTTCGGTTATGACCGGCCGATCTGGGAACAGTATTTCGACTACTTTTTTTCAGCACTGCAGGGGGATCTGGGCAATTCGCTGGTGACCAAGAAACCGGTGTGGGACGAATTCTTCACGCTGTTTCCAGCCACGCTGGAATTGTCGATCTGCGCCATCATATTTGCCGTCTTTATTGGCGTGCCGGCCGGTATCTACGCGGCCACGCGGCGCGGGTCATGGCCGGATCAAACCATTATGGGAACGGCGCTGGTTGGCTATTCCATGCCTATTTTCTGGTGGGGACTGCTGCTGATCATCCTGTTTTCCGGCACTTTGGGGTGGACCCCGGTGTCAGGGCGCATATCACTGTTGTATTTCTTCAAGCCGGTCACCGGCTTCATGCTGATCGACAGCCTGCTGTCAGGTCAGAAGGGGGCGTTTTCCTCTGCCGTATCGCATCTCATCCTGCCGACGATCGTGCTGGGCACCATTCCGCTGGCCGTTGTAGCGCGCCAGACCAGGTCTGCCATGCTGGAAGTGTTGAGCGAGGATTATGTGCGCACCGCGCGGGCCAAGGGCATGTCGCCGATGCGCGTGGTCGGCATTCACGCCTTGCGCAATGCGATGATACCGGTGATCACCACCATTGGCCTGCAGGTCGGCGTGTTGCTGGCCGGCGCCATTCTCACCGAGACGATCTTTTCATGGCCGGGCATCGGCAAATGGATGGTCGACAGCATTTTCCGGCGCGATTATCCATCAGTTCAGGGCGGTCTTTTGATGATTGCGGTCATCGTGATGACGGTCAACCTCATCGTCGACCTGCTGTACGGGCTGGTCAATCCGCGTATCCGGCATGTGAGGTGACGATATCATGAGCGAACAAGCCATCAAAGCCGCAACCGATACCCGTGCCACAGGCATGCGCGCGGTGTTGGGCGAGTTCTGGCATTATTTCAGCGAGAACCGCGGTGCGGTCATCGGCATGTGGTTTTTCCTTGGTGTGTGCATGGTCGCGCTGCTGGCCGACCTGGTTGCGCCACATGGCGCAACCACCCAATACCGTGATGCACTGCTGACGCCTCCGGTCTGGCAGGACGGCGGCGACTGGCGGTTCCTGCTGGGGACTGACGCGGTAGGCCGTGACATGCTGTCGAGGTTGATACACGGCAGCCGCTATTCGCTGTTCGTGGGCTGTATCGTCGTGGTGGGTGCCATGGCTGTCGGGGTGACGGTCGGGCTGGTCGCAGGTTTCGTAGGCGGAACTGTCGATACGCTGATCATGCGGCTGATGGATATCATCCTGTCATTTCCGAGCCTGCTTTTGGCGCTGGTGCTGGTCGCCATACTCGGCCCCAGCCTGACCAATGCCATGATCGCCATCGCCATTGTGCAACAACCGCATTATGTGCGGCTGACGCGGGCAGCGGTCATGGGTGAGAGAAGCAAGGATTATGTAACGGCTGCCAGGGTTGCCGGTGTCAGGCCATTGCGTCTGATGTTTTATACCATCCTGCCCAATTGCATGGCGCCCCTGATTGTCCAGGCAGCATTGTCGTTTTCCACGGCCATTCTTGATGCAGCGGCCCTCGGATTTCTGGGCATGGGCGCACAGCCGCCGACGCCGGAATGGGGCACCATGCTGGCCGAGGCGCGTGAGTTTATCCTGCGCGCCTGGTGGGTGGTAACGCTGCCTGGTCTTGCCATCCTGTTCACGGTGCTGGCCATCAACCTGATGGGCGACGGCCTGCGCGATGCGCTGGACCCGAAGTTGAAGCGGAGCTGAGGCGATGTACGGTTCGACACTGATAGGACCGGCACTGATTGCAGCCGTCATAGCGGCTTTGGTCACCATGATCGGCTGGTATGTGGCGTATCAACGCGAACGCCGGCTGGAAAACGGGCGGCGGGCGGAACGGATCAGGGATTGCAAGATTGCCTTGCGTGCGGAAATCAGCTGCCATGTGCCGCGCTGGATCCTGCAGGATGAAACCGAACATGTTGAAGAGATGGCCCGCCAGATAATGGCTGGTGCTGGCAAGACACCGCCTTTCACACCCTTTGTGCCCAAGGAAACGGGCAACCCGGCGTTCGAGGCAATTGTCGGTGAGATACAAATCCTGCCCGGCGACGTCATTGAACCGGTGATCCGGTATTACCAGCAGGTGGATGTTATCGCGCAACTGGCCGAAGACATGCGCGGTGAACGCTATGCCGCGTTAGAGGCTGAACGCAAGATTGATGTCTACAGGGATTTTATAGAATTGCGCACTGAAGCCGGCCGTCTGGCCATCGATGCGATAGACTCACTGGAGCAGTCAAGTGACGACAAGTAGCCGTTTAATAGCCGGGCTTTGGCCCTGTCGGTCCATTGATCGGCCGCATAGGCGGCATGGGAAGTGGTTTCGTGCTCATGATTTTGTCTCCAGCATTAAGATAATACTACAAAGGTGAAAATTCAACAACCATGGCCCTTTTAGAGATTGAAAACCTGACGGTAGAATTTGCCACGGCAGGCGGCGCTTTTCGTGCTGTGGACGGGTTGTCGCTGAGCCTGGATGCCAGTGACGTGCTGGCCATTGTCGGTGAATCCGGGTCCGGAAAATCGGTTGCCATGCTGGCCATGATGGGCCTGTTGCCGTGGACCGCCACGGTAACCGCGGACCGGTTGAATTTTGACGGCAAGGACCTGCTCACCCTGTCGGCCCGCCAGCGCCGAGAGGTCGTCGGCAGGGACATTGCCATGATCTTCCAGGAGCCCATGTCGAGCCTCAATCCGTGTTTCACCGTCGGGTTTCAACTGGGTGAGGCCCTCAGGGTCCATCTGGGCATGTCACGGGCCGAATGCAAGGCGCGCAGCATTGAATTGCTGGACCTGGTCGGCATTCCGGCACCTGAAAAACGCCTCAGTGCGTTTCCCCATCAACTGTCAGGTGGCATGAGCCAGCGTGTCATGATTGCCATGGCGATTTCGTGCAATCCGAAACTGCTGATCGCAGACGAGCCGACAACCGCACTTGATGTGACCATTCAGGCGCAAATCCTCGATCTGCTGCTGAACCTGCAGCGCGAGACCGGCATGGGCCTTGTGCTCATTACGCACGACATGGGGGTGGTCGCCGAAACCGCACAACGGGTCTCCGTGCAATATGCCGGACAGAAGGTTGAGGAACAGCCGGTGGTGGACTTGTTTTCCGAACCGCACCATCCCTACACCGCAGCCTTGCTGGCGGCGTTGCCGGAGCGCGCCACGTCAAAGGTGCTGCCGTCCATACCCGGTGTGGTGCCGGGCCAGTTCGACAGGCCGGACGGGTGCCTGTTTTCGCCACGGTGTACGCACGCCACCGATCAGTGCCGCACCCAATCACCGACCCGGGCGCCTGCCAGGCTCGGTTCGGCGTTCTGTCACTATCCACTGGTGAAGGGCGAGCCGCAAAACCACCCCGGAAGCGGAGTGGCAGCATGAGTGATGAAATCGTCCTGCGCGCAAGCGACCTTAAAAAGCATTACATGCTGCCCGGCAGCCTGTACGCCAGGCCGGCCACGGTAAAGGCGCTGGACGGGATCAGCTTCGAGTTAAGCCGGAAAAAGACACTGGCCGTGGTGGGGGAGTCCGGTTGCGGCAAGTCCACCCTGGCGCGTGTGGTGACCATGATCGAGGAACCCACCGCAGGATCGCTGCAGATCGCCGGCGAGGAACTGGCGGACGGCAACAAGGCTGTGCGCCGCAAATTGCGGCCCAAGGTTCAGATGGTTTTCCAGAACCCATACGGTTCGCTCAATCCGCGTCAGAAAATCGGTTCGGCGCTGGAAGAACCTTTGATGATGAATACGCCGTTGTCAAAGGCGGAAAGAGGCGACAAGGCCAAGGCCATGATGCAGGCCGTCGGCCTGCGTCCCGAACACTATGACCGTTATCCGCACATGTTTTCCGGCGGCCAGCGCCAGCGCATAGCCATCGCGCGCGCGCTGATGCTGGACCCTGACATACTGGTGCTGGATGAACCAGTGTCGGCACTGGATGTATCGATCCAGGCGCAGGTTCTGAACCTGCTGGGTGAGTTGCAGGACAAGCTGCAACTGGCCTACCTGTTCATCTCGCATGACCTGTCCGTGGTGAAGCACATCGCCGACGAGGTCATGGTGATGTATCTGGGCAAACCGGTTGAACAGGCGGCCCGGGAGGTCCTGTTCGACAACCCGCAGCACCCCTACACGAAAGCATTGCTGTCGGCCACGCCGGTGCCTGACCCTGGCCGGAAAAAAGAACGTGTCCTGCTAAAGGGTGAGTTGCCGTCGCCCATCGATCCGCCGACAGGCTGCGCGTTTCATCCGCGCTGCCCGGTGGTTTTTGAGAGGTGTGCGGCCGAGACACCGCATTTGCAGCCTGCCCATACGGCGCAGGTCTCATGTCATCTGATGGATGAGGCAAAATAGCCGCTCGCAAACTGCTCAGCTCAGCGTTCGCCGGACCGCATCTGTCCAGCCGGCTATTTTGCGCTGCCGGACCGCCTGTTTCATCTTCGGTTTGAAGCGCTGGTCGAGAGCCCACGATTTTGCAAAGCCGGACGCGTTGGGCCACAATCCCACGCGCGAAGCGGCAAGCCATGCGGCACCTAAGGCGGTGGTTTCGAGAACCTCCGGCCGGTCAACCGGTGCGTTCAGCATGTCGGCAAGGCGTTGCATGGTCCAGTCTGATGCAACCATGCCGCCGTCGACACGCAGCACGGTCTTGCGGGCGGTTTCAGACTTCCAGTCCTTCTGCATCGCCGCCAGCAGATCATGGGTCTGGTAGCACACTGCCTCAAGGGCGGCGTGGGCCAGTTCATTGGGGCCGGAGGCGCGCGTCAGGCCGAAAATCGCGCCACGGGCATCTGCGTCCCAATGGGGTGCGCCGAGACCGGTGAAGGCGGGAACCAGATAGACATCCTGTTCCGGGTCGGCCCGGGCCGCCATGGCGCCACTGTCGCTGGCGGCTTTCAGAAAGCCCATCTCGTCGCGCAGCCACTGCACGGTGGCACCGGCCATGAAAATCGAGCCTTCCAGCGCATAGGTTGTCTTGCCATCAAGCCGATAGGCGATGGTGGTCAGCAGCCGGTTTTTCGACCGCACCATGTCGGTGCCGGTATTGAGCAGGGCAAAGCACCCGGTACCATAGGTTGACTTCATCATGCCGGGCTTGAAACAGGCATTGCCGATGGTGGCGGCCTGCTGATCGCCGGCCACGCCCATGACGGGTATGGCCGCTCCAAGGATCGATGGATCGGTGACACCGAAATCCGCCGAACAATCGAGCACGTCCGGCAGCACATTTGCCGGAACGTCCAGTACTTTGAGCAGGCTCGCATCCCACTTGTTTGTCCTGATGTTGAACATCAGTGTGCGCGAGGCGTTGGTGGCGTCGGTGACATGTGACGCACCGCCGGTGAGCCGCCAGATCAGGAAACTGTCGATGGTGCCGAAAGCAATGCGTCCGGCTTCCGCCTTCTTGCGCAGGCCTTTCACATTATCCAGCAGCCACGACACTTTGGTGCCGGAAAAGTAAGGGTCGAGCAGCAGCCCGGTTTTTGCGCTGAAGCTTTTCTCGTACCCGGCCTGTTTCAGCTTTGCGCAGAAATCAGACGTACGCCGGTCCTGCCAGACGATTGCCCTGTGCACACACTTGCCTGTCTCGCGATCCCACATGAGCGTGGTTTCGCGCTGGTTGGTGATGCCGATTGCGGCTATGTCCGACGGCTTGATCCGGGCTTTGCCGATGGCGTCCCTGCAGGTGGCGACAACGCTTGACCAGATGTCTTCCGGGTCATGCTCGACCCAGCCGGACTTGGGGAAATGCTGGGTAAATTCCTGCTGGCCCACGGCGACAATTTTCTGGTCCCGGTCAAAAATGATCGCCCGCGAAGATGTTGTGCCCTGATCAATGGCTAGAACATAATTGCCCATTGTGTGCCCCGTCACTGCAACCGCCTAACGAAGGACGGTTTCGCCTGTTGTCGTATGCGTGGTTTTTGCAGCACGATCCATGAAGTGCTGCAAGGCCTGTATCTGTTCGCTGTCAAAGGCGATGCCGAGTTTGGTGCGCCGGAACAAGACGTCCTGTGCCGTGAGCGCCCATTCGTGGCGCATCAGGTAGGTAACTTCTGCCTCGTGCAAACCATTGCCGAACGCTATGCCCAGATCAGCGGGCTTTTGCGCATCGCCCAGTACCATCGCTGCCCGTGTACCGTAGTGGCGCACAAGCCGGGTGATCAGCCTGCGGTCCAGAAGCGGGCGGGTGGTGGCATATTCATCGACCAGCGCATCAAACCCCTGCACGGCAAAGTCCCCGCCGGGAAGGGCGGCGTCTGCCGTCCACGACGGCTGGCGGGCACCCAGGGCTTTTTCTATGTCTTTCAGAATCTCTTCTGCCAGCACCCGGAACGTGGTGATCTTGCCGCCAAAAATGTTGATCAGCAGCCCCGCATTATTATCGCCATCAGTGCGGATCACGTAATCCCGGGTGGCTTCCTGCGCCTTGCTGGCTCCGTCGTCGTACAAGGGACGCACACCGGAATAGGTCCATACGACATCTGACTTCGTGACGGGCTCTGCGAAATACTCGCTCGCCATGGAGCACAGATATTCGATCTCGTCGAATGATATTTCCGGCTTGCCCATGTCATGCCCGTGTTCGGCGTCAGTGGTGCCGATCAGGGTGTAGTCGCCCTCATAGGGGATGGCGAAGATGATGCGGTTGTCGTCATTCTGGAATATGTAGGCCTTGTCGTGGGCAAACTTACGCCGGATGACAATATGACTGCCGCGCACCAGGCGGACATTGCGGGCGTCATTTTGTCCGAAAACCTCCCTCAACACGCTGTCGACCCAGGGCCCCGCGGCATTGACAATGATGCCCGCGGTGACCGTCTGCCTGCGGCCTGAGAGCGTGTCTTCCATCTCGACCCGCCACTGGCCGTCGGTGCGTTGCGCGCGGGCAACTGTGGTGTGTGTCCGCATGTCAGCGCCGCGCTGCGCGGCATCGAGAGCATTCAACACAACCAGGCGGGAATCCTCGACCCAGCAGTCGGAATATTCAAAAGCCTTTTTGAACAACGGTTTCAACGGCTTGCCGACTTCATCATGCTGCAGGTTCACGCTGGATGTCGGTGGCAACAATTTCCGCCCGCCGATGTGGTCATACAGGAACAGCCCCAGCCGCAGCAGCCAGGCCGGGCGCAGGCCGGAATGATGCGGCAGGACAAACCGCATCGGCCAGATGATGTGCGGTGCGTTCTTCCACAGCACTTCGCGCTCCATCAGTGCCTTGCGCACCAGCATGAACTCGTAATGCTCCAGATAGCGCAGGCCGCCATGAACCAGTTTCGTGGAGGCCGATGATGTGCCGCCGCCGAAATCGCCTGCCTCGCACAGGCATACCGAATAGCCGCGGCCAACCGCATCGCGGGCGATGCCGCAGCCATTGATGCCGCCGCCAATTACCAGCACGTCATAATGAGGGGTCAGGTCTGCGTGCTGCGACTGCTTGTTCATTCAGCCGCCTTTCCGGCCGTCATGTCAGCTTGTGCAACCTCGAGGCGGATTTTCGCGACGCTGCAGATCTTCTGGATGGAGCGGGGAGGCTGCTCGTCGGTGACGAAGACATCGATGTCTTCCAGCTGGCCGATCTGCACCGGCGCACGGCGTTCGAACTTGCTGGTATCGGCCGCCAGAATGGAAGTGCGGGCCTGGCCCAGAATGGCCTGTGACACGCGCACCTCGCGGTAATCAAAGTCAAGCAGGCAGCCTTCTTCATCAATGGCGGAAGTCCCGATCACGGCAAAGTCGACCTTGAATTGCCGGATCAGGTCAATCGCTGCGGCACCGACAATGCCGCCATCGCTCTTGCGCACCATGCCGCCCGACACCACCACTTCAACACCCGGCGCGTCGGACAGTATGTAGGCGACATTGAGGTTGTTGGTGATCACCATCAAACCCTGGTGGCGGCGCAGGGCATAGGCAACCTGCTCGGTTGTGGTGCCGATATTGAGGATCAGCGATGAATTGTCCGGGATCAGTTGGGCAATTGCGCGCGCGATCCGGGCCTTGCCGTCTGCGGCAATTTCCCGGCGGGCCTGATAGGCCATGTTGACGGTATTGGACGGAAACACCGCGCCACCGTGAACCCGGTTGAGTTTCTCAATGTCGCACAGGTCATTGAGATCCTTGCGAATTGTCTGCGGCGTAACGTCAAAACGGTGCGCCAGCGTCTCCACATCCACACGGCCTTCGCGGCGCGCGATCTCAAGAATATCCATCTGTCTGGGCGGCAAGGCCGTCACGATGCGCTCCTTCGGTTGCTTTCATAATAGTTGCGATTTTTTTCGAATAAATCAAATAGAAAACCATTGACTTTCGTTTTTATTCGTTATGTCCTAGCGCTGTGACGCACCGCTGTCGTGAATGAGTGCGTACCAATCAGTTGGAGGAGACATCATGAAAAAGCTGCTTTTGGCGTCAGTTGCGGTATTTGCACTGGGCGCTGCGGCTCTTCCTGCGCAGGCCGACATGGCCGCGGCAGAGAAGTGGGTAAACGACGAATTCCAGCCATCCGCGCTTTCGAAGGAAGACCAGTTGAAGGAGATGGACTGGTTCATCAAGGCGGCGGAGCCGTTCAAGGGCATGGAGATCAACGTGCTGTCGGAAACCATCCCGACACACGAGTATGAATCCAAGACGCTGACCAAGGCGTTTGAAGAAATCACCGGCATCAAGGTCAATCACCAGCTTCTCGGCGAAGGTGAGGTCGTGCAGGCGGTGCAGACCCAGATGCAGACCAACCGCAACCTGTATGACGCCTATATCAATGACAGCGACCTGATCGGCACTCATTCGCGCCTGCAGCAGGCGGTCAACCTGACCGACTGGATGGAAGGTGAAGGCAAGGGTGTCACCAATCCCGGCCTCGATGTGGACGATTTCATCGGCAAGTCGTTTACCACTGGGCCGGACGGCAAGCTCTACCAGCTGCCGGACCAGCAGTTCGCCAACCTGTACTGGTTCCGCAAGGACTGGTTCGACAAGCCGGAACTGAAGGAACAGTTCAAGGCCAAGTACGGCTATGACCTGGGTGTGCCGGTCAACTGGTCCGCCTACGAAGACATTGCTGAGTTCTTCAGTGAAGACGTCAAGGAAATCGATGGTGTCCGCATCTATGGTCACATGGATTACGGCAAGCGCGCCCCTGACCTCGGATGGCGCATGACGGATGCCTGGCTTTCCATGGCCGGTGCCACGTCACCGGGTCTGCCGAACGGCCGCCCGATTGACGAGTGGGGCATCCGCATGGAAGCAGACAGCTGCAATCCATCGGGTGCATCTGTTTCCCGTGGCGGCGGCACAAATGCTCCGGCATCCGTTTTCGCCATCGCCAAGTGGGACGAGTGGTTGCGCAAATATGCGCCTCCCGGTGCGGCTGACTATGACTTCTACCAGTCGCTGCCGGCCCTGGCGCAAGGCAATGTGGCCCAGCAGATTTTCTGGTACACGGCGTTCACCGCCTCCATGGTTGCGCCCAAGTCGGAAGGCAACAACACCGTTGACGATGACGGAAATCCGCAATGGCGCATGGCGCCAAGCCCGCACGGGCCGTACTGGAAAGACGGCATGAAGCTGGGTTATCAGGACGCAGGTTCGTGGACAATTCTCAAATCTACACCGGTTGACCGGGCCAAGGCTGCCTGGCTTTACGCACAGTTCGTGGTGTCCAAGACAGTGGATGTGAAAAAGTCCGACGTCGGCCTGACCTTCATTCGCGACAGTACCGTGCGTCATGATCACTTCACCAAACGCGCGCCGAAACTGGGGGGACTTATCGAGTTCTATCGCTCGCCGGACCGGGTCAACTGGACACCGACCGGTGTCAACGTGCCGGATTATCCGAAACTGGCGCAGTTGTGGTGGCAGAATATCGGTGACGTGAACTCCGGTGCATTTACACCGCAGCAGGCCATGGATCGCCTGGCCGGTGAAATGGACCAGGTCATGAGCCGCATGCAGGCGGCAGACGAACAGGCCAAGGTCTACGGTGGTTGCGGTCCGCGCCTGAACGAAGCCAAGGATCCTTCCGAGTGGCTCGGCAAGGAAAACGGTCCGGCTGCAAAGCTGGCCAATGAGAAGGAGCCAGGCAAGACGATTGCTTATGAAGAAATCGTCAAGCGCTGGGCGCAGTAGGGAAGCGCATTTTCTCCCGTGCGTGATGAGCGGTCCGGCATTTCAGACGCCGGGCCGCTCCCCCGCATCCGACAATTCTTTAAACCTAAGCGGCGGCAGGATGCGCTATGGCGCTTGAACTGAAAAATGTGGCCAAGAAGGTAGGGGCGGATGTGCATATCCACCCGACCTATCTGAGGTTTGAGCCGGGCAGTTTCAACATACTGCTGGGCACCACGCTGGCCGGCAAGACAACCCTGATGCAGATGATGGCGGGCCTTGAAAAACCGACCTCCGGCGAGGTCTGGTTCAACGGCAGGAATGTTACCGGTACGGCGGTCCAGAAACGCAATGTGTCGATGGTCTATCAGCAGTTCATCAACTATCCGAACATGTCGGTGTTCGACAACATCGCCTCGCCGCTGCGCGTTGCAAGGCTTCCCGTCCAGGAAATCCAGTCCCGGGTTGGTGAAATGGCCGAGTTGATGCGCATTTCAGCCATGCTGGACCGGCGGCCGTCGGAACTGTCGGGCGGCCAGCAGCAACGCACCGCCATGGCACGCGCGCTGGTCAAGGACAGTGACCTGATACTGCTCGACGAACCGCTCGCCAACCTTGATTTCAAATTGCGCGAAGAAATGCGCGACGAACTGCCCAGACTGTTTGCAGAACGAAACTGCGTGGTGGTCTATGCAACCACGGAACCGACAGAAGCCCTGTTGCTGGGGGGCAAGACCGCAGCCATGCATGAGGGCCGGGTGGTGGACTTCGGTCCGACTGCACAAATCTACCGGCACCCGTCCAGCCTGGAGTCGGCAAAAGTGTTTTCAGAACCGCCGATCAACCTGGCCAGGGCGTCGGTGAAATCAGGCTGGGTGCTGCTTGATGAAGGGGTGTCCTGGAAGGCTGATAAAGGCCTTGCCGACGGCAGCTACACCATAGGCATCCGCCCGCATCATGTGTCACCGGTGCGCCAATCGGCCAAGTCGGTTATCATCGAGGGCAAGGTCAAGGTGGCCGAACTCACCGGTTCGGAAAGCATTATTCACTTTCGCGCGCATGACCATCCCTGGGTGTCCCTGTCGCACGGCGTGCACCCGTTTGAAACCGGCCGGTTTGCCAGGTTTTACGCCGACATGTCGAAGTGCTTCTACTTTGATGCAGACGGACATCTGGTCGACTTGGCTTGCGCCGGAAAGGCCGCGTGACATGGCCCGGATAACCCTGAAAAACCTCAAACATGCCTATATGGAAAACCCGGTCAACGACGAGGACTGGGCGTTGAAGGAACTCAATCTCGATTGGGATGATGGCGGGGCCTATGCACTGTTGGGGCCGTCGGGGTGTGGCAAGACAACCCTGCTCAACCTGATCTCCGGGTTGCTGACGCCGTCGCACGGCAGCATTCTGTTCGATGATCACGACGTCACCGGCCTGCCGCCGGAGCAGCGCAAGATCGCGCAGGTTTTCCAGTTTCCGGTCGTTTACGACACCATGACCGTTTACGACAACCTGGCCTTTCCGCTGCGCAATCGCGGCGTCGATGAGGCAACCGTCGACAAGCGGGTCCGCGAAGTGGCGGAGATGAATGACCTCACTGCGACACTCGGCAATCGTGCATCCGGGCTGACGGCTGACGGCAAGCAGAAGATCTCGCTGGGCCGCGGACTGGTGCGCACCGATGTCAACGCCATCCTGTTCGATGAACCGCTGACGGTAATCGATCCGCACCTGAAATTCCAGTTGCGGTCCAAGTTGAAGGAGCTTCACACCCGGGTCCCCAACACCATGATCTACGTGACCCACGACCAGACCGAGGCGATCACCTTTGCCGACAAGGTCGTGGTGATGAATGTCGGTGAAGTGGTGCAGGTCGGCACACCAAAGCAACTGTTTGAAGAACCGCACCATACCTTTGTGGGGCACTTCATCGGTTCACCCGGCATGAACGTGCTGGACTGCGAGGTGAAGGACGGCCACGCCTTTATTGCGGGTAAAAAGATCGCCACCGCAAACAAGGCAGCCGCCAAGGCCGGTAAATCGGAAATAGGCGTGCGGCCCGAGTTCGTTAAATTCGCCCGGCACGGCCTTGAGGCCCGCGTGGTGAAAGTCTCCGATGCGGGCCGGTTTTCCGTTGTGGAGGCCGACTGCGCCGGCGGACGGGTCAGGCTGCTGGTTGAAGAAGGCGGCGCGATCCCGTCGGACACCGCTCATCTTGAATTCGACCCTGAAGCGACCCGGATTTACACAAACGGATGGCTGGCGGGCCGGGAAGGTCAGCCATGAACAAGACCGTCAACCAGAAAGCCTGGTTCTTCGTCGCCCCGGTTCTCATCCTGGTGGCCTTCAACGCCATCGTTCCACTGATGACGGTGGTCAATTATTCGGTCCAGGAAACCTTTGGCGACAACGTGTTTTTCTGGGCGGGCCTGCGCTGGTTCGAGGAAATCCTGCGTTCACCGCGCTTCCATGACGCGCTTGGGCGCCAGTTGTTTTTCACCGGCACCATCCTGGCGATTGAAATTCCGCTGGGCGTGATCATCGCGCT
>Ga0316191_10001039_pt1 | contig 19093 bp, 15 predicted proteins | sample Eddworburr2cm_MG_FD_204928 | JGI IMG/M metagenome (GOLD analysis project Ga0316191, IMG submission 204928) | Coastal sediment microbial communities from Maine, United States - Eddy worm burrow 2 cm | ecosystem: Environmental > Aquatic > Marine > Coastal > Sediment | place: USA: Maine... | reverse complement strand
AGTCGATACTTTCGCTGCTTGAGCAGGTTATCAAATTTCAACAGCGTTGAAGGCCGGATAATTACGGCAGCTCGCCGAATGCGGCGTGGATCGAGAAACAAGGACCAGAAGCCAAACAGGCATCGATCGAGTGCCGATAGATTGGGCGCACGTCGCCGAGAGCGATTGATGACCAGGAGCTGCTGTTTCATGAGCAGACTGTCGGCGACGACTGCCTTCGCGCCACCCGGTCCGAGGAGCTTGGCGATTGTTGTCAGTAGATGGAGGAGGAGTGCCAGCAGATCTTTCATGGCCGTGCAGGGTAGGGGACGCTGCAATCAGGGGCAAGACTATCCAAATCATCGCTTTCGGGGCGAAAATTACGAATTCGCCAGCGACAGGTCGGCTAGTCCTTGTTCCGGATCAACCAGAACACGAGTTAGACGCTGTCAGCATCCCAGGATGGCGCGGCCCGACCCTAAATCTCGCGCAGGGCCCTCAGCGCTTGGCCTTGATTGCTCCCCTTGTCGTGCACAGAGGGTTACCGGTTTTGACGGAAATACGAACCGACCATCGATACCATAAGATAACCCTCATGCTTCATACTACTATTCTGCAACATGATGTTCGAACAACATTCGAGCGGATGGGCCATTTTCTCGAGGAATTCGGCATTTCATATTCGCCGCTTTCAAATATTTGATTGCCGGATGAATAACCAGCAAGTCATCAAACACAAGGTCGGCCTGTTGAACCAGGCGGATGAACTGGGCAGTGTGTTCAAGGCCTGCCATCATGGGACTGTCGCGAGACACCTTCTGTCGTTACAAGCAGGCGGTCGAGGAAGGCGGCGTCAAAGCGCTGCTGCACAAGGATCGGTGCACGCCCAACCTGAAGAACCGGGTCGATGAGCACACCGAGGCAGCGGTACGGCAATACGGTCTGGAGTTCCCGGCACACTGACAGGATCAGATAGGCCATGTTTCTCGATTCGATCGGCACCATCAGCATCTCGCTGCCACCCGGTTGGGCGTTCGACGCCCTTTCCTCATCGTTGTTGAACCTGGTGTTCCTCGACTGGACGGCGGCCAACGAGCGCCAGGTGTTTGCGCGGGTCTTTCCCTCCCATACCGGTGCCAGCGACGCCGACGATGCCTGGGAGAAGGAGGTCCGATCGCATCTGCCGCCCGAGGCGACGAGGGTGGAGCGTCGCAAGGGGCCAGCCGGTCCGGTCGTATTTGTCGAGAGGCCGGGACGGGAGGGACGCCCGGCGCAGCGCTGGGCGATCATTCGGGGTCCGCGCCTCGATGTCGTCATCGAACAGGTAGGGGTGCCGCTTGGCGGCGCGCTGCTGACGCCCGAGATCGCCGAGGCACTGCGTACGCTGGACGTACCGGCCAACCGCCAGCTCCTCCCGCCCCAGCCGCAGTCCGCGTTCCACGCCGCGATGCAGTCCGCCAATGCCGCCTTTCACGCCGGCAAGGTGGTGGAAGCCGCGCAGGGTCTGGCGCGAGCGCGCGAGATCGCCAAATCGACCTGGCTGTACAGCCTCGTCGGTTCGTTCCTCCCCGAGGTGCCGGCGGCAATCTCGGAGGCGCAAGCGGCACTAGCGCTGGCCGAGGTCACCGGCTCGGCGATGTTCCTGCAACAGGCTACCCACACGCTGCATAGGTGTCGCAACGAACTTCGGGCCTCGCCCGCCAAGAGCGCGGCCAAGCACATCGCCAACGCGGAAATGATGATCACCGACGCGATGCGGGTACACGGCAAGCTGTCCGGTGAGTCAGCCCCCGAGAATCCGTTCCAGGCCTGCCTGGTACGCTGCCGCTTGCTGCAGCGGGAACTCATGGGGGTGCTGGAAAGCGATCAACCCAAGATCGGTGGACCCTGGGCGACGTTGGCCGTCGACGATGCCATGTCCTCCGCGGCCTACGCCGGGCGCCAGCTCATTCGCACGCTGACGCCCGACCTCGCCGCGATGCTCACTGAAAAAGGGATCACAAGCGAGACGGAGCAGGTGGAGGTCGCGAATCAGATCTTCGTGGTGACCGCCCTCGATCACCTTGTTGCCGCCGGCGGCTTACTCGCCGCGGCAAGGGCGCAGGCCGCTTTGGACGCGGATCGATCGACCAGCGCGAACTGGCTGCTCGCCGCGCGGAAACTGGTGGCCCTGTCACCCTCGCCGGAGCGCGACCGGGGGCTGGTGCTGGCATTGAACGCCAATGCCGGTGCATTGGTGAGCCTGGGAGACGAGCCTTCGCTCGCGGACGCTGGAAGGCTGCTGGCCGAAGCGGAGGAATTGCTGGACGGCTTGGGCGACGAAGGCGAACTACGGGCGCAGATTTGCCTCAACCAGGGCTGGCTGCGCCACATGCGGCGACAATTCGACGGAAGCCTGCCGATCGTCGAGCGTGCGATCCAGGCCGCCCAGTATGCCCATGCCGAACGCCTGGAACGTGCCGCGCGGTCGCTGCGCTCGCAGTTCCTCGCTGTCGCCGGGCGTCACGAGGAGGCCATCGCGGAGGCGCGCCTGGCGCTGGAAACGACGCACGACGATGCGGCCAGTACCCACCAGTTGAACCTCGCCGTGGCGTTGCATCTGGCCGGGCGAAACGACGAAGCGCTGGACGCGCTGCGTGCCGGACTTGCCGCGGCCGTGGTGGATGAGCCGGTGGGACCGGATGTGCTACGTTTGCTGTTCGTGGCCGCCGCTCTGCTCGACGAGACGGATAGCACGCAGTCGCTCGCGGTGACGGAGGCGGCAGAAGTGATGCTCGACGCGTTGCGGCAAAGGCTCGGCGACGCCGTGGATCGCCTGGGTTTCGACGATGCCGATCGGCATCGGGAAGTGGCGGCCACACTGGTGCAACGTCGGCTCGCGGCGAACGACATCTTGGGCGCTCTGGCCACCGCCGACCGGCACCGCGCGCGTTCGCTGGTAGAGGCAAGTACTGCGGGCAAAGGGTCTGACGACCAGTCGGGGAAAGGCCAGCCTTCGCCAGTGCCGCCCCCCGGTGCGCCGCTCGATGACCTGGTCGTCTACGTCGCGGCATGCGCCGGCGCGCGCCTCGCCCGCAAAGGATTGCCGCCGTACCTCGACGGGCGTGCCCTGGCCGACATCGTGGCGAATACCGGGCGCACCGCGATCGTGTTCCATCCAAGCGCCGAGGAGATGCTGATCTTCGTCGTGCGTCCGGGCGATCAAGTGATCATCGGCTGCGCTGTCGCTACCCAAAGCGTCGGCGAGATCCTGCGGCTCACCGACGCGCTGCGCGCCCAGCTCGGCATCGTCGTCGCTGCCCGCGCCGCCCGCGGCGAAGCGCCCGAGCAATCCCTCGAGGACCTGGCCAAGGCCCTGGCCGACGACGAGATCGAGGCGGCCGAAGACGAACTCGACGGGCTCCGGCACGCCTTGCACGATGCGCTGTTTTCCGAGGTGCTGCCGCTTCTGGTGGAGGATGAACCCATCGTGGTCATCCCCTATCGGGAACTGGCGGTCATTCCGCTGTCGGTCCTCATCGACCAAGACGGGCGGTTGCTCGCCGAGCGGCACCCCGTTTCCGTCGCTCCGTCGCTCGCCTCGCTGGCAGCGGTCGCCAAGGCCCCAGGCGACACCGCGCATGCGATCGTGGTGGGCGATCCGACGACCGATGCCAGCCTCCATCTCGGGCCGCTCGGCGGAGCGGCGGCCGAGGCGAGAAGCGTCGCCGACGCCCTGAAGAAAGCGGGCCTGGACACCGCCCTACTGCTGCACCAGGACGCCACCGAGGCTGCGCTGAGAAACCATGTCCAGGCGGTGCGTGTGGTCCATTTCGCCTGTCACGCCACCGTGCAGCAAACGGCATCCGCGTCATGCCTGTTCCTTGCTCCCGCCCCGCCCGACGACGGGATGCTTCTCCCCGAGGAGATTGCCGATTTGCGGTTCGACGGCGCGCTGGTGGTCCTCGCCGCCTGTCAGAGCGGCCTCGGCCGCACCACCGCCGACGGCGTCCTCGGTCTCGGCCACGCCTTTCTTCGGGCCGGCGCCCGCGCCGTCGTGCTTTCTCTCTGGCGGGTCAGCGACGAGGCCACGGCACTGCTCATGGAAACCCTGTACGGCGCGCTGCTCGGCCAAGCCGCCGATGCCGACAAACTCGACGTCGCCGGCGCGTTGCGCCTTGCCCAGGCAGCGACCCGCGAGACGGGAGCCGCGCACCCCAGCTTGTGGGGGCCCTGGCTCATAGTCGGTGACGGTGGATGGAGAATCGAATGAACGGAGAGCGTACGGCCGCGATCACCATCCGGGCCCTGCCCGCATCCTACGGGGATGCCTTGCTGGTCAGTTGTCCCGTGCCCGCCGGGACTTGGCGATTGCTCATGGACACCGGCCCGGACGAAACCTGGCCGCTGGTGCATGCCGGGCTGGCGTCGATCGCTCCGGATGCCACAGGAGATCGGCGGATCGATCTGGCGATCGTCAGCCATATCGACCACGACCATATCGGCGCGGCCCACCTGCTGCTGGGCGACGACGAACTCGGTCTGAGTTTTGGCGACGTCTGGTTCAACGCCCGCCGGCATCTGAGTAGGGCACGCGGCGTCGCGGAGGGAGAGGCCCTGGCCACCCTGCTCCGGGCCCCCGAGCGGGAACTGCCATGGAACGTGGCGTTCGCCGGCGGCCCCGTATCGACCGGCGCGGACGGGGGCTTCGTCGAGCTGCCATCCACGCCCGGATATCCGCGGCTGACCCTGCTGTCGCCAACGTCGAAACGGCTCACCCGCCTAGCAACCGTTTGGGACAAGGAACTGGAACGCCTCAGGAAGGGCCAGTCGAATACCGAGCCGGAGATCGAGCGCGGCATTAGGACGTTCGACCTCGAAGAGCTAGCCGCGCGGCGGACCGCCAAGGATCAGTCGCCGCCCAACGGCTCGAGCATCGCCATGCTCCTCGAACACCAGGGCGCCTCGGTGCTCCTCGCGGCCGATGCCTTTCCGACGGTGCTTGGCAGTGCGTTGCTCAACCTGATCGCACACCGTCACCTCGAGCCGCCGCTGACCATCGACGCCTTCAAGCTCAGCCACCACGGCAGCCGAGCCAATCTCGTACCGGAACTCCTAAAGGTAGTACAGGCCAAACACTATATCGTCAGCACAGATAATTCGCGCTTCGGCCATCCCAACGACGAGACGGTCGCGCGGGTCGTGCTGTATGGGGGCGAAGCCCCGACCCTCTGCTTCAACTACGCGACGGATCAGAACCTGCGCTGGGAGGATCCTTCGCTCCAGGCTCGTTACCGCTACGCGACGGTCTACCCGAAACAAGCGAAGGAGGGGCTGCTGCTCACCCTGCCGCCGCGCCGCTGATAACCTCCCGACGACTCAATCCAGCGCCCACTCCGGCATTGGCAACTACGGGTAGAGCCGCCGGTTACCGTAGAGGTCAGTCAGGGTGTTTACATTTAACGTCCGGATCTCTCGGCCAAAGCCGGCAACTGACCGAAGTCGGTGATAATTTAGCTATCCTGTCAGAAAGGCGCCATCGGGGATGCCATGCATGCCGTGCTCTGCTCCTGTATCAACAACCCTCGCTTCTCGTTGCTCCTGCTATCGCTTTTTTTTGCCCCAATCTGCGCGACGATCTTGACCGTCGAGCTGGCTACCGTGTGAATTTGAATTCAATACCTGCTAGGTATGGATGGCGCAAATGTAACGTTCTGTACCCTCTGGCGACCAACCAAGATAGGCACGATAGTCCGGGTATTCATAGAAAACCGCTACCAGCTGTGTCCACGCTACACGGCGTATATGGGCAGTCCCGGCAAGTAAACACGGAGCTCTGGGCATAGAAATGGCTCTGTCTGAGTTAAGTGTTGTAAAAGCGTAAACTGAAGGCGAAGCCTCCTCGAAGGAGAGGGCGCCATGAACCAGCAAGCTTTTTCCGATTGGCTACGAAAATTGGAAAGCCTATCTCCGAGCCAGTGGCAGCAACTGCACAGCCATCTGGAGCGGACTCAATCGAGGGCGACTGACCGACTGCTTGAGGCCCATCCGCCTGCGTATTGCCCGCATTGCCACTCCTCCACGTTGAGGCCCTGGGGCTCCAGTCACGGGCTGCCCCGCTACCGCTGTCAACGCTGCGGCCGGACGAGCAACCCTCTGACAGGCACACCACTGGCCCATCTGCGCAAACGTCATCGATGGCTTGAGTTCACCCAGGCTCTGATCGACGGACAAGCGCTTCGCCATGCGGCGGCGCAGTGTCGGATCGATAAAAACACCGCACTCCTGTGGCGTCACCGCTTTCTGCAGGCGCCGGCAACGCACCAGGCATTACACGAACAGGGCATCGTGGAAGCCGATGAGACCTTCTTTTTGAAGTCATTGAAAGGACAACGTCATCTGCCCCGGCCAGCACGTCGTCGCGGTGGCGTTGGGCGCACACGCGGCACCGGCCAAGATCACGTCCCGGTACTGGTGGTCAGGGATCGTAGCGGTGCAACAGCGGATTTTATCCTGGAAAAGCTTGACGCCACCCACGTCAGCAAGGTCCTCAAGCCACTGATCGATCCAGAGGCCGTTTTGTGTACCGATGGTGCCGCCGTCTATGCAACTGAACCACAACCCAGCCTCTGGGGAGCACGCGTCCGCAACACAACAGCGACAGCGACAGCGACAGCGAGGAATGTTATTTGATTACATGAAACGCCAAGCGCCGGACGCGTCCTTTTCGACAGGCACTCGCTGCCCGATGTGTAGAATCATCATGGCGTCCTTCAATTTCGATCCGTTGATCGACCTGTGGGAAAGAACCTCCGGTGGGGACCAATTGGACTAGATGGGTGTCGACTACTGCACGAAGTGTGGCTGGGGCGCTTACAGTCATTTTCTGCCTGTGGGTAATGCATGCGGTTAAAGTTGCCACGTCGGTATCCTCGTGGCTTTGAGTGATGGTCGCAAGGGGGTTCTGGAAGCGGTGGCCACGGTGCTTTCCTGCACCGCGGTTCAGACCTGCATTGCCCACCTGATCCGTAACACACTACCGACCGGCTAGGTATTTCTGGGTCAGTCAGCGGGGCGGCCGCCGAGTGTGCTCGTTCTTCCACCGATGGTAGCGCGGCTGTGCCGGTTGGTCGCCAAATTGAATTTTTTGGAGTTCTTGCTAGTGTTTCTTGTTAGTTGGGAAAGCTCTGGACCCAAGAAGGCTTCTGCGTGGCCAAACTCAATAACTTGTATGGTGCCATGTAAGAAGTTGACGGATGCGTTGAAAGCAGAGACGGACTACAAGATCACGCAGACGATTCGAAGGAAGGACGCGTTCTTTCACGGACTGGTTTTTGAGGCATAACGAAGCGCATGATTGAAAAGGGGTATGGTGCGCGCATCACCTTTGGTTCGCGATTTCGTCGTTTCAGTCACGCAAAGCTTTGGCACGACGCAACATCGGTGAGAATTAATATGGCATAAGGAGGTGATTGATGAAACGGATAATCATTTGCGCGGACGGGACCTGGAACGTTCGCGACCAGATCGATAAGGAAACTGGCACGAGGCGGCCCACCAACGTTACCAAGGTGGCTAGAGCGATACGTCCGAGAGCCCAAGATGGCACAGATCAGGTCGTCTACTATCATAGCGGCATCGGCACCGGTGGCCCCTTGGACAAGTTCACAGGGGGAGCTTTCGGTCGTGGCATAGAACACAACATCCGCGAGATCTACCGTTTCATCGTCTACAATTTCGAGCCGGGTGACGAACTTTATTTCTTTGGCTTCAGTCGTGGTGCGTTTACGGTCCGCAGCCTTGCAGGCTTTATGGGTCAGGTCGGCCTCATTGAGAAGGACGACGACTACTACGTTCCCGAGATTTACGCCTGCTATGAAAGCAGTAAGGGCTCAGGGTCGCCCGAGTGGACCGAGGCATTTCACAACGTCCATGGAACGCGGCCATGTCCTCCCATTCGATTTATCGGTGTCTGGGATACCGTCGGTGCACTGGGAGCTCCCGGCTTGCTGGGGCAGGTGTTGAACAAAAAGAAGTATCAGTACCACGACGTTGGCCTCAATCCCGCGATCCAAAATGCCGCGCAGGCACTGGCGATCGACGAGCGACGCAAGCCCTTTGCGCCCGACGTCTGGACCAAGCCGGTCGGCTGGGATGGAAAGCTGGATCAGGCGTGGTTCCCGGGCGTACATAGCAACATTGGTGGCGGATACGCGCCCGATGGCTTGGCAAATGAGCCGCTGCACTGGATTATCGGGCACGCGGAGCAGCTCGGCCTCGAAGTTGACACGGCGTATCTCGCGCATTTTCTCCCGTGCTTCAATTCCGTACTAAACGATTCCATGACAATTACGTATAAAGTCATGGGAGAGAACGTGCGGCGCCTGGGGCAGCACGCCAACGATGGTGAGGCATTGCACCGGTCGGCGATCGATCGCAAGAACCTGCTAGCCTGCGCCTATGATCCGCCCAACCTCGATCTGAATCTGCCGGTCGTGGACACGACGCGCCTGCCGCGGGGGCAGCCATGTCCCGAGCGGCCTTGATGGGTGGTGACCTTGCGGTCCATATCGGCAGCAACTTTCATGGGATGCCAGTCCAACGAGCAACTTGCAAAGCAGCGTGATCACTGGTGACAATGAGCGTGAGCGGCCAAAAGGATTGCGATGCCAGATTTCATCATTGAAGACCGCGGGCTGAACGGACCCCAGACACACGTACTGATCATTGGCGTTGGCCACTACCGCCACTTTGGTGACGGCGACGAACCGACCGGTGCGGACGATTTCGGCATGCGGCAGCTCACGTCGCCGGTCCATTCCGCCAAGGAGATTGCAAGCTGGTTCGTCGAGCACTACGACCATCCCGCAGCTCGCCTCGGCTCAGTCAGGTTGCTCTGTTCGGAGCTCCACAACAACACCTACGAACATCCTGGCGGATCGAGAATTCCCGTCGGTCGTGCCAGCTTCGACAATGTGCGCACCGCTATCCGGGCCTGGAAGGATGCAGGTGATGGCCACGTCGACAATATCCTCATCTTCTACTTTAGTGGCCATGGAGTATCTGACGGCGCCAGAACCGTATTGATTCTGGACGACTATGGCGAAGATGATCAGGCACCCCTCGATGGTGCCTTCGATTTCAGCCAAGTGCACCGCGCGATGGACCACTGCCAGGCGCGCACCCAGTGTTATTTTATTGACGCCTGTCGTGTTGCCGGGGAGGACCTTATCGACGGCGCGAACATAGGAAAAGGTACCATCGTCAGAAACGAGCCGGACAAAAGCATTGGCTTGCCAAAGGTTCGCTCTCCCATCTTCTATTCCACCCTGGCCGGAGCTGAGGCCTATGGTCGCCAGGGGCGGTCCAGCTTCTTTTCGGAGGCCATCGTCACCGGTCTCAACGGTGCCGCTGCCGACAATACCTCAGGCGCCTGGCGTGTAGATACGGGCCAGCTTCTAAGGCTCATTCGTTTCTACCTGGAGCGGGCCGAAGACCGCGGTGAATCACTGGAGCAGATCAATGAGTCCGATAACATGGTTGACTTTGAGCTCAATTTGCCGCCTGCAAGCTTCCCGGTGCCGGTGGTTATCGGCTGCCAGGACAAGTCCGAAAATACCGGCACTGTTTTCAGTTGGCGGAGCGGGAACAAGGGGGATACCCGGGCGCCACCTGAAAACGAGCACTGGGACGTGTTGCTGGACCCGGAGCGCTATGATTTCGAAGCGCAGATCCAGGGCGCAGGCATCAAGACCGAGAAGCGTACGATTCGACCACCCTTCCACAAGGTGCTGTTCTGATGGTCTCTATTGAAATATCCACTGGCCCGCGATTCAGCACCTTTTCCGTTGAGCATGGCGCGGTGTTGGACATTATTCCCTTGGCCCCTGGAGGCACCGGCAGTCGCGGCCTGCTGGTGGCCAGTGGCAATGCGACGACGGCCAGACAGATTGAGCCGGGGCGTTATCTGTTTCAGGTCGATCTGCCATCGGGTGAATCCCTGACGAAAGAAGTGCTGCTGACCGACGATCAATCGCAGCCGGTGAAGATCGAACTGTTCTCCAAGCAGTCGCCACACGAATGGCTGTCATGGCAGCAGCTCAATGCAGATCTCACGCAAGCGGCTACCCGTCAACCGGTGCGTACCATGCTTGCCGATTACGACCTTCCGGCTCGGGGTCAGGCTGTCATCGAAGGCATCAACCAGGCGACCGTCGAAGTGACCGTTGATCTTGACCGCAGGAATATCGACGCATTTGCGCCGGTCACTCAGTTCATCCGTACAGGCGCCGTGCCCGGCGAGCTTCAAGATGCGGCGATTGACCAGGAAGTTGTCGGCTGGGACGAGCAATTCGGATTGTATGGCTGGTTCCGCGATAGCGCCACGGCGCCTGAGTGCGAAGTCCCGTTGTTTGCACGTAAGTTTAAACGCTACTACGCGTTGGTCGAGCACGAGACAGGCCTGCGTGAGCTTATCTGTCTGCCCATCCCGTGGACCCAGGAACATCATCAGTGCGGTATACAGCTGCTGGTTTCCCGGCATCCCGGCCTGCGCGGGCCTCGAGCGCGGGTCACGGTACAGGATACGGCGCTCGGCGCGATGCTGACGTTTCTGAGCCGCGACTCAATGCCGAGCGCACAGGCTTTCGTCGACCCAATTCTCAATGGCGACCGATGGGAAGAGGTGCTCTACTTCAAAAAAAGCAACCCTCTGGCAGCCGCCGGAGCGGGTTACATTCTCCTGCAGAACGATCCCGATCCTAGTAGCCCCAAGAAATGGTATGAATGGATCGAAAACCTGTACAACTTTTTCCCCTGGTGTCCCGATGGCGCGGTTCTGCTTGCGTTGCTGCGAATGGCGCACCGCACCGAGGATGACGGCTCTGCGGGCGTTATCGAATGCGTTGACCAAGCCATGAGCCGCGGCGTGCCATTCTACCGTCTCGGGCTCAGACAGCTTTACGAACTGATCGCCATGTTTCGGGAGGCGGAAGGCATGCCGGATGACATTCGCGAGCGCATGGGTTCGTACCAGCAACTGCTCGTACCGCTCATGCAGGCTGTCAATCCTACGGAGCCGTTTGTTTCGTTCAGAACGCTCGCCTACCGTAAACACTAGTGCTACGCATAGACGCTCTGGCCGCAGACGAGGGAGACTGCCTCTGGGTCGAGTACGGCACCAGTGAGCGGCGCTACCGAATCCTCATTGATGGAGGTCGTTCGCGTACCTATGGGAAATTAAGATCCAAAGCAGACCACCTCGCGGCCGACGAACGGCGTTTCGAACTACTGGTTGTCTCGCATATCGACCGTGATCACATCGAGGGTGTGCTGGACTTGCTGGAAGACCCCGGGGCACCGCTTTCATTTTCGGAAATCTGGTTCAACGGCTATCATCATCTGTATGCCGAAGACATTCAGACCTATAGCCCCCTTCAGGGCGAGCGTATGTCAGAGCGCTTGCGCACCCATCCGGGATGGAACCGTGAATTCAATCGCAAGGGCGTGGTGCTGCCCGAACAGGGTAGCGTGAGCGTTCCCCTGGCGGGCGACGCGCATCTCTACCTGCTGTCACCCAGTCAAGCGAAGCTCAACGAGCTTCGAGGCGAGTGGCAGCGCGCTATCGCGGATGCTGGCCTGCTGCCGGGAAGGGCCGCGCGACCGGAAGGCCCAGAAGGTATCGAGGTGATGTCCCCAATCGATGTCGATACGCTGGCCGCTTCCGTTTTCAAAGCGGACAAGTCCAAGCCCAATGGCTCGAGTATTGCGTTCGTACTGGAATACGACGGGCGCCGTATTCTCTGCGGGGGCGATGCGCACGTGGACCTACTCCTCGAGCGCATCCCTGCGCTGCCGTTTTTTGATGCGCAGACAGGTCGACTGCCCATCGATGTCTTCAAGCTTCCACACCATGGCAGTGCGAAGAACTGTTCCAAACCCTTGTTGGACCTTCTCGATTGCCCCCGCTATCTTTTTTCTACGAACGGCAACTACTTCAAACACCCGGATAGGGAGGCGGTTGCACGGGTGATCAAGTTCGGCGGGGATAGTCCCACGTTGTGCTTCAATTACCGATCCGAGGAAACCGCGGTGTGGGACGATGCTCGATTGAAACGACGACACGGCTATGGTACGGAGTACGCGAATCCAGGGCAGGATTTTAGTCTGGAGCTGGCTTAGCCGGCGGCAAGATGGACGATGCTCTGCACTTCAACGATCAGGGAAGCTGAAACTGGCGCTACCTCAGAGTTTGGGGGTGCGTGGCAGACCACTCTGGCTTGGGAACACTTCATAAACCTGGCATAGAGGGTACGGTCAACAGGAGGATTCATATGGAACGGGAACAACGAAAAGCGGTCACACGTAAGTTGACCATCGTTGCGCAGGATCCGTCAGTCAAGGTCAACAATCGCATCCTGACCAGTACGGTGGACGTGCCGGCTGAATCCCTGGAGCGAGGGCCGCGTGGGTACAGGGTGCATGTGATTGATTACGATGCATCGACGCAGACGCTCTATGAGCCCTTTTTATACCAGGTTGGGACGGACGGTAGTATCTCGGACCCATTCAAGAAGCCGAACAAGCGCACGATCCTCTCAGACCCACGGTTCCACGCCCAAAATACCTATGCGATTGTCATGCGGATACTGGGGCGCTTTGAGTACGCGCTGGGCCGTCGCGTGAGTTGGGGTATTTCGGGTCATCAACTGAAAGTGGCGCCGCACGCGTTTGCAGACGCGAACGCCTTCTATTCACGCGAGGATGAATGTCTGGCATTTGGTTATTTCCCCGGTAGTGACGGCATGGTGTTCACCTGCCTGTCGCATGATGTTGTAGCCCATGAAACCTGCCATGCAATCGTAGATGGTCTGCGTCACCACTTTATGACTCCTTCTTCTCCCGACCAGGCCGCATTTCACGAGGGTTTTTCCGACATTGTGGCGTTGCTCTCGGTATTCGCACTTCCCGATGTGGTTCTGGCGCTATTGGATCGACCGGCAGGTGGTGCCAAGGGATTATCCAAATCGAAAGACGGTTTAATTCACAAGGACTCGGTAAGCGTCGAGGCGCTGCGGAATTCGGTATTGTTGGGATTGGCTGAACAGATGGGCCAGGAGATCACCGCGGTTCGAGGCCACGCGCTTCGTCAGTCTGCGACGTTGCGGGAATCCCCCAAGTACCTGCAAGACTCGGTATACATGGAGCCGCACCGTCGTGGTGAGATACTCGTCGGGGCGGTAATGAATGCCTTTCTAAGGGTGCTTTCTGATCGCCTTCGTGGCCTCGGAACCGTCAGGGACAGATATTTGAACCGAGACCGCGTGGCCGAGGAAGCCGCCGATTGTGCGGACTATCTTTTGACCATGTCTATTCGTGCCCTCGACTATGTGCCACCCGTTCATCTGGATTTTGCGGATTTTCTTAGCGCACTCCTCACTGCCGACCACGAGATCCGCCCAGATGATTCTCGCTATCACTACCGGGACCACTTACGCAAATCGTTCCATGGCTACGGCATACTACCTGGAGCAAGACTGCCGTCTAACCAACCTACGCCGGGTGGCCTTTGGGCACGCTTCGACGACACTGGTTTCAACTACGATAGCGTCCACTTCGAAAGCCTCGGACGCGATGTAGAAGAGATGTTCCGGTTTGTATGGGAACATCGGGAACAACTAAAGCTAGTGGACGAGGCCTACACGGAAATCGTATCCCTGCGACCCTGCCATCGCATCGCTCCGGACGATGGGTTTCCACTGAAAGAGATCGTCGCAGAATGTCGGCAGCGGGTGCGGGTGAAGGCGCAAGAACTGATGCCGTTATACGGCATTGAGAAACCGCCAGAGATGCCGGCAACTCAGGAGGTCACCCTGCAGGGCGGAACAACACTGATCCTGGATGAGTTTGGGCGTATGAAGTTTTCGATCACCAATAGCATTTTGCATGCCAAACGACAATCAGAACACCTGAAGTATCTTTGGAAATACGGCTACTTCGAAAAAGGCGCATCGTTACGACAACGTTTTTCCAATCTGCATCGGCGGCGCAGCATGGATCTCTCTCGTCATATCGAGGAGGAGTGGTAAGAGATGGCATCACGCACACCAAAACCCACCCGAACGACAATCCGCGCCTACCAGGTTGGGTTTGGCGATTGTTTCCTGATGTCAGTGGACTATGACGATGATCCTGATGTCGGTGTACGCCACGTGCTGATCGACTTTGGTACTACCGCTCTGCCAAAACACAAGCCCAGGAAATCAATGCAGGACATCGCGCAGAGTATCCGATCCGTAACTGGAGGGAAGCTCCATGGTGTGGTGGCCACGCATCGCCACAAAGATCATATCTCGGGGTTTTCAGGTTCGGCCGGGGAGATCATCATGTCTCTTCGGCCAGAAGTGGTAGCCCAGCCATGGACTGAAGATCCGAAAGCCGCAGAAGATGCCCTCATGCCGACACCGCAGACTCGCGTCGGACTATATGCGGCAACTCTTGGGAGTATGCAGAGTGTCGCCAACTTCGCTCTGAAGGAGGTCAAGGGTGGCGCTCCCGGAATAGCCAAGGGGGTTCGCACGCAAATTGAGTTTATAGGCGACGACAATCTATCCAACCGTGAGGCGGTCGAAAACTTGGCGAAAATGGCGCAGGTCGACACTGTGTATCTTCACTACGGTATGAAATCCGGTTTAGAAGAGATCTTGCCGGGAGTGAAAATACACGTATTGGGCCCACCTAGTCTGGAACAGACCGATAGCATCTTGACCCAGCGGGCGCGTGACACGGATGAATTTTGGCATTTTCAGTCGAATGCCGGGCATAGGGCTGCATCGAAACGGCGTCTGTTTCCTAACTCAAAGACTTGGGGCAAAAAACGTAAAGAATTACCCATCGAAACGCGTTGGTTCTTGCCGCGTATGAATCAAATACGAGGAGAGCAATTGCTACAGATTGTACGGTCCCTTGATCATGCTATGAACAACACCAGCCTAATCTTATTGTTCGAAGTGGGCAGCAAAAAATTTCTGTTCTCCGGCGATGCGCAGATCGAGAACTGGGAATACTGTTTGCACACCGCACGTGATCGGAAGAAACAACATCGATTGTTGGAAGAAGTGGATTTCTACAAAGTTGGCCACCACGGCAGTCTGAATGCCACGCCAAAAACCCTGTGGGGGTTGTTCAATAATCGAGGTAATCAATCTGCGCCAGAGCGCATGCGTTCGGTAGTCTCTACGATGGCGGACAAGCACGGTTCGCTGCATCGGGGTACTGAGGTGCCCCGTAAGAAATTGACGGATGCGTTGAAAGCAGAGACCGATTACAAAACAACGCAAACGATTCGAAGAAAGGATGAATTCTTTCACGAACTGGTGTTTGACGCATGACAAAGAGCATGTCCGCTCCGCTAGCGCGCGGGGTCGGGTTGCTACTCTGTGTCGGGTGAGGGCATAGAGGGCATAGAGGGCAAGTATGGGTAGAGCACCCGGTGGTGTCGTGCTTCACATTCGGTGACTCAGCGCCGCCGCAGTTAATGTCGAACAGTCGTTGGATTGTCGAACGAGATGGAAAGCGGGTTGAGCATTGGGGCCTTTGATCGCTTTCGTGGTCACGACGGTCAGAAATCGGAACGACAGTACAAAGAGGGAGTTCAATGAAGATTCACCGGAAAAGGTACTGGCTGGCCCTCATCTTTGTCTTCGCTACGGCAGCTTGGGCCGATGAGGCGGTCTTTCTGGCGCTCCAGGGCGATGGCTCGGCTTCGATCGCAATAGATGAAAATGCCCAACGTGCGTTCATTATCGACGGTGGGCGCAGTGGTGCCCGAGGAATCATGGGCGGGCGCGTTGGGGAGGACGACCCGCTAGGAAACTTGCTGGCGCGCGGTGTACGGGAACTATTCGTGGTGTGTTCGCACCCACATCGGGATCACATGTCAGGGCTGATAAGTTTAATTGAGGACCCTAGGATCGAAAGGTTCGATCGCTTAGTCTTCATCGATAATGACTACGAGCAGCGAACCGGCCGAGAGTCGCTGATCGCCATGTACCGGAAACGAGGGGGCGCGGGCCCAGGCGGCGGGAATGGACCTGGCACGGACCATGTGTCCATACAAGGTAAGTCGCCATTCGAGCCCGGTGGTGGCGGAATGGCCGTTGAACTCTATGCCGGAGCTCACGGTGCAGACGAGCACGATCGGGCCATTATTTCCGCCTACACAATCACGGAGGGTGACCGTGCCAACACAGTGGTGGATTTCGACGATGCATCGAAAGCTCTCATCGATGAGTGGTCGCGCGAGGCAGACCTCAAGCCGAAAACACTCGTGATCTCGCACCACGGATCTAAATACAACTATCGAAAGGACATCCTGGACGCGTACCCAAGTGTGCGAGACGTCGTAATAACGGTCAATGATGCCAACCGCTATTTTCACCTGTGAGTGGCGAATTGTAGATTTTACTAGAATTGGAATCTGAAATTACCCACTAAAACATGAAATCTATCCTCGATAGCTCCAGAGTACAAAGAACAATCCATAGATAACTTCCCTATCAGCAGACGGCGACCCACATCGAGTGTGAATTCTTTTGGTGCCTTCCAACAGCCTGACCCTAGATCAAGGCATTAAAGCCCTATTTTGGCGTTAAACGCAGGGACTGAGCCGGGCGAAAGATCCAACGCTAAGGAGACGTCGTAGGTTCATTCCTGCATGGACAACCGCCTTTCCGATTTCCCGCCTGATCGCTACGCCATCACAGCACATTGCCCGTGTGGCCACTCGGCCCAGGTCGATTACCGGCTGATCCCACCCGAAACGCTGGTTAACAGCTTACGGGTGCGCCTGGTCTGCAAGGTCTGTGGTCGGCGTGACCCGGGTATTCGGATTCACTGGAACGGGGCTGGCGGGTTCAAGTATGGGTCAGGCTGAGAGTCCGCTACCTGCAAACTACGGCCATTCCCGGCACCGTGATCGGGGTGTCAGATCGCTTTGCACCAAGATCGTGGCCAACGGCAGCAAACGACACTGAGCCGTCCTTCGTGAGGCGCTGCCTGTGGCTTTGGCTACTCAACTACTCAAGAAAGTACTGCCGGTCTTCAACACCGGCGAAGCAATGCCCCATAGCCGCATCTAGCGCATTCTTGCTGCCCCGCAGGCTCCAGCGCTTCACCTCGCCTGAAGGTTCCATTTTGACACGGAGCGTGTTTCCGTCGGAAACATCGCGCAAGAACGACCTCGTGATCCGCACGTCTTCCCTCACTTGCTCGTCCGTCGGTTCGGGGAAGTGAACAAACATTGCCTGCACAATAGGTCTAGATTCCTCCCACTTCACCCACTGAGGGCTGTATATCTCTCCTTCATCAACCCTCAGCTGAAGCCCCGTAGTCTGTTGTTCTGAGGGCAACAAGATTACCGGCAAACAGCTGGATTTTTGGTAGAAGTAAATAGAAAACCCAGCCACCTTGGGTTCGTCAGGGTTAACGATTAGGCCGTTAGATTGCTCGAATTCAATCGGGGCAGAGACCCCGGAGGTGGCTTCATCGAACTTCACCCAGACCCAACTATCTCGGGCATGGAGGTCAAGCACGAAAAGCAGAGAGAAAATCAGGACGACGAACCGTGTATTACGCATACGAACTATGATCCACGCCTGAATGCGGCGCGAAGCATCTCCTTTTGACAACAACCCCTTCGATATGTGCCCAGTTTGGCAAGAATCATAGACGCGGATCTTGCCCGATGAGGCCAACCACTTATCCCCCTCCGCCAAATCGCACATACAGAATCCTAGCAAGTCTTGGGTCTGAACTGCTGTGCTCCCTCCGTTTGTCGCTCGTCCGTGAATGGCGGGTTTTGGCCGGTTGCAGCTGTAGCGTGGAGCTATCCGACGGTCCGCTATCCACCTCAGCCCTAATATCCGAAAGCCGACCCTCGTTTTGTGCGGTGCAATGGTCCGTAGACGACCCCAAGCAGAAGTTCACCGCGAGCGGCGACCTCGTCTCCCGCAGACAAAAGAGACATCGGCAGGCCAAGGTCTTAAGTGTCAGCCTCCTTTGATGCCTATTTCTGACACCGGTCAAAGACGATCATGCGTCCCGAATGTTCCGATGTGGATATGGCTATAAAACCAGTCAAATTGATTGTTGCTGGCGCACTTTGTTGTACGGCACTTTTGTCTCTGTTTGGCTGCGGCGAAGGTGTGAGAGAGATGCCGGGTCGAGTCAGCGCGGAACTAGCAAAGGGAGACACCCGGGAAGAAGTTCGGGCACTGCTCGGAAGTCCATTGATTGATGCAATGCACCTCGGGTTGGAGGTTTACCGCGATAGTGGGAGAGATTGGTACAATTTGCCTCCCCGCATAATACCAAAAATCAATGGAAAGGTATCTAGCGTAGCGCTCGTGCGGTATGACGCCAATCAGCGCGTTTTAGATGCCGAAGCAGGAACGTGGACACCTAGGAAGGACTTCGGGATAAGCCTCGGAGGATTTGACCTTGTGAATACCTTTGGCGAAGAACCGGACACGCTATTGGGGCCCTCTATCGCTTGGGACGAATTGGCGCAAGCAGCAACCACTGAGCAAAGTTGCACGCTTTTTCTGACAATCGGGGAGTGTGTGATGAAGTACGTTTCGATAGATCATCGCCGCATAGCCGAACTTGCGCCAGACGATACATATTGTGCTGTCAGACAGAATAATAGTCTTTACGGAACCTTTATCAGGAAGGAACTAGTACCTGGCACCCATCGACTTCGTTTTCATCCAGGAAAGCGGCATAGCGATTTTGAGGCCGAGTTCGATTGCCAAGGTGGCGAGAAGGTATTCGCGGGACTGGACGCAGACATTGCTCATGATGCAGGTTGGGGTTCCCACCTTGTGGGGTCGATCTTGATCGGCACTTCCCCGCCGAAGCGCTTTGTTGAAATGGGCGATGTGCGCCCCATTTTGCACCATCTAGGGACTTCGTATGGGTGGTCTGAGCGCTCCCGAGAATACAGCCAGTAGAAAGAAAAGCAGAGGTCTGCTCATGGCCGACAACGGCTATGACCCCACGTTCAAACAAGGTCCGCTTCTTGGAGCCAGACCCCGCATTAAGATGAATCCGGGCGTTCGCAATCCATGCCAGGGGC